>SDBU01005620.1_pt1 | contig 14945 bp, 17 predicted proteins | sample 2277071 | NCBI WGS metagenome assembly SDBU01 (sample SAMN10397929, study PRJNA504765) | marine sediment metagenome | isolation source: marine sediment core GS08_GC12, 126 cmbsf | place: Arctic Ocean: Gakkel Ridge, Loki's castle | collected 2008
GAGAGCAGACCTCGAAGACAGTTTCGAGGTCATGGAAGCTCAACTTAGCCAAGAAATGGAGTAAAGGTTCCCTTACGTATTCGCTGGAACGGACCGGGGTAGCGCGGGGTTTTGATAACGATGTTGTATGATGAGGGCATGGAGAACAAGGTGCGGTCGGGTATTCCCCGGCCGCTGCCCACAAACCCCACTCCGCTTCGCCCCGCAGAGCGAACGGGATCTTCGTCCCCCCCAAGATCGAGGGGCTGCGTCCCCCCCCAGATACGGGGGATCTTCGTCAGCTTAAAACCATTTTGCACCCAGCTTTACAGGCGCCGTTATGACGTAAGCAATGGTCAGAAGTCGAGCATAAAACTTGAGATATAAATTTTTGGATTTGGCATTTTTAGCAATCAGTTTTATTACGGTACTCATTCTTTTTGCCGTTTTCTTTGAACAGATTCCAACCCAGAACAATACACTGGCTATGGATTGGAAAACTACTTGGCTCTCAATCCGTGGTGGTGATCTTCAGTACTGGCCTATAGACGGTTTACGTTTTCCGCCCTGGTCTCTTGTACCACTGTTACCACTGGGCTTTTTACCAATGCAAACGGCGTGGGGAATTCTTGCGGGTGTTGGCGTTTTAATACTGGTAGCAAGTGTGCCTCGAATCGGATCAAAAACAGTTTACTGGTTAAGTATTCTTTTACTGGTGGTTTCCTTTCCGGCGATCCGAAACATCGCAGATGGCAATATGGAAAATCTTGTAGTGGGAGGCGTATTATTAATTCTCTATGGATACTCTTCAAAAAATCTTTACGCTTTAGTGATTGGGATACTGCTGGCGACCATTAAGCTACAAGAAGTAACCTTACTTCTGGTGGTCGTGGCACTACACGTGTTTTTAACCTGGACTCCTCGAAAATGGTTGAAAATGGGTTTGTGGTTAACTGGAGCGATTGCTTTATCTTTAATATGGCGTGGACAAAGCTGGTTTGTCGCTCTTTTCGGGCTTAATTATCAAAAGTACACGAATAGCATTATTGATATTAGTATTTCCGCCGCTTTAAGGCGGCTCGGTTTTATACCCTCTTTCGTCATAACACTGTTCTGGATAGCGATTTTAGGGACCACTCTTTTTGTGGCCTGGAAGAGCCGGGCGACTTTGTCTCGTGAGAAAGCAGGAATGCTCATTGCGGGTTCACTTCTTATAGCTCCATATGCGGCTGGAAACAGCGTGTTGAGTGTGCTGGCCATCGGGATGATCCCTCTTTTTCAATCCAACCGACTCTTGGGTGGAATCTTAATTGCTTTGGTCAATCTTCCCTTTTTATGGTCAACGGACGTACTTTACAGTTTTCAGGCTTACTATTGGACAGGTTTTGTATTTTTAACCTGGGCTGTTCTAACGTGGAGATGCCTATCGGCCGCTTCTCATTTAGAAACAGTTGAGGGTACGCCATAATAGTTGCCCAAGTAAGAATCAGCAGCAGCTAACCGCTATGGGGACGCGACTGTATATACCCTTCCAGGGCGCCTCGCAACAGGGCTTCTCGCAGCGCCCAGCTCCGGCAGCGCTTTGTCCGCGAAAGGGGCCGGGGGCGATTCCCCGAACAAGGGACTCCACATCTCGAGGTGCAGGCTTCCAGCTACCAGGTAGGTAGAAATTTGCGAATTGCAATTACGCGTGAAGTAAGCCCGAGAATAGGGCAGTGTGAACTGACTCATCTTTCTCGGCAGGAAATTGATGTTGACCGCGCACGATATCAGCACGCACAGTATGAGAAAATGCTGATAGATTTGGGTTGCGTACTTAGAAGGTTATCACCAGAACCCAATCTGCCCGATTCGGTGTTTGTGGAAGACACTGCGATTGTGTTGAATAACTTGGCGGTTATTACCCGGCCTGGTGCAATCCTGCGTAGAAAGGAAACACAAAGTATTGCTGAAGTTTTGAAGGAATACCGGAAGATACTTCAAATAATCGATCCAGGCACTTTAGATGGTGGAGATGTCTTACAGATCGGTAAGACCTTGTATGTAGGGTTTTCAATTCGCTCAAATATTCCTGGAATCAAACAATTGATGGAATTCGTTGCCCCTTACGGTTATGAGATTGAAGTTGTTAGAGTAGATGGGTGTTTGCACTTAAAGTCAGCAGTAACCGTGGTGGGAGAAGAGACTCTGCTTATTAATAGATCCTGGGTTGACGCGAACTCCTTTGGCGCAATGGAATTCATTGACGTCGATCCTAGCGAACCCTACGCAGCCAACGCTTTGCTCGTTGGGGATGAATTGGTATATCCGAGGAGTTTTCCGCTGTCCCGGCGCCGATTGGAGAGCAAGGGGATCAGGGTAAGAGGTATGGATGTTTCCGAGCTGCAAAAAGCTGAAGGTGCACTTACTTGCTGTAGCTTGATTTTTTCGATATGAGCAGCTAACCAGAAATTAACTGGAGCCTAACTCAGTTACTCGATATGAGTGCAGAAATGTGCTCCTGTCCAGCTAACGGATCCTACGTTAGTTGACGCGTCACCGCATAGGCAGAAACCCCTCGATACACATCTCATGAGAGGATGCCATCTGAGCACAGGCTCCCGTGACCAGTGAGATTCGCAAGCAAGCTTTCTGAACAAGAAATCTTTAAAAGGATATCCATGGCCGATCAGGTAGGTTTCGTGTCTGAAGACTGATTGTACTCCTCGGAGCGAAAAGAAAGTTATTCGAGACATTGATTCCATTGCCTTGAGGTTTATTTCAGCTATTATTCAACTCATTGAGATATGGGAGGTGCTGCGTTGAGGACTGCAATCATCGCGGGGGCTTTAGGCGCTTTGGCAACAGGTGTAGCGATTGGTATTCAGGCTACGCTAACCAGTCGAGCTGGTGGCATAATCGGTAATATTCGAACGGGCTTGCTTACCAATTTTCTAGGCGGAGCAGTCGCTGGTGTTGTTATTCTCATTCTGTTCTTGCAGCGAGGCTCAGGCAATTGGAAGATCCCGACCACCGCGGTGGGAATGGTCGCCGTATCTGGCTTATTGGGGATATTTATCATCACCGGGATCTCGTTTTCACTCCAACGTGCTGGAGTTGCCGCTGGACTTGCTACAATCATCCTTGGTCAGCTCATCGTGTCCATTATCGTCGATACACGTGGGGTTGGCGCTGTTGAACCTATTCCCTTGACGATCCAGCGTGTTGGCGGTTTATTTGTGATGGCTGTGGCTATTTATTTGTTGATGCCTAGAAACTAATCAGTCTAACGACTGAATGTGGGCGCCCTCCATTATGGCTGTTGATTGCCACACTCGCTGGATACCACAAAACGTTTCGGACGGGAAATTATGACATTCACAATGACAGATGCGGAAAGAGAAACTTTCCTCGCGGCTCTTCATGTAGGTGTTCTCGGAATTTCTGCTCCTGATCGTGGCCCGGTGTTGCTTCCCGTATGGTACTCGTACAAACCCGGGGGTGATATAGTCTTCATCACGAACAAGAGCGCAAAGAAAGCTAAACATCTAGAGCGAGAATGGAGATTCACTCTATGTGTCCAAGATGAATCTCCTCCTTATAGTTATGTCAGCGTTGAAGGTCGAATAATTTCAATTGAGGATGCTGATCACGAACGAGACTTAACGCCTATTGCCCGCCGCTATCTTGGTAAGGAGCGAGGCGATACGTATGTGAGCGAGACATCAGGAGATAAAGAACTCTTGATTCGGATGAGACCAGCGAGGTGGTCAACGGCGGACTACGGTAAGAATTCCAGCTGATGAGTGGCATCGATCTGTGAATTATTCGGGTTTAATGAATGTATTGAAAATGAAGAAGTGGTGTAAACTCTGTTAATGACCCCGCAGAACCCAGCTTGAAGCGCTGCAGTGCGCGGGTGGTAATATCCTTTGTGAAAGGCGATAAAGCATGGCTCCTAAAAGCGAAAAAGATCCAATACAAGGGCGAATACAAGCCATATGCGAACGTGTCAATGATGGCCAGAAAGCGGATTTCTATTATTACAACATTCCTATTAATGAACTGCACGGCGCGGCGAGGGTTTTGGTAAATGGGCGCGAGATGAGCATGTTCGCTTCGTACAGTTATCTTGGACTGATTGGGCATCCAAAGATCAATGCAGCCGCGCTTAAGGCGATTGACGACTTCGGCACTGGTACCCACGGTGTGAGGTCCCTGGCAGGCACATTGAAGCTCCATGATGAAATGGAGGCGACCATCGCGGAATTCAAGGGCACGGATGACGCGATCACTTTCTCTTCCGGCTATGTCACGAACCTGACTGCTATTTCATCGTTGGTGGGTAGGCACGATTGTGTCTTCAGCGACAAATTGAACCATGCCAGCATCGTAGACGGATGTTTAATGTCAGGATCGAAATTTATGCGTTTCCGCCACAACGACACAGAAGACTTGGAGGGGCAGTTGAAAGAGGCGCCGTCCCAAGCCGCTAAATTGGTAATCTGCGACGCGGTATTCAGCATGGATGGAGATATCATCGATCTGCCGAGCGTTGTAGAACTTTGCAGAAAATACGATGCGTGGTTGATGATCGATGAGGCGCATTCGATTGGTGTGCTGGGCAAGACCGGTCGGGGTATTGAGGAGCATTTCAACATGGAGGGGGTCATAGATATTAAGATGGGGACATTAAGCAAAACTATCCCCAGCGTTGGCGGGTACATCGCAGGAAGGGCCGATCTGATCAAGTATTTGCGACATCAATCACGAGCCTATATCTTCTCCGCGGCGCTGCCTCCAGCGCAGGCTGCGGCCGCTATGGAGGCTTTTCGTGTCATTCTTGAAGAACCGTGGCGGGTTGTCAAACTGCGTGAAAACACAAAACTATTCATCAATGGTCTCAAAGAGCGGGGTTTTGATACGATGAAAACTGAGACCGCGATCGCGCCGTTGTTATGTGGTTCGGATGAGAAGGCATTTGTAATGACGCGTGAAGCTCATAAACGAGATTTATTTGTCCTTCCGGTCATCTCGCCGGCGGTACCAGTGGGGTTGGCGCGCTTACGAACGACCGTAACTGCCGGCCATGAGCCGGATGAGATCGAGAGAGCTTTGGATATTTTAGAACAAGTGGGAAAGGAAGTTGGCATTATTTAGTCAGCGAGGAATTCTGCGTTTTTGATTTATGATGAGGAAACGAATTACGAGCCATCCGTTTTTTAAGCTGGTTATAAGAAAGCGTGTCTGTGAATTCGAATTACGAACGGACCAGAACCCGAGAAAATAAGTATTGAGATATCTGTTGATTTAGAATTCCCCAAACATCTTACACAAAGAACGAGGATATAAATGAACGAACCAATGATGGTTGCGGTATGTCTTAGTTGTGATCGAAGTGAGACAGAAGTTCCTCTCTTACAGTTGAGATTTAAAGGTGAGGGAATATTAATTTGCTCGCAGTGCTTGCCTGTATTAATTCATGAGCCGGAGAAACTGGTAGGTCGCCTGAAGGGCGCTGAGGATATCGAACCACGCCCTCATGATCACGAGTAAAAATCGAGATCCTAGCGACAGGGTTGAAATTTCCCTTTATGGTTTGTGAGCGTTGGAAAAGGTTCTCAGTTACCGGTTTGCTGCCGAGTGGCCGGCAAGCCATCCAGTAGAGAAGGCTGCCTGCAGGTTGTAACCACCGGTATCGGCATCAAGGTCTAGCACTTCCCCGGCGAAGTACAATCCATCGATGATGAGCGACGCCATGGAGCGGGGGTTGACCTCGCGCGTACTCACGCCGCCTGCGGTGACGATTGCTTGGGCAAATGACCGGTGTCCGCTGATCTGAAAACGAAAATCTTTTAGCCAGGTTCGCAAGCGTTTACGCTCGTCGGAGGTAATCTGGTGCGCTCGTTTATCTGGAGGGATGCCGGTAAGATCGATGCAGACCGGGATCAGTTTGCGGGGGAGAAGCTCCTGGAGCAATGTTCGGTACTGCCGCTTGCCGTGTGTATCAAAATCTCTCATCAGGCGGGCATCGAGTTTTGCATCATCCAGCCCAGGTTTGAGGTCGATGGAAAGCACGACCTCATGGTTTTCACGCAAAGCGTCGACGACTTTCCGACTTAGGGAAAGGATGATCGGACCCGAGAGTCCAAAGTGAGTGAACAGCATTTCGCCGAAGGCTTCGGCTTGCTTGCTTTCCTCGACGATCAGGCGCGCGTTTACATTGCGTAAACTGAGTCCCTGCAGCCGAAGGGCAATTTCCCCCGAGGTTTCGAGAGGTACCAATGCGGGCCGAATGGGGACGATGGTATGCCCAACATCTCCAGCCAGGCGATAGCCATCCCCCGTTGATCCAGTGCCGGGATACGATGCGCCTCCTGTGGCGATGATCACGCTTTTAGAACGGTAATCGATCGATGCTGGCTGAGTCTTGGATTTCGCTCCGTGACTTTTATCTGACCTATAGTGAGATGCAGGAGGGTTGGCGACTCGTACTCCCACGACCCGATCGTGCTCAACCAATAGTCTTTCTACCTTTGTGTGGGTTCGCATACTTGCGCCATTCTTTTGAACCCAATATGTCAATGCATCGACCACGTCCTGCGCATCGTTGCTCACCGGATAAATGCGTTCACCGCGCTCCAAAACAGTTTCGACCCCTAGCTTATCGAAGAATTCAATCAACTCGTCGGTGAAGAAACGCGTAAAAGCAGAGCGCAGAAACCGGCCATCGGGACTGAAGTGCTCAATAAATTCTTCGAGCGGCGCCACATTAGATAGGTTGCAGCGTCCTTTACCGGTAATGAGCAGTTTTCGACCCGGGTGGCTCATCTTCTCAAGAAGAAGCGTTTCAGCCCCAGACGCAGCAGCATGGCCGGCAGCCATCAAGCCGGCAGGACCTCCCCCAATAACAATCACCTGGTGTTTACTCATCCGATTCTCAAGCTCAAGTATTCGAAGTACATCTGGAGCTTGATTCTAAACCATATGACGGCGCGTGAGTGGGAAATCATGAAATGAAGTTTGTTCTTTTAAATAGGTTGTGCGAATATGATTATTGAAATCGCGCGAGCCTCAGTTTATCCAGAGTAGGCTCCCGTTCCTCTCTGGGTTAGGCTTGGCTTTGACGCACCAACGGAGTTTCTCCGGAGCCATAGCAATTGGCACAGGTTGAGCATTGAGTGGTGTTTGGTCCGCGGAAAGTTCACGATTATCCAGCCCTGATGAAAGGGGTTGATAATGGAGCTCACTCCAGAAATTAATCTAGGCATACCCAACGGCTGGGTGCATTTGGTCATTTTCTATACAGTATTTGGCATCCTGCTGCTTAGATTCCCAAAAAGTGTTGTCGCCAGACTCTATGATCGATCCGCATGGAGTATGAAACAAAGGGTCCTTAGCGCAATCGGAAAACTCTTTATACTTTCATGGTTTGCGTTAGTAATCCTAACTCCCTTGAAAATCGGGCATATTGTGTTCATTCTTGGGGGCGCGATTTATTTGCTCGGATTGTTGGGATTTGTACTTTCGCTATTGAACTTCAAAGATACACTGCTCGATCAGCCTGTAACAAAAGGACTCTACCGGATCTCGAGGAATCCTCAGCAAGTATCTATTCTCCTGTCATATTTAGGGATCAGCATTGCAATTGGATCTTGGGTGGCGGTATTTCTGATAACCGTTGGTGCGTTCATGGGCCATATTCGCGTGATCGCAGAAGAACGATCATGTCTGCAACAGTATGGCGATTCGTTTAGGCAATATATAGAGCGTGTCCCCCGGTATTTCTTATTCTTCTAGGGGTGACCTTAGAGCGAGAGAATTAGGCTTGATACTCTGGTTGTGTCGGAGTTTTCGTTCTGGTGTTAAGGCAAGTGGATGGGATGGGTTATCGATTCGGATTCGAAGAACATCGATCTTCCCTTGAGATAAGCCCTGTCTTGAAGCAACGAGATTCTTCGGCATGGAGTTTATCCTGAGCAACGCCGAAGGGATACTCAAGAATGACATTAAGCGGTAACCTTTCATTCTAAGGGTAACGAAGCATCTCGTTCTTCGACCCGGATGGCGCTACTTACTGTGTCCGAGATTCTTTTGCACAGAGTTTATCCTGAGCCTGTCGAAGGGTGCCTCAGAACGACATAATTTTATCCTACGACAAGAGGTCAAGGTTGCCTAAGCGTATCTGGATTCTGATTTCCCAGCTAAAAGAAATCAAGTTTATCGCCCTAAGATTTTGGAAACTGTTCGCCATCTCAATGTTCCTCGTCGCCTGCGCTGGACCGTCGCCGCCGACAGAAAGGATAGAGTGGGGTGAATTTAGCGCAGCTACTTTACCACCCTCGCGTCTATCAGAAACACCAACCTTACCAGAAGTAGAACCTAGCCCAACAAACGCTTCCCGAAACACCCTTGAAGATGTCCTCGCGACTTATGGATTGACAAGATGGATCCCAGAAAATGGTGATCAAAGCAGCCATCCGATCACTCCAGAAATTCTCTCCAACCCGGCGACGTTTGGCGCATTCTTTGATGAGTTGAGCGATCACCTAAAAGTTGCGAAAATAGATGTTGAGAACATCGCGTCTCAAGGAGAACATGCTCTTGTAGAGCTGTATTGGAATGGTGTTTCTTCCTATTCAGAGGGAACAGAGGTGTATGTGTATTACCGAGGAGTGGAGTCTCCCGGTACCAGCCTGTGGATTAGGAACGAACAAGGTGGATTTTCACTCTTTGAAGTGGACGATCTTGCGCACTATATAGATTCGCTCCCGGCTGATGTACCCATCGAATGGACAAATCCTGGTCGCCTTAGCTACATCGACGATCCTTGGGACAATTTGGCGAGCGGTTTACATATCCTCGATGCCGGGGGAAGAGCAATTGCTCTGTGGGATCAGGAGCGAAATAGCTTCGGGCACTGGATGGAGGTAGGACCTTTCAGATTCAAGATCGCTAATGGCATGGACGTCGATATTTTTGGCTTCTCTGAAGAACAACTCGATATCATCTGGGAAGCGTTTGCCTGGATCAATATGGACGAGGAAGGCGTTAATGAGTTGTTGGAGGCTGTCGTGTCCATCCGCACCACAGATTTACCTCTATGGATCGCCGGGGTTGCCGGCGGGGGCGATGTTCGTGTAGATCCGTTAATGTTTACATTTATGCGAGATAAATTTGATGCGCCTCGCCAAGCCGATGTTCTCTGGATTGCAGCGCTGATTGTACATGAGGCTGTTCATATCAATCAGCCTGGGGAGTGTAGTTCACAATATGCGGCTACCCAGGGAATGAGCTTTGAGGAATATGGGTTGTTTGTTGAGACAGGGCCAGGACAGGCATATGAGCAGGAGGTCAGGTTCATTGAGAGAACCTTAGCGTTAAAGGATTCAACGGGGAATATGATGGTCAAGGATCCGATGGTGCGTGAAACCATCCGCGAGATTAATGAATATTACGCTAGCACCCTAGGACGATCGACCTTCCCGAATGGAGATCATGTTCCGACTTGCGCATCGCCGTAAAGATCTTTGACCAAGAATTGAGAATCAAAGTAACCTCATATCCTGAGCACCATCTACCACAATACCTATTGCGGACATTTTACACATGTCTTAGTAGCAGCTATTTTTCCCCACGGTGTATTCGCTATTTCATGCTCTAATCGATAGGTAGCGGTAAGATCGTTTTTCCATCAAACTCTGTATAATCGTAGTATGCGAAAACCACCTGTGCTCCGTCCGGATGATGAAGCCATCTCCGTCGGACGAGTGTTCGGTACACCCTTAATGATCAAAGGGTTTACATGGTTTCCCCTCACACAGTCCATTGTGTGGGGGATTATGTCGTGGATCGCTGGAAAGACTCGACCCGATCGAAGCTTGGGCGAGAGGATGCGAATGGCGACGTTCACAATGCCTGCGGTTCTTGGATCTGAGTGGGGTCACAATTTGGCGCATGCGGCAGCTGCGAGATGGATTGGCAAGCCGATGGATGCCATCCGCATAACCTGGGGAATGCCATTGTGTGTGTATTACGATATTAATGACGACTCGGTCACACCGCGGCAGCATATATTCAGAGCATTGGGCGGACCCCTTTTTAGTTTCACACTTTTAGTGATATCGAGTGCTATTCGGCGCTTTTCGCCCAAGGATTCATTATCTCGAGAGGTTGCCGACGTCTCAGTGGTGACGAATGCATTTCTCAGCACGGTCTCCTTGCTTCCCATACCAGGGATAGATGGCGGCCCAATATTGAAGTGGTCATTAGTAGATAGAGGTCGCACAGTAGAGGAAGCAGATCGAGTGATCCGCAAAGTCGATGGCGGTCTGGGAATTGCCCTTTCGTTCTTCAGCGGGGCAGCGATTAGCAGGGGGAGAAGGGTTATCGGTTTGCTGTCCGCAATGCTGGCTGTGATGTCCTTTGGGGTAGCGTTGGGGTGGATCAGGGAGCAGGAATAAAAAGCGGGCGAACGTGGCTTGACTATTCTGGGAAGCGGTTGCGAAATTTTCGCAACCGCTTCTTGGGTATTTGCGACCTGCACCGCTATGCTTCATCATGGGACTGCCGCCTCTCAGGATTTCCTAAGAGGCAGCTTCGTTCATGATGCCCCCAACTGTTTTGATTTCCTCCCCGAGTGAGAATAAAATCCAGAAAGCGAGATTTAAGATAGTTGCCTCACCGGGGTCCATACGCTCGCTTAGGCCACTCCACAAAGCCGGGCGTCCCGATTGTTTTGTAGAGATGATTGGGAACAACTCCCACGGCGTGCTATGCTGGTGGCACGCGAAGAACCAGAGGGCCATGGAACCAATTCGAAATTCTGCCAAGGCAATCATCATTAAGGATGGGCGTCTCCTTGCTATTAAGGATATGGATGATGAAGGTCCTTGGTTTACCCTCCCTGGAGGGGGACAGGATCACGGCGAAACATTAGCGCAAGCACTCGAACGAGAGTGTCAAGAGGAGATCGGTAGCGGCGTGTACGTAGGTAAATTGCGGTATATCCGCGAGTACATCGGGAAGAACCATGAATTTAGGGATACGGATGGCGATGCTCATCAAGTCGAGTTTCTGTTTGAATGTCATTTGAACGAGGATTACCCCCCAGGAATGGGGGCGAATCCTGATTCAGGTCAAGTGGGAATAGAATGGTTGCCGCTTGCGGAAATTGAAAACGTCCGAATTTACCCGAAAATTCTGAGAAACCTTCTTGTTGCTGATGGTGAAGATGTTGATTTTTACCTTGGTGACGTAAACTGAAGCTCAGACGAGGTGAGTCCCCGTTTCGAGTTTTGTAAGAATCCTTATGCTAAGGTTCTTCTCAGGACAACGATAATATCTCCAATCAAGAGCATCTTGATGAAGACTTCTCCTCCGAAGGAAGAGGGTAATATGAAGAAATACGCCAATGTTATGGAATTGATTGGAAATACTCCGCTGCTCAGGCTTGGACGTCTCGCGAAGAACAACCGGGTTTATGCAAAATGTGAGTTCATGAACCCCATCAGTTTAAAAGACCGCGTAGTTTTACAGATTATCGAGGATGCAGAAGCTGACGGTCGATTAGAACCAGGGAGCACGTTAATCGAAGCGACGAGCGGCAATACCGGTATGGCAGTGGCATTCCTTGCGGCTATCAAAGGTTTCAAAGCCATCCTGGTGATGTCGGAGATCCAGAGTCTGGAGCGAAGGAAGATCCTTAAAGCCTTTGGGGCAGAGCTGATTTTGACTCCATCTTCTGAGGGTACCGGAGGGGCACGAAGCAAACTCAAGGAGATCGTTGCCAGTCATCCTGAATATTTTTACGTCGGGCAGCATGTCAATCCTTCTAACCCCAAAGCGCATTACCAGACAACGGGCCCAGAAATTTGGGCGGATACCGACGGGCAGCTCGATATTCTAGTTGCCGGCCTTGGGACGGGGGGGACGATTTGTGGAGCAGGGCGATACTTGAAGGAGATGAATCCCGAGGTGCAATTAGTGGCGGTAGAGCCTAAAGAATCACCAACCATTTCCCAGGGTATTTTCAAGCCGCACCGCATGATGGGGACAGCGCCGGGTTTTGTGCCCGAAACGCTGGAACGTGAGATCATTGATGAAATCTTCTTGGTGAGCGAAGGTGAAGCATTTGCTATGTGCCGAAGGATCGCTGTCGAGGAAGGGCTCCTGGTGGGGATCTCGTCGGGAGCAGCGGCACATGCTGCATTAATCATTGCCGAGCGTCCAGAGAATTCAAAGAAAGTCGTTGTGGCGATTTTTGCGGATACGGGACAAAGATATCTGAGCGTGGATGGTTTGTTCGAATAGTGAGTTGCGGGGTGGTGGTTTTTCCGGTACCTGAAAAAGGGAGAGTGTTTGTTATACTTTTCCGGTTAGAGCGAGCCGTGCGGAAGTATACGCTATCTTCGAGCCATCGGAGTCTATTTTCGAGCGCTTTGCAAAGATGGGAATTGGCGCCTTGGAATGATGTCGCTGGGGGTCAGAAGCGTCTCTTCTGTCACAATCTTTCATAAAGAGATTATTTATGACCATAAAGGCGCTGATTTTTGACTTCGATGGATTAATCCTCGACACCGAGACGGCATTGCTTCGTTCGTGGGAGGAGATCTATGCTGGCTATGGCATCTCGGTTTCCCTCCCTGAATGGGCGAGCCTGCTTGGAAGTTCAACGGATCCAGCAGGGGCGTACGAAATTATCGAGAAACATATCGGTGAGCCCATCGATCGTGAGGCGATTCGTGCCCGCCGTACACAACGCGAATTGGAACTTCTAAAATCAGAAGAAGTCATGCCTGGCGTCCTTGACCTCATCGCGGAGGCAAGAGGGCGAAATTTGCGTCTTGGTGTCGCCTCAAGCTCAGACAGGAAGTGGGTCCTTGGGCATCTCATGAGATTGGGTTTGCACACCCATTTCGAGAGCATTCGCTGCGCCGACGATGTATCAAATACCAAGCCATCACCTGATCTATACCTGGCTGTTCTCGGCGATATGGGGATCCAACCCGATCAAGCGATTGCGTTTGAGGATTCGTTTCATGGTGTAGAGGCTGCTAAAGAAGTCGGTATTTTCTGCGTGGCTGTGCCCAACAACGTGACGCGCTATTTGCCGATGCCGAAAGCCGATCTGACGGTGAACTCATTATCGGAAATGGAGCTCGAAGAGTGCATTAAGAAAGCGCAACGCGAGTCGCAATAGATGATTGTAGGGAGCTGAAGATGATCAAAGAATTTAAAGAGTTTGCGATGCGTGGAAATGTGCTCGACATGGCCGTGGGTATCATTATTGGTGCCTCCTTTGGATCTGTTGTTAGATCCCTTGTGGATGATGTCATCATGCCCCCGGTTGGTCTTATACTCGGGAACGTCGACTTCTCAAACCTTTTTATCGTCCTGCGCGAGGGTGATATTGTGGGCCCTTATCTCTCGATAGCGGAAGCCCAGGCAGTAGGAGCTGTTACACTAAATTATGGGCTTTTTGTCAACACGATTATCACTTTCTTGATTGTTGCATTTGCCGTTATTCTTCTCATCCGCAGCGTAAACATACTCCAAAAAACTGAGGAAGACACTCGCTCTGAGCCTACGACCAAGGCGTGCCCATTCTGTTTCATGGATATACCGATGGATGCCATACGCTGTCCGCAATGCACATCGGATCTTGAGCGTGTTGCCGGATAGCGTTGGCGAGCAGGAAATAATTTCCGATTTGGAGGTAGCGATGGAAAAACAATCGGAAGGAATAAAGGGGATTGGTTGGAGGATGGTGGTCCGGTTCCTAATCTATGTTGTTCTTTTACCGTTTGTTTTGTTCATCGCTGCAGGCCGTCTTGATTGGACTATGGCCTGGATTTATATTGGGATCCATGTCGCTTTCACGCTCATCAGCAGGCTTATAGTCCTCCGTTTGAGTCCGGAAACACTCGTCGAGCGTGGCTGTGCTATGCAAGCTGAGGATGTGGCTGCGGGCGACCGCTTCATGGTTGTGATCGTCGGTTTGTTTGGACCATTGGTAATCTGGACGATCGCTGGTCTCGATGACCGCTTCGGTTGGTCGCCAGATCTGTCTTTCCTAACCCAAGGGATTGCATTGCTGGGTGTTATGCTTGGCTACGGCCTTGGAACCTGGGCCATGGTAACCAACGCGTTTTTCTCATCCGTTGCCCGAATCCAGGAGGATCGTGATCAATCGGTCATTAATGGAGGTCCTTACCGCATCGTCCGCCACCCGGCGTATGCAGGAGGGGTCGTTAGTTCCATTGCAATGCCCTTAATGCTCGGCTCATTTTGGGCGCTCATCCTTGCCGGAATCGGGCTGATATTTCTGGTCATACGCACGGTGAACGAGGACAAGATGCTGATGGAGGAACTCCCGGGATATACGGACTACGCGCTGCAAACACGGTACCGTCTTGTGCCTGGCATCTGGTAGGCGTGAAAGCAGAAATTTACCCTGACTGAGAATGTCGTAACAACAGGCGGATGATTTGTCTGTGAGGTAAATACATTGAAGGAAAAATTTCAAAAGCGAACCTACCAAGGCCCGGGTGAAGTCTGGGAAGACTTTCGCACCATCATCAAGCATCGGCCCATCATAAGAAGGGCGATGAGGGAGCTGCTCTCGCCTGCCTTCCGTGAACGGCTGATGCTGGTTGTTACCGAAGTAAATGGGTGTCGGTACTGCAGGGCGTTCCACGCGAGTGAAGCGCTTAAGGTCGGGATAACTGACAGTGAGCTCGCCCAGTTACTGGCTGGACAGATACCCACGGATGCTCCCGACGACGAAATACCGGCCATGATTTATGCGCGCTACTGGGCTGAGAGTGGGTGCGCCGATGTGGCGCAAGTAGGGAACCCGGTTTAGGCGGGATAGGTTCTAGGTGAATAGACCTATCGGCCATCAGGCTTACCTGGATCCGAAAGGTGAAGGGGAACACAGCATGCCTGTCAAAAGCGGAGGATGACGGAAATCGTGAATGTCATTG
>SDBU01005621.1_pt1 | contig 14945 bp, 8 predicted proteins | sample 2277071 | NCBI WGS metagenome assembly SDBU01 (sample SAMN10397929, study PRJNA504765) | marine sediment metagenome | isolation source: marine sediment core GS08_GC12, 126 cmbsf | place: Arctic Ocean: Gakkel Ridge, Loki's castle | collected 2008
CCTGTCGCACTCCCAGTTGGACGAGTCGGGCCAGTCGATGTTCTGCCGCCTGGCGACGCACTCGGTACTCATGGAAGGCTTCGCTATGCTGTAGTGCGCGAGCCTGCTGGAGGAGTGCTTCCTGAGGGTGCAGGCTCACTGTGCGGCCTTTGCCGTTCTTGCTGGCAACACACTGTGGCCGTAGCACACAGCCTCGGCACACTGTGTCGTCAAAAACAAAACTCCACCCAGGCTGTCCGTCGGCAAGGGTCTTAATCCAGCGTAGGGTATGGGTTATCTGCCCTGCAGGGCATCTACAGGAAAGTGCCTCCAGATCTATGTGGAAGTCCTCCTTGGGGAAGTGGGCCTTGTTTGGGGCGGGCCGGCACTTTGGCAATCAAAGTGCGCTCGGCGTCGGCAAACGCCTGCCGCGTAGCTCCATCCCCATAGGCGGCATCCCCAATAGTCTCCTCCACTTCGATCCCGGTGTTCTCTTCACTCTCCTCGACCAGTTCGAGCGCACCCACGTTGTCGCTGGAGTTGCCAGGCAATACACCCACCGCCGTGATGAGTTGGGAGTCGGTATCCACAGCCACTGGCGCCTTGTGTCCGTCAAAACGCTTGCTGCTGCTCTTGCGGCCGTGGCGCATCTCCGGGTCGTGCACCGACACGATACGGTCTCGGCTCACCCCTTCCTTCAGGGTTGGCCCTTCCTCCTTGCGCTCAATGTCTTGCAGCAGCAACTGTCCCAACAGTTCGGCTGCCTCTACTATCTGCTTGCGCTCAGCACTGTCTACTGCGAACCCACCCTGAGCCCGGCGGGCCAGTTCCACCAGCCGGTCCGCATCGGCCACTATCTTCTGCAGAAAGGCTTGCCTCTCCTGCTCGTTGCCCCAATCGATAGCCGCCTCTCCCTTCACACTGGAGCCAAAATAGCTCTCCAATCCTTGCCCATTGGCCCACTCTTTGGCCTTCTTCCCATTCACCTTAGCCAACCCCCGCACTAGCTGAACTATCCCGTCAGCCAATAGGTTGTAGGTGTCCTTGACCGCACCACGGCCCAGAATGTTGGTCGTGTCCAACGCCACCTTCATCCGACGACCTTTCAGGTACCCGGACTCTCTTGCATACTGCAGACTCCGCTGAAAGATCTCCCGCACCTTCTCGTGCAAGATCAGGTGGGCTCGAAACAGCTGCAACGTACTCTTGGCAAAAGGCCTGTCTTCCACCTCGATGCCCAGCGCCACCTTCCATTGGATGTCAAAGTCCGCCCTCCGCTTGGCTTCGGCGTCACTCACCTTCCTGCCTGTCGCGACGACGCAGACAGGATTGTAGGTCTGCAGCAATAGCGTCGTGGCTAGCAGGCTGGGTGGCACGCTATCACGCCCGTTGTCTGGGCAGTACAGCTCGGCGAACTCCTCATCTCGAAACAGACGTCCTCGCATCGACGCCAGAAAACCATAGAAGCTCTCGCGCCCCACGTGCTCCGTGTACAGATGATCAGCCTCCAACAAGCCTCTCTGGCCAGACCGCTTTCCTAGCATTCGCACAGCTCCCTTTGCTTGCTGACCACAAGTATAACCGGTATGCTACCTCTTGGCACTTTTCGGCCAGACTTCTAGTGCAGCTTGCAACGAAAGGTCAGATTCAGGAGGCTGTTCTCGTAGCGGGCGACAGTGACTTCATACCCGCTGTCACTGCCGCAAAGGCCGAAGGTGTTCTCGTGCGGCTATTTCACGGCAACAACCCTCACTCTGATCTTTGGCAGGAAGTAAATGAACGCGTGAGGATTGACTCTGCTCTGATTGAATCCGTCAAACAAGAGTAATGCCAACCCTCCTGCCTCCCCTCCCATTCAAACTGGCCCATGCTTGACATTTGAGAGGGCCATAGAGGGCATTTTGGCCTTGCCTAAAAGCTAGATGTTCCCTGCGCCTGGTCTCACACCCGCGCAAGCCTTCAAGCGCGTTCGTCGAGCATGTTCGGCGAACGGTGGCAGCGCGTCGTCCTACGGCTTGATCGGGGCGATCCTATCCACTTTCAGGCCCAGCGGGCGCACGAAGTCCTTGTAGCGGGTCTGGATTTCCACACCGTTGATGCGCCGGACAAACCCCGCCGTCTTCTCCATCTTCTTCACCTCGACCTCCAGCGTGTTCTCGCCCCGCTTGAGCAGGTCCACGTCGAGCATGTACCGGAACCAGTGTGCGGCCATGCTGTCCGGGGCCTCCAGCGGCTTCAGGAACGTTCCCTGGATCCTCATGGCTCGTTCGTCGGTGATTTCGGCCTCCGCAATGGGCAAGACCTTGTCGTTGAAGCGTATCTCGATCTCGTCTTCCACGCAGAACTCCGAGAAACGTATCGTGAGCACAGGCTCGCGCATCTCTCCGTCCTGCTTCGCGCTCTCGATATCATCGGAGACGAGTATGCTGACTGCGGTCGTCTCGCCCTCCTCCAACCGCGCGGGCAACTGGCGCTGTGGTGGTGGGGTCGCCTTGGGTCCTGTGTCCTGTCCCTCGCGTGGCTGGAGCAAGTAGCGCTTGTCTCGTCTTGCCACCACGTCTGGGTTGGCCACCTCGCGCAGGATATGGTACTCCTCCTCGGCCAAGGGCCAGGGCATGTATGCCATCTGCATTCCGGCGAACCCTTGGCAATACAGCGTCTGACCCAGCGCGCGATACATCTCGATGGTGGGGAAGATGGTCCGGTCATCGTATACCCGCCGAGGCGGTCGGATGTACGCGGACGCGCCTGCGCAATTGGCTGCCTCTGCCAGCCAGCGCCCCTCCGTGAGGCCCGTATCGAGGAGCTGAGCGTCGACCTGGCCAACGACCAGGTCAATGCTGCCATTCTTGAGCCACGTCTCAACGTCGAGGCCGACCTTCAGGTTATCCTCCCTCCGGTGGTACACGCGAGCCATCAACGGGATCTCGCGCCCTTGCTGCTTCCCGATCTCGTTTGCCATTTCCCTGATCTGGGCGACATACTCGTTCATCAGAGGGATGCCACTCTCTATCTCGGCCTGCCTGAAGTAGCGAGAGCCGAACATGAAGTCCAGCTCCATCCCATCGGCCTCATAGTCAACCAGCATCTCCCTGATCATGGCCATCTTGTCCTGCCTGACCAGCTCGTTGGTGTAGTCGTAGCACCACGGCTCCGGCTCCGTATCGCCCAGGCAGACGGCGGCGCCGTGCTTCCACTTCAGCCAGCCGCACCGCTGGCTCCTGTATAAGTTCCCCTGCTGCATCTTCAGGCTTGGGAACACGGTCATTCCCTTTTCCTTGCCCCGCTTGACAACCTCCCGGACCTGGTCCGTCCCCATAGCCTTGGCGTCCTTGACCATCCGCATGATCCGCCAATCGATGAAACCCTCCCAGACATCCTTCTCCTGGCCGACGACCCGGCCGACCTTGCTATTGTGGAAGTACACATCCCCGTAGCCGAGGCCGAACGCCAGCAGGTCGACGCCCGTGTCTGCCAGCTCGTCCACCGGCCAGCGGAGCTTGTGTAGGTTCAGGGGCGGGTCAATCCTCTTGGCGTGAAAGTGGTGCCCGTCGTTGTAGTAGATCAACCGTGGCTTCTTCATTGGTCTCCTCCCAAATGGGCTCTTCGTTTCGAGAGCCGGTTTCGCCCGCGTAGCTTACCACCTTTCCGACCATCCCGCACCCCTCTTGCCTCGTAGTCACGAGGGGCATAGAATGGGGCGTGTCGAGAGGGACTGCCTTGTGGCGTAGCTGGCAAACCCGTAGAATCAGGTGTACCAGAGGGATAGGCATTGGCTACAAGTGAAACCGAGATCAACACGGCTTTGGCAGAAGTGCTTGGTGAGATGCGGCCCCGGTGGGTTGCGACAGGCGAGCCCCTACGTGCTTTCGCCGGCAACCTGAAGCACCCGGACATACTGGTCACTGAACCTAGCGTGGCACCGGTGGTAGTCGAGAATGAAGTGTCCCCGGCCAACACGGTGGAGCACGACGCCGCGGACAGACTGGGTGAAACCTTGGTCTTCGATAAATCAGTGGTCATGGCTGCGATAGCCTTACGGACATCTACTCGGTTTCGTGAAGTGTCACAGGCCGCGCTGCGAGATCAGCTCCGCGATGCTAACGATCTGGACTATTCACTGTTTACTGGCGAAAACCGTCAAAGCGCCAAACGCTTTCCGTTATCTGGATGGCTAACCGGAAGCGTATCGGATCTTGCCAACCTCGTCCATGCCGCTGCTGTTCCTGCAAGTGCCATAGATGCCGCAGCCAAACGTTTGGAAGAGGGTGTGACAGCTGCTGCTGGACTGCTGGAACAATCGATCGATGCCTCCCAAGACATCGGGAAAGCTGTATTCGATGCACTAAGGCAGGAGGATAGCCTACAGACTCGCCGCATGGCGATGACGATTGTCGCCAACGCCTTCGTATTCCACGAGAACCTAGCTGGCTCCTTCGGTATTAGCAGTGTGGACGAACTGCGAAACGAGTTAGGCGATTTGACAAAGACCGCTGTCCTCAGGGAGTGGAATAGAATCCTCGATGTCAACTACTGGCCTATATTCGACATCTCTCGCCAGATAGTGAAGCCACTGTCCCAGGGTTATGCAGCGAAGATTTTCAAGGAACTAACCGAAACTGCCGCTGACTTGATAGTTGCCCGTGTCACCCGGTCTCACGACCTTGCTGGCACGGTGTTCCAGCGTCTGGTGGCTGACCGCAAGTACCTGGCCACGTTCTACACCCGCCCTTCAGCCGCAGCCCTGCTAGCGACCCTCGCTGTGCCAGACGCTGACTGGTGGGGCGATCCGGACCGTGTAAAGGCGTTTGTCGTGGCTGATTTCGCGTGTGGCACTGGCACTCTGCTTTCGGCCGCCTATCAGCGGATCAGTCAGTTGCACGAACGCGCCGGTGGCGACAGCGAAGCTGTCCACCCCCAGATGATAGAGAGGGCTCTCATTGGCTGTGACGTGATGCCTTCGGCCGTACATCTTACCGCCTCTATGCTGGCCTCGACCCACCCGACGGTAAAATTCTCCGGGACACGCCTTTTTACCCTGCCCTACGGTCCACAGCCCGACAAAGAGTACGCCCTCGGCTCACTGGACCTGCTGTCAGAAGACAGCGAGATCCAGCCCTTGTTCCGTACATCGGCTCCGGTCCGCGCCACTGGCGAAGGCGAGCGGGAGGTACGCCAGCGCCTCGACCTCCCTCCCGCCAGCTGCGACGTGGTGATAATGAACCCGCCGTTTACTCGGCCAACGAACCACGAGGGCAAGCACGGGGACATTCCTAACCCTGCCTTTGCTGCCTTCGGTGCCGACCCACAAGAGCAGAAAGCGATGAGCGACATGGCGAAGAGCCTAGGGAAAGGCACATGCGCCAACGGCAACGCTGGTGTCGCGTCTCACTTCGTCGCTCTCGCCGACCGAATGGTACGTTCAGATGGGGCAGTGGCATTGGTGCTACCGTTGACCGTGTTGCAGGGTGACAGTTGGCAGAAGGCAAGAGACCTTTGGCTAGAAGAATACGGCGAGATAACTGTTGTGACTATTGCCGGTGCTAGACCACTAGACAAATCTTTCTCCGCAGACACCGGGATGGGAGAGACGCTCGTCATTGCTCGTAAGGGTCAAAGCCGCGGCAAGCCCGCGCGAGGTTTGTTTGTCACCTTACGCCGACGTCCTCAGAGCATCATGGAGGCGTCGGAAATCGCCCGTTCCGTAAACGTTGCGAAATCATCGAACGCCGTGCGCCGACTGGAGGATGGGCCATACGGCGGTATTCCGGTGTATATCGGCCAAGAGCAAGTAGGGGAGATGCTGAGTTGCCCGATAATCAAAGGTGAACAGTGGCCGGTGGCCGGGATAGCTGATCTGTCTCTTGCACAGGCCGCGCACCAGTTGCTTGCAGGACGGTTGTGGTTTCCCAGTCTATTCGAGAATGACGCAGTGGACATCTCGATAACAACAGTCAGAGAAATCGCTGACAGAGGGTTTCTTGACCGGGATATCAACGGCGCTGCCGGGCGAGGTGCCTTTGACATAATGTATCCCTGCCCAACCGCCGCAACTTATCCATCGTTGTGGAACCGCGACTCCAATCGTGAACGGGCGATGATAGTCGAGCCGGACAGCGAAGCCACAGTTCGACGTGGCAAGGAGGAGCGCGCGGCCGAGATATGGGCAACGAGCAGCCGTGCCCACCACAACCGAGATATGCAGTTCAACGCCAACTCTCTCTCGGTAGCTTTTACCGGGATGCCATCCGTTGGAGGCAGGGCGTGGCCTAATGTCGTGTTTGCCGATCAGTCCCACGAGCTAGTCTTCACGCTGTGGGGCAATTCCACCCTGGGGATGCTCTGCTACTGGTGGCACTCCACCAAGCAGCAGGCCGGCCGCGGGAGCATCACCATTACCGCGCTGGAAACCTTGCCCACCTTGGATGTCCGCCGGCTCGACCGCGCACAGCTAGACACCGCGGCTCAGGTCTTCGAGGACATAAAGCACCAGCGAATGCTCCCGTTCAACGAGGCCACCCACGACTTGGTGCGGCAGGAGCTAGACTACCGGCTCCTCACCGAGGTGCTTGGCATCGATCCGTCGATACTTGGGGCCGTAGACCTGTTGCGGCGAAAACTCTGCGATGAGCCGTCTGTTCACGGTGGAAAGAAGTCGCGGGCAGCGATGTAATGACTGCCAGGTAACTCAGCAAGTATGAGGTACTGCCACTCCATTCACACCAACACCCGCTGTGGACTCCGCCACAAGTGAATCCCCTTGCGGCAACGGGGCAACCCAGGCCCCTGCAAACACGGATTGCCTTTGAGCGTTGCGGCAAGTGCCCTGTTTGCGCGGCCGGCATCGGGGCCTGAGCGTTGACCTGATTCACCACATTACAAGCGAAGCGCCAGTTCGCCCCAAGGAGTATCCGCATAGGCGCAAATGGGGGGTGCAGTTCACCGGCGCCTGTAGGTGCTCCCTGTCCGCCTGCCTCTCAACCGGACCCACGCATTACCCACAAGTCGTGTCCGGGGCTGCAATATCGATGGTGAGAGGAACAACCGTGCTTTGTCGGGGCCCCGACCTGTCGGGGCCCGATCGGGCGAACACACAGGTTCGCCCCTACCCCCGGAACACTGACTGAACATCTATGGACAGGTTGGGGGAGGGGCGAAAGCGCAGCTCAATGCTATCAGAACCAAGCCGATCGACTGCTAGAGCTGGGGTATGGACCTCATCGTCTCCTTTATTTGCTCCTCGGGGAATGCGAAGTCCTCGAGACGTCCAGCCAGATAGGCGTCGTAGGCGCTCATATCGAAGTAGCCGTGGCCGCACATCAGGAACACGATGTCCTTGCTCTCGCCGGCCTCCTTGCACTTCAGCGCCTCTTCGATGACCGCCAGCACAGCGTGCGCCGGCTCCGGGGCTGCGATAATGCCCTCGGTGCGGGCGAACTGCATTGCTGCGTCGAACGCGGCGTTCTGGTGTACCGCCCTGGCCTCCACAATACCCAGCTTGCACAGCAGGCTCACCAGCGGGGCCATGCCGTGGTAGCGCAACCCGCCTGAGTGAATCCTGGGGGGCACGAAGGTGTGGCCGAGGGTGTACATCATCAACAGTGGGGTCATCCCGGCTACGTTGCCGAAGTCGTAGGCGAACGCCCCTCGCGTGATAGAGGGGCAGGCCGTCGGCTCCACCGCAATGAAACGGATATCCTTGCCGTCCACCAGCCTGTCGCGGACAAACGGGAAGGCTATTCCGGCAAAGCTGCTGCCCCCACCGACGCACCCGACGACCATATCCGGGTAGGCGTCCATCTTCTCAAGCTGGGCCTTGGTTTCCTCGCCTACGATGGTCTGATGGAGCAAGACGTGGTTGAGCACGCTGCCCAGGGCGTACTTGGTGTCATCGCGGCCAGCAGCGTCTTCTACGGCCTCGCTGATAGCGATGCCCAGGCTTCCCGGAGAGTCCGGGTCAAGGGCCAGGATGTCCCGGCCCGCCTTCGTGTCAGGGGAAGGGCTGGGCACTACCTCGGCGCCCCAGGTCTCCATCATGGACTTGCGGTAGGGCTTCTGCTCGTAGCTGACCGCGACCATATAGACCTTGCACTCCATGTCCATGAAGTTGCAGGCCATGGCGAGCGCGCTGCCCCACTGGCCGGCCCCGGTCTCCGTGGCGATGCGCTTGACGCCTTCCTGCTTGTTATAGTATGCCTGAGCCACAGCGGTGTTGGGCTTGTGGCTTCCCGCCGGACTGACACCCTCGTACTTGTAGAAGATCCGTGCCGGGGTATCCAGGGCCTTCTCAAGGCGTCTGGCCCTGAACAGAGGGGTGGGACGCCACAGTCTGTACACATCCCTGACCTCGTCAGGGATCTCGATGTACCGCTCCTGGCTCATCTCCTGCTGGATCAAGGCCATCGGGAATATGGGCGCGAAGTCTTCGGGGCCGGCTGGTTGTTTGGTTCCGGGGTTCATGGGCGGATCTAGCGGTCTCGGCAAGTCCGCCTGAATGTTGTACCAGTGGGTTGGCATCTCGCTCTCTGTCAACAAGGCTTTCGTGTCCAAGAAGACCCTCCTTTGGTCCGACGTTTCCCAATACGATATCCGCGCCTCTGCGCTTCTGTCAATCCCCGCTGTCGATGCCCTACGATTCTATAGACGCTCAGGCAGTGTTTCGGGGTAGGGGCGAACCTGTGTGTTCGCCCAATCGCGGGGCCGCCGCGTCGGGGCCTATGCAAATCACGATTCTTTCTCTGAACATCTATAGCCGCAGCAATCGTTCAGTCCGCGGCGGGCCGATGTCACTACATGAGACGGCTGGCATTCATGCGGAAAGGGCACGCGCGATTGCAGGTCCGAGAGAGCGCACCGGAATGCAGATGAAGTGTGGCAGAAGCAGCCCTCTTCACAGCTCACCGCGCAGGCTGTTGATGACGAGGCCGGTTGGGAGCTTTGGGTAGAAGTACGTAGACTTGGCAGGCAGCCGCTCCCCTTTTCCCACCACCACCTCGAATAGGTCCATTGGCAGAGGCCGCAGCAAGAACGCCACCTGCCCGCTGCCGTTCTGGATATCCCCAACCGCCTCCGCTATGTCGTGGACGAAGGAAGCGCTCGAACTCTCCGCCTCTTCACCAAGGGCCGGGCTTATCGCCTTCCGGTGAAGAATCCACACGTCGCATTTCTCCAGCGAGCGACTGTCGGGCGCAGGCATGTACGAGTCTCGTAGCGTGAGCATGTGAGCCCTTCCCGGCTCCAGCCCGAGAGCGGTCACCACCACCTCGCCGGGCGACTTCGCGGCCAGACGCGCCTCAATAGCGCGGGCCGTCGCCCCGGCGGAGTCGGTAGGGACCTCGATCGCTTCTGCTTTGAAGGCCCGCTCGATGCCGTGCCTCAACGCATCCAATTCTTCGGATGCGAGGCCCCCGAAGACGCGATGGTAAGGCAGCACGAGCAGGCCTGGATCGTCCATGGGGATCAGCGTCATCATCACGTAGCGAGCCGCCGCACGTGGCGACAGAGGACCCTCGGATGACTCCAGCTCGTCTCGATATTGCAGCGCCGTCTCATAGCGGTGGTGTCCGTCGGCCACGAAGAGTTGGAGGGGACCCATTGCCTCGGATATCTTCGAAAGGACGTCGGGATCGGCGATCGGCCAGAGGTTGTACCTAGACAGCCCTTCGGGATCGGCGCTTATTGCCGGCTCCCCCTGCCGTGCCCCATCCAGTAGGCTGGCTACGGCGCCCTCGGCATCTCGGTAGAGGGACATAATGGGGCTGAAGTTGGTCTGAGCCGCCTTCATCAGCGCAAGCCGGTCGGCCTTGGGTCCAGGAGTCGTGTACTCGTGCGGCATTATGATGCCGTGCTCGAACTCCTCGAGCCGCACCACAGCCACCATCCCCCGTCTCCTCAGATTCCTGCCCTCCAGGGCAAACTCCTCCTCGAACAGATACACGGCGGGGGTCGCCTCCCGGACAAGCACTCCCGCGTCCACCCACCTGCGGAATTGGGCTGCCGCGCGAGTATGGCGATTGTGATCGGGAGTGTCGCCGGGCCTGTCCTCTGGCAGCTCCAAGTTCACGGCGTTATAAGGACTGCGTTGACGCAGCGCCCTGGCTTCCCCCGGCGATATGATGTCGTAAGGGGGGCAGACCACGTTGGCCAGGGCCCCAACTGCCGAGCGGTCGTATCGGAACCCCCGAAACGGCCTTGCGTCTGCCATAGTGCTCCTTTCAGTCGGGTATAGCCCGCGCCAGGTGGTCCGCGTCCGAAACGGGCGTCCATCCTCAGTATACGGGAGTCTAGAATCGCCCTTCATCCCTGTCAACGACCTACTCACGCCCTCAGGCCCTACGGCGCAGCACTACGCGTTGTCCACGAGACTCTTGACGCTTCGTCGTGGTACCCTTGTGGACGCGATGAGGCTGTTGACGGCGCCGAATGCGTTGCTTCTCGGGTTCCCCGCAGGGAATGAACACCAAGTTGCAGCCAAGGGGCTGCCCAGGGAATCGCATGCAACAGTCCAAACTCTCTCTTTTCGCCAAACTGCCCTACATTCAGGAGGCCGACTATGGAATACGTATTCAAGCGATCGTACCGAGGACCGGTCAGGCTGGTGATCCTGGACTGGGCCGGCACAACTGTGGACTACGGCTGTTTCGCCCCGGCTGTGGTGTTCATTGAGGTGTACCGACAGCGAGGGGCGGAGATCACCATTGAACAGGCGCGACGCCCGATGGGACTGCACAAACGTGATCACATCAGAGCCATCAGCCAGATGGACGAGGTGGCCGCAGCGTGGGAGCAGGCATACGGCAGGCCGGTGACGGAACAGGACGTTGACGACATGTTCGCCGACTTCCAGCCTTTGCAGTTGCAGTGCCTGGCCGATTATGCCGACCTTATTCCTGGAACGCTGGAAACCGTTGCGTCCTTGCGGAAGATGGGCATGCTCATCGGCTCAACCACGGGCTACTTCACTGAGGCCGTGGAGCTACTCAAAGAGGAGGCGGCCAAACGAGGCTACGTCCCGGACAGCAGCGTGTCCGCGACCCAGGTCCGCGCCGGCCGCCCACAGCCGTGGATGGTGGTCCAGAACATGATCAACACCGGTGTGTATCCGCCCGAAGCCGTCGTCAAGGTTGACGACACGAAACCCGGCATTGGCGAAGGTCTCAACGCAAACGTGTGGACCATTGGGCTGGCGAAGACGGGCAACGAGGTCGGCCTGACTCTTGACCAGATCAATGGGCTGGATGCGGATTCCCTGGCGCGCAAGCTGGAGACCGCGCGCGATGGCCTCGCGATGGCTGGCGCCCACTACGTGGTTGACGGGATTTCCGACATCGTTGCTGTGATTGAGGACATCAACATTCGGCTGGCGCGCGGAGACCGCCCATAGTCACGAACACGGTGGAAAGGGACAACGATCTACGCGCCCCTTTCCACCGTCACCGCAACCAAAGGTAGATGAGGCTGTTTCCTCCCTAGAGACACCCCTGTGGTACATCTCCACGTCTAGAGGGGGAGCTTCCTCCCCACTCCTTCTTCCAGGGCCCGTTGGTAGACGCGTATCGTCACTCCCATATCCTCCAGGGCCAGACCCAGGTTCATGGCGATGATCCGCTCCCGTTCGTTTTCTCGGCCTGCCTTCTTGCCTGCCACGATCTCTCCGAGGTCGGCGTAGATTCCCGGCAGAGTCTTGAAGTAGCCCTCATCTCTGAAGGACGTCATTTGAGGTATGTCGTCCACGCAGAACTTGTCGGCCCCCAGCAAGGCATCCTTCTTCCAGTAGGAGTCAAAATCCACGGGAGACGCGAAGGCGCCCGCCTCGAACCAGCTATCCTCGATGACCGGGCTCGGGTTCTTGATGATCGGTCCGGTCGTAACCACGACGTCGCTCCCTACCACCGCTTCCTGTGGGGAGCCCACGCCCACCACGTCACACTCGAACCTCTCCCGCATCTCCGTCACGTATTCCTCTTGCGCTTCGTGGAGGACGTCGTATGCCTTTACGGTGGCAATCTCTTTGAGTACCGTCGAAAGGGCCTCCAGATTCGTCCTTCCCTGGACTCCGCAACCCAGAATTCCAACAGTGTGGGAGTCATGTCGGGCAAGGTACTTGGCGGCGACAGCCGTTGCAGCCCCTGTCCTCAAAGCGGTGATCCACTTGCAGTCCATCACCGTCGTTGGGATGCCGGTTTCCGGGTCGTTGAGGATCAAGAGCCCTGAGATGTAGGGAAACCCTCTCTTGTAGTTCTCCGGATAGCCCGAGACCCACTTGATGCCAGCCGAGCCGAGGTCGGGAATGTAGGCCGGCATCGCATGGATGAACGCGTTTGCCATTGTGTGTATTCCCAGCTTGGGAGGCATCTCGCACCTTCCCAAGCCCTTGAGACGGAAGACCTCCTCCGTCCATTCAACGATCTCTCCCATAGATATCCCCAGGTTCTTCACATCTTTGTAGGAAAGATAGAGAATCTCAGTAGGTCTCATTTCCCCTCCCTGTGATCGTCCGGAGTCCATTCACGCCTTGGCATGTGTCGTGCCTGGCAATTATTGTACCAGGGGCGGGATCGCAGTCACCTCGACGGCACGGGAAATCACTGGGGCCGGTCACGCCTTCTGACAGCCCCAGCGACGTCCTTAGATCTGATCGTGCCGACACTGGCCGACACGACTCGACGTGGGCTAGGTTGGCGATGGAAGTCGCTGCCCGGGTTGGGCTTCCCCAGCGAGAATCAAGATGCGATTGCCCCGAGTCACCATGCCTAGACGCACGCAGGCATGTTTGCTGATGGGGTACAATAGAAGGTTGAGGGCGATGCGTCCTCCGGTTGTTGCGGAGGGGTGGCCGAGCGGCCTAAGGCGCCTGTCTTGAAAACAGGTTTCCCGAAAGGGAACGTGGGTTCGAATCCCACTCCCTCCGCCATGACGCGCAAGAGCACGCCAAACGGGGCCTCTTGACCGTCCTGGGAATGGCGCCTGCGGCCCGCGAGTACCTGGTTGGCCCGATAGTGCGCGTCTGGAACTCGAGGTGGATGCCCAGGAGCTGCACATAATAGAGGAAAGCTCGCGAGTACCAGGCCAAGATGATTCTCTCCCGGGGCCTGGGCTTGCTGGGGTGTGTATTGTGTCTGGGTACTGCTCTATCCGTTCGCCCCGTCCGATGATGCTTTCCCGACAAGTCGAGGATCCTCGATAGCCCCGATGTATCGGGGCGCATCGGGATGCTCATCGAGACTCTCGATAGCTCCGACACATCGGAGCGTATCGGAGAGCTTCTCGAAGGGCTGCCCGCCGCGCATCCCGGCCATGGTTCGACAGCCAACGAGGCTAGGGAGGTGGCGGAGAGGTCGGAGAGTCCCATCGGTGGCGAAGGCCCAGGTCCATGCCGGGTGACACCCGCTTGCCTGTGCTCCGGAGACGGCGGACTGCCAGTGCTGCATGTGTCGCTCCCCGCCACGTTCGCAGCAAATGCCCGCAAGGACCCTGAATATGGCTGAATCCCGTGAGTTGACAGCGTACCTCAACGGCTGGCTTGTCCCACACAGCCAGGCAGTTGCGAAGATTGGCGAGGGTGGGTCTCGCTTGGCTGGGGGGTTCTACGATGCAGAACGCACCTTCGGCGGCCAGGTCTTCAAACTCCGCGAGCACCTCGAGCGCCTGTACCAGTGCGTCGAGTTCGCCAATCTGGATCCCGGAATGAGCATCGAGAAAATGGCGGAGGCCACGTTCGAGGTGCTGGAGGCCAACCGTCCGCGGCTGGGATCAGACGACGACTATATCCTGAGCCAGGTCGTTTGCGCGGGGTCGACATCCGCGCCCGACACGAACGTCGTTGTGTACTGTCAGCCTATCGACTTCTCCTCTTTTGCCTGGGGCTATCTTAAGGGAGTCAGGGTGATAACGCCGGTCACGTATGCCGTGCCCGCTCGGCGCTCTGGGGTTGGTGCGGATGGGTTGGGCCAAGAGACGTACTCGCTCCTGACCGACGAGGAGGGCAACGTCACGGAATGTCGTCACGCCAACTTCCTGTTTGTGTCTCAGGGGCGAATCAAGCTGCCCAACCGCCAGAAGGTGCTGTCCGGAATCAGGCCCGGAATCAGCATGGAGACCGTGCTGGAACTGGCCGAGTCCCTCGGAGTGCCGGTGGATGAAGGTGACTACTGCTCCGCCGACGTCTACGTGGCCGACGAGGCGTTCATCTCCGGTACTCGCTACTGCTTGCTGCCTGTGTCCACGTTCAACGGACTGACTCTTGGTGACGGCGTGCCCGGGGTGGTGACGCGGAAGCTGTTCGCAGCTTGGTCAGAGCGCGTGGGGATGGACTTCGTCAAGCAGGCGCTGAGCCACCTGCCCACGGAGGATACACGGGTCATCGTCACTGGCGCGTGACTTTCGACCGCTTCCTTGGAGAAGGCTCAGCGGGTGTCTGGGCCAGGGCCATCAAGCGGCCTCTGCCAGACAACTCGCCGGAGACCGATGAGACAGATGAATGCTCGAAGAACTAGCCCTCGGAGCACCTGGCAGTTTCTGAGCCTATCGGGTAGTCTCAGTCAGACATCTGGGTAGTATTGCGACGTAGGGGCGGACCTGTGTGTTCGCTCAATCGGGGCAGGCACTGCGCCTTCGTCCAGCCAGAGGTCGGGTCCGGAGCGGTTTATGCCGCTGGTCCGCCTGGGTCGGGGTACGTGGGTCTACCAAGTAAGCGAGGGGGTGAGGCAAGTGAAGACCTGGCTCTGTATGTTAGCCTTGCTCGTACTCAGTGCCGTGGCAGTAGCCTGCGAAGACGAGACTGGGGCCGAATCCAAGCCCAGTTCGAAACCGAGCCCGGCCACGCCTGCGCCACAACAGGAGCCGGGGCGTCCGCCCACGCCCGAACCGCCACTGGCGTTCATCCTTGCGACTCCCACACCGACCCCCACTCCGACCGGGACTCCTGCTCCAACTGCCACACCTACCGCAACCCCCACCGGCGCCCC
>SDBU01005622.1_pt1 | contig 14944 bp, 28 predicted proteins | sample 2277071 | NCBI WGS metagenome assembly SDBU01 (sample SAMN10397929, study PRJNA504765) | marine sediment metagenome | isolation source: marine sediment core GS08_GC12, 126 cmbsf | place: Arctic Ocean: Gakkel Ridge, Loki's castle | collected 2008
GAAATAAAAACTATGTCTGGATTAACAATCGCCACCAACTTTGTTCGTATTGTTCATGGTGGGAGAGGAGACTATGCTGAGTTTCTGCCCGAGCAAATGGTTCTATCTAATTTACGCGTTCCTCAAGACGCACAATGGCGCTTAAATAGCCGTGTTGCTTACTATGACGAATACAGAAGTAACGATGATGCCTACGTTAAGTTCTACCATCAAAAGAAACTCGTCAAGTATGCTGATTATCGGATTGGTATGTGGTATGCCTTGCCATCCGAATTAAAGGGATTAAACGAAGTAGACAGTGATAAATGAACAAGTATGGGGCTAAAAGAACTTGGTCTGAACTGTGCAACAGGTGGTTTGCTTCCAAGGCAGAGGCACGCAGAGGGGAAGAGTTGGCACTACTAGAGCGTGGTGGCGTGGTGAAGGACCTTTGCTATCAACAGAAGTTTATATTATGTGAGAAACCCCGCATTACGATTACCATAGACTTTGCCTATACTGATGAGAATGGAGCCGTCATTTACGAGGATACAAAGGGTGTACTGGTTAGGGACTTCAGGGTTAAGCTAGCTTGGTTGAAGGAGAGATACGGCGTTGGTGTGGTATTAAAAAGGTGAATTTCTGATGTTATACTTCAAGGAGAAATTGAAGAACTTGACAGAAACCCCTTAATAGTTTACGCTAAGGGTAGAACATTAAGGAGGTTTTGTATGCCAAGTATAGGTGAAATTAAAAAAGGAAATGAAATAGGGTATAAGCATAATGTTAAACATATATGGGCTGCTTGTGAAATATGCGGGAAAGAGAGATGGGTTATATATCTACACGGCTTACCAAAAGAGAAGCGATGCCTTCAATGTGCAGTCCGTACTGAGGAACATAGGCAAAAACTACGAGTAGCTTCATTAGGGCATCGTCCGTCTCCCGAAGCAAGGGAGAAGATGTCCATATCAAAAAGGGGAGAAAAGGGGCATAATTGGAAAGGTGGTAGAATTGGAGATGGACACGGCTACATTTATATTTGGGTTACTCCAGAAAGTCCGTTCTTTTCAATGGGAGCGATGACTTCAAAGAAGAGAAGGCATTGGGGTGCATATATTAGGGAGCATCGCCTTGTTATAGCACAACACTTGGGTAGATGTTTACGGAAAGGTGAAATAGTCCATCATCTTAATGGAATAAGAGACGATAACAGGAGAGAGAATTTGGCTCTCGTTTCAATGAACTCGCACCCTAAGAAAACGCTCATTAAACAGTTACAAATTCGTATCAGGGAACTAGAGCAACTACATTTAATTTAGGTATTTCAAGGAAAAGATTAAGATTATGGAGGAGAATGATGGATAGAGAGAAGCTTGGGCTGATATTGGGACCACTTTATGAGAAGGTTATCGACCAAATCCTTGCTCTATTTGAAATAGAAGCTATCAGAGCAGAGGAGGAACACACCTCTCACCTTATAGACGATGTAATCCGCTTAGAAGAGGAGCTAAAGGTGGGTAATGCCCTGACTGCTAAACTGACTGACCAGTGCCGTGAGTTGGAAGCTCAACTCGGAGCCAAGAAATGATTAGGCCGTGCCCACAACCTAACTGCGGCGGGTCCCTCCTGCCGGACTTAGATGAGAGGATGCGGCCAATCCGCAAGTGTATCCTGTGCGGCTTTGTGCCGGAGAAGGTGAAGGTGTGAAGAAGTACCAGATAATCTATGCTGACCCACCTTGGGATGTAAAAGCTGGCCCAAAATGGGCAAGCTCGGGGAAAAGCATGGACTTAATTTACCCGTCTATGTCTGTAGGTAGAATTAAGGAGTTACAGGTTGAGAAGATAGCCGATACTAATGCCCATCTGTATCTGTGGGTTATAAACAAGTACATAGAGGATGCCTATGGAATAGCCCGCTGTTGGGGTTTTAAGCCATCTTGTTTATTGACTTGGTGCAAGAAGCCTAACGGGATTGGGCTTGGTGGGGCATTTAGCCAGACAACAGAGCATTTGTTATTCTGCAGGAGGGGGAGCCTGAAAGCCAAGAAGCGGATTGACACAACTTGGTTTTTGGGTGAGAGGACACTACACTCAAGGAAGCCTATGCTATTTATGGATATGATTGTTGAAGTAAGTGGTGATTTACCACGAATAGAATTTTTCTCTAGACGCAAGGCACTTGGCTGGGACAGCTGGGGCAACGAAGTAGAGAGTGATATTGACCTACAGCATAACTATCAGTGTTCTTTCAAAGTCGTATGTCATTTAGTCCTCATTTACCAATCCCCGCCTTCAGCCTCTATTCCCATATAAGAAGCCGATATATACTTAGGATCAACCGCACCATTCTCAAGCATAGCACGCTGACCGCTCTCCTTTCTCATGATAGTAAACGTCCCGGCAGCAACATAAATCCAGTAGTCATCATTCCAATTATCATTGAGCTTTTTCAGGTGTGCTCTTATAGTTTTGGCTGTATATGCCATCTTTCTTACCTCCTACAGCCAAGGTGGTAGTACGTTTTCCAAACAAGCCACCAGGCTTGTCCTTTACGGATCGGCTTGTTACATTTACCGCATATCATCTTCATTTAGTCCTCCCAGTCCCGTATTGAGTTGTTAAAGTGCTACCAAGGACCGCAAGTGCCTTCCTGTAGCACCATCTGCCGTGTCTCTTCTCTTGTGTATCTCTTCACTTCCTTAACTTTGCCAGCACGATAGTAGATCTCACTTCTGATGGTAGCGTTATGCCCATTAGAGCCATCTACTACGATACGCCCATCAGCTATTTCAATCCAACAGTGTCCATGCCAGCCCACACTTCTATGCCAGACGGTGCCGTGGCAAAGTCGCCAATCCATAAGTGTTATATCTATTGCCTCATCTAACATAGCTTCACAACCAATTTGGTAGCAATCACCATCGGTTTGTACCCTTTTCCAGTACTGTGAGAGACTTTCAGTTGCTATCCTCTTTATGGCTTTACCGTTCAGTTTCAGTAGTTTGGTCGCAGGACTATACTTTCGCATTATTCCCTCCTTTGCCAATTATTTGGTTAGCTGATTACAGATACCCCTTTTTATAAAAATCTCCCAAGTAGAATTTAGCTGTCTGTCCATCGTCCCATTTAACGGTTGCAATACTGCCATCTATCTCTATAACTTCACCCGTTAATGTATTCATCTTGCCATAGAAAGTTGACCCCTTGACAGTGCTTCCAACTTTGATCGCTTGCATTTCTATCCTCCATTGTTGTTTATGTCTCTAATATATCACTGGTAGCGTCTTTGGTGGTTAGTAACCATTGTCGTAAAGCCAGTCTAGTGCCTGCTTGTAGTTGTACCCGATAAACTCTTCCCCCATATACCAGCCCTTGTTGTTCACTTGCCAACCTGAAGCAAATGATTTATCAGGTTGGCTTGAAAGGTTGAACCTTGCACCTTCAGCTTCTAGTTTGGCTTTATCTGACATCTGCATTTATCCAACCTCACTTTATTTAATTACTCTCACTATATACCCTGATAACTACCCTGTCAATGTAGCTTAGAACTATCTAATAGAGTATTTAATGATTTACCTCTTTTATCCTACTATATACTAGCTTTCTCTATCATTTACTATAGGGTCACGCCTGTATACATAGATACTCTAGGTATTGTGGCGTGTGGTATAATTAACTGAGTGACGAAGCACCTCAAGTAAGTGTAGTCATTCAGTAGGCGGATGCTATGTCTCTACCCCTTCCCTCCCTTCCCTATCTACCAGGTATGAGCGTTACAGTTGCGTTACAAAATAACACTGTAACGCTCTGCTATACTTGACAAAACTCTAAACGTCGTGATACCTTTGGATTGTATCTCTTCACCTCCTTTCTTTAGGCGGGGGCCGGGTGAGTCGACCTACCCTGGCCCCTCAAGGAGATAATATGGTATTCTACCTCGGACATCTATTAGTATGGGCCGGTGTTACCATGGCTCTCTGTGCTGCCGGGGTTTTCTTTTATCGTTTGATCTCAAATAGACTGGCCGGCTTTATCTATAGGCTGGGGAGGTAAGGATGAAGGAATCAGCGTTTCAACTAATAACCCTATCTCCTAAAGACAAGGAATTAGACGAGGCTATGAAACACGCTAGACATACCTGTGAGAAGAGGCGGAGATTTATCAGTTTCTTGTATCTTCAAATGATGAGAGGACTGTAATGGCCGAGGACTCACCTGAGCAGGTGAAAGAACACCCAACGCATCCGAATACACTGTTAGCCCTTGAGGAAAACAGGGCAGCTACTCAGTGGAAGCCAGGCGAATCTGGTAACAAAGCTGGTTATTCCCTCAAGTCTCGCCTCGATGATGCTCTGGGCAAGCCTAAAGCAGAGCCAGGCAAAGATGCTACTGTCGGGGAGCTTATAGTCCAGGCAACCATTGAGGGAGCTATCCTTAGAGAACCAACGCCCTTCAAGGAGGTCTGGGATCGTACTGAAGGTAAGGTACCCGATAAGCTGGCAGTAAACCTCACAGCAGGACTAAAAGAGCTAATCAGTGAAATGAGGGGTCTACCGGAGTTGCCGGAGGAGAACTAATGGACAGGCTACTTGGTGATGAGGAGATACAAGCGACATTAGAAACTATATTGGGTGCTTGGAAAGAGGATGGGCAGGATTGTATTCTATCATTTTCTTACCCAGCAATTAGCTATGAAGTCTTCGAGTTTGTGAAAAGAGAGACCCTCAAGGCGGTAGGGGAGTGGTTGGATAATGCTTTCTTATTTGATGATGAGGGAGTTGTTGTAGAATTACAAGGGATTATAGCCCAACTTTTGCAAGGGGAGATGCCCGAAGACGCACCACAGGCCACAGAATAGACGGGGAGGCTTATGAATTATCTTAAGAGTGAGTTTATTCAGTTTAAGATATGTCTCGCCATTGACCAGGCGGTAGCTAAAAAAGATATCAAGGCTCTCAAGGCAATAGGTGAGTCTTTGGACAGGATGTACAGACCCCAGGATAGATGAGGAGGACTAATGGCTGAAGCAAAGGTATCTATCGATAATGTATGGACATATCAGAATGGTATCGTGGAGTGTTGCAAGTGTGGGTGGTGGCACAGGGTTAGGGATGTAAAGATAGCAGAGAAGCTAATAAACTACCATTTTGATGGTTCTCAGGCTGATATACCTGAATGCCGGAGGACTAATGACACTAAGTAAAGCCAGGGACGCAGAAAGAAAGAAGACACAAAGGGCTCAAGTGAGGTTGGACAAGCAACTTCTCTCAATGAAGACATCAAACCCCGTCCAACCTACTGACAGTGATATACTTCGTGCCATTGCCTATCTTGATGACGCACCTGTTAAATCCACTATGGTACGGCCTGAGATAGATGCTGATGGCAACGTGATACCTGATTATGACTAGGGGGTGTTATGTTTAATACAAAATGGAATCAACCACAGAGAACTATTATTCGGCATAGAGGATTCAATAGACAAGAGCGCCGGCATGATTCAACTACCCAGATGTATATAGAAGAGGGCAAAAGAACAGGTAACCAAGTTCCTTTCAATAAACCTTATTTGAAAACATAATGACAACCGAGACAAAGCCAACCAGTCAATTAGAGGTCTTGAAGAATAAACTGGGGCATGAATGGTCCCCGGAGCAGGAGGCTATTATCTTATGCCGTTCCAGAGAGGTCTTAGGTGGCGGCGGGGAGAGGGCTGGTAAGTCCTGGGTAGCTGCAGAGTACTTTAATGTCAGGTGTATGAATCGTGCTGATGGCTTATACTGGGTGGCTGGTAAGGACTACGACAGATGTCACGAAGAGTTTGATTATATTGTTCAGGCTATGCTGAAACTAGGGCTTGTCCTACCGGAAGCTGTCCATACCCCCCAGTCAGGTCAGTGGTATATGAAACTACTCACTGATACTGTCATTAAAACCTGGTCATTAAAAGATTGGCTAAAGGTAGGCTCTGAGGCCCCTGATGGTATAATCGTCTGTGAGGTAGCTCAGATAACCCATACTGAGTACCTGCGTTTAACTGACAGGACTGTAGAGAAGCGGGGTTGGGTAGTAGGAACAGGGACGTTTGAGGGTAGTCTAGGCTGGTATCCTGAACTATGGAAGCTCTACCAACTACCGGGGCAGGCAGGCAAGTCATTCTCATTTGCGACATGGACTAATAAGGCAAAGTTCACTGGTTATGATGACCCTGAGATACAGAGGTTAAAGGAGAAGTATAGTGATCGGCCTGATTATTTTATGGAACGGTTCGGTGGTGTTCCGAGTCCCCCGAAAGGCTTGGTTTTCCCGGAATTCAAGGCTCTCACACACGTTCGTACTATGGAAGTTATGGATAGACCTGTCTTTCTCTGGATTGACCCAGGCTATGCTGGAGCGTATGCGGTTGAGGTGGTTCAAGTAGTGAATGACACTGTCTGTATAATAGACGAGATATACGAGCAAGAGCTGGTTACAGAGCAGATAACCAAAGTAGTAATGCAGAAGCCGTGGTTTAAACTGGTGGAAAGCGGGGTAATTGACATAGCAGCCAGGCAGCACCAAGCTATGCCCGCTGTTGAACAGATATGGGAAACTCCCAGGAAGGAGGATGGATGGCCTGGGATACCTATGACATCCCACAGAGTACTCGAGGAGGAAGGGAGGGAAAGGTTACACAACTTCCTGACAGTTAACCCGATTGATCATCAACCCAAGGCATTTATTGACCCGAAATGCAGGGGGATACTATCAGAGTTCGGGGTAGCGCCTAATCCCTTTACAGATGAGGCCGCACCTTACAAGTGGAAGGAGGCCAGGACTGGTGAGGTGGTCGGGAAACATCCCGACGATAAGAACAACCACGGTATTAAGGCTTTAATATACGGGCTGGTAGACAAGTTTGGGTTCGTAACCAGGAACACAGGCCAGAAGTACAAGACCAGCCTATCGGTAAGAAGCCGTCACCCCGTAGGGAGGAGATAATGGGAGAGATTAGATTACAAGTAAGAAGCCGCAAGGGGCTACTGCTTCGTCTGCCTAAATTAGCTTGGAACCATTATACTATATTCAGGCGGGTATACTCTCGGAGGTACTCTTTCTTGTCGTCATTAAGGTTAATCAAGTCCACTCTTGTATGGAGGTTTAACACTTATGGTAAGGGTGGTTAAAGGGAATGGCAACCCGAGAAGCCCTGTAGTAGACAAGGAGGGGGTTAAAGATGGCTAATAGACCTGAGAATCCATATACAAACCATGGGGCTGTCCTTAAGGAAATGGGTAATGAGATAGCCTTTGAAGCAGGGGCTGATGCGATGTTGGAGGGGTTGAAGAGTAAGGGTTTTAGATGTGGCCTGATTGATATTAGACCTATTATGGATGGGAGTGCATCAGACCCTTTGAAGTTTTCAATTATTACTCAGTCAATAGTTGAAGAGAAGGATGGCGCTACGATTGTATCACTTCCCAGTTTTTGCATTAAACGTATATATCCCCCAAAGAAAGGATGGCTAGTCTTTATAGAGGAGGAGTAATGGGAACCTCAGTCGTACATATTAGTTGTTGCTGTGGGAAGGAACATTTGCTTCGTCCGGGGTTTGATACCCCTGTATATTGGTGTCATGATACCTTAAGTATTCTCCTGGTAGGGGATGAGGTGATAATAGAGGAGGAATGATGGACACTAGCGAAACCTACATCAAGATGAGGATAGCTGCTATCCCCGAGTTGGGTATGGGTATTCCCCCTGAACTCACCCCAAATACTGAGGTCACTTGGTTGACTACTGTAGTGTTTGTTGACCGAAATGGAAACCTCTATTACTCTACAATCGATGAAGCCTGTCAACTTGAACGCCAAGACCAGTTACAGGAGATGGTAGATGGAGGTTTTACACATCAAACCTTTGAACGTTTCTACCGGTGGTATCATTCAGGTATCACCAATCTAGCTTCAATGGAACAACTCTGGCTTGCCTTTGTAATGAAAGAGAAGCACAATAAGGTGTGGAGTGGTGAATCATGGACGAACTAAACAGAAAGATCGCTGAGTGGGTGGGGTTCGAGGAAGTTCACTATTTGAATACTAGCGGAGGAACAGCTGGTATTCATTGGTCGGCTCCTGATAAAGTAAGTGGTGGGCCAAGTTTGCCCGACTTCACCTCTGACTTCAATGCCCTGTTCAAGTGGGTGGTGCCGAGACTCTTCTCTTATGAGTTTGAGAACGCCAAGGGCAATGACAGAGGACACGAGGCGTTTGTCAACTATGGGGAGCCATTAGGTTTTGAAGGATACAGTGCCCTTGCCGAAACCCCTGCCCTAGCCCTGTGCTGTGCGGTTATTAAGCTGATAGATGCCAGTGAGGATAAAGAGCGTGCTTTCTGGGCAACGCATGATAGTATCGAGTTTGTAGCAGGGGAGGAGGAGGTGGGATTGGAGTACAAGAATGGCATATAACTACTATTGTCCTAACTGTAAGGTAATAGTAGTCCCGGCAGGGGGAACCTTCCATCATCCCCATCAGGGATTAACGAGTACATTAGTCTGCCCTTCAGGTCATATGGTATATATTAGAGAGGCGAAGTGATGTTTAAGCAGATAACAGTAAAATTTATAGAAGGAAACGGGGAACAGAACGATTATTATGCAGCCAGGGTGGAAGCTCTCGGTATAACTGCATACGGACTATCTGATGTTGAGTCTCTGGAAAAGTTGAAAAGAATGTTTGCCTTGATGGTTGATGTGAATATCAGTGAGGTGAAGTGATGGATATAACATATAGCGGAACTGTTTGGAACTATTCAGATAGCAGACATTTTAATGGTATCCCCTGTCGGGTATTTGAGGGTTATGATATTATCTTAGAGAAACAAGGAAAGACTACCTGGGAGTTTGTAGAGTCAGTTGAGTTCAAGATGCTGTTAAGGGCAGGGGTAGAAGCCCATTTTGGGGCTTTTGGTTAAGTGAACAAGTCAAAGCAGTTTCTACTCAATGAGTACCTGTACGGGGAGTGGTTCAGGCTGGGTGATATAATTAGTAGAATAGCCTGGAATGAGTGCCCTCCGCTATCTTGCGAGATACTCTGTGAGCATACAGGCAGGTGTGTAGTCAGAAATATGGTAGACTATCATTGGGCTGCATATATAATCAGGAACTAACTCTAGTGACGGAATACAGACGGCGTTGAACAGACTTAAAGGTAGGTGCTGTAGCACTTAATCTCCAGGGTGGTACTACTGGAATGTTAGCGGTGTGCGCTAAAGCCACACAGGTTAGTGTTACATCCGAGGGTGGAAGTCCCTTGGCTAGAGTAAGAAGGGGCAATATGTCATTAAGTAATTTCTTATTCAGGTTACTATTCCCAAAGCAGTGGGAGCATATGGGGCATCTGGTTGATGACGTTATACGATTGGAAAGGAAAGAGTCTACTAAGACCACCACAGGTAGTGATTGCAGGACGGTGTATTTGGAGAAAACTAATGAATGGCCTTAACGAGTGCCCTGAATGTGGCTACGAATCGCCCTTTTGGCATCAGGTCTTTTTAAAGTCGAGCCCTTGTTTAGTTTGCGGCTTTGATATGGGTGGAGTAGAATTTGAAAGTGAAGCCTCAGCGGAGTTTGTAGTAGTAACTAATGAATGACTATTTTAAGCCTAGTTACATGAGGTGGTTTTATAAACCGTCTACTTTCTGGGGTAATATCTGCTCCACCTTTCGTTGGGTGAAGCATTGTCGGCAAAGGGCTTTTCGAGGGTACGCAGATTGTGACTGCTGGAGTATAGCTAGTTACATGACCGAGATTTTGCCCCCGATGCTTAGGCAGTTTAAGGAGAACTTACATGGGCATCCTGGATGGGGCGCAGCATCTACAGAAGAAAAATGGGATTCTCTCATCGATCGAATGATAGAGGGCTTTGATGCAGCCAGCCGAGTAGATAAGGATGAATATTACATAGGGACTAACGCAGATATATTAACCAGAAAACCTACAAGCGAAGAGGTTGAATCCTGGATTGAACTATCTAAGGCAGACCAGCAGATATTTAAGGATAATATGAAGTTGTTTACCGAGTGGTTCTTTGCACTTTGGGATTAATGAGCAAACCAACGGCGTGGGAGTTATTCCAACTGGGTCAGAAGGTAACAGAGGAGTGGTTATGGCTACTGATAGAGATAGCGAAGCGGGCACCAAAGAAATGACCAAGCAGCAAGAGATTAGGGCATGGTTGCTTGACTTTTGTGATTGTGGGCAACATATAGATGGACGGGATTTTACTTGTAAGGGATGTAATCCAGGGAAGAGGTGGGTGGACGACCTTCTTTCCTACCTCCGCTCCAAAGACGTAGCGATAAAGCGAGAGGTGGAGTTGCCCTGCAATCCTAATGTAAACGCAATATTTGAATCGAAGAAAAAGAACGACATTAAGATGGCATTGGCAGAGAATGAGATTTATGAGGCTGCTCAAATGGCTATGCTCAAGGCTGGCTATGCAGCATGGGAACCCCTGATAGGAGATAAAGATGGCTGATATAGATTATAAGAAGTGGGCTGATGAGACCGAGTTAGCGTGGAATCCTTTATTTACTCGGCTGGCAAGTGATGATGAGTTAATCAATCTGGGTGCCTATACTCTCCTTGACCCTAGTAATCAGACGATACCCCATTCCCTGAGTGTTACACTCAATGATATTGCCGTATTCGTCAGTAAGGTTGAGACGTTTCTTGGTGATGCCGAAGGGCAGCCAATGATTACAACGAAAGATAAAAACCTGGATACGTCTAAAGTAGAGACTGTTATCAATGCGTTCTTTCGGGGTGCAAACGACCTGATACTGAATCAGCAGGAGCCTCCTTTAGATATGACTGTTGACCAGCAGACTTGCCGAAAGGGGGGGGTAGCTACAAAGGTCATCTTTGATATTGACCCAAACACTAGAGAGCTTTCCCCTTTGATAAGAGTGCTGGACAGGAAAGGGCTTACCTTTGGAGCTGACTCTAAAGGAACGGCCTGGACATCGTACAAGACCAGGAGATCGAGGCAGAAAATACTGCTTGACTACCCGGATGCCGAGAGGTTTATGGGCAACAAGACAGAAGATATAGAAGTCCAAGACATCTGGACAAGAGATTTCAATAAGGTGTTGATAGAGAACCACGAGGCTTTGAACGAGAAGAATCTCTTTAAAGACAAGATGGGCAATAGTTATGTCCCTATTGTCATCAGGATTGTACCGATGGGTTCCACGTATGGGACGATTGAGTTCTGGGGTGAAAGCCTGTTGTTTCTGGTACGGGGGATAATGCCTGAACTTAACCGCCTTCTCAGTGTCGCACAAAGCCTGAACCAGAAGGAATTAGACCACGCTTTACAGTTAGATGTTCCCCCCGAACATTTCCCGTTGGAGGAAACTCCACTACACGATGACGTTACCAGAGCAGCAGCAGTGACACAAACCACCGGCAAGGGTTTTAGCTCTATGCCGTTAGGCCAGCTAAGAGAACAGGCGTGGCGGTTCTATCAGGTTTTTGAAACCCGGATGCAGAGAGGTGGGGCTAATGCCTTCGATTTGGGTACTTTTACTCAAACAATGTCTTTCGTTGCCTTGGAGGAAATAGCTGAAGGGAGAGCCCAGATTTATCTACCGAGACTTAACACTAGAGGCTCATTGTATGATGGGATAGCCAGGATGGGTATAAGTCAGATTCAAACTAGTGGGCAGTCCCAGTTTATGATAGGTACTCAGACATACAAGGTATCTGATCTTGACGGCGAGTATGATATAGAACATAAGTACACCAATAGGTCGCCTGGCAGGGATGCGGCCAGGTGGCAAATGTCTGCCGCCGCAGGGGGTGATGTATCAAGGAAGTTTAAGAGAGAGAATATCTTGGAGTTAGAAGACCCGGACGGGGAAGAGAGGCAACTGAGAATAGAAGAAGCAGAGTTATTATTTCCAACAGTTAAAAAGGCTGCGACTATAATGGCCTTAGATGAAGAAGCGGATGCAGGTAGTAAAAAGGCTGAAGTATTCCGAGAATTAGCTCTTGAGGAGCTAGGTGTGACAATGGATCAGATAATGTCGGGGGACATTGAGCCGGAGCAAGGGATACCGAGTGAGCCGCAGAAACCTAATCCATTAGGTTTATCTACTGGCGGAGGTAGGCCAAGTGCGCCTCCATCATTAACTGGTGATACAGGAGGTAATGAATAATGGCTGATGTTGGTAAGAGGATATTAGATATGCTGGCAGAAAAACAACTAAGGCGTCAGAACGGCCCAGGGAACTTGTCCCTTGCTGACACAATCCTCCAGAGAAATAAACTCCAAACACCTAAGAAACCTCTCAAGGTAAAGGAGATTAAATGAAGCACGAGGTAAAAATCCCTCAATCTCTCAAGTTTGGTGGCTTTGATTACTCAATAGATATGTCGGAGGAAACAGCACGGCAATTGCAAGGCCGCGCCAATATAGCTAACGGTCTCCATCAAGTCCTAGAGCAATTAGAAGTGAGGTTTGTTAAATGACCTTACCACGAACTAGGGGAATTAGAAAGCCAAGACGACCTGAAGAGATTGTTCCTATCTCTCCTGAACTACCTGCTATTGATGAGGATATGTTTCTTGAGGCTACTGAAAGACGGTTCCCTGAGATAGCGCTAAGAGCTAAGAGTCCGGATGATATGGTTGTCCAAGTCGATGAGTTTGGTCGTACTGACCCTGACGCTTTTCTGGCTGATTTAAAGACACAAGGCAGGACTAGGGATACCGAGGTAATGCTTCAGGGCTTTGGTTTCAAGGGTGAGGATATAGATGAGTTGTTTCCAGATGTAGAGCCACAGCCTCCTCCTGTCGAACTCCCGCAAGCAAAGTCAACTTTTACCAGAACACTGGAGACTTTCTGGGGAAAGGAATTGGTAAGGGAAGTTTCAGCAGCCACTGGTAAGCCTTATGCAGCCGTAAGAAATGAGGATATAGAGGCTTACATTGTAGCCCACCCCGAGATAGAGGGAAGGATTGTTGAAAGACAACAGAGACTACCAGTAGCGACACTCTTGGAGGAAGCCACCATTCTAGGCAGGGGATTACGGAAACTCCCCCGACAACTTGGAGCTTCCATCTTGCAGGCTGCTCAAGGATTCGGGGGAGCCAGTGTTGTCGATAAGGATTGGGCCGACAGGTTTATTGAGAGTGCTAACACAGACTTCCAAAAGTTTGTCAGTGATATCTCTGAAGAATATGCAGGTAGACCGACTTTGTTTGGGATGCCATTAGAAGACCTGGCATCAGTTTCTCAGAGCCTTGCCTTCTCATTGACCTCAATGGGTGCCGGGATTGGTACAGGCTTGCCAATAGCTGCCATACCTGTGCCTGGTTCCAGGGTGGCAGCGTGGGTAGCGGGCACAGCCGCATCAGGGGCAGTAGCTTATAATATAACCGTCTACCAGATAACGCAGCAATACCTGGAGATCAAGAACGAAGAGATGCTAGCAGAGAGGGGTAGAGGTTTAACTCAGGCTGAAGAGACTAAACTGAAAGATGACTTTGCGTCACTGGCAAGGAGATATGGTCTGTGGGAGGCAATCCCAGAAGCTGTTAGTAATCTAGCCTTTGTGGGTATATTGACTGCTCCATTGTCTAGTATGTTTGGGAGGAGTATCGCCACTCAGATTGTTTCAAAGATTGCAGGGCTGTATGGGCAAGAACTTTTAACTGAAACAATAACTCAGAAGGGACAATCGCAGGTTGAGATAGAGGCAGGGTTTAGGGAAGGCAGTATAACGTGGGTAGAGGCATTTAAGGAAATAGCCCCACAAACCTTTCTCCTGACAACTATATTGGCTGGGGCTGGCCAAGTAATTATAAGTTCTAGAAATGCCCTTACCAAAACAGAGGAATCCCTCAAGGAAGAGATTGGCGAAGACCATTCACTGTACAAAGAGTTTATAGAAAAGATCAGGACACAATTTGCCGAAGCTATCAGGGATGAGAGGGGTGGCATTGGATTACCCCAGCAGCCAGGGGAATTAACAGGTGTTATCTGGAACGCAATGAGCGTAGCCGAAAAGAGGGCAGCAGCAGTTCGTGCTGAACTCGGTGAATCAGTAGGGGGCAAGGCATTTGACCGACTAACCGAAGCAGAGAAATCGGCTATGGCCAAGGTCATCCCTGAGACAGCTCCTGATATTGTGCCCCCTACTCCACTTGAGGCTAGACTTCAAACAGAATTGGTCAAAGAGGGCTTCGTTGCGCCTGTCCCTGAAGCGGTGCCTGAAGTAATACCACCTATTAATGAACTTGTCTTTTCTGGTAGTGGTGTGGCTGTACCTTCTAATTTCTTTGCACCTGGTATTGAGAAACCGCTGGATTTTGCCAAAGCGCGTCTCAGGAGTGGAGGAGGTGGAACCCCCATTATAAGAGTTTACAGAAGGTCTGATATAGAAGCTGCGGCAGGTGTTCCTCTTAGCGAATTAGCCGAACGTCCTGGCGAAAAGGAGATTCCAAGTTCGGAGTTTAGTTTCAGCGGATTACAAAATGTCAAACCCATTGCAGAAATTGAACTTCCTCGAGGTTTTGCTACACAAGCAAAAGACATTGAAGGTTTATTGTTTCAACCCACCTCCCTACCCACCGAGGCGGTTGCAGAAGTGACTGCCGAGGTTGTACCCGAAGCAGATATAGAAGTAAGGCGGCAACTCAACGAACTCTCCAAGATGCACGATATTTGGTCTAAGAGGCTCAAAGATAGAGAGCAAGTGAAGATCGACCTTGCCAATTTTATTAAAGCAACTTTGCCAACTAATGTCAGGGGCAGATTCCTGGGTGCTGTAGCTAGAGTTAAGACTGATGGGCAGCTTGACACTCAGATAGCTAAAGTAACTGAGTTTGCAGAACTCAATGCACAGAAGGTGTTGAAAGCAGATATTCGTAAGGAAATTAAGAAAGCCCAAGTAACGGTAAAAGACCATATC
>SDBU01005623.1_pt1 | contig 14939 bp, 10 predicted proteins | sample 2277071 | NCBI WGS metagenome assembly SDBU01 (sample SAMN10397929, study PRJNA504765) | marine sediment metagenome | isolation source: marine sediment core GS08_GC12, 126 cmbsf | place: Arctic Ocean: Gakkel Ridge, Loki's castle | collected 2008
CCTCCGGGCTTACGCCCGTAGGGCAGGAAGCCACCAGGAGGGTGGACATGAGCTTTTTACAATTCGTAATTCGTAACTCGTAATTCGTAATTTACATAAACTACAAACGGTATTAAATATTGAGAAATGGATAGGTGCATTTTGTCAGTCAACCAACCTCCTCAAAATCCAGCGCTGCTAATTTTTTTTGGACATAGGCAACGCCTTTTGCTTGCAAATCCTCACCGGGATATCTCGGCTTTCCCAGATGTTCAGGATTTACAATTCCATTGTAACCCGCATCTCGCAAGGCGGCAAAAACACGGGGAAAGTTGAGTCTACCTTCTCCTGAGAATACCTCTTGGGCGGCGGGCCATCGGGCATCGTGGTCTCGAATCTGGCAGAAATGAATTTTTCCAGCAAACTCTTCGACAAGAGCCGGCACATCCCCTCCGACTATATCCATGCCCGTACACAAAGTCACACCGTTACATGGACTCGGAACCGCATTGACTAATCGACGCAGTTCTGCTGGCTTCCCCACCAAGAAAGGTCCGCCCCATCCATCGGTTATATAACTCCCAAAATCTTCAAGACGAACTCCTTTAGTGACCGCCTGTTCACGAAGTCCGTCTGGTAAGCATCGGTGGAGGCTGTGATTGCCAATGCCTACTCCGTAACTTTCCGCCACCGGGATTAGTTCGCGGTAGATGTCGATTAGTCCTTCCCAACATGCTTCTTCTTGTGCATCATTTATTGGCTTGCCTATGTCAAGGTAGTGCAAAACCGACGTAATGCCCGCTTCTCCCAAAACTTCGACCATCCGCAACATCGCATCAATGCAGCGACGGTCACGGCTCAACAAGATATCTGGATTCGTTGAACCGCTCCGCCAATCCTGTGGAGGCCACTTGGCAAACCAATAACATGCGCTAGGCACTTCAAGCCCACCTTCCTCTAATCTGCCCTTGAATTCTCTGAGACTGGTCAGGTCAGGATATCCGTTTTCTTGATATCCGGGAAGAGAAGCGCATCCGATATAAACTCGCTCCACGCCTAACTGTTTGCAACGGTCAATGGTTGCTTGGACATCAAGCGACGCGCCAATTCCTACTTTCATTTGTATCTCCTTTTTATCTTGACTTTGGTAGATTAACGTAAATTATGTTTACAACAGTGTACTTGTTTTGAGATAGTGACTGGTAGACTGGTTACTGGTGGACTGGTTACTGGTACAATCACCTATCACCAATCACCAGTAGCGCCTGCCTGTGCCGACCTGTCTGCGTGCAACGCACCTGCCAAAAAGAAGGCAGGCAAACAGGCAGAAGGCAGACAGGTCATCAGGCAGTCGTTTCAAATGTAAAGCTTTCTTTCGTGATTAAAGTTTATTTTGAAAATCTAATTTACCAACGTCAAATTATATCCTCTTCCAATTTTTCCGTTTTCCGTTTTCCGTTTTCCGTTTTTAATCTCCTATATTCGATTTTCTGTGACAAAGTCCCAATCCAGTTCAAGCCCAAGCCCCGGCCGGTCGGTCATCTCGACTTCGCCGCCTTTGACCTCGAAAGCCGGTTTGTACATTTTCGACCAAAGCTGGTAAGGCTCAGTCGCCGGACATGCCGGAATCATAAGTCCATTTGGCATAGCGGCGAGGAAGTGGCAATTGATGTCGGGATATTGCGCGCCATGCGGAGCGATATAGACGTGATGTGCTTCAGCAACTGCTGCCATGCGCATCAACCCAGTATATCCGCCGCCTCCGAGAATGTCGGTCTGGACGACTTGCAGACCACCATCGGTTATTAGTCGCAGGACACCATAGAGCGTTCCCTCGCCTTCACCTCCTGCCAAAAGCGCATTGCTAGCTTCCCTTACCATTCGCATATAGGCAAGTTCGTCGTCCTTGCGCACCGGTTCCTCAATCCAGTAAAGGTTGTAGGGATTAAATTTTCGTGCTAATTCAGCCGCCAGTGGGCCATCCCACATGCTGAATGCGTCTATCATCAGCTTTTTGTCGGAGCCTAACGCTTCACGCGAAAGTCTGACTTTCTCCAGAGCGAGGTCAGGTTCGGGGGTGGTCAGGTGAAACTTGACAGCGTTGTATCCAAGGTCTGCGTGTTTCTTGACTAAGGCGGCCATCTCTTCAGGTGATTGGTCAAAATACCCGATGCCGTCGGCATAAACTGGAACTTTATCTCTGTATCCACCCAAAAGACGCCAGACAGGTTCTCCGAGGGATTTGCCGTACAAATCCCAGAGCGCTATGTCAATAGACCCAATCGTCCCCATCGCTGACCGCCCGGGGCCACGGAAACGCCACGCGGTCTCGTACATCTGCTGCCAGAGCATGGTGATGCGACGCGCATCTGCGCCAATCAGCAGTGGGGCAAACTCCTGTTCGATTAAGCTAGCGTTACCTCCGCGTGATATGCCGACCAGACCATTATCCGCATGCACAAAGACCATTGACCAGTCCCGTGTCACCCCATTCTCAGACGCCCCCCAAGGATACCTCAATGTAATAACTTCAATTTTTTCTATACGCATATAATCCTCCTCTGCTTGTGTCGAAACAATAGAAAAATTATATCAGATGGTGGTATGAAGTCAACCAAAAATTCAGGTGAGTGCTAATGACGAATTACAAGTTACGAATTAAATTCCAAGTCCTATCTCGTTTTCCTCTCCCCTCCTGCCTTTTTCCCCTCCTGGGAGGGGTAGGGGTGGGTGAGGGGCCGGGGGTGGGTTCCCGTTTTCTCGTTTTCCGTTTTTAATCTCTGCTCACTCATCGTTCGTTTATTTTGTTGCCTAAAAGCTAAAATTGTGTCATAATTTTGCTAACATGGGAGAAGTAAGCATTGTTGAAGATAAGCAAGAACATTCTATTATAGGAGATGAACTATGAGTTATGAACGTGGCATTGCCGCCTTTAATCTACAAGCACCTGATGAAATACCACACACTCAGTATATTACACATCCAGAATGGATGGAGTTTGTACGGAAAAAGCAGGGAAAACCTAATGCCGGCTGGCATGAACTACTGGATTTCGATTATGTCTGGTCGGTAGATGGGCCCAGTTGGTCGCGGGGACGATGGACAGACATGGGGCATGCCATCTTTCAGGCTGATGGCTCCGATTACAGACTACCGAAAGAATCACCATTCCAGAATCTTGAAGACATCTATAACCTAGACATGGTCGAAGAATATGGTCCCATCGACCTTGACGAGCAAACTGAAAAATACAAGGCATGGTGTAAAAATGCACTCAATGGGAATTACGTGACTTCAGGTGGGACGTACAAGTCGGTGATTAGTTTCCCCATCGCAGCCTTTGGTTGGGAAAATCTCCTGATAGCTGTTGGCACCGACCCGGAGCGATTCGGAGAAGTGCTGAACCGCTGGACAGACTACCTAATGACCTTTGTGCAGGCATGGGCACGCACTGATATTGAGGTCTATCACACACACGATGATATGGTTTGGACAGAAGGAAGCATTTTCCAGCCTGAGTTCTACCGCAAGTATGTATTTCCTAATTACAAACGGATGTGGGACTGTGCCAAAGACGCAGGTAAGAAAATCCTGTTCACCTCGGACGGTAACTACACAGAATATATCGACGACTTGGTTGCTGCCGGAGCCGAGGGGTTCATTTTCGAGCCATTAACGGACCTCGAATTAATTTGTGAAAAATACGGACAGACCCATGTCATCATTGGTAACGCAGACTGCCGTATCTTAACATTCGGCACGAAAGAGGATGTCTACGCGGAAGTCAAGCGTTGTATGGATATTGGTCGGGATTGTCCCGGGTATTTCTTCGCAGTGGGCAATCACATCCCCCCGAACATCCCTGTCGAAAACGCTGAGGCGTGCATGGAAGCATATTACGAGATGAGAAAACGGTAAAAAAAACGAAAATGAGAAAACGTTGTAAGACGAAGCCGTTGGGTTTCATCCCATACGCTTAAAGCTAAGGAATCTGATAGCCCCAGAGGGACGTAATGTCTATAGAATCGGCGCTTCCCATTCACCCAAAGCCCCATTCCTTCGGCTGCGCTCAGGACAAGCTTGGTGATATGTTACCGCATGAGTAGCAAGGACATGCCGCTCCTACGGAGCTAAATCATCTATAGCACTTTCGGCTCCTATAAACATGTTGCCCCTACGGGGCTGAAACCACTGTTCAAGAACTTTTGGGTGACAGAACCCCAATAGCCATGAGGCTTTTCTAATTCGTAATTCAGATTGCTTCGCAAAGTTCGTAACGTAATTCGTAATTCCTAATTCAAGAATTATCAATAATCGTCGTGTTTCGTCATTATGCCTTCATTCTGATAAACTTACGACAAGCACCCACATGGGATTTTTCCCAACCGCGTACGTTTCCAAAGGTTTGAGTTCACCTGTTTGTGGGTTGATACGGTATGAGGCAAGCTTTCCTGAACCCTGACCGCCGGCAAAAAGGAAGTTTCCAGTCAGGTCAATGGTGAACGCTCTCGGAGTCGGTTCAGTTGGCTGTTGCCCCAGGGAAGACAACTGACCGGTAGCGTCGTCGATGGAGAAACCGGCAATGCTGTCGTGACCACGATTTGAAACATACAGGGATTTTCCCGAAGGTGTGATATGAATCTGAGCACAACTGTTTTCTTCATTATAATCTTCAGGCAACGTCGAAATCGTCTGAAAAGCCGTCAGAGTACCCGCTGACTGGTCGAAATTGTAGGCGGTCACACTTGAACCCTGTTCGTTTGAGACATAGACAATATCTTGGTTTGGATGAAAGCAGAAGTGACGCGGGCCTGTTCCTTCTTCAGGAATGACCTTGGGAACGGCGTTGGGCGTGAGTGTACCTGTGTTTTCATCGAACTTGAATTGAAAAATGACATTAGGGCTAACAGTATGAGGTACGAAAGCAAATTTGTTGGAAAAATCCGTCTGTATGCAATGCGCGTGCTCGGCTGTGGAGAACCATCCTATGGCTGGGCTGCCTACAACACCGTCCTTGCCGATGGGATGAACCGCCGCCTTGCCGGCGCCATAATAAGCAGAGAGTAAAAAGTTGCCCTTTCTGTCAGTGGCAATGTAGCAGGGGTCTGAATCAAGCGACACCGCCCCGATAAGCGACAAACCGCCTGTGTTGTGGTCAATGCGAAAACTTGAAATTTGGCGGTTAGAGCGAATGCCGGCATAAAGAAATCTGCGTTCAGGCTCGACCGCGAGCGGCCCGGGACCACCGTTGACTGCGACATCACCCTGGAACAGAAGTTTCCCTGTATCAGGATGCATATTAAAGGTTGAAATTTTATTTTCTCCTGCAATCGAAACGTAAACGTGATATTTCATCTCTATCTCCTCCTGTAAAAATTTAACTCGAATTTTAACATATTTTCTTTTCCATGTCAACAGAAACTTTTTTTTATTCTAGTGGTTTATTTTTTTGCTGTTTTAGATAAAAACTGACTTACTTTTCGCATAATCCACGGTACAAAAATTTAATTTCTGTTGAGTCAGTTTTTTTCGTAAATGTATTGTTAGCCGAAATCATCGAATAAAATGAGGAAATATATGAATGAACTTGGAAAGTTTGAAAGAGTAGAATTAAAGGATTATTGGAAGCATGAGGCAAGCGATTTCACTCCGTGGCTCGCGGATAATATGGAACTATTATCGGATGCTTTAGATATTGACTTGGATCTTGAAGGTACTGAAGTACCTATTGGCATCTATAAAGCCGATATCATAGCGAAAGATATTAATACTGGCGGAACAGTGGTAATTGAGAATCAGCTTGACAAATCCGACCACGCACATCTTGGAAAAATGCTCACTTATGCAGCAGGAAAGGATGCATTTGCCGTGGTGTGGGTTTGTCGTAACATTACCGATGAACACCGACGGGCAATTGATTGGCTAAACAAATCTACACAGCAAGGGGTAAATTTCTTTGCTTTGGAAATCGAACTGTGGAAGATAGATAATTCGCTCCCTGCTCCTAAATTCAATATGGTGTGTAAGCCTAACGAGTGGCCGCCGCCGGATGGAATATCCCCCCCCCAAACATTGCAAAAGCAATTTTGGGAAGGGTTAAGAGATTATATGCAAGAAGCAGGAACATTCTTAAAACTAAAGAAGCCAGCGCCACTAAGCTGGTATAATATAGGAATCGGTAGAGCCGGATTTGTGATGGGTTTAGGCGTATATACGAAAAGGAAGCAAATTTCATGTGAACTCTATATCACTCACGAAAAAGCTAAGCGAGCCTTTGAGTTGTTGGAAAATCAGAAATCTGGAATTGAAGAGAAGATAGGTGGCGAGCTTGAGTGGATGAAACTGGAAGAAAAGAAAGCGTCTAGAATTGTCCAACGCAAGGATGGAAATTTCCAGAATAAAAGCGAGTGGCAGGACCTGTTCAAATGGCTCAAGGAGAAAGCTGAAAAATTTCACACGGCATTTTCAGACAGGGTAAAGAATTTAGAACTTGATGAAATGTAATGGATTTTGATGATGAAAATCGATGGCATGTAGCGTAGGAAAGTGGCTGAAATGTTAAGTTTGCATTTGCCGTCCTGGAAAAAAGTTTGGAAACAACTGTGAATTTTTCCTGCGATATTGGATTATATATAGATGGTTTCATGTTGCGCCTGTCAAAAATGCAATTTTATATTTTTTTGCGAATACTGCCTAGCAAAAAAATAAGTCATTACGTCCGACCTTGCATACTGATATCAGGAGGTAACAATGACAACAATCCGTACATTCGGACGGCGGCCGACGTTGGCGGAGATGAAAGCATATTACGCGCGTGAGGATGTTCTGGATTTTTTATATGATGAATGTCAGCGTCGTAATGTAGACCTTGCCTTCGCTAGAAAACGTTGGAGTATACAACCCACCAGCAAAGCTCACCTGCGGGAGATAATCGACGAAACGACCAAAACCAAGATTGAAGGAAATTATCGCAGAAAAATGGATGTCAGAGAGCTATCTCCCTCTGCGTTGGAAAACATCCGCTTGGAGACGTGCGAATATCTCTCGTTCCACTTTCAGACGTCCATCACACAAGGCAAGAAACTCATCGGATTCGACTTAATCTTTGAGGCTGATATGCAGGGCTGGCGCCGGTCATTTGAGGATTTGTGCGGCGTAATCAAGATTTTAGATGACTTCGATGTGTGTTACCGTATGAAATATAGCGGTGTACGCAGCCTTCATCTGATGATTCCTTTCGAAGGGTATCCCAAGCAATTCAACGGTAAGTCGGTTTTAAGTCAACGAACTGAAATACACAAAAAGATTCAAAACTACTTCCGTCGGCATGGTGGCATGGAAAAAGCTCATGGTGGCGGCGTGATGCGTCTTGCCTACAGCCTCAATGAAGATAACGGTCTCGTCAGCTTACCTTTTTTGTCTTCCCAATTGTCGGACTTTCGTCCCTGGGAAGCAAATATCTACCACGTAACGGTCAATAAACCCTGGCACGGTGGCATTCCAACGAGCGCTTCTCGCAAGATGCTCACATTTCTGCGGGAAGTCTACAACGATGATGTAAAGGTGCGGCAGCGCGAATCCAGGACGATAAGTTATGGACTGGACATCGTTCCGAAAAATCGCACACACTATGTACTTAGCGGAGGAGATTCCTCGCTAACGAAGTTGGCAGGACAGCTAAAATCCACCGAACCTGCCTCGCGCGTCGAAGCCGCGTGGCATCTCATGACAATCCCAGAAGCTATTCCAGCACCTATTGTGAAAACAGGATTGGCAGATGATAATTCAGATGTCCGATGGTTCTTGGCGGAATCATTGCAAAAGAGCTTGGATGCAGATACGCTTGCGCTCGCTGGGCAACTGCTCTGGGATGATGACCAATTCGTCCGAATTAGTGCGATTGACGCTTTTACACTGGCGGGCGAAAATTCGCTTCAAGCGTTATCGAATAATATGCTTGGTGATGTCAACGCTTCAATGGAAGCATTCAGCGACGTTATCTATGCCATCCGCAAGGTCTGCCCGGAAAATGAACCGGAGACTATCCAATCATTTGTCTCATCAAGCGGCGGCGCCGTAGCGAATTTTCTACAGAATATCATTAACAGCAGACAACCTTGGTGGCATGTGCGCAGATATATTCGGCAACTCCGTGAACTCTGCAAGCAATACCATATTACCGAAAACGTGCTATTTTCTGAAGCGATAGAAAATGTTGTCCCACGATTACTTAGGAATTTAGGCACAGGAGAAGTAGAATATTATCACATTACAATTCTGCAGGAGATTCGTAGGAACGAAGCAATTCCACTGATGACAATGCACGAAATAGCAGATTTCTTCGGCATTGACTCCGTCAAAATTCCATCGAACCGAATGTCAGATGAGGAACGAGCATTTTTGACGCATGTTATCCGCGAGGCTTTATCTGATATGTCGATGGAACAGAAAGCCCGGATTTTGGTCATCCTTATGCTGCACGGGAGGAAGAAATTGCGCGGACCAGCGGAGAATCTGTTGTTGCATATTGACAAAGCAGCGGCCGTTTCGGCAATCACACAAGCATTAGCCCAGCAAAGCTTTGGGGTAAATAGTATAAAAAGTATTATAGATGTCCTCGAACAGATTGACCCGTCGGCTATGGAATCTCTTGTAGAATGGAAAGATGATGCGTATGTTATAGCATCCGGCGCGGGCGAGAATTTAGCGCAGAAGAAAGATATCGACGAATTGGTAGAAATGTTGGCGAGCCGGAGCGGTAGTGTGCGCAGGTTCGCCGCTTATGCACTGGCTCAGAAGTGCGATAGCAATGCGGATATTGATAAAGTCATCGCCGTGCTGGGACATAAAGAACCTCGTACGCGAGAGGCTGCTGTGCTAGCGCTGGGGGCTATGTCTGATAATCCAAGAGCCTGGGTCGCATTGCGCGGAGCTTTGAACGCGTCCCACTTTAAAGTCCGCCGCGCCGCATTGCGGGCTTACACACGCCGTAATCCGCCCGATGCTATTGATACGTTATTCCACATCATCGAACGACGGGATTCCTGGCTGGTAAAGCGCGCTGCTGTTTATGAACTCAAACGATATGTGGATGATGACCGCGTGGTGCAAAAACTGCGTGAGATTCATAACGATGAACGCTATCACCGGCGGATTCGCGCAGCAGCGGAGAGAGTCTTACCAAAAACTCTAGGAAAAACTCCACTTTAAAAACGGAAAACGGAAAACAGAAAACGGAAAAACCGAAGGCGACGTTGCGAGCTTTGCGAAGCAATCAGAAATTCAGAAGTGATGCGTGTTGCGTGTTGCGTGTTGCGTGAAAAATCTCCAGTTTGACGGAACGCGCAACACGGAATTCGTCTAATCGATACAAAGGTTAAGCATATTCTGCATCTTCTCAAACATTTAGTGATAGTATACTTTCCTCTCTCTCGCTCAATACTTCTAAGCACGCCGCAATGGCATCTTGAATCATCTCAAGGGCTTTCTCCTTAGTTTCTCCTTGCGAGACGCATCCCTTAATCGCGGGACATTCCACCACATAACCGCCTGCTTCAGGGTCGGATTCGATAATAACCTGATATTCAAAATCATCGACAACAACAGTTTCAACAAAACGTTGCGTCAATTGCGTAATCTTTTCCCTTATATTGTTGACAAACTGTCCAATTGCCAAGCTCATGACGAGTTGTCCAACATTGAGCGTATCCATAATAACATCCTTACAGGTCCAGTACAAGAAATCGCTTCACTGCCGATGTTCTCCACCAAGCTTCTGAACGGATATTACGCGATTTCTCTTTTACCTGAATAGCCCTTTTCTCCATTCCTTAACCCACCCCCATGTGAAGGGACGCTTTTCTGCAGGAGAAACTGGCCTTGCGGCATTAGGATCAAACCAACAAGCCGGTTCTGCATCTCCAGCAGGATGATTCGTCAGGTTGCGGAGATTCCCCCCGTCTATATCCATTATGTACAGTTCACTGTTTCCGTCTCGACTTGACACAAAGACAATCCGTTGACCGTCAGGAAGCCACGTTGGAGAGAAATCGGGTGCAGGATGGTCTGTAAGTCTTCGAGCGTTCGTCCCATCGGCATTCATTACGTAGATGTTGCCTTCCGTCTGCCCGTCCCAGCGATAAGCGGTGAAAGCAATCTTCCGACCATCGGGAGACCATACGGGGTGAAGCGCTTTTCCAGGACGTTTCGATCTTGTCAGCCTTCGGACGTTCTTTCCGTCAGCGTCCATTACGTAGACGTCTCTAATTTTTCCACCTTGGTTCGAGACGAAGGCAATATTCTGGCCATCGGGAGACCATGCGGGAAAACCGTCTTGTGCTCCATGGTTCGTCAGATTGCGCAGATTCTTTCCATCGATGTCCATCACATAGATTTCCCAGTTCCAGTCCCGAATTGTAACAAAAGCTATCTCTCGCCCATCCGGAGACCACCTTGGGAATCCATCCGCCATAATATGGTTTGTTAGCCTTCGGAAATTCTTCCCGTCTGCGTCCATCACGTAGATTTCGTCGCTCACGTCCCGACCTGACTCAAACGCAATCCGACGACCATCCGGGGACCAAGAAGGATATCTATCGTCCGAGAGGTGTTCCGTTAAGCGGCGGATATTCTGTCCGTCTTCATCCATGACGTAGATGTCGTCCCCCCCTTGTCTGACCCGGCTGGAAACAAAGGCGATTTGCGCCTTCGTAGGCGCCTGCGCGAAAACGTGGGATAATAGAAAGTCGCCACTCACTATGGTAATTAGACCTAACAGGAGATAGGCGAATTTTTGTCTGTACCTCATTTCCCTCTCTCCTCACGTTCAGGATGTAAGATTTTCTCTGGTGAATTATCGGCTGAAAGAACACCGAGACAAAAAGTACGGTTAAGATAGTGCTGGAATGCTTAGGGAGAAGGCGAACTGTCAGCGGACAGCTTGTTGCCTTCCGGTGACAGTCCACCTCCATCTCGCAACGTAGGCTCAATCTGCATTACCATGCGGGTACAGTGAAAGCACTTACTTTAGCCTCTACCGTGTTGGCCTCAGTTCTGCTGGGAGCCCACAGAGCCGTGTAGGGCTGTAGGTTCGTGCCTTGTGCTACTTGTGTTTGTCTTTCCTTGTCACGTACCCACAGACCGGTTGTGCCGCAGTCATCATCCTCGTGGCCATCAAACATGGCCTCTTCCCTGTAAAAGTCCACAGTGTGATTAAACTCGACTCCGAACTCACGGTCAGGATTACCACCAGGGGCGTCAGCATAGGCCCAGTGGTAGGTTTTGTAATCCCACTTCCCCTGTTGGGCCGCCCTCACGAGGTTGTATGATATTATAACATTCTATATTCTGATTTTCAATAGAAAAAACGGGCAAAGCACTCTCCCACAGTGACCAATCTCAACCATCACAATTAACTGGCTACAATACCCGGACTACGACAAGCGTCATATCATCGTACTGTTCCGTGCCGCTGGTGAATTTTTTGACATCCTCTAACAACTGGTCAATCACATCCTGCGCGATGGTTTCGCTTGTGATGTTTTGAAGCACAGTTTCGATGCGTTTGTATCCATACATCTCCTCGTTTTGATTCATTGCTTCTTCAATCCCATCGCTGTAAAGCAAAACGATATCGCCCCGCCGCAGATTTATTTGGGTATCCTGATATTCTATGTTAGCAAACGTTCCAAGCGGCATGCGCGTTCCTTCGACCTCCAGTTGTGTAATACTGCCGTTTTGGCGTATAATCGGGTCAAAACAACCAGCGTTAGCAAAACGCATCTCTTTTGAATCCGCTCCGGAATTCGGGTCAATTACGGCAAAACAGAATGCGACGAACATCGGCTTTGGTATTCGTGAACGGAGCCGGTCGTTGAGAAAGCTGAGAAATTCCGCGGGAGAATCGTGTCGGTGGGCTTCAGCATGAAGCATTCCGTTTGTCATGACAGCCGCCATCGCGCCTTTCATATTTTTTCCCGACACGTCTGCCAGGGCAATTCCGAATTTGCCGCCTTCTAAAGGGAGATAGTCGAAAAAATCGCCTCCGACTTCCCTGGCGGGGATGGAAAACCCTGCTATGTCAAAACCTTCTATCTCCAATTTTTCTTGCGGCAACAAACTCAATTGCATCTCCTGCGCGTCGTCCAATTCATCCTTGAGGTGTTGATGTAGTTCGTTTTCCAGTTGTTTCGCTCGACGTCGTTGCGAGATTAATTTCCAGGCGATGAGGACAAACGCCGAAATAAGCAGAATCCCACCAATTCCGATTGGTAGATAATATTGGGGCGTCAGATGTGGAGGCGGGGCAATCGAGAAAAACACCGTCGTTGGACGCTCTGAATATACTAAATCTCTATCTACGGCTTGCACCTGGAATATGTAATGTCCGCTTTTGAGTTGTGAATATTCCACCTCAATTGGCAACACAACCGGTGCTCTCCTTTGCCTCCGCTGTTTTCCTTTTGGATTAGATAGCATATATTCTACTCTATTTTTACGAGTTTTCTTCCACTTACCGGTAGGTTTTTCGACAATGTTATTTAATTTGTACAGATACAGCATCCCATTCGGTTGAGAGCTGAAACTTCGGGCGTAAAACGTGAAAACGATGCGTTTCGCGTGAGCGGGAATTTGGATGGACGTTTTGCCATCGTATTCATAACGTTTGTCAGCAATGACACCTGCAACAGTCACAACAGGCGGTGCTTTGGATAAGGGAGTGTATTTTGTGACGCCGCCTGCTGTGGCTATCCAGATATTGCCCGCGCGGTCTTGCAGTATATCGTTTACCATGTTGTGTATCAATCCGTCTCGTGTGGTTATATGCTGGAAATTCTCCCCGTCAAATTTGCTAACCCCACCACCATGCGTGCCAAACCACAAATTGCCGTTCCAGTCTTCCATAATGCAGCGAACATCCTTATATACTAATCCATCTCTCTTCGTATAATTTTGGAAGGTTTTTCCGTCGAATTTGCTGATGCCCTTCTTTGTGCCAAACCAGATATTGCCTTTGCTATCTGCCAACGCCGTCCTCACGTAGTTGGAAAGCAATCCACCTTCATTTTTTGTAAAGCTTATGGTACTTTTGCCATCGTATCGGGTGATGGGCCAATCCTTGGTCCCATGTACCATCCATGCATTGCCTGTGCTGTCTTCAATGACTGAGAGAGAGTCAACGCTTGTTACAAGATGTAGTGTTCCGTCATACCAGCCGGCTCCGTCTTTTGACAACGCAAACCAGATTTTTCCAGAATTACCCGCGAAAACCGAAAGCACTTCACTTGTTGGTTTAATGGTGTAGAAACGCTCTCCATCATATTTACATAATCCGTTATCAGTCGCTATCCAGAGATTTCCTACGTTATCTTCAGCGATATCATTGACATGATTGCTGCACAAACCATCAGCCTTTGTAAAATACTGGAATTCTTTGCCGTCATATTTGCTCAAACCGCCGAAAGCCGTTCCAAACCAGAGATTGCCATTTCGATCTTCGCAAATTGAAGTTACAGAAACGTCGCCGTAACTAACCCCTCTTTTGACTAATCCTTCAGCAATAGAAAAATTTTGAAAGCATTTTGGCTCAAATTTGCTTAATCCGCTGAGTGTACCGAACCATAGATTTCCTTCTTTATCCTCAAGTATCGACAATACCGTATCCTCCGCCAGCCCATCTGTATGTTTGAATAGTTTCACTTTCCTTCTGTTTTTAGATTTGAACCTCACAACCCCGACCGATGTTCCTGCCCATAAATCCCCTTCGCTATCTATGAATATCGCATTAGCTGGGATATTCATAAAATGTTGGAAGTCATCGGTATCTGGATTATATTTTACTATCTCCCCCGAATATGCTACCCACAGCCTGCCACTTCTGTCCTGTTGGATTGCTTTAACCTCCCTATCATTCTTCAACGTTGCCTCCAATTCAGCAAAATTTTGAAAGATTTCCCCATCTCTTTGTCGCGTTGTTCGGGAGTTCCCCCCCCGAACCAACAGACTACACAACCCGTTTTTCGTACCTATCCAAAGATTGCCGTCGTCATCCTCAAACAGCGTCGTTATATGGTTATCAGCAAGTCCATTTGCGGTTGTAAAGTTCTGAAAACTTTCGCCGTTATACTGGCACAATCCGCCCGCAGTTCCAAACCAGAGTTTCCCATTTTTATCCCGCAAAACGCTTGTCACCTCGTCATGTAAAAGTCCATCCTTTACTGTGAAAAGCCGCTTCGCCGCCTCACTTCGTTCAGCGAACAGCCGCTTCGCCGCTTCACTTCGTTCAGCGAAAAGCTGCTTTGCCACTTCGTTTCGCCGCGGGGGACGTTGAAAATCTGACCTTTTTATCCTCGCATCGCTTAAGTCGAACTTGATTACGCCTCCATCTGTCGCAAACCAAAATGCTCCATCCTCATCTTCACAAATATCGTTGACGGAAAAATCAAAACGGAACTGCTCAAAGCGAATGCTATTGAACCTGCTAACACCTTCCTGCCCACCAAACCATAAATTACCATCGCTGTCCTGGTAGATGGTTTGCACGATGTTTTCGTGTAGTCCATCGAAAATGTCGTAGGTTTGCCAGTGCCCGATTTTTGCAGACGCTGATGCAACAATAAATAGCATAAGAAAATGAAATATCATCAATGTATGTTTCATTTTAACTTTCTCCCGAAGATTCGATGAGATGTTTTCATTGCTATTTATTAATTATAGGAAAATCCAGGCCTTATGTCAAATTATTATTAATCAAAGGAATTATTAGGAAGGAGTATATCCAAGTGCAGTAATTTCTGGTTAGGATTTTGCAATGCGGGAAAAAAGGTGGTAACTGGTGATTGGTAATCGTGGCGCGGAAGGCGTTGCGCTGTAGTGAACTACCGCTTCTTACGCGGTGCGATTGCGCTGTACTGCGCGCAACGCCTTCCGCGTCCCGACGACTGGCGCCCTCCGGGTGGACG
>SDBU01005624.1_pt1 | contig 14938 bp, 21 predicted proteins | sample 2277071 | NCBI WGS metagenome assembly SDBU01 (sample SAMN10397929, study PRJNA504765) | marine sediment metagenome | isolation source: marine sediment core GS08_GC12, 126 cmbsf | place: Arctic Ocean: Gakkel Ridge, Loki's castle | collected 2008
CCTCTTCCATGAGCCCAATTGGCAGGGTGGCCACCAGGAGGCCAATCAGCACCTATATAGTCAGATACTATCCGTAGACAATGGCAATTGCGTAAAAATGGCCAAAAGAGATAGAAAAGACCTGTTGAAGAAATATCCGGGGTTGGAATGATACGCTTACTGTGGCCAACCATACGACCTTCCATGATGAAGGATGCCTATAAAATCTGGCTAGAAAAAGCGGATAAGCCGGATGATATATCTATAGACATAGCAGTAAACACCGCCAAGCAGCGGAATGGCTTGTTGAAGTTCAATAGTGTCATTGTAGTGGGCGACAAGCACCCTGGGGCCGCCTACGCAACATATATGCTAAGCCGCAATGTAAGACTCAAAGACACCGATCTGGTTATTTTGGCTTCTGACGACTTCATCCCTCCAAAAAGTTGGGATACTTGGGCCAAGAAACAATTGAGGGACAAATGTGCATGTCTAGTGGTTCGCGATGGATACCAAGTCGGCGGAGCCGTAACTATACCCATCATGACGTACGGATGCCTCCGCAGGCTCAACCACGTCATTTACCACCCTGAGTACTATCACCAGTACTCCGACGCCGAATTATACGAAGTTCTCCGGTCGTTGGGTATGATGATAAAACTCAGGGGCAAAGAGCATCCCCTATTCGAACACAAGCACTGGGCGAATGGTAAGAGAAAGTTGGACGAATACGACAACATTTGTAATAAAAAAGGCGGCGTGGACGAGAAAACTTACCAAAGACGCCAGAAATTACCGGTCGAGAAAAGACTAATTGTAAAGGGCCTAGAGATGCCTATCGCCCCATTCGCAACCAATCTGAAAATTCACCGCATCACGTCTATGGATGACATAAAAGCCCACCGCAAGGTATGGCACCCGTTCTATGACAAGACCGGAAACATAGAGCAGGTGTTTAGCAAATGGGCCAACAATAATCTAAACTATTGCAGCCTCGAAGAGGCGGATTTTATATACCTGCCAATAAGGTTCGTGAATTTTTTCAAAATATACGCAACAGGCCAACACCGGCCCAATCGCAGCAGTATAGACTTCATCATCAAAAGATTCAACACAAAGCATTTTAGAGATAACTCGCATAAGTACTTCACCATCTGCCAATGGGTGACCGGCCCCAACATGGATCTCGGCAATGCGATTAAATTCATGGCTACCGCAACAAAAGATGACCACATTCCGATACCGCTATGTACCGATGAGCACCCCAACCAAAATAAGGAAAAAACACTCCTAGCATCGTTTGTCGGAAACTTTGACACACACCCGCTTAGGAAGAGAATAGCGAAAGAATGCAAGCTGCACAAACAAATAAGGGCCACAAACGCCAGGGAAAACCTAAAATTATTCCGGGGGCTGTTGAATGCATCCCTGTTTAATTTATGCCCAAGGGGTGTTGGCCCAGCATCATTCAGAATCTTCGAGTCATTCCATGTTGGATCGGTCCCGGTAATAATTTCTGACAACTACAGACGCCCCTACGGCGACGAAGTAAATTGGGACGATTTTAGCGTTACGATAAAAGAAAAAGACATAGGCAACATCAAGAAAATCCTATACAGCAAAAAAGAAAAAGTCCCCTCGATGGTCGCCAAAGGCAAGAAGTTCTACAAAGCATACTGCACCAGGGAAATGGCCTGCAGACGCATTATAAACAAACTCGAGAAAATGCATGAGTGATGTGTCGCTAATAATGTGCTCATGGAATAGACCATGGTACATCCCCAAAATGATAGAGTCAGTTGAAAAACAAACACTACAACCGGCTGAGTTTATTATGTGGAATAATAATTGGAAGTTGCGTGAGCAGCTAGAGTCCGCGATTGACGGCCACAAGGTGACTCTACACCACCACAAGGAGAACGTCGGCGGGTTTGGTAGGTTTTACGCGGCGCGCGATTTAGCGAAAACCAAGTACGTCATATTTATAGACGACGACTGGGTGCTGAAGCCACATCAAATAGAGTACCTAAACAGCGTAAAAAACCCGAACGCCATAGCGGGATTGTGGTGCTGGAAGTATAACCGAAACGCCGACAGGTCGAGAGTCGTCAAAGGGAAATGCGACTACGTTGGAACATGCGGCCAGATTTCTCCTCGCTCTATTTATGCAAACAGTGGGCTGTACGAGTGCCCGCAGAAATATTGGTTTATAGAAGACATATGGCTTTCGTTCTACGCCAAACACGAACTTGGTGTGGTTTTGACGGCCAGCGGCAAGCTGGAGAACCACGCAAAAAATATGAACCGGGATGATAAGGGCAACCTAATTGAAAAGGTTCCTGGGCTATCCAATAAAGTATGGGATCTAAAACCCGGATTCATCAAGTACCTGATAAAAAGATACTGGTAGGAGGACGAATGTACAAGTACAAGCACCCCCAAAAGATAAAGGCGCTCATAAATGGCAGGAGAGGGCCAAAAGGCGATAACCGATACGTCACCAAATGGGGGCACTATAGAACCGCCCCGGTTATGTGCCACCTTTTGACCAAATACAACCTGAAGTCGTTTATAGAGGTCGGGTCTTGTGGGTGCCAGTTGTCCGAGGCCATCCTAATAGAGTGCCCCGATGTAAAGGTGACATCGGTTGACATAACATTTGGCCCGAACTCAAATAGAGCTGGGAAGCTGACATTAGCCCCCATCGCCCGATTGAAAAAAGAATACGGCGACCGATATAGCACCATCGAAAAGCCATCAGTCGAAGCGTCTAAGGTCATCGAAGACAGCACGCTGGATCTAGTTTACATAGACGCAAGCCACCTATACCCCGACGTCGTGGATGACATCAAGCATTGGTGGCACAAAGTGGCCCCGCACGGCATACTGAGTGGTCACGACTATGGCCATGGGCAGAACGCGCCGGTGAAAAGGGCTGTCGACGACATGCTGAAAAAAGTCAACGTTGCCGACTACTATAACTGGTGGATCCTCAAGGCCCAAGCAAAACCGAAATGGAAATAAAGTGACATATAATCCACACAAATACTGGGAAAGCCGAGGCCACGACTACGCCGGGATAGAAGACGACGTTGAGTTGCGCTATATGGAAAAAGTCCTCGGGGAACTTGATCTTCCGCGTGACGCGAAGATTATCGAAGTTGGCCCTGGGTATGGAAGGATATATAATCTGCTAACTAGCATGGGGTTTAAAAACGTCAAGATGTGCGATTTTGTGGACTCGATGATAGAAAAATGCTTCAACCACACCGGGGTGCGGCCAGACAAGTGGGACGCCAAAACGCTTCCCTATAAAGACAAAAGTTTTGATATGGTTGTCGTGTTTGACGTCCTTCTTCATGTTCCACCGCCGCGTCTGCGAAATTTCTTGAAAGAAATAAGACGAATATCATCTGGGTTGGTATACGCCGCATCTTATGAAAAAGGCATTCCGAAACTGGCGCCGCACGTGTTTGAACATGACTACCCCAAGCATTTCAAAGGCCTCAACACGATAAAGGAAAAGTCGTTTGATAGAAAAGGAAAAGGCTTCACGGCCACAAGGAAGCACTGGGTACTGAGTGAAGTATAAGACGATAAACATTTACTCCCATCCAAGAACAGGGAGCCACTACATAGCGGCCCTCATAAGTCGTAATTTCTTCCATAGCGACCGCTACATAGATTATTACCGTGGGCATCTTCCATATGGAATGGACCTGTCTCCAAAGAGTAAGACAAAAAGCAAAAACACCGGATTCATCTATATAACTCGCAACTTTAAAGATGTGTCGAAATCCGTTTTCAACTTGCGAAACCGGTTTGGTTTGAGAGTTAGTGACTACAACACATTTTTAAAGAAGCCATACGGGGACATGTGGGCGGGCAATCTTGAAGTAGATGTGGTTAAACAAACATTGAGCGGCAAGGAAGAGCACATCTACACGGTATCGAATGTCTTTAAAGGCGTCCCCCTTACCCCACAAGAATACTTTAGATTCCACAACCACTCGTGGAAGTTGAGCGCAAAAAACGTGTGTGTTGTCTCGTACGACAATATGATGAGCGATTTCGACGCCGAAATGCGGAAAATATCGAGCTTCCTAGGGTCTAGCGTCAAGTCTTTTCAAAACATCAAGGCTAGGATAGGGTGGAGGCCAAATGAAGTATAAGCATATGGCTCCCTTTTCGGACTATAGCGTTAACCCGAAAGAATACGATTACCTTGTGTCCACGGCAAAGAAGCTGGACGTATCAAGAATTTTGGAGTTTGGCCCAGGCGTTAGCACCTTCGCGTTTTTGGAAAACAAATGCAAGATCTGGTCACTAGAATATAACCAAGAATGGCTTGATAAGTTTAGAGAGATGGTTGATAACCCCAACGTAAAGATGCAGAAATTTGTAAACAAGCCCTACATCTCCGTGGATAAAATCGACGATATGTCGTTTGACCTTGGGTTTGTTGACTCCCCAACTGGCGGTTGTTTCGTTAGTTATTGCAGGCTAAGTTCGGCGTTGTATGCCTCATATAGATGCAAATACATTATAATCCACGATGCCGACAGAAAGGGCGAGAAAAACACTATTAGTGTTCTACGGGAAATGGGGTGGAAAACCGTCGAAGCCAAGCACCGGCTGCATGTACTAAAGAGAACCAATAACGTTCTCCCAATCGTACCAAGAAAAGACAGAAAATGGCAAAACTAATCAAAAAGAAGCTCCTAGTCATAGGGTGCCCCCGCAGCGGTACTAAATTCGCATCGAAATATTTCAGCAGGATCGGCGTGCCAATAAGGCACGAGCGCATGGGCGCTTCTGGCTCAAGCTCATGGATGCACGTCGTAGACGGCCCACCGTATCCGTGGGGCGATAAATTTAGAAAAAGAGCATTCAAGTTTGAGCACATTTTCCACCAAGTTAGGCATCCATTGCGTGTCATAGCATCACTAGATACGATAATGAAGCCATCTTGGAAGTTCATAGCTCAGAACATAAAGCTGCCGGAGGGAAGCCTACGGAGGAGAATGAAGTTTTGGGTTACGTGGAACAAACTATGCGAAAAACAAGCAACGTTTAGATATAGGATTGAGGATATAAACAACGAACTGCCAAAAATATGCAAACTTCTCGGCATAAAACAACAAGAAGCCCCGCCAATCGACAAGAAAGTGAACACGCGCAAGCACGTGGCTAAATATGCCGTCCCGACGTGGGAAAGTCTACGGAAAGCGAACGCCCCGCTGGCTGCCCAAATCGCAGAAATGTCCAAAAGGTACGGGTACAAATGAAGATATATACTGATTTTGGCCTGGTCAAAAAACCAGGGAGAATAGCGTACCCCCTCCTTCCGTTTTTTCATACTCCGCCATTAATTGCCCAAAAGTATCCAGTATACATGGAAACCGCCACATCGATTTTTACTATGACCAGTCTGGATAAATGTGATGTGGCGATGTATCCGCTATGGTGGAATGGAAGCAAAAACAGCAAAATGATGAGCTTCATAAATGAATGTGGGAAGCGCGGCAAAAAAACCATAGTGCTATCTATGTCCGATTATCCCCGGCACCAAAAAGACCACAAGGGTGTATGTAATAACAAACACGCTATTGTCATACGCACATCGGGGTTTAGGAGCCGAGGGGATATCGGGCTTCCATCCATCAGGGAAGATGCCGCTTCGCAGGCACGCAAATACAAATTGAATATGAAGCCACTACCCAAAACAAAAAACCCCAAGATAGGTTTTTGTGGGCAGGTGGCATCTAACAAAATACGACAAAACATCACCCAGTCACTGGCCAAGTCTAGCCTAGACACCAATTTTATAATTCGCGGCAAGTTCTGGGGTGGTCTGTCTCGCAAAGATATCGTATCGCGAAGCAGTTTGTTTGATAGTCGTCGGTCAGAATTTCTAAGGAACATTCTCGCAACCCACTATACTCTATGCATTCGGGGGTGCGGAAATTTCTCTATTAGGCTTTCCGAAACCATGGCTCTAGGCAGAATCCCCCTTATAGTAGATACAGACTGCGCAATGCCATTTTGGAACCATATCGATTGGAAAGATATCGCGCTGTGGGTCAAGCCATCTCAAGTCAAAGACGTGGCAGAAATAGTGAAGAACCACTACAATAGTCTCGACGGTGCCGAACTCAAAGCAAAACAGAGACAATGTAGAAGAATATGGGTTAATTGGTTGTCCCTAAGTGGGTTTTGTAAGAACCTGCGGAAATTATTATGAAAATAGCACTAGTAAAGCAAGAGACCTACCAGGATTTATATAACTGCCCAACAAAAGCCACACCACACGCGAAAATCTTATCTTCTCGGTCTAGGGTCGGCCCCGCCGGGCTGTTTACGAAATACAACGCAGATTTCTACACCGTTAGAATCGAAAACACCCCTGAATGCCGGATCTGGAAACAAAAAGCAATAACACGCCCGCTAAGCGCTTATCTAAAATTAAGGGAGTGGCACAAACACGTAGTAAGGTGTAAAGACGTAGACTGGAGCCAGTACGACATTGTGATATCGCTGGATATATCAGTGCCAGCTAGCATTACCAAAAAGTGCCGCAAAACACTCTGGTGTTATATGATAGGCGAGCTGTACATGGCGGCATACAATAAGCCGCTAATAAACGGGTATGACGCTAAACTAAACCAGAACCTTGGAAACAATATAGCAACATCATTTGGGGTTGTTGACTTCCCGTATAGTTTTATAGAGCCAGGATCCCTTGGAAAATTAGTTGATCAATCCCACCCAGATATCGTGCCAAAGGGGGTTTTCCAAGAAGCAAACAGCGTCGCCGCTGGTGGAAACCTAGTAAGGTTAAAGCAATTTGGCCCAATCAGAACAATAGTTAAGCGAAAACATGATAAGAAGCACGTACTAAAAACCCTCATAAATCTTAGAAAGTCTAAGTATTTCGTCAAGTTCGGTGGTAGAAACGTAAGGGGCAATGGTGTAGTTGAAGCCGCATCGTGCGGTAACGCACTCGTAATGAATCATACAACAATTATACATAGAAAACTAGTGCACCCTTTTTGTAGAGCCAAAAACCAAAAAGCCGCCGAGAAAATTATAAATAAACTAGAACAAGATAAAGAAATGCTTAAGGAAGTAGTGGAGTACCAGAACAAAATTATGAGAGAGTTTGTAATCGGAAGACCCATGCAGTCACTAAAAAACCTACACCAAAAGAAGGTAGGGCATGGCAGGTAAATTGGGGCGCCTATACATGTATTCATTTGGCGGAGTTGGGACGAGGATGCTTTATGAATGGCTGAAGCCCAAATTTAAGGTCGTCAATAACCAAGCAAATGTGCACCACGGCACGCCGCCATTAGTTATCGGCAAAAACGACAGGGTGGTGTACTTATATGGGGACCCAATAAGCGCGGTTTGTTCTTTTTATAGCAAAGAACGAAATAGCAGAAACTTTATCAAACCACATTGCGGAAACTTGCGCGTACCCGCCGTTAAAGATACAATAGAAGAATATGTCAAAAATGGCGTTGATAAATTTCGCCTTTTTAATCATTTCAAAAGATACACTTCCCTATCAGTTACGGGCGGTAAGACCATCATAGTAAAGCACGGCGCGTTATGGTCTAGTGAGTTTATAGATGCTATGGGCTTGGGGGCACATGCTTCCAGCTTCCCCAAAAAGAGAAGCCGAACTCCAAAACCATGGCTAACTAAGAACATACGTGACGGGCTTCGTGCCACGTATCGTGAAATGCTGACAGAAATAAACAACTACCCAGGTGTGTTGATCAAATGAATATCGTAACCATTATGAACTACGACCCCACCAAGACACAGTACATTAAAATGTGTAAGATATGGACAGATCGGGTGATACGACATGGCGGCGACAACATTTTGATATTATATAAAGACCACGCCCCAACATTCATTGACGAATTTAAGAGCAGAGCCAATGTCACCTACCAAAAAGGAATAATAGACCGGCAAATGGGTGGAGACCACGCTGGGCACCACAACGCCATTTTCAAATTGCCGAATTTATCGTCACTGAACACAGAGTTCATATTTATAGACTGCGACATGTACGTGATTAAAGACCTAAACGCCCTGTGGAACGTTAGAAAAGACAAGCCCTGGATAGGCGTCAACCATCAATGGCTACCGGGGCACCCAGACACTCACAGAGAGCCATTTCTAAATAGTGGCCTGCAGATCGTTTCAGACCCAAAATTTTATGACTACGAAAAAATCCTAAAAAGCCACATCAAAAACAAACGCAGACTATCGGTTCCCGGCGTTGACCAGGCAATTCTCTTTACCTGGTTTAAACATCAAGGGTACGACTATACTCACCCGAAAGTCGGATCTGAATGGAATTCAAGTTCGTCCGTCGGAAAATTGGAACGTGTGGTCGGCAAATGGAAGGGCCAAACGCACGGTCTCAAAAAAAACCACCCCGTGTACATAAACCACTACTGGCACACTTATAAGCCGTGGGCGGTCGGGTGTCCTCTTCACGCATCCTATAAGTTATTTTAATCAAGAAGATCGTTAGCTTTCAGGTACGCCACAATGCGGAATACACATTGCATCACCGTGCTTCCCGAGGTGTCTAAGATCATCTCCGGGTCTTTAGGTTCTTCGTAGGGATCCGAAATTCCTGTGAAGTTCGGAATCTCTCCCGATAGTGCTTTTTTATACAGGCCCTTTACATCTCGCTCTATGCATTTTTCAATAGGACATCGTACAAAAATTTCGACGAAGTTACTACACAGGGCGCGGGCTTTATCTCGCGCCACCTGGTACGGCGATATGAAAGTGCAAATGGTGACATTGCCTTGGTGAGAAAGGTAGGACGCTACGCACGAGACGCGCTTGATGTTCTCATCCCGGTCCTCCTTGCTGAATCCCAAGTCCTGAGTAAACGACTTCCTAACGATATCGCCATCAAGATGATGTATCGACGATCCATCTACGCAGGTCTTCAGTTCTTTAACAAGAGCTTCCGCAATGGTAGTCTTTCCAGCGCCGGAAAGCCCCGTTAACCAAAGGCAACATCCGCTCATTCGTCACCCCATTTTATGCATTGCCATATGCGCTCGTGGATAAAATAAAGGATACCCTTACCAACAAACTCGCACAGGCCAAACAATCCAGAGATAGCAAGGCTGCCGGTGTAGATTATGGCGATGGTAAAGATGATTAGGGAGGCCACAAGGCGCCAGGTAAGTGTCTTAAGTACGCTCCTCTTGACTGTGCTTGGCATAGTACTCCTTCAACCAGACGGCCACTTTGGGGCTTACGTACTCTTTCCAGCCGTCGTCTTCCTCTTTAATTTTGGCTCGAATTTGTGTCGCGGATATTCTCTTGATATCTTCTGGGGGTTGGAACTCATTTATTCCGTACCCAACGCCACGGCCATAATTGACGCTCTCAATGTCTGGAATAATGATAACCTTGACGTCTTCACCTTCATGCGCACACTCCAACATGCTTTGAACTTCTTCAGCCGTAAAGGGGTTTTTATCATCAGGAGGAATGTCCCTTATAGCAATAAGAACTGGTTTTCCTTTGTCCAACGATTTACGAACGAGCCAAAGATGTCCAAAATGATACGGTTGCCATCGTCCGATATACATACAGTACTGTTTTCCCATTTGTTTTTCCTTTTGATAGTTTTTGATTATATCGATCCTACTTAAAAACTCTTCATGGGTAAGTTTACCCTTCATATAGTTACATGTTTTACAACACGGAACACAATTTCCTTTTACGTATCCTAAATCGCCATCGACGCGGTCTATGCCATTATAAACAAAACAGCCATTGTGGCCATCAGCTTTTTGTATAGTGCGGGGTGACGTCCCACAATATGCGCAACTGCGTCCAGTTATGCATTCAAATTCACTTATGGATAGATTAAATGTATAACCTCGTCTTTTTGCATCTCCCTTATATCGCCTATATATTCTGTTCCTAGATGATTCTCTATAACCAATTTTCAAATATTCTTTACTTAAACACCCGCAACTTCTAACATGTTTAGCCACTAAACTACTGGAGGCCACCCATTTTTCGTTTCCGCAACTGCACCGACACAACCAGTATGCTTTAGTTTTTCCGTTGCTTTTGTGTATCTCGTATTCCACTGGAGTCAAGCGACCAAATTTCATGCCTTTTAAATCTTTTACCGGCGGCTTATATCTCATTTTATGTCCTCCATTTGTCGGTTAAGTTATATTTGACCGATAGAGGGCATTTAGTGGTTGAGTCCTTAACGACCAATGAATAAGCAGCGTCTCATATATCCGGGAGGCCAGGAAGTACCTTTCCTGGCGCATCGGAATAACAAATGATCTGGAAATATAGCCCAGGAAGTGCCTTATAACATCGAACATTAATCGGAACCCCAGTCCTGGGGGTCCATGTCTATTACTTCGGCAATCACCACGTCGTTACCAGAGGCGGGGCTGAGCCACTCTTTGAGGCGGTCGGATGGTTTCTCGACGACACTTATGCCATATATATCAAAGAAAAATGTCGTCTGCTCATAAGCATCCTTGATCATGTCAATCAGAGATGCTTCCATGTTGGGGTCGCCGGGGTCTAGGTGCCGCATTTTTTCCTTGTCTGGTTCCGGAACGACCTGCCTACAACTAAAAACGATTTTTCCCTCGAATAGCGACAGATCCATAACGGTAACTCTGCGGTAGTGTTCCTCGGTAGGATCGAAAGTAAAGAGGTATAAGGTGATAGATTCCTCCAGCACCTCTGCCATAAGAGGCAGGCCGTCGAGCAGGCCCCCGGACAATTCGACTAAAATATCGAAGAGCCCTACGTCTTGAATTTGTTCGTCTTGTACCATTCTACAGTTCTCTTTACGCCTTCTTCAAGTGTCATCTGGGGTTCCCAGCCCAGTTTATCTTTCAGTTTGCTAATATCCATTACTTTCCGAAGGATTCCATTTGGCTTAGTGGCATCCCATTTTATATCACCCTCGAAATGAGCACACCGCGCAATTGTGCTGACAAGCTCTTTTATAGAAACAGCGACGCCAGTCCCAACGTTTATTGGGTCCGGATCGTGCGGCATTTCAACACACCGCGCTATAACTTCAGCAGCGTCCCCGGCGTAGACGAATTCGCGCTCAGGAGAGCCGTCTCCCCAGCAGGTAACAGTGCTCTTCTTGCCGGACATTACATCGCTCTCGTGGGCATCGACAAACTTCTTCATAAGAACCGCGATGGCGTGACCACGGTACTCCTCGAAGTCGTCGTACTCGCCATACATGTTTGTCAGAATGAGATGGTTGAAGTCGATACCGTAGGTTTTGCGATACGCCGTCAAGCCGACGATCTGTAATTTCTTGCTGAATCCGTAAGCCTCCACAGAATCGTGGCAACGGCCATTCCAGTAGTCTTCTTCCTTAAGATCTTCCAACAAAGCCGGATACGAACAAGAAGAGCCAGTCGGGATGATCTTCCTAACGTCATTACTCGCTGCGGCATCTAGCAAATTGGCTGTCATAATGGTGTTGTAGAAAAACAAGTTATGTGGCTCTGCTACGTTAATGCCCAATCCGCCATAATGAGCCGCCAGGTGAATCACCACCTCGGGGCGACTGCGCCTAATAAAATTCCTCACCTGTTCGTAGTCCATCAAGTTTACTTCATAGCTACGTGGCGCCACAATTTCGTAGCCGCGCGCCTGTAGTTTTGGAATTAGATGTTTTGCCAGAAACCCGTTACCGCCTGTGACGTATATTTTCATGTGGTCCTCCGCATGTTAAATACCTTCCGCCGATTTCGCGAGGTATTTTATACACTATGGGTACATATTGACATATTAGGAGTAAGGCTATGGCAGAAAACTCCCACGCTTTCATCGGCACAGAGCGCCAAGATGGGCAGCCCAAAAACCAATGGGAAGTCTCTCTTGACGTCGATGAGAAGACAGGCATTGATCCCAGACTTGGGGTGGTTCCCCGCGACTTTTTTATTACGACCGGCGAAGCAACAGTAAAAACAGACTTCATGATCAAAGCAGCACAGGACCTTCTAAAGTACGCGAGAAATCTCCAGAAAAAATTCAAAAAGAGCAAAGGCGAATCAGTTTACCTGGAAACAGAATGGCGCGAAGGAAAGCTAATCGTTAAAAACAAAAACCCAAAAAAAGGCAGAAGCACAAAAGCAAACGCGAACAACCCTCAAAAAGCAGAGCATAAATGTATAAAATGCGGTAGAAAATTCCAAAACAAAGCGGCCCTAACGAGCCACGCTAAAACCTGCAAAGCGAAGAGAAAAAAATAAAAGCGGAGTTAATGGGCAGCACGAAAGCTGCCCATTTTCCTATCTGTGGTGGAGGCAAGGGGGAGGCAAGATTCTGTCAACGTGCTTCTTAATAGATTCCCATACTTCTTCAATCGATGGCGTGGAGTCAATGACTTCCAGCAGATTGGTGTGTCGCCCCAGGCGCGGGGCAAAATCGTCCTGCAGCCTATGATAGACGTCGTTTACCTTGGATAGGAAGCTTCGGCCCTTATCCTCGATGCGACACTTCTCTCCATCTACTTGCCGTCTCGCTATGGTTCTCTCCATGGCGACCTCGGTGGAAGTCAACATAAGGAACATTATCGTAGCTCTGGGCGGATTGGGGATTACAGCCTCGATGTTATTCATCGTTTCCTCGAGAACTCCGCCGGATAACCCATACGGTATATCGCTGATGAACGTGCAGCGATCCAGTATCACAACCTTGTTTTCGTGCATGTCGCGCAAATTTGAATCGATCAATTGGGCATTGTCTGCCGCAAACAGCAGACGCTCCGCGAGCTCTGATATTTCGACGCCCTCGGGCGGATCTTTTATTAGGGTGCGCAGGTGGTCGCCTAGTGGAGTGCTTCCGGGCTGCCTCAGCACCGTAACGTCTTTTCCTTTTTCTTCTAGATATACCCGCAGTTTCTCGGCCTGCGTTGTTTTCCCGGCGCCATCGGTGCCTTCAAAAATGATAATCAAAACGGTGTCTCCCCTAATAATTTCAAAATGGCCATCACAAAAACGAGAAAAATCAGAACCCACCACAACCACCGCGCGCGGTGGCGCCGGCGCGTCTGGGTCTGGGTCTGGGCGTACACTTTGGGCGACGAACTCGGCCCTCTTCCTTCCATGCGGTCCCTATATGATTCTAGTTGTCTCAGCCTGCGGTCGACCCTCTTCTCGCTTTCGGTCTTTATGCTGAGATCGATCTTAAATACGCCCGTGACCATAAAGTCCTTCAGAGACAATACGCCAAAGGCCTCCTCTTCTGTGTAAGCTTCTATCTCACCCTCGAAGACCTGGCCGTACTTATTCGACACTCGGTAAACAAAAATTGACATGGTATTTAAATACTAAAGGAGGCACGATATGAAATCGACTGATATGATGAGAACGTACGACGGTCGCGACATCAAAACTCTCGATTACCGTGGCGAGACACTAAAGAGCCCCGATCCTTCTCGTATAGACTCGGTCATGGTACAATACATCGTTGATAAGGGGCAGCAACTACAATACGCCAAGTTGGGCGATGCGGGGATGGATTTGCCAGTTATATTGGAAGGACTAAAAGAAGTAAAAGCCGTCGGGGAGCCGCTCGAAGACGTCACCTTGACGGACTTCCACGAAGAACACGGGTACCCCGTTCTGCCTAAACACTACGTTTTCTTCCCAACGGGCCTGCGAGTTAAAGTGCCAGAAAACTCCTGGGGCTACATTAAAACCCGCTCATCGACTGCGCCCCGTCGCGGCCTGCACGTCGTAGAAACAGTGATCGACGCTGGCTATACTGGCCCACTGTACTCTGTAGTCTTCAATCCTCACGACGAAGCCATAACTATAAAAGAAGGTGACAAGTTGGCGCAATTAGTTCTTGTTCCTCTCTTTTATCCAACTAACGTATGCATTGTTGACGAACTGCCAAAAACAGAGAGAGGGCAAACTGGTTTCGGAAGTTCTACGCCAGAGCAGATGCCGAACTAACCAGGGGGAATTATGGTATACGAAGTGTTCTACATACGTACTGTGGAAGGGAAAGAAGGACTAGAAATTCTAGGCCCCTTCTACATGGGCGTTTGTGAAAACATGGACGAAGTAGAGGATCTCATAAAGCGCCGCAGTGAAGAGACTTCCGGGAACATTATTGAAGCTATTGTTTGGAATGAGGGGAACTACGACAAAGCTAAAAGCCAAGCCTTCAAAAAATTATACCGTATATCAGATAACATGACGAGAGCGGAAAGCCTCAACAGGCCACGCAACGCCTCCGCCGAATCTGGTGATGCGCTAACGTGCCCACGATGCAAGCGCACATTCCGCAAGAAATTCGCATTAACCAACCACCTGCGGCATTGTCAGCAAGAAAACAAAGCCTCCTATAAGTGCACGGCGTGTGGAAGGTCTTTCACCAAGCCGTACGCACTAACCAACCACAAAAGGTACTGTCGTCCCGACAAAAAGCAAGAATTCAAATGCACTGTTTGCGGGAAGATATGCACGACCAATTACGGCCTAAGTAATCACAAAAGGTGGTGTGGGAAATAAGAAAAGACCCCGCTCGGTTGGCGGGGTCTTTTTTTGGGTTTGTTTTATGCGGCTGCTATGCCTAAAGCAGTGCCCTTAATGGCAGGTCGGGCCAATACGAGGCCCGTGGAATTTTCGCCCGCCGCCGTTTCAATCGCTTTGCCAACGATGTAGTCAGCCCCGTCGGTCGAGTCAGCAACCTTGCCGCCAGAAATAACCTTGACATATTCTCCGATTGTTGTTCCATCGGTCAGCATAAGAATAGGGCCGCCCGTTGTCAACAGATGGATCGAAGCCGTCTCGCCAGCATCCGGCGTATTGAGAAGAACACCATCGGGGAGGTCTTCTTCGGCGGTGCCGTCAATGACCTTTGCTTTCAGGGTTCCTGAGTCATCAAAGAG
>SDBU01005625.1_pt1 | contig 14938 bp, 28 predicted proteins | sample 2277071 | NCBI WGS metagenome assembly SDBU01 (sample SAMN10397929, study PRJNA504765) | marine sediment metagenome | isolation source: marine sediment core GS08_GC12, 126 cmbsf | place: Arctic Ocean: Gakkel Ridge, Loki's castle | collected 2008
GCTGCGCCGCTGTTCAACGCATCAAATGCCAGGAAATCTTTGTGTTTTTCAGAGTTGATGCCTGCATTCTGCGCCCACTCTACAATTTGACCAGTGCGGTCATCGTCGATCAAGTTATGAGAAATACCAATTGCCATTTCCCAATCAAGGTTGATGATCCGCATTCCGCGCTCTTCTGCGGTCACGATTTTGATGTTTTGTCCAGCGTTGACGATATTTACTTTTACAACACCAGTCTCATCGACTGTGCCGCCATCGCCTTGTTTGCCTGCGTTCTGAATAGGCCAGGGAGGCGCGCCCATATCGGCGTAATCCTCGTGTGACCCATCAGAGGGTTGAAATCTTGTAAATGGTTCGCGCAGCGGGGTGTAATCTTGCACGCCGATAGTAAAACCAATCCGGACGCCTTGCTCAAGATGCTGTGCGAAGTCTTGTCGTTGTATAGCCATATTTATTATCCTTAGGTTGCTGAGTTGACTCGATTCACGGCCTGGGAAATATCAACCCATGCTTTGGAATCTTCAACTTTTACTAGAAAACCAACCCAGTAGTTATTTGAGCTGGACGTAGTTACGGTCTGGTCATCGCTGGCGTACATAGGCGCGCCAATGTCGGTGACTGCCAAAGAACCAACTGCAAGGCCCCAGATACCATTGATATATAAGCTAACTTCAACCGAGCCATCGGCCAAGTTTGCGCTAGTTACTTTTTGCTGTTCATCGGCAATACCCACGAACACATCGCCACCAGCAGAATTAGTTGTGGATCCCAAGGGTATTGCTCGAACATATCCGTCAGTATCCGAGACATCACACACACACATTGAGCCTTTATAAATGATATGCGCCGTTGTCCCACCGCCAAAGTTGGTGTATCCAGCCATTGGCTGAGTGATTAATTTATTTGCGCCCATTTTTTCATATTGAATATTTTGTGTTAGAACTGCCATTATTTATCTTCCTTTTTCTGCCATTTAGACAGGTTGTATTGATTGAGGTCGCCCAGGTCCATTGAGGACATCGAAAGGTCTTTAACTTTGAGTGTGCCATCGTTGAGGGCGGTTTGTGTTTCTTTGGGTAGTTCCTTCTTACCGGTGGTGTTTTCAGTAGTTCCCTGTTCGCTGAAATCAACAATCCCTTTATCTAGGATTGCCTTGAAGATCACATATGCTAACTCGCGCATATCATCGTTGATGCCTTCAAGCAATTCTGTCAGCTTATCAGTAGGAACGGCCAAGCCAACAGTCTGTTCCTCGCTACCTTCAGTCACTTCTGAAACAAAGTTAGCGATATCAGCGTTTCTTTTGTTCAAAACCAACTGAGCCTCGATCTTCTCATCGGAACGCTTATCGATCTCTAACTCCATATACTCAGAGAGGTTAGTGACCTTTTCGTCTTTGCCAAGTTGGGCCTGGACATATTGCATGCCCAGTTCGGCAACCTGGTCTTCGGTCAAATCTGCAATTTTTACTTTATCTTTTGACATTTGTGTTACTCCTTCAATATTATTTTCTTTTGATAGTTTATTTACTAGCCCATCAACGATCTTTTTTGCTAGGCTAGTTTCTGATAGTTCAATTGGGGCAAGGATGGGAACGCTGTCCTCGCGGGTAGCGGGCCAGTTAGTTAATGTCCCACCCATAATGACCATGTCCTCAAGCGAAAATGTTGCCGAGAATCCCCGCATGAGTTTTGACTTCAATAAGTCCTGCCCGATCACTGTCCATTTGGGTTTGAATAATAGCTTGTCTCCTTCTTCGCTCATCCTTACGGCGACAATCCACCCCGCCGCTTCACCGCGTTCATGGTCTCTTGCGTCAATAGGCAGCCCGCCGATTTCTTCTGATTCCAATTCTTTTGTCGCTCTGATTGCTTTTCTTGTGTTCTTGAGATAAAAATCTAAATCCTCTTCTGTGATCTCGATCTCCCGCCCGAACATATCTACAAACTCGCCAGTTGCAAAGCCTTCAAACCACTTCCCATCTATTAACTGGGTTTCTTCTTCAGTCTCGTCTTCATCTTGAAAGCTGTAGATTCTACTGTCTAATATTTTATTTACCGCTACTGTCATACAACTCCTTAAACAAAAAAGACGTGCGCTTTACACGCACGTCCTGGGGCTTGCTCTTTTCTAATGACCAGTTTCTTATGTGTCGGTCACAGAGTTTTTGTGTCGGACGCAATTCCCTTTGGTGGGGGATTGCTATTTGGTTACTTGTTTATATCATTTATGTGGGTTAGTTGTCAAGTGTTACAGGCAATAATCTTGATCTTCGTCCAATCTCCCAATTCTCTGAACGCTAGGCCTTGTTGTCAGTACACCACAATTTGGACATTTGTGATGTTCATCTTCTATCCTTTCACCAAACGAAAAATGCCATTTCCAAAATATTTGTATTGTTTTCCTTCCATAGAACCCTCGATAAAGAGAAAGTAATGCTCTTCCCGATTTGATTCGGAGAATGTAAAAACTTAGAAGACCGTCACCCATAAAGTTATTGAGCCAGATTTGCATAGGTGTAAATCCGAATATGCTAGGCTTCCAGATAATTGTTGGGTCATACATCTTCTATCCTTTCACAATTGAACTTTCAGGTCTCCCTTGAAGCTAAAAACATTGCCTACGAAATCAATATTGCCATGAAAATCAAACAAGTTTTCATCAACGTATAAAAAGCTGTCATGAATTATTTTGTGGCCTTTTCCATAAATACCATCAAAGAAATCAGACAGTGGTTGCCCCTTTGGAATATCGAATACCCCATTAGTTATTATCATTTGTCCTTCAAAATGTCGCGGGGTTGGGTATTGTGGCTCTTTTTCTGTATCTGGCATCAAACGCCCAATACCAATCATAGCAAAAAGCGCACCAACTACTTTAAGGAATTCTCTACGTTTCATCTTCTATCCTTTCGGGGGTGGGTCATTGGTTGTTTTGTTTTCCTTTTCTTCTTTTATTTTCTCAATCAATTGTGTTGTCAAATTGACTTTTACTGCCGTATTTGATGTTCTTCTAATTTTCTTAATAATCGCCTGCTTTTCTTTTTTTGGATTACTCATCTTCTTCTCCTACTTCTGTTGACATAACTTCTAATGCTTGATTCAATAGCCTTTTTTCTACAGCATCATTTACAATTTTTGCACCGCCCAATCCGGCCAAAAGACAAGTGACACAGAGTAACCCGCATCCCCTATCATTGCTTGGACTAATCGCTTCCCACAGAGGGTTAGGCAATACGCACTCTATCCATCCTGAATCCCCATAATCAAGTCCACAATCCCAACATGATGGCGATTCATATTGGTTGTGAGTATATTTCCATTGCCTTGGGCTAATCGTATCCATAATTTACCTCATGGTTTCGGGGGTGGGTCATTACATCCGCAAAACAACGGTGCATTCCAACAACCCTTACATAAACCAAACACTATCTCATTAACAATGGCAAGTTGGATTTTAGGATTATCAGTGATAGCCTCTATTTTTCTTGTGATTAATAAACCTTCTGCATATTCATCTTTGAATTCCTGATAACTTTCAAATTGAAGTGCTTTCCTTTTATCATTCATTTCAATACCTCATGGTTTCGATATTGCCAACATCTCAATTCGTTCCCCATTTTTCCGCTTCCCCAACATGTATCCGCATAATAATTCGGTAATACAGCTGTTGACCAGTTGTTGTCACGCCAAACAGCTACTTGATGCCAAGGGATTCGGTTGTCGTGTAACTCAAATCGTTGCTTGCAACTTGGGCATAAACCAGTAATCCTTACCCTTGTTTCATGTGATGTTTCTACTGTATAATTTCCGTACATAGTCTATCCTATTCGTTTGGTTTCGATAAGAGTAATTATAGCAACCATCAAATTAGGCTGTTATCAATTCTGTTTCAGTCTTTATTCTCTCCAAACACGCATCGCACTTTACGAACTGTGGGGGAGCAAATACTATACCCAAAATTTCTTTTTCTATGTGGCACAAAGTAAAATATCTACCAAGTGCAGAGTAGATATAATGTGCATCGTTGCTTTCCGGCCACTCGTTCGCACACCAGCCAAAATGCTCAATATTAATTATTAATTCACTTACCATCGCTCACCTTTCCTTTCAAGAGTAATTATAGTAACCGTATGTTTTCACATCTTTCACAATAATAAGTTCTTTGTTTTGGCATTCGGTATTGGTCATGTAACTGGTAAAAATAATCAGTCCATACATCTTTCCATCTATGCCCAAAGAAAAAACAAATAATACTATCCATCAATGGCCTCCAGGAAACTTGTAAGCAAATCCCTTAAACTTTCTGCATCCTCAGCTGAAATATAAAAAGTAGACGTATCTCTTCTATAATCAGGGCTAGAGCTATATATTATATGTATCTTGCTCGGAACACCATTGGTTATGCATCTATTTATTTCAATAGAACTTCGGTTATCTAGATCTTTTTTTATCCTTTCAATAACCTCATTTGTTGTTTTTTCAGTTCTCTCAATGTCCATCACTCACCTTTCCTTATTCTAATATCGGCACTCCATTATCATCATAAGTGGTCGTTATATTCCCTGTGCGTTTATTTCTGATTTGTATTCCGGCAACTCTGGGGGCTACCCATCTCTTGGATTTGCCATCCACAATCCGGTATGAAAATCGCTCAGAACACATTCTACAAGCCTTGGTGTATGTCGCGTCTAACTGGTCTGGTTTTATTTCAAATTTAAATCCGCAGTTAGGGCAACGTCCGAAGTTCATTTGAATCCCTTGGGAACAAGTGCAGAATAAATAGCCCATAAACCAAAAACGTAGCCAGTCAATTTGTAACCAATATTGTATCCTTCGCCCTCGTTTGGCATAACAAATGCAGTCAATAAGATAATAGCTAATCCAACAATAAAGTTAAATCTTTTAATATCTTTTGCAAGTTTCTCCCAACCAGACATATTAGGCCTCCGTTTTCATATCCCTGTCTTTGTCATAATCCAGCTTATAGTCAACAATTTCTCCGTTTTCATCCATCACTCTTACAGTCACGCCAAATTGCAAAACCTCAAAGTTGACTGGTAAGTGATCCCCCACATTCTCAATAACATCGTGCAACCTTATTTTGACCTCATTTATTCCTTGCATCACGCCTCCATTTCCATAATATCTTTTATAAGCCAACTATTACCCCTCTGTTTTTTCAATGTCTTTTAATATCCAACTGACCAATTCTCTCTTTTGAACCACCAATTTTATAGTAATAATCTTATTTGCCGGATTGCTTTTTATTATATTATTGATTCTCGAATACAACCTGCCCCTATTTGTAGACAAGTCAATTATTGTTTCTCCAGGCATTATTTTCTTATCTACCATTTGGGCCTACTAATTTTGGTAATGGACCTTTAGATAAAGGCTTATCTGTGGGTACTGTCTCACATTGACAATGACTACCAAAACAATTAAGTAAATGGCTTTGTGGAGCAATATTTGCCGCTTTCCATTGACTTGCTCTTTTCACCTTACCATTTAATCTTACACAATCAATACAATGCTCAGTTGGCCCAACATTCCAGATTAGTTTTTTATCCGCCCCCGACATTTGAATAGCAAGGTTTCTAACCTCATTATATCTGTTTATCCAAAGCTTTGCCCGATTGAATACGGTTGATTGCTTCCCTACAGGTTGTTGGTTTTTTACTATGAAGGCAGCAAAACCCGCTAAACTATTCAGGCTTATTAGAAGTAATTCAAGCCGTGCCCTATCTTCCTCCGCAGTTCTTTCGTCCGGCGTAATTCCTACCGTCAACGCTCCTTCACGCCAAGCTTGTTCAAAACCCCTATCCAGAGTTATTTGCATAGTTCGGATAAATTCTGCCGATGTAATTATTCCTTTCCACAATGCCCGAACAACAGCCCGTACGCTTCTGCCAAAGTCCGCAAGAGTTAGTTCGTGTACAACTATATCAAGGATAGTTTCAGGCATTGTTAGCGTAATCTTATTCTTTGTTGTGCCCTTCAACCCCGCGTTCTTCTCGGTCTTTTGTTCTTGCCTCTTGCCAGTGAATAGCCTCTTCCAACTTTGTTATAGTCAAAGAGTTTTCACGACAAGGGAAAACATCATTTAACGATTTGAAAAGGTCTTTGATGTAAACCAACATATCAAAAGCTTGTAATCCATTTATCCCTACTTCTCCTATCGGATCGGACTGAATATTGAAGGTAATAGTGTACCCGTCCCTATGGTAAAACTTCTTTACTGTCTCGTCAATTTTGTTTTCTGCATTTTCTAAATGTGTAGCCATAATATTACTCCTTTACTTCTTCTGTAGGTATCCATCTGATAAAAATGCCTTTTTCGGTTGCCAGCTCGTCAAAGCACTTAGGGCAATAGATACCACTTCCATCTAATATTCCTGTTACTTTCTTCCATAACTCATCGTCGGCAGTCCAAATCAACGGTTGTTCTATTCCGCAAGCCTGACAAGATTCAATAAGAACAACTTGCATTATTTAACTTGTAAATTAAATAAACGTTGAATGAAATTCGGGCTTTTCTTTACAGCCCTTTCGACTGCGCCGCGTATCAATGACAAGTCGCTATCATCTTCATCTCGATCCTCGTCTTCTGTTTCGTCCTCTTCTTCTGTATCCTTTGGCGCTGTTTCTTCAGGTGCTATGCTTTCCACAACCTCATCTCCCATAGGAAGTTCTTCCTTCAGGATTTCCGTCTGTGACCTGATATTAAGCAAGTCTCCCTCAGATACATCATAGTTACCAGCGTACCATTCCAGGAAAGAGGTCAATTGATCTAAATCAACATTCTTGCGAACCTTTGTGGCCACAACCTTTGGTTTAGTGGATAGATTAGGAAATGAACCGGCGTTCACTCTGAATAACCAGTCGATATATTGATTGTTTAGTTGGTCGATAAATGTTTCCATCATAGCGTTGAACGTGGTAACGCTCATTTGACTTGAGTCCTGCATGGCCGCAAACGAGCCTGTTCCTGTAATGGTAGACATCGCTACCCACTGCATATTATAAAGCTGTAAAGCCAGCAATCCATAATACCTCAGCCCATCTAAAATCGTCTGTCCTGCGCCAAACGGAACATCAATTACTTCCCCTTTCATTCCATTTGGCCATGTAGCGTAATTGCCCTCCTGTGCAGTGAGGATTGCCCTTGCCGCTTTTTTGATTGCTGCTACATCCTTATCACTTAATGACATGCCGGCTTCCAGAGTTACATTCAAATGCCCCGCCGCATGTTCTGACCCAATTCCAAATACCATTTCAAGCCCGTATTTGATTCTTTCTAATCTGTAATGCGCTTCCATAGTTGCTAACCCCTCTGGATTTTCCAAATCGCCAAAGCGCATATGGATAGCTCGGTCAGACAACATGATCTTTTCTCTCCCCTCCTGAGTAAGCTGTACCATTCCCAATGTTCGTCCCTTGTCATCTATTATCCATCTGGAAAATGTAGAGTAATCACGCCAAGCCAGGTTCCTTGCTCCGATCAATCCGTCATTAAATGCGCTTTTCCAGGGATCGTTCTTGTCAGGCGGCCTCCATCCTTCCTTTCGCAATCCCGGCACGATCTCCCACCAACCCCAACCATAAAACGGTAGTGTTGAAACCAGCTTGTCTCTCCATTTTTGTATTCCCCCTTCTGTGTTCTCAAAATCAGTTTCGATAAATTCGGCGGCCTTCTTATCGTCATCAGTTGGATTCTCCGGGAGAACTGGTTTGATGTCTACGCTTGAGGCTAATGCCGTCATTATATTCCGGGCAATTGTTACCTCTGGATTAGAACGCCACATCTTTGAATATATTGGCTGAACGGCGGGCCAACGCAATCTTGAGATGTACGCTTGATTGATAATATTGGCGAAGGAGTTGACGCCGATAACGCCGATCTCCTCAAATTTGCCGACCTTTTGTTTGGGTAGTTTTCTTTTACTATTTATATTTCCTAATAATGTCATGTTAGCCTTCTTTTATAAAGTTTAATAAGTCCTCAACCGAATCGGGGTGGACAAGTCGCTCTTGAATTTGTTCCTTTTCATCTATTTTTAAGAGATTGTGCATCGTTGAAAAACTAATTATGTAGTTTCGGTTAATTATCTGGGTTTCGTATCTATTATAACTACCCTCAGTTCTCTTTGATTTTATCTCAATAAAGTCTGGGCGGGTTGTTAGTTCGTTTCCCACAACAACTTCTTGAGGAAGCGGGTATAAATGTCTAAAACGTGTAAGAAAGGTTTCGTATCTATCATCTGTTCCATGAGATTCTATAACCCACCTACACCTACAGCATACTAATCTTATTGCACCGTTTCTATTGTACTCAATTACATCCTCATAACCAATGCTCGGCGCACAATAATCCTTTGCTGGTTTATTTGGTAGCATCTTCCACCTCTTTTTCTTTTTGATATTCCTGTTCAATTCCCGTTTTCGTAATCATACCAATTATTCTATCGCGCCTACTTCCTCTGTTTCCCAATGCTTCAAACTCATCAATGGTATAGCCGCGAGACACAAGCCATTCTTGCGGAATTTTAGGTAGCATCTTCTACCTCCGGCTCACCACTATCCTTTTTCTTTGGGCTACGCTTTCGTTTCTTCCCTGTCCCATTGTTCCCACCCCGTTTCCTCAGTTTAGCATGTTTGGTTTGCGGAATCGATTCTGGTAAGTCGGCTCTTGCTATTTGAACTTCGCCGCATTTTGGGCAGAGCCAAGCCCAATCTGTCTTTTCCCATAACGGAACTCTATTCGGTACTTTGATGAGAGCTATTTCGACAGTTAAAGTAGATTTACAGTTTATGGTCACGCATTCAAAAACGTGGTCGTAAATATCAACCGGATACGGGTTGATTGGGACGCCTTTATTGCTTGGGGGTTTAATCAGCATTGGTTTTCTCCCTATCTCTTGGGTCTCGCTTAAAGAGCGCCCTCGGATTTGATTTACCTAAATCATTTATGTCAAAGTAGTAGCTTACTACTGTGCGAGGGTCTTCCGCGGTGCCTTCTCCCTCTGCAATATCAACCCTAACCATCTGCACAATCTGGATATGCCTGAAGTTTGGTATTTTAGTCATTTCCTCATTCTCCTTTTCGGGCATATAACAATACCCATAGCTAGAAATCGCGACCCACTCGTAATTATCACGCCAATCACTTGATGGCTGTAGAGGCAGAAAGGCTGCCATTACCTTTTGCTTTTCTTCTGTCATTTCGATAACTCCTCTATCTCTCCCACTTGATTCGTGGGGACTATCGCGGGTTCGGTAGCACGCAATATCAAAGGCGGATGCAACAAATCATCTATTAGTTTTTGTGCTTCAATCTCATATACTAAAAAGCCTTCATATTTAGTATATGTCTCGATATATGCTCGGTTTTGATTTTCTAATCGCACTCTGCGTATCTCTTTTTCTCGCATGCAAAATACTTCACCGTCAACATCAATGAATGCCACAAACCTGTTCCCATTATAGCCTATTGGTTCAATCGTCATTTCTTTTGGTGTCTTAGGTAATGCCTTCGCTTTCATTAATTCTCCTTCCAATCTTTGCCAGCCCCTTCAACGCGACCTAATTGTCTAACTCATCAAACAAGCGTACTAATAAGTTCTTAAAGTGACGCAATTCATCAAGGCGATTATGCAATACTCGAAATTCATCACATGAAGTTGCGTAATTGCCCTCTTGTGTTTCTTTGATATATTCACCTATATTTTTAGCTCGCTGCAAGATGTCTTCTATTTCAGACAGTGTTACTTCACTTCCATCTTTCGCCATAACCTTTTACCTTTCCTAGTTGCTCTAATTGATTATACGATATTCCGCCTTTTGTGCAAGCGTCAATCGCCAGCGCCCACGCCCAAAACTTATCGGCGTGGTGTTTATCCGTGTTCCTGTCGTTGTCAAACCGAGAATATTTTGTGGCTGTCATTGTCCTTTTGATGCTGTGAATCTGATAAGCTAACTCGCGGTCAACAGGCAAGGGCGTTCTATATCTCTCGGCCTCAATCCTGGCGCCATTTGCCCACAACTCTTTTGTTTCAGATGTAAAGTCAACACCCAGCCCTACTGTGTTACCTTGTAGGCTCTCAGCCAATTGCCTCCCCAATCCAGATTGGTCAATCAGTACTTTCGTCAATGGTAATCGTTCAAATATTGTCCTGAAACAATCTTCCTGAGCGTCCAATTTTTCATTATACAAACTCACCATAAAACGAATTGGCTTTTGTTTATCTTCCCCATTCCCCAATATCATCAGTTCCGTCAAGTCTCTTGTGCGACCAATATCCATACCGCCAGCTAGTGTCCTTTCAATCTTGCTGTCCCTGTGCGCCAGAATGACTTCATCCAACATTGATAATGCCTGGTCAATGCTTTTTGCGTGCCAGCACACAAGGTCGGGGTTTTGGTTAGCCTTGATCGTCTCCCATGTTATCCAGGCAGTTGACTCATCAACAAAGTCACACTCAAATTCCTGTTGGAAGTCCTCAATGAAGTTGTTATCAAACTGCCACAGCAAGGTTTCGTTTGCATATGTATCCACCCGCTCTTGAGTCGACATTGATTCTGGATCCCCTTTCGCGTGAGTCACATCTTTACACAACGCTTTTATGGTCCACCACGGGAATGAGCCACGCACAAATCCAGGGTACTTTTTCATTGTTTCGGTTTCCATCTCCCAAAACAAACCGCTCGCGCCAAGTGGACTTGAACCGATCCGAATGTATCCATCCCCTTTTATCATCGCGGGTGTAGCCCCTTTGTAAATCGCCTTGTCATATCCTGTTGCATAATGCGCCATCTCGTCTAAATAAATACGTGCTTTTGCTTTCCCTCGCGGTGGGCGGGCGGGATGGGATATGAACCTGGACCCATTAGAAAATTCTACTGATGTCATACTATCTTTTATGATTTCTGGTTTCCAATTAATCTGTAGCGCCTCCCATATATTCTTAACAAATCTAATCTTCTCTTGCGATTCGTCCTTATTTATCGAAACAAATATATGTGGGTTACCCGGATTGAGTATTCCATCTGCCACCGCATCCGCTGCACACGCAAATGACCATCCAATCTGACGACCTTTATTATCAATCCTCCCCCGCGCTTTGGTATCCAGGAATTCTAATTGAAAGTCCTCCCATTCAGCATCCTCAATCTCGGCGGCCATCGGCAGGTCCAGGTACTTAACCATAAAGTCGGCTTTGGATTTGGGGATCTCATCAAGACTTACGCGCCCCTCCCATTCGGCCAATTTATTATCAGTCTTTAATTTGAGATACTCCACCGAAGACATCAGCCCAGATTTCGGATAATCCTCGAAGGATACTGTTCCTTTCTTTGACACTGCTTATTTCCTTTTCAGCTAATTCAAACAACTTGGTCGTGTAAACATCCATTATCATTAAAACTGCGCCTTTGGCAACCAGTTCGCCCCTATCAACGAATATTTGCCTTTCCGTATCCACTAACCGCCTGACTGTTTCTGTTTGTTTGCGAATTGATTCTAAATGCTCAGACTGCCCCGCCCCTTGCTCAATTATCACACCCAACTCCCCAAGCAAACGCCCGACATTCTTGCCCTTGGTCACGCTCTGGATTATCTGTCTGTACTTCTTACTGACCTCATTCCACACATCTATATTGTGGACTTTGCCCCACGCTTCTAATTCATGCAGCAATATCGTTCTAGCTAATGCCATTTCCTTTGAGACAGTTAGCCGTTCGGGATCGTTGTAAAAATCATCATGGTCTTGCACCAAGTCCTTAGGTATGTACTTTGAGTATCCCTTTCCTTTGTATTTTGGGTGGGCCATGCCTTTCAGAGACTTACCCCCATGCCAACGACATGCGCCGCCTTTCATCGGAGCGGTTTTTGTACATTTGCGGGATTCGCCGCAACTAGGGCAGTCCCATAGTTTTCGCTCCGATGCAGGGTATCTATGCCCACACACCCGACACGAATGCTTTCGCCTGCCGCATACATATTTGTTCTTTTTTCTTCTAGCCATCAATCAACACCGGGGTTTTCCCTGTCATTTCAGCCCACCGCTCCAGGGTCACGGCCACGTATTTTGGTTCGATCTCAATTCCCCTGCATTTGCGAGATAAGCGCTCACAGGCTATTAGGGTTGTACCGGAGCCGAGGAAGGGATCATATACTATATCGTCCATCTCTGTATGGTTGCCGATTCCATATTCCCACATTTCCAACGGCTTCATTATTGGATGTTCTCTTGACGCTTTTGGCCTATCAAACTCCCAGACAGTTGTTCTTGTTCTGTCTCTATTTTTATGCCTATCGCCAGCAACCCAACCAAATAATATTGGTTCGTGTCTATAATGATATTCTGAATGCCCCAGAACCATTGAATCCTTAACCCATACCATTACTTGACGCAATACTCCCCTTGCTTTCCAATCATTCAAAAATATGCCGTGCAACGGTCCCGGCGGGACCGTTGCCAACCAATAAGTCCCTGGCCTGGAAACCGACAAGCACATATCAAACCATTTGGTTACACTGTCTTTTAGTTCATCCTCAGATATGTCATCATTTGAAATTGTTAGAGCGTCTTTTGTTTTCCCTTTATAGGCTACTCCATAAGGCGGATCAGTAAATACCATATCAGCCCTCTCCTCCCCCATCAGCCTCTCAACCACCGCCTCATCCGTACAGTCCCCGCAAATAACCCGATGTTCTCCCAACTGCCACAGTTGCCCACTCTCCACCTGCCATTTCTCCCTGAGTTCTTCAGCCTTATCTGTTTGTACACCCGGATCATCCAGTTCGTCACCGCCAAACTCAACCCCCAAGTCAACATATACATCCTTTAATATCTGCAAATCATTGAAATCATACTTAATTCTTACAAACTCCAAATTTGTTTTATTTGTCTGGCCTTCATAGGATATTTTTCTTATAACAACTGGAGCCTGTATGCTTCTTTCATTATCTACCACTGTAACAAGTTCTCCAACACTTCTATCAAAATCAAGATAAGGAATAAAACCTAATGGCTTGAGTTTAGGAATACTGTATTCTTCTAATAGTCCCACAGCAACATCTCTTGCATCTGAAAAACTATCTAAATATGGGGCCTGTATTTCCTTAAAGATTTTTCCATAAGTAGCAATAGAATCATCATCTTGGTCCTCAACAACAACTCTTATTTGATAATTATAATCCACATCAACATTATTTGTTCCAACTCCTGGAGCTGTTCCAAAAATTATTTTCTTCTGCTCATGGTCAATTTCATAATCTCCTGTTCCATCAATTCCAGGAGTTTTTCTCACTCCACCTACACTTACAAAAACATCTCCAACCGGTTTCTGAGTCAATGTAAATGTCTTTTCATTTCCATCTCCATTGAATTCTTCTGTAGCTGCCTTTACATTAACAAGAGCACCAACAATCTTGACATGATTAAACATATCAGTATTATCCTCAATCCACTTTTCAATCTGGATTTCTGTTCCGCTTGTAAGTGTTTTTCCATTATTGACATTTCCCCTCGGCTCAAAATAAACATTATCAGATTCATCAATCCTAAGTTGCCACCCCATAACATTAACTTCTTTTATTATATCTATTGCATAGCCATTTGCAACTATCTTTCCTAAAGTTACTCCACTTACTTCTGCTGATGCAAAAGTCAGATTCGTAGTGAAATTCGTAATAATATCCTCAACAATAAACTCTGGAGTCTTGCTTTCATAGACTTGCTGAACAGGAACATTATTCAACTCGTAACCATTGGCCTTCATAGAGATATTCCACATTCCTTCCTGTTTCTTTTCAATCACTCTTCCTGAGAAAAATATTGTTGTACCATCTGCTTTTGTGAAATCAATAGTGCTGCCTATAATTACCGGAGCAGATTTTACCATCATCATAGATGCCTTATCAACAAACTGATTATCTGTTATAGTTACAACCGGACTTGCAATCTCTAATTCCGTTAATCCAGCAAATGCTCTAATTCTTTCTCCCATTTTATAGTGAAATTATCCTCCCTCTTGTAAATGTAATTGTTCCTGTTCTTACTGCAGGCCTTCCAACCGGTACATCAAATTCTAAGTCAGTAATCACTCCTGAAACTGAACTAAGTCCATAAACTGATGTCATATTAAGACTCCATAAATCATCAAACAAGGCTGTAAAAATTTCATCTTTTAAGAATCTGATTTGTTGATCTACACTCGTAATTGCTGAGCTTCCTGTTCCTGCACTTACATCTGTTCCATCATCAACTATTGCAAATGTGAATGTGTTTGTTTCCATCTGACCAAAGAATCTAAACAAAAAAGCTCCACCTGGAGTATTATTTATAATTGGAATTGGAATAACTGGCTGAGCTTTTTTAGGTTTTGACGCTACTCCTCTAAAAATAAATATCTTACTATTTGCTGAATTCGTAATCCTGGCATCTTCTTGTAGCGCCATCAAAACCTCCCCTGATTAAAAGCATCTGCTCCAAGTTCTCTCCTTACTTCTGCCATAGCCTCTGGCCATGTCAATCCGTAAAAGTTAATTACTTTACTTCCTCCAACAGCATCAGGATTCTTTGTTGCTATAATTGTATCTTCCGCACTTGTCCTGAATCTTCTTCCCCCTGAAATAATTAAATCATCAACATCTTCTTCATCTTTTCTTCTAAATGGATTTAATCTTGCAATTATACCCCCAATTTTTTCTGCAATCAATCCTGCAAGGGCTTTTACTTTATCCCATATCTGCTGCGGAAGTGCCTTAATCGCATTCCAAGCATCCTTTATTCTATCTCTAACCTTTTCCAGAACACTCTTTAATCTTTCCCAAATATCCTTTGCAAGAGTCTTTATTTTTTCCCAAATAAGTTTAATTTTATCTTTCAAGAATTCCCAAACTTCTGCAAGTTTCTCGAGCAAATTTGCAGCAA
>SDBU01005626.1_pt1 | contig 14938 bp, 15 predicted proteins | sample 2277071 | NCBI WGS metagenome assembly SDBU01 (sample SAMN10397929, study PRJNA504765) | marine sediment metagenome | isolation source: marine sediment core GS08_GC12, 126 cmbsf | place: Arctic Ocean: Gakkel Ridge, Loki's castle | collected 2008
AGTGACGAAGCAATCTAATGAATACAGCCAGTTATAGTGCGTGAGATTGCTTCGCGCCGCTCGCAATGACAGACTTTTGGACTTTTTACGAAGCCGTCACTTTTAATATTGCTATTTATCTATATGGTCGTCCTCGAGTATTATCTGCCGCAAATATTCTCTCTGCTGACCGAGTTCAGGTTTTCGATAATCTCGCCGATCTCCCTATTTTCATTGAGCCAGTGTCTCAGATTTCCCAGAAGCGCTGCGGCATAGGGACTTTCGCTACCGTCGGAAAGCCTGTAATTTACCCAGAGGCCATCCTTTTTCGACACCACTACACCCGCATCTTCAAGAACTTTCAGATGCTTTGATACCGTGGGCTGGGCGATCTTGAGAAGCGCCCTGAGTTCACATACACATAGCTCTTTATATTGAAGCATTTTTACAATCTTCACGCGATTGGGATCTGACAGGGCCTTCATGACCCGTATGAATTCCTTCATTTCACCCTCTCACTATATTGCTATGCAGTAATATAGTAAAGCTCGTACGTTTTGTCAAGAAGAATTATTGGCAGTTCATTACCCTTTTTGAAAGGGCTTGGAGACCGGGAAGATTGGCAAGAAATACTCCTATCAATACCAGCATGCCGCCTTCTATCTGTATCATGGTCAGTATTTCCCCCAGAAGTATCCACGCGGCCAGCGTGGTAACTACCGGTATGCCGTTCAGAAATACAGACACCCTTACGGCCGGTATCTTTGTAAGGGCATGATTGAAACATAAAAATGCGATTACTGTGGCACAGACACTGAGAAATATAAGCGCCCCGGCAGATTGTATCGTTATGGCAGACCACTCTACCCGCGGAAGTTCCCACAGGAATGCCGGCGCGTAGAAGATTGTGCCGTATAGTATCTGCGCTGTTGTGATTTTCAGAGCCGAATATTTCTTCCCAAGATGTCTTACTATAACGATATAAAAAGAGGCTGAAATTACAGCTCCAAATATAAGGAGATCACCAAGGATGGGACCGGCAAAACCAAGTTTGAATTCAGGATCCCCTGCAACCAGAAGCCCTATCCCCAAAAGGGATAATAAAATTCCTGCTATGCCGATCAGGCTGGAGCGTTCCCCTATCAGTAAATATGAAATCACTAATACCATTATCGGAATCGTGGCAATGATTAAAGCCGCTTTCGGCGCCGCCGTGTACTGCAGGCCGAAGGTTTCACAAAGGAAATACAAACCCGGCTCAAAGAGGGCAATCAGAAATATCTTGATATGATCCTTTCTTGTAAAGGGCGGAAGTCGCCTTCTTAGCGACAGGGCGATAAAAAAAATGGAAGCGATACTGAATCGAATAAAGATGAGCGTAAATACGGGGATACTCACGAGGGCAATCTTTGTGGCAACGAAGGAAAGGCCCCAGAAGAATACGGCAATACATATGATTACGTATATGTTTAAAGTAGTATTTTTTTGCACTTAAAATTCCTGTTCTTCTATTATAGAAACCGTGGCATAAATATTCTCCGTCTCAAAAAGTGTGCACCCTAACACATTTACTCCATGAATACCCGCAAAAATTCGGAGGTCGTATATTCGTCAAATATCACAGGCAGCAGTTTATCAAATAATTATTTAATAACATTGACGACTTCGTAAAAAGTCCAACTCCTGCGTTCCACTGCATCCTTCGTCACTACGGCGTACCGTAAGTACGCCTCATTCCTCAGGATTTGCGCGCCTTGAATTTGGAGCTTTTTACTTTGCCGTCCAATCTTGACTTTTTACAAGTCCATTAACAACATTTGCACTTGCTTATTACAGAAATGTAATTAAAATAGTAAGAATCATGGCTTAATAAGTTAATCCGCTATCATATGTGCGGTGGAATTTTTCCCGGTGGCCTTGAACTAATCTGCGGAAGGAATAAAGGAATCAGTGCTTAAATCACTCAACCAGCTAAAACCGGATGAAAGGGGTGTCATAAAAGAAATCAACGGCGGACAATCCCTGATAAATCGTCTCAACGCTCTCGGCATCAGGCCCGGCAAAATAATTACCAAGGTAAGTTCTATGTTTATGCATGGACCTGTAACCGTTCAGATCGACAGATCACAGGTTGCCATCGGACTCGGCATGGCAAAAAAGATACTCATCAGAACAGATGGGGAAGAAGAATGAAGATTCTTCTCATGGGCAACCCGAATGTGGGAAAGAGTGTAATATTTTCCCGCCTGACCGGGGTCCATGTCATCTCATCAAATTATCCTGGCACTACCGTTAGTTATACCCGTGGCTTCATGAAGATAGGTGATGAAGTAGCCGAGATCATTGATGTTCCCGGAACTTACACCCTTGAACCGACATGTAAGGCTGAAGAGATAGCCCTGGAAATGCTAAAAACCGGGGACATCGTAATAAATGTCGCCGATGTAACAAATCTCGAAAGAAATCTTTACCTGACCCTGCAATTACTGGAACGAGATATTCCCGTCGTAGTAGCGTGTAATATGTGGGATGACACCAGGCATTGCGGAATTGACATAGATCTGGATAAATTGAAAGACCTTCTCGGTGTTCCTGTTATCCCCACATCAGGACTCACCGGCCAGGGAATCAAAGAATTGGTCGGCAATATTTCACAGGCAGCTTCCCCTGCCAGGCCACAGCTGAGCCGTGACGAACGGTGGTCTCTTGTGGGCAAAATAGTCGATGAGGTCCAGCGGATAGAGCATCGACACCATAGATGGTTCGAGCGGCTGGAAGATGCAAGCGTAAAGCCCCTGAAGGGGAGCATTATCGCCGTTATAGTTCTTGCATTATGCTTTATGATAATACGCTTTATCGGCGAGAATCTTATCTCAAGGGTTTTTGACCCGATTTTCGATAATCTTTGGCTGCCGGTTCTGACAAAATTAAGCGCGGCCATGGGGGGCGGCGGCTTTTTACACGATGTCATAATAGGGAAACTGATCTCGGGAAACATACACTTTGTTGAATCTTTCGGCCTTTTAAGCAGCGGACTGTATGTTCCCTTTGCCATGGTACTCCCATACATCGTTTCATTTTACCTGGTGCTGGGATTCCTTGAAGATACCGGTTATCTCCCCCGACTTGCCGTGCTTCTGGACACCACATTACATCGCCTGGGATTGCATGGTTTTGCCATTGTTCCAACCATGCTGGGCTTTGGCTGCAATGTCCCCGCAATTATGGCGACACGGGTTCTTGAAAGTAAAAGGGAAAGGTTTATCGCGGCCACCCTTGTATCCATCGCCATCCCCTGCGCATCGGCACAGGCTATGATATTCGGCCTCGTCGGAAAAGAGGGCGGTCAATATGTAGCTATCATTTACGGGACACTCTTTCTTGTATGGATAATTCTAGGAATTATTCTGAATCGTATTTTAAAGGGCTTGAGTCCCGAACTTTTAATCGAAATACCCCCTTACAGGATACCGCCCTGGAGGATGGTATTCCAAAAGCTCTGGTATCGCAGCCGGGGATTTCTTAAAGAAGCGGTGCCTATTATTCTCTCTGCAGTCCTTGTAATCAATATCCTCTTCGTCCTGGGAGTATTCGACTATATCGCAAATTTTACAGCTCCTGTAGTAACCGGGGTTCTGGGACTTCCCAAAGAGTCTGTAACTGCCATGGTGGTGGGATTTCTTCGAAAGGATGCCGCCCTGGGAATGCTCGCGCTATTACCCCTGACGGTAAAGCAGCTTGTCGTGGGAAGCGTTGTCCTGACTATGTTCTTTCCCTGCATCGCATCTTTTGTAGTCCTCTTCAAAGAACTGGGCCTGATGGGCCTCGTAAAATCGATGCTGATTATGATTATAGCCGCGCTTACTGTGGGCGGAATTCTAAATATCGTCCTGTAGACGTCGAAGGACTCATTCCGGTCTTTCCATTTCTCGACCAGATATGGACCCGGATTTTTCTATTTCATTATCGGCCGCGAAAATATGGGGAATGTCCCTCTATTTACTCTATTTATAATCTCCCGTTAATGAAAATGCCGCCCAGTAGTATGGGGTTTTATACCCCGATTGTTTTATCATGTATATCTGCGCCCTCTGCAACGCCTCTCCCTTTTCATATTCTTTCAGATTCCGGTAAAATTGTTCCATCAGAATAGCCGTTGCTTCATCGTTAACATTCCATAGGCTTGCTACAACGGTAGGCACTCCCGCATATATAAAGGCCCTCGGAATGCCCATCATTTCATCGCCGGCCGTGATACGGCTCATGCCACTCTGACAGGCGCTCAATGTAACCATAGAAGCGGTAAGATCGATGTTGAATATCTCATTGACGGTAAGCCTTCCGTCATTCTCTCCTTGCGGGGCCAGAAGCAATGGCGATTCCAGGGGACGATTTGCATCAAAGGTTCCATGGGTGGCACAGTGTATGATATCGAAAGACCCGCATAGATCACAGAAGGCGGTCTCTGTCGCATCTCCCCTTACCAGGATTTGCGATCCCCGGTAAAGTTCCCCTATCTTTCGTACCTCTTCCAGCGCAAAGGGTATATCCATTTGGCTGTTTTTCAGATCGGGATTACCCAGCGCCAGTATCCTCCCCGTCACCGATTTCCGTTTATTCCTGCAAAACTGCAGAACCGTCGCGGAAGGAAGATAGAAGACCGTATAATCCTCTACAAAATATCTGTCTTTCTTTTTTAACGCGGCAAATGGAATATAATGAAGTATTCCGCTGGGCACAATGCCAACCCTTTTCTTACCAACAAGATAAGGTGCCACGGGTTTTATAAGGATGTCGGAAAGCGACAGGGAGGCATATTTTTCTCTTTCCCGCTCCATGAGTTGTTCTTTTTCAGGAAAACCCCTGTCTTTAACCGATACGAAGCCCTCTTCATCGATGGAAATCTCCAGTATGTTACTTGAAAGATTACCCTGATCCGTCTTCAGAGACGCACTGTGTAATCCCGTCGTTATCTTCCATTTAACGGAAGAGTTCACAATCAGGCTCTCTACTCCTCCGGGAATTTCCCTCTCCAGTATTTCACGGCTTTTCGTTCGCCATTCACCGACACTCGTTTCCATCTCATCTATGCCCATAAAGAGGGGGAGTTCATTCTTTACATATACCTTAAATGTATAGGACTCACCGTTTTTGAACCGCGCAGGCGTGATCTCCACCCTTACCTGTGAAGTAGTCTCTTCTTTTCTCTTTTCCCGCGCACTTTCACGCGGTTTTGTCACACCCTGACGAAAGCCTATGATTTTATTCGCAAGAACCCATACAGGAATTTTGGAACTCTTCACATGAATGGTGTCATTCGTTATAACCCACGCAATTATGCCATCGTCTGTTACATGATATTCTATAAGCGCTGTATCCTTTTCCAACAGCTTTTGAATCTCTTTTACAGACATTGTCCTAACTGATGTCATGGAGACAAGTTCCGCGTCTTCCTGACCCATCTTCGTCAGCACCGCGTCCATTTTCTTCTCAACAACCTGAATACTCCTCTCCCGCGACTCCCCCCCTGTTTTTTGTTTCGCAATCGCTGCCAGTTGGTTATCGAGAGATCGCTTCTCCACCATCAGTATTCTCGTCTTTTCGCTCTTTGGACGTAATTCCTTTCCCGCAAGAAGATCTACGAGCGCCCGTGCCCTCGATCGCTCGGAATATTCAAAGGCCTCGCCGACACGACCCTCTTTCAAAAGAAGATATATCACCTCGTCATAGATCTTATTCTGAAGCCCCATATATCCTATCTTGTGGGTCTCTTTCGTCATATGCGCCCTGATTCCTTCGAAAAGACCTATCAACTTCCCATATGTTTCAATCGCCTTTGCATTCATGCCGGAATATCTGTAAGACCGCGCAAGTTCGTAATGTGCCTCCATCTTAGGCTCCATCGCGGAACTCATGGCCATATAGGCGCCGGCGCCTACCTCCTTCTGATTGCAGGCCCTTGTGAGGTAGGGGATAGCTTTTTTGAATTGTTTCATACGGTTAAGGGATTTCCCGGCAATGATCAGGCATTTTGTCTGATTGGGTATATGGGTAGCCTCCTGACTGGACATAATCTTTTTCCTGTCACTGGTAAAAAAGGCCTGTTTCGAATATCCCTTAAAAAACTCCAGCGACTTTTCTATCGCCTCCAGCCCCCGAAGGCTATAGGTCAATGCCTCGTCATACAATCCATATCGCATGGAAAAATCAGCTGCCATGGAATTCTTCATCGCGACCATAAAAGAGCTCTGGGGCGATCCCTTCGGCGCCTTTGAGTATTCTTTAAAGGTAATCCCGGCATATTCCTGAATGGAGGATTTTACCGCCGACAGATCACCCCGAACCGCCTCATTGTTCATTCGTGCCATTATCTCATTAAATTGCTTCTGCCGTTCTGATGCCTGCTTTGTATATTCATCGAGCCTTGTCCGGATGATTCCGTGCCGGTAGCGATTCTTTTGCCGTACCTCTTTTCCAGGTATACTTTCTGCTTATCGGCCATTTTGGACTGTTTCTCGGCATGTTCCTTCAGGATCTCATCGGCGGGTTTCATGCTCGCCATCAGTTTGCTTTGATAATAGGACGACTTTTTCGTATTACCGATCTTCTTATACCCCGCCGATAGCGAACCCATCGCCGATGACATCTGGGTATTATACCACTCTATCTTTGTTGTCTTGACCCATTGTGGACCATACATTTCCTTCGAGTCTGCCGATACGCTGGGATAAAAATTTTCATCCGCTTCATTTTCCGGTCCCATCCTTTTTCCTTCTTCGACGAGGGTGAGAGCCAGTTCCCCATATTCTATTGCCTTTGAATAATCTTTAAGATTGTTCAGATATATGGTGGCAAGCCTGTTTGCCTTCTCTATCTGAGGCGCCCGTTGACCCTTCTTTTTCGCCTCTGTCATGAATTTCCCGTATTCAGCTATCAACTCGTCGTATTTTCCCTGATTCATCAACTGTTGGTAGTGGCTTTCCTTATTGGACCAGGACATCATTTTCAGGCGCCGCCCTGTATCTACAATCTGAGTCGGCGTCATACATCCCCAAAGAAAGGAGATGGCGATAGTATAGACTATCATTGATATTAGTCTCTTCCCTTTCATGACATCACCCCTTTGTTTTTTATACTTGCATTTTATCAAAAGAAATAAACGCCCGACAACTCTGAGCTTGTCCCAAGGACCATGATTTTTTAAGCCCCATTAAATGTGGGGAATGTTCCCCTATTTCCCTATGAACCTGGAGATCAACCCATCTCAAAAGATAAATGGAACAAACATCTTTGTACGTTTCATGTACTCCTGATACTTTTCACCAAAGTATTGAATATTTTCGATCTCCTCTTTCCTGGCAGTTATTATCAGGAGTATGGTGGTTATCACTGCTAATAATATTCCGATCCAACTTATGTTCTTCAAGAGAATTCCCCAAACAAGAAACAGTAATGAACTATAGAATGGGTGCCGGATGTAATAATATACACCCGTGGCAACCAATTCTGTTGTTTTCTCTATTTCCACCAACGCTGGATCATTGCGTTTTTGGTCTGGTTTTCCTTTTTTCCGTAATAATTGGACACCCTGATAAATTAACACGAGAGAAACGACCAGAAATACCCAGGAGATGATTTGCCTGAGACTAAACGGATCGACAAACCAATAATTCATATTCATCAAAAACAGGATCAGGATTGTTTCCCAGGCAAAAAAACGATAGAAACCGTGAAATTGAACATTCCGCAAGGATGATCGCGACACCCATACGAGACCAATGGTTCCCAATACAAACAGGATTACTTTGTACACAACGATCATCGTTCCTGCCTTTGTCCGCCGTTTCGTTTTCTCTTCATGAATATCTTATGCAACCCAACGGTGCTGTGAGGGGCCGGCGTGTATTTGGCAACGATAGCCTTGTAAGCAACAAAGCCTGTTTATTGCGACAATTTCAGCACCCATAATTTATAGCCAGTCCCTCTCAACCGCATCGTTAAAAGCTCATTCAATGCTATTTACCAATTTTGCCAATACTGGCATTATTGGTAAATAGCGGTGGGTTTCAGTATGTAGAACGGATAAAGTCCCATAATAAAAACTATTTGACCATTTTGCCAATGCTGGCATTTTCGTCAAATACCTATGACTTTAACCCCTTGACATAGACAATGCTTCTCAATAAATTATCATTTAGGAGATTTGCCATTGCTGTCTTTTCTCCTAAATGCGTTTAAAAAAGATAGCTGAAAAATTTAATGCCCAAAAAATCAGTATTGTCAAGAGCAGACTTGATAACCATGACCCCCTGAATTCCATGGATATCCCTTCCAAAAATTAATCGCCGGCATGAACCCCGGAGCAAACCGCGGGTATTGCATCATAAATTGCCGCTGGTTATGTATGATCCTGTGGATTAATGGTCTTTTCGCCCAATCTCTGCGTTATGCTCAAAAAATAATCCTCGGAATATCAACTATATGCCTGCGGTTATTTTTTTCGCATGCCTTGATCTTGAACGAAAATCCTCATAAATCAACAGAATCATGTATTGATTACCTCCAGTCCCAGTAACTTCACCATCGGATCGAAATCTTTGTCGTCGTGCAACAATGGTAGCTGGTAGTGGATACAGAAAGTTCCAATCGTGACGTCTATGGTCTTCCTCACAGTCACGCCTTTCCTCCTCAGAAGTCTATAGTTCATCGCGCTCTCTAAAGCCAACACCTGTCCTCCCATTGGCATAAATGGGAGGCGCAAGAGAAGATCCCTTGCGATCTTGAACTCCTTCTCGCTTTGAAATCCCCGAAGTACTTCCGTCAGGATAAGATCGCCTGTTATGATGGGTGTATTTCCGAGTGAAGAATCCAGCCAGTCCGTCTGCGCCGTTTCGTTGCCGTTGAAGTAGTCGATCCAGACAGACGAATCAATGAGAATCATTTGTCTAACCTCATCTCGTCGAGACTACCGGTCCACTTGAGTTTTCCTCGAAAACTCTTGATTTCTTTCTGGCCTTTCAGTTGCACCAACAATTTTAACCCCTCCTCTATGGTATCCTTTTTTGTTTTCAGGCCGGACACCTTGAGGGCGGATTCCATCAAATCGTCATCAATGACTACATTCGTTCTCATTTCCTGCCTCCCATGTGTATCAATTGTTTATATCATACACATTAATGAGACTGTTTGGAAGATTTATTTTTTGAGGGCACACACTCCGCCGGTCACCAGTGCAACTCGAATCTTACAACATCATTTTTTGTATCAGGCTGACTGTGGACACAATGGAGCAGTCTTATTTCCGGGAAAGCCATTTTTATGCTCAAAATGGTTGTTAAGGGATTATATCAGGCGGGTTTTATGGATTTAAATTTTGATTACGAATCGTTGTAGTGGTTGAACTGGGGTTGGATCATGGAATTCCTGGTCAATATTCAACCACTGGCCCCCTCTTTTTGCTTTTCCCCTTTGGGTTAAGGCCAATATCTTGATATTTTTCTTCTAAACTCCTCTTGACGCACAAATTCTTTCTTCATATACTCCCACTATAAAAAAAAGCAATTCCTTATCAAAAGGGGGAAAAGATGAGTAAACTCAGAGCAATCATGCAGGTACGATCCGATTCGATGATTTTCTTCACTTTCTTTATTGTCGCATCTTTTTCGGTGTTGCTGCCTTTCCCGGTTCAGGCAAGATGCACGTCCGGCACAGTGAAGTGTTACTGCTATTGCAGTTACAAGCACGGTTTGGCCCGTACAAGTTTTATAGAGGTGGGGTCTCGAGATATCGATACCAAGCACAAAAAATGGTGGGGTGGGGCTTGTATTCCGACTAAAGGCGTCAGGCATGTGCTTGGACTGTGCAAGGACTGGTATTGCGCTAACTGTAAGGATATTTGTACCAATTGGAGGAAAGAGGCCGAATTTGACCATGCGGTTTATCACATGTTGGTGCAAGACGATAAAAATGTAGATTTTGATGGAAACGGATTGACAGACATTTGTGGTGTTCTCGAATAAGACGGGTCCAAACGCCGGAAGAGAGGCGGTCAATATCAACCATGCTTCCCGGCATCTCCGACGTCTTGCACGCGCTTGTTTCCGGACATGATGGCATTTGAAGCTCCCCGCAGCAAGCTGCGGGGAATCTCCGACTGTTAAGGAAAAATGTTGATTTTATTCGCTCGCTAACCCCGCCGCAAGCAGCGGGGAATGCGCTCGCTGTTCAGTTCAGAACAACCCCACCATTTTTGCATTTTGTCTTCAAAACAAAAAAACCCGTCTCTCTTTTCGAAAAACAGGGCTTTAGATGATCAGACCATAATCCCCCCCCCTGGGTACAGCCGTTCAATGTATGCCACAATACGTTCAAAATCCGATAAAACCTGCTACGCAACTAACCCCATTATGGTTTTTTGTCAAGTAGTATTGTGTATCCGGAGAGTTTCCCGCGGTCAGACAACAGCTATTCTTCTTCTGTCTCGTCGGGAATTACATCTGTTATGATCTCGTCTATTGTGTCTTCTGTAATTCCCTTTTGCTGTCGCAGATCGGCGATCTGTCTCAACGGGCGTTCCAACTGGTTTCGGCGGGGTGATGTGAGATGATTATATTCTCTCTGTGCTTCCTCGATCTTTTTTCGTCATCTACTCATTATTGCTAAAGACTCCAACAACGCTCTGCCAAACGGCACGATCTTAAATGTTTGCAGTTTTGAAATCTTACCTTTTCCTAACGGCACATCCCGGTATTCGCATTCTACTGCTCCAAATTTCTTCAACATCTCTATAACCATTCGCTCAATCGAATTTTGTAATAAGTCATTTGCAAATTCGCTATCAGGTGCACCCCAAGTTATCCCTGTTCTTTCAATTACTTCATTAGCAAATTCGTCAAAAGGTATTTTTTTGTTTTTAGACAGAGAGCGCAACTCCTCCAGTGTGACCAAACTAAAGAAGGGCGGTAAATCATCTCCCATTCCCGAAAATGGATAGGCGACCAGCCAATTTACTTCATACCACCATACTGATATTAAAAGCGTTATTTGTTGCAAAAGATCAATTCTGAGAAATCTCTCTCCACCCCTTGTTAGTCGCCAGCGACACGCTGGAGCTATTTTCAGTAAAGCGCCCACTTCAGCTAAGATATGTAGAAAATACAAAGGCCATATATCTTCTTCACTACGAAGCTGATAAGTTCGATCGCCAATAGTCTCATCTAATACAGGCGGATTAACAAATCTTGCAGTTACTTCTCGCACCATTTTTAGCGGCATATTCCCCGTACTCTGAGTTCCAATGACTTTGTTTTCTTTGACAAACGTAAGTAAGGTGACCATGTCTCGGCGCAAAGGTAAATCTTTGGCGATTTTGATCATCTTATCCGTGTGATAATGTCTCTTCCACACAGATAATCGTTCTTCCAATTGCTCGGCTTTTTTATCCAATTTTTGTTTTCCTTTAGTTCAAAACCTGTCTATAGCCTGCACTGCACCTGACATTTAAGGTTGTATACGGCGATGGGCAACGATTTCAACAACATTTTTCAGTAAAAGTCTAACAACGCTGACCTGGTCCAACGGACCATGATTTTTTAAGCCCCATTAAAATGTGGGAAATGTCCCCCTATTTCCCCGGGAAGGAATATCCCTTTATGCTGTGCTTTTGACGATCTCCTCCACCAGTCCCGGTTCACCTGTCTCGGAGTCTGCGTTCGGAGCGCCCGTTTTTATATTAGCCTTCTGCTGTTTAGCCAGCAGGCGCCTTGAAGCCTTATCCATTTGTTTCTGCTGTCTTGCTTTTTCTTTCGTATGTTTGGCAAAGTTGTACATGGACTTTCCCATTTTTAAGCTCCTATTTTTCTTCAACGTTACAGAGTATTGCTGAAAATGGAGAAGCGCTCCAAGATAATCTCTTTTAATGGAGCGCCTCTTTCTTTACCCAACGTTTAATTATATGGGTTTCACGTTTTCCGCTGCAGGGCCTTTATCGCCCTGGACAACATCGAAGCTTACAGACTGTCCCTCAGTTAAGGTCTTGAAGCCTTCGCCTTGAATTGCGCTGTGATGGACGAAAACATCCCCACCATCATCCTTCTCGATAAATCCAAAGCCTTTACTTTCGTTAAACCATTTTACTTTACCTTCTGCCATAATTAGTTTCCTCCTTTCTCAAAATTTACCAAAAGTCGAATTACCAATATGACAGAAATAAAAAAGCCATCAAGCCTCTAAAGAGCATGATGGCCGCTTTGCACTTCAAATTGTTGTAACTCAACTTTAACTGTACCGCACTGACTAAAGACCATAGCGAGGTACAAAATATAAAAAATGATACTTTACTGTTTACGCAAAGTCAAGGCATATTTCATTATATTTCAATAAGTTATTCACGCTGTAATGGAAAACGATGCTTGTGTTTATAAAAATTCCTGAAGTCGCAGAAAGTCTGGATCCCCGCGCAGGGAAATGGTCGCTCTCTCAGTGAAAGAAACTTCCGTGCAGTTGCTTTGCCTTTCGACAAAACAGGACGATTCGCTTCCACAAAGTAAGCAGAACCACCCCGGAGATTAGGTGACTCATATAAATCAACCTATGAGTCACCTTTGACAGCCAACTCATTTTTTAAAAAGATATTCAAGCCCCTCGGAACATGCTCGGCTCACAGCATAGTCGGCCTTTTCCTGCCCGGGCATTTTATCCCAGCCACCCTTTTCGATGAATTCAGATCTCTTCCAGGAATCTATTTCCCCTAATTCTTTAAGTTTCTGCTCATAAATCGGGTCCTTAATAAATTGGGCGACGCAGATCGCCGCCTGACTTGCCAAGACCGCTTCTTCGGTCATCGTTTTGGTCGTGCTGGAGGTTGTCCAACCCCCCCACATAAAACCGATGATCATTGCGATAGCTGCCCCACAAACAATACCCCAACCTCCATACTTAAGTTTCCCTTCAGTTTCTGCTTTCATTGATAATCCCTCCTTGAATTATGTTATGACGTTTTTGCCTGTAATGACCTTGTGACGTATTAGTTGGATAAAATCATCGGCCCCGGACGGCAACTGTCCGTTTTTCACATATGAAGATCATCTCCACGATATTTCTTTTCCGATTGCTTCTCGCCTGTCATTTTATGAAATATTCGAACCGGGGTTCTTCCGGCAATAAACAGTTAATTCAGGGACACTTCCCATATTAATTCGGTTTCTTCTTTTTTGAATGCCCCAACAGTAATTCTTCTTCTGCCTCGTTTGGGAATTACATCTGTTATGATCTCGTCTATCGTGTCTTCTGAAAATCCCCCTCTGCTGTCTCAGGTTGGCGATCTGTCTCAATGGGCGTTCCAACTGGTTTCGGCGGGGTGATGGACGAAAACATCCCCACCATCATCCTTCTCGATAAACCCAAAGCCTTTACTTCCATTAAACCATTTTACTTTACCTTCTGCCATAATTAGTTTCCTCCTTTCTTAAAATTTACCAAAAGTCGAATTACCAATATGACAGAAATAAAAAAGCCATCAAGACTCTGAAGAGCATGATGGCCGCTTTGCACTTCAAATTGTTATAACTCAACTTTAACTGTACCGCACTGACTAAAGACCATAGCGAGGTACAAAATATAAAAAACGATACTTTACTGTTTACGCAAAGTCAAGGCATATTTCATTGCATATTTCATTATATTTCAATAATTTATTCACGCTGTAATGGAAAACGATGCTTGTGTTTATAAAAATTCCTGAAGTCGCAGAAAGTCTGGATCCCCGCGCAGGGAAATGGTCGTTCCCGCGGGGAAAGAAACTTCCGTGCAGTTGCTTTGCCTTTCGACAAAACAGGACGATTCGCTTCCACAAAGTAAGCAGAACCACCCCGGAGATTATGAGCGCAGCCCCCAAAACGATCTTCAGCGTGACACGTTCAACGCATTTCAAGAAAAGAGCGGTGAGTATCAAGGTAAACAGTGCAAAAGAGGGGTCCGGTCTTGCAATACAACATTATATCAGTATATCAGCTGTTGGAAGCCCTCATCATTGACTTAAGTTCATCAATCAAGCAGTTATTTATCCGCTTGTGTAAAATGGCTATTGCATTATTAGGAAAATTTGGATATTTAACGCACGTAGTGAAATTCAACATTGTTATATAGGATGTAAATGGTATGTCAAAATCACAAGATACTAAAAAAAGCCAAAAGACCGCTCCCAAGAAAACAGCAAAAGAGAAGAAACAGGCAAAGCGAGAAAAAAAGAACAAGTAATTTGCTGTTAGCACTATGTATGCCAGCCTTGCAGGGCCTTTTAAAACGTAACTTCCAACATTTAAGGTTGTATACGGAGTTGGTCACTATTCCGTATACAACGTGTTGAACTAAGCCGCCGGTTGTCTCCTACGGGGATTCAATAGAGCGGCTTTATCCATTTCTTATGTTAAAATAGTGCTCTTTTCGCTATTCTTTAATGATTGAAGCGAACTGAATGTGGTAAATCCATTATTCTTTAAGATAGAGTTCCTGCATTTGGGCTAAAGGGCGCACCTACGGGCTCTTGCAATACATCATTATACAAGCCAGTTTAAGAGGTTTACCAGTAATGTGTCATTGCAAGACCCCAATTTTCCGAAGATTCCATTTCTTATTTTTGATATTTGAATTAACTTCTGTTTTAGAGAATACCCATCCTTCTCTATTAGACACAAGGAGCACAATGATTATTGTCTTCACCTACAAGTGAATGCCTTTGCCTGTACCGAGAGATTACCCATTATTGAAGTCTTGTTTTTGGAGAAATGCTTTTGTGTAGCAGCTTTCAACCAGGAATGTACAGGATTGGCCGAAGAAAAAATGAAATGCGCCGGTTATTGGCTTCACCTACCAATGCTTAGGCATAGGTGGCCACGCAAGATGAAGATTACCATTTAAAGTGTGCACAAAAAAGGCAGAGCCATTTCTAACCCCGCCTTCA
>SDBU01005627.1_pt1 | contig 14935 bp, 10 predicted proteins | sample 2277071 | NCBI WGS metagenome assembly SDBU01 (sample SAMN10397929, study PRJNA504765) | marine sediment metagenome | isolation source: marine sediment core GS08_GC12, 126 cmbsf | place: Arctic Ocean: Gakkel Ridge, Loki's castle | collected 2008
ATTCTAAGAAATCAGAAATGGCGTTTAGGAATCATTCGCCATGCAGAAGAAGTGACTCATAATATTGCCAAGACCTGTCGGTATTTTGGCATAAGTAGATCAGCATTTTACAAATGGTAGGAAAGATACCAGAAGGATGGAGTAGAAGGGTTAAAAGACCGCTCTTGCCGGCCTCTTCATAGTCCCCATGCAACCAAGCCAGAAATTATCGCCAAGATAGTCTATCTAAGGCAGACATATCGTTTTGGTCCCTGGAAGATCCAGATGTATCTAAAACGCTATCATGACATCGATATCTGCAGATCTGGAAGTTGGGTGAACCCGGCAGTTGGTGTAAGCAAACCAATTATAATATTGATAACCGGGTTCCGCTTATGATTCGCGCACCAGGAATTCAATCAAAAGTTAACAATTGTGATAAACTTGTCGAATTAGTCGATTTGTACCCATCGCTGTGCGATTTGGCTGAAATAGAGATCCCAAATAATATGGAGGGAATAAGTTTTAAGTTATTAATGAAAAATCCTAGTTTTGAATGGAAATCGGCAGTTTTTAGTCAATATCATCGTAGGCCTAATGTAACTCCGGATAAAAAGAGGTATATGGGCTTTTCTATGGTAACTGCGGAATACTATTTTGTAGAATGGCGATTTTGGGACGATCGAGAAAAAATTGCCGGAGAAGTGGCCGCGGTTGAACTATATAACAATGTAAAAGATCCTGATGAAAATATAAATATTGCGGATTATCCCGAAAATAAAAAAATTGTTGAACTACTTTCTGAGCAGTTAAATGCTGGTTGGCGAGTTGCTTTACCTAAGAATTGAAAAAGATAAAAATGAAATCAATTAGGCATAGCGCTTGTAGAATATGAGTTCTCAAGTTAAAATAATATTAATAATGGCGATTAAAATTCAATAAAATCAAAATTGGAGACCAAAATGTCAAAAAGTTCTCAGAATTATAATCGCAGAGATTTTATAAAACTTGCCGGGACAGGAGTTTTGGCAGGTTTACTTCCGTTCTGCAGTTCCAGTAAAAAACGCCCCAATATTGTCTTTATCATGGCTGACGATATGGGGTATGGTGATGTCGAATGCTACAATCCCGATTCCAAAATTCCAACACCCAATATGGACGAGTTGGCCAAAGAGGGTGTACGTTTTACTGACGTACATACTCCGGCAGCCATTTGTACGCCAACCAGATATGGACTCTTAACCGGCCGTTACTGCTGGCGAACACGTTTAAAAAAAGGGGTTCTTATCGGATATGATGAAACTCCACTAATTGAACCAGGACGCATGACAATCGCTAACCTCTTAAAGAATAAAGGGTATGAAACTGCATGTGTTGGAAAATGGCATCTTGGATTAAACTGGCCAACAAAAGAAGGATCTAAACTACAGGATGACGAAAACAAATGGGGGGAATATTCAGGTGTATTCAAACAGAATGAAGAAAATATTGATTTTGCCAAGCCCATTGATGGGGGACCTACTGATCTTGGTTTTGATTACTTCTACGGTACAGCCGGTTGTTCAACTTCAGATTCTCCTTATTGTTTTATAGAGAATAAACATACCATAAGTATCCCAACAAAAATTAGTACAGAAGAATATAATAAATTACCCGGATTTCTCCCCGGACTTATGGCAGATGATTGGTCAGAAGAAGATGTTGATCCGATTTTTACTGAAAAGGCGATTCAATTCATAAAAAATCATCAACAAAAAAAATCAAATAATCCGTTCTTTTTATACCTTGCACTATCATCACCACATATCCCCTGGCTAGTTCCGGATTTTATTAAAGGAAAAAGCCAAGAAGGTCCTCGTGGTGATCTTATTGCATTAGTAGACTGGTGTGCGGGACAGGTTTTAGCTGCTTTAGACAAACTTGGAATTAGAGAAAATACACTAGTATTTGTTACAAGCGACAATGGCCCCAGAAAAGGTTCCAATGGCCATAAGTCTGCAGGCGATTTCCGAGGCTTTAAAGGAGATATTTGGGAAGGAGGGCATAGAGTACCTTTTATAGTTAGATGGCCTGGAAGAATCAAACCTGGGACTAGATGTGATGAGGTAATAAGTTTGACCGATATGTTTGCCACTTTTGCAGCTATGACAGGAACAGAACTTTCAAATAATGCAGGAGAAGACAGCTTTAATTTCCTGCCAGCTCTTTGGGGAAAACAAAAAAATAAATCAAATCGTGAGGCGACTGTTTTCCACTCGGGAGGTGGCGCTTTTGCAATCAGACAAGATAATTGGAAATTGATACTAGGGACCAAACAAGCCGGAAGACGCCTGCCACAAAATTATAATGACTTATTCAAAACAACAGGTCAGTTATACGATATGCAAAATGATCCTTATGAAAAAAATGATTTGTGGGAAAAACATCCTGATATTGTAACTCGGTTGACCGAACTATTTGAGCAATATAGAAAGCAAGGATATAGTCGGCCGATGGTCAATTGATCTGAAAAATACAAGAGAATCTATTAAAGTTACAATCAAATTGGGTAGTAAACGCAGAACGGAAGACAAAACATCAAATTTAAAAAAGGACAATTCAATTATAAAGCTGGAATAATAACTTGGCGCAAATCCATATTACAAAACTTTGAATACTTGTGATAGGCTTGCTTCTTCTGTGGTAAGGGAACACCTTGAAAGCCTTGCCGAAGGAAGGGGGAAAACCTTATATATATATAACTGATTGGGAATAAGCAAATTATAATAATTACTGCGACAAATTTGAATAATCTGACTAATTTAACGCCAAAGGAGATATTATGAAGAAACAAACTTTTTATTCAATCCTAATTTTTTGTTCCATTTTTCTTTTCACGTTAACCTCTTATGGAAATGTATTTGAAAAATCAGAATATGCGATGCGTCGTCAAAAACTTATGGATAAAGTTCCGGACGGGATTGCTATCATTCGTGGCGCTCAGCTTACAGGTTCTTATATGGAATTCTACCAAAATAATGATTTTATGTACTTTAGTGGTGTGGAAATTCCTGACGCGATTCTAATCATTGATGGTATAAGGCGAGAAAGTATCCTCTTTTTCACAATATCCGAAAGAGCGGCTAGGGGTGAAGGAATCTCAGTGGAACTAGTGAGAAATCCTAAAGAAGTTACAGGAATAGAAAAAGTTTATCCTGCTGAAAATTTTTCTTCAATGCTTAATCAATTTACCGCCAATACAAAGGTTTTTTACACCTCCTTCAAACCCCAGGAATTGATGCGGGAATGCACGAATGAAATTTTTCGGACCTATCAAAAAACGATCATGAATAATGAATGGGATGGCCGATTAACTCGTGAACTTCAATTTGTTAAACTTCTTAAAGAACGTTTTCCACAAGTTGAAGTCAAAGATTGCTCTCAATCAATTTGGAATTTACGTATGATCAAGTCTCCTGCAGAAATTGAACTTCTCCGGGAAGCGGGTCGTATTGCCGTAAAAGCGCACATTGAGCTTATGAAAGCCACACGACCGGGAATGCATGAATATGAATTAGCTGCATTGTATGAATATTTCTGCAAAAAAGAGGGCGCTCAAAATCTTGCTTATTACATGATCATTTGTTCGGGCGAAAATCATCCATATGGTCATTATCATAAATACGATCGAATACTTGATGAGGGCGACATACTTGTAGTTGATGTAGGTCCTGATCATCATTATTATGATATTGATATCACTATTTCATACCCTGCAAATGGAAAGTTTACATCTAGACAGAAAGAAATCTATGAAGCTTGCAATGCGGTTCATGAGGCAAATATGAAAGTGTATCGACCAGGTCTAACATTGGAGCAATGCCGCAAAGAAGTAGCAGAAATATTAAAAAACCAGGGATTTGACCTTACAAAAGATTACTTCAAAAGAATGCGGGGTGGTTTTGGCCATTATGTAGGAATGGCTGTTCATGATGTTGGGAGACGTCTAACGGTATTAAAAGCGGGTATGGTTATTGCCAATGAACCGGCAGCTAAATATCCAGAGGAAAAAATTGGCGTTCGCGTTGAAGATACAATTCTGATTACGGAAGATGGATGTGAGAATTTAACCAAAGGACTACCTCGAACAGTGGGAGAGATAGAGGCTTTGATGAAAAAAGAAGGTGCGATTCAAGTTTTAAAAAAAGCAGGGATATATTGAATCTATCATTTTTCCATGTTTGAATATGAAATTGAACCGTAATTTACTATTATAAAAGATACGAATTGGAAGACCAAATATTAAAAAGTTCTCAGAATTATAGTCGCAGAAGTTTCATGAAACTTGCCGGAGCCGGAGTTTTGGCAGGTTTACTTCCGTTCTGCAATTCCAGTAAAAAACGCCCCAATATTTTATTTGTGATAACAGATGACCAATCATGGGAACATAATGGTTGTTATGGCGATCAAGCAATACGAACACCAGCAATCGATAAATTGGCAACCGACGGCGTAAGATTCAATAATGCTTATTGTGCAGCGCCGTCGTGTTCTCCATCCAGAGCAGGAATTTTAACAGGACAGGATAGCTATCGTTTAGAAGAAGGAGGGGTGCTGACAGGATTTATCAGGAAAAAATTTGATGTGTTTCCCTTGATGCTTGAGAAAACAGGTTATAAAATCGGAAGTACGGGAAAACCATACGGGCCAAAAACTCGGGATGTGCCGGACACTTATGCCTCACCAACGGGAAAGCGTTATTCAGAAAACCGGATTGACTCACCTAAAGGAATCAGCAACAATGATTACGCGGCAAATTTTGATCATTTTTTAAATGAAGTTCCAGATGATCAACCGTTCTTTTTTTGGGTTGGTATTGGTGAACCTCATCTTTCCCATCCAAAGGGGCTTGGTGTTAAGAGCGGTATTGATGCAAAAAAAATCAGAGTCCCTTCATATTATCCCGATGTTCCTGAAATTCGATCCGGTATATCAGATTATTTGGCTGAAATCGAATGGGCTGATAAAATGGTTGGCAGAATCATCAGTTCGCTTGAAAAGCGTAATTTGATGGAAAACACATTGATTGTTTTTACATCCGACAACGGCATGCCATTTCCCCGTGCCAAAGCAACTCTTTACGACCACGGTGTGCGAATGCCGCTCATCTGTAAATGGAGTAATAGAATTAAACCAGGAAGAGTCGTAGAAGATCCCGTTAGCTTGATCGATTTGGCTCCTACATTTCTTGAATTGGCGGGGATTGATGTTCCAGATCAAATGACGGGAAGGAGCTTGAAAAAATTACTTGATTCTAAAGATTCCGGTAAAATTGATAAAAATAGAAAATTTGTGGTAACCACATTTGAAAAGCATTGTTCATGCCGAGAGAAACAACTGGGATTTCCACGACGAGCATTACACACAGATGAATGGACATATATAAAGAACTATGAACCAGATAGATGGCCGGCTGGAGGTCCTGACGTATTAATCGAAGGTTGGGGTTTTTATGGAGACATTGATCCCAGTGGAATAAAATCATATTTTACAGATCATAAAGATGAACCAGAGATCAAGCCCCTTTTTGATTTAGGTTTTGGAAAAGTTCCAGGTGAAGAGTTGTATAATAAGAAAGATGACCCGGATATGATTAATAACCTGGCGACTAAACCGGAATATCAAAACAAATTGAATGAGCTTCGTCAGGATTTGGAAAATTACCTTAAGGCCACAAAAGATCCCAGGATTTATGGTGAATCTCCGTGGGATGATTATAATTACGATAAGCCGGTGGGCCAAGTGATAGAGAATTAAGTTATATTTTGAAATAATACAAATATTTTTCTATACTTATAATATCATTACAGAACAGGAGATACATTATGCGAATTCGAATGGTTTTAACTTTTATTCTCATTATACTCATTAACATTGGAGCTTTCGCCCAGTCAATAGCGAAAAAAGAGGAGCAAAAAAAAAGTAACAAACCCATTCTCGCTGAGGAGAAGTTCGTCAAGACGCAGCATAGTGTCCGCGTCGGCGGAAAAGAAGTGCGCTACACGGCAACACCCGGCCAAATCGTCCTTCGCCGACCCAACGGTGAGCCCAGGGCGAACATGTTCTTCGTCGCCTACACCCGCGACGGCGTAACAGACATGCGTTCCCGGCCGGTCACCTTTTGCTACAACGGAGGCCCCGGCTCCGCCACAATTTGGCTCCACATGGGCACACTTGGCCCCAAACGAGTCCAGATGGCGGAGGAAGGATTCCAACCGGCCCCACCCTATCGTCTAGTAGACAACGAACATTCGCTTATTGACGTTACGGACATCGTTGCCATTGACGCGATGTCGACTGGTTTCAGTCGAGTCGTCGAAGGTGAGGACCCAAAGACATTCCACGGTGTCCAACAAGATATCGATGCCTTCTCCGAGTTCATCCATCTTTACATCACTAAGTTCAGCCGCTGGTTGTCGCCAAAGTATCTACTTGGGGAAAGCTACGGTACGGTGCGTTCGGCAGGCGTCTCTCAGGAGCTGCAATCGACTCATGGTATCGAGCTCAACGGTATCGTCCTGGTGTCGTCGGTCATCGATTTCAGCACTCTTTCCGAGGTCCCTGGCAACGTCATTTACTACGCAGGTTTCCTTCCCACCTACACAGTGACCGCGTGGTATCACAAGAAGCTGCCAGCGGACGTTCAGGGCAGCCTCGAAGAGATCATGGACGAGGCCCGTGAGTTTGCCTTTGGCGAATACCTTCTCGCTCTCACCAAAGGGAACCGGTTGACGCCCCTGGAGATGGATAATATGGCGAAAAGGATGGCACGCCTCACAGGTTTATCACCGGAGTACATCAAACAAGCAAACCTTCGCGTCAATCCAGGGCGGTTTCGAAAGGAACTGCTGCGGGACCGACGTCTGACGACTGGACGTCTCGACAGCCGGTTCACAGGTATTGACGCTGATGCCGCCGGTGAGAGACAGGAGTACGATCCTTCCAAAACTGCTCTCCAAGGCCCTTACACGGCTCTGTTCAACGACTACATTCGGAATGAACTCAAATGGGAGTCGGAGATCAAATACCTGACCCGGGGATCTGTCCGCCCATGGGACTATGGCAACCGCGCCAGGTATCTTAATCTCGTCGAATCGCTCCGTAAAACTATGGCACGCAATCCTTTTATGAAAGTTCTCGTCGCCAACGGTATCTACGACTTGGCCACGCCATATGGCGCGACGGAATGGACCTTTAATCACCTCGGCTTCGAGCCCACATACCGCGCGAGAGTGAGCATGGCTTACTATGAAGCGGGCCATATGATGTACATCCGGCCGTCGATGCTAAAGAAGTTCAAAAAGGATGTGGCACAGTTCATTCTGGACACGAAGGACGCGGCAATCAAGACTAAGGAACAACCAACTAAAAGCAGTAGTGTTCAACCTCACGAGATAGTAGGTGAAGGCCGCGCGAGAGACAGTCTATAAACTGAATGAAATCGGAATTCTCCATGAAAGAGGTGGATGATTTGGGACAAGCCATGAAAGCCATATCTCCTTGCCTCGAAAGGAGTTAACTTATAAATAATTTTGCGTTGCTACGACAATGTGCATGCCTTGAAGGAGGTTATACCTATGAAAAATAAAAAATTTATGTTCTGTATGTTTCTGTTCCTTGTTATGGGAAATCAACTTTCTGTTTGGGCCCAGGAGGCAAAAAGCCCGCTTCTGGATTCGTGGGAGCAGTACCTGAAGATGAAAAAAAATTCCGAGTTTGGCCTCGAATGGATTTCTTTGGGGCCCGTCTTGAATTCGGCAAGAGTGGAAGCTATTCAATGTGACCAAACCCGTCCCGGAACGATGTATATAGCTTTTGGTTCGGGCAATCTATGGAAAACCACCAACAATGGTTTGTCCTGGAAGCCTATTTTTGAAAATCAGTCAGCCTTAGGTATCGGCGACATAGCTCTAGCTCCCTCGAATCCGGACATCATTTGGCTAGGTTCAGGGGAAAGTCTAAAAAAGCCGAGAAATTTCACGATGCCAGGTACTGGTGTATTCCGATCGGACGATGGTGGGGAAACGTGGCGGAATACCGGACTCCCCGATTCCTATCATATCGGAGAGGTTGCCGTTCATCCGAAGAATCCTGACATTGTTTTTGTAGCAGTTCAAGGCCATTTCTGGTCCACCAATGAGAACCGGGGTTTGTACAGGACAACCGATGGAGGGAAGACGTGGGAGCATGTTCTTTATGTGAACGAGCGGACAGGAGCCAATGATGTGGTTATCTCTCCTTCAAACCCGGACGTCATCTATGTCTCGATGTGGGAAAACAATCCGGGTGTTTCCGGGAAAGAAAGCGGCGTTTATCGAAGCAGTGATGGAGGAAAAACATGGCACAGACTAAGGGGTGGTCTTCCCGATGGTCCGAAAACCGGACGGATTGGACTGGCCGTTTCCTGGACCAATCCGGATAAAGCCTACGCCCTGGTGGATAACCTGAACAAGAAAAACAAGCTTTATGCTGAAGTCTACAGAACACTGAATGGCGGCCGAACCTGGAATAGGACTCATAAGGATGAACTCCACATCTTCGCGGGGATAGGCTGGTATTTTACCGATTGTTATGTGAATCCCCAGGATGATGATGAGATATTTGGACTGGGAGTGAGGATGGCGCACAGTACAGATGGAGGGAAGACCTTTGAGTTGGTTGGAGGGAATGTATTTCACTTTTTTCCCAGTCCGACTGAAGTCCTGCACCTGGATCACTGTGAGATGTGGATCAATCCGGAAAATCCCGATCACCTGGCCTTAGGAAACGATGGGGGCCTTCATGTCAGCTACGATAAAGGGAAATCCTGGATGCATTACAACAACATTCCGACCGGTGAATTTTATGATATTTCTGTCGACGATCAGGATCCATATCATGTGTATGGAGGCACTCAGGATGACGCATCCGTTTACGGACCGGCTAAAGAATGGAATCCCAAATTCCAGGATGAATGGCAGTATGTCTGGTTCGATGTCTGGTCAGGTGGAGATGGATGTTACACAATGGCCGATCCGGTGTATCCGAACATCATATACTCGTCGAGCCAAAATGGAGCAATCTTCCGCAAGAACATGCAGACCGACCGCCAGGTGAGGATTCGGCCGCGTCTCCCTAAAGATCATGAAGGACGACTGGCCTATCATTTTATTGCTCCATACATTATTTCCCCGCACAATCCTTTGACACTTTATCATGCTGGAAACTACATATTCAAAAGCCTAAATAGGGGAGATTCCTGGAAGTTGATCAGTCCGGATCTGTCCCAGTCGGCATCTGAGGAGAAAAAATCGGTTGCTGCGGGCGCCATTGCAGAGTCTCCTCTTGAGCCGGGAGTTATATTTGTCGGTACGGATAGAGGCGCTTTTTGGGTTACCAAGGATGACGGGAAGGAGTGGGTGGAGCATTCCGTAGGATTATCCAACGGGTATATCCGTAGCATTTGCCCGTCGCGCTTCGATAAGGCCCGGGTATATGTTTCAGTCACGGGAATAAACTATGATGACCTAAAAAACTACCTGTATGTCTCGGAAGATTATGGGAGAACCTGGCGTTCGATCGTTTCTAACCTGCCCGATGAGGTTGCCTATGTTATCCTGGAAGATCCGGTCAATGAAAATATCCTTTATACCGGGCTTTACAGGGGAGCCTACATCTCTGTGGATCGTGGGAAGAGTTGGTCATTGTTGGATCCGGGGATATCTGCTATGGCTATTTCCGATCTCGTCATCCAGGAGAGAGAGATGGATCTTGTGGCAGGGACTCACGGACGAGGGATTTATAAAATGAATATCCGTCCGATTCAAGAGGCTTTTGAGAATGGCTCTCCCCAGAACCATATTCTTTTTGATCCACCAATCGCTCGGTTGCCGAAGAAAAGAACGGCCGAGAAGGTCCCGATCACTTTTTATCTTATGAATGATACAGATATTGAACTGCGACTAAACAATGAGAAAGGGAAAACGATCTGGACGAAATCATTAGAAGGGAGAAAAGGTTTTAATCAGTACAGGTGGGACCTTATTGTCAAAAGAGTTGACAGCCCCAAGCCTTATTTTAGGCGCTATTTGGAATTTGCTCCGCCGGGTAAGTACGAGATCCAGATTGTGGGAAAAGGCGTCGACCTGACGACAGAAATCACCATCATCCGTCCGGCAGCCCTTAATTAAGTATGGAATGCTGATTTTGCGCAATGTTATATTTTTTATAATGATTTGGGATAGATATTACATCATTGGAAGAGACTCTATTTAAATCCGGATTTCCCAAATTAGCAGTTGCGAGACAATTGAAATTTGATAGTATAGGTATTGTAGAGTGCGTTTCTTGAGGCTTTTCGTGTTTTAATGGGAATAATCCGATGTCGAGTTGAAACTAGTAGAGTTTCTGTTACATCACATCCAATCGCAAACTCAATCCTTCCAAACCTTTTGTTTTTCTTTGTCTCGTAATACTTGAGAAGATCATGCTGGTAGCCCGCATTATCTGAACGGAGACGGACTTTCTTTACTCCATCCAGAGTTGTTATCCCTTTATCCTTTTTCTGTTCTTCATACTTGAATGGTAATGTTTCTTGTGACATACTTGATTTACCTCGCCGTTTTTTTCGCCCACTGGGTGAAGGCTTTTTTTGCATAACCCATTTTCACCAGATGGGTACAGCGAGGTTTTTTTTGATGGCGGATAGGGGTCAAACTGGAGTTCCCCCAAAATTTTAAATGTCGAAGAGTTTGAACTGCGAAGTCTCAGTTTTTAGCATGCTGATGAAGCTTAAGGGATAAGAATTTGGTTTTTGCGCTTGCGTTGTTTTAATCTCATTTTTGTCCAATTTCTGCCCTCTGATATCCCCTACAACCTATATCATAGAGTAACTTTGTGACACATTGTAAATTGTTTTGCATGCTGATAAAATTTTATCGCATATCATGTGAGTTGGAATGAGATATGCATTATGATACCAATTTAGGAGGTCTTTCCTATGAACAAATGCCGATATTTTGGAATTCTATTTTTTATTTTAATCGTATTCTCTGGGACTAGGTGTGAAAAAAGCAGTTCGAGGGTGGAGGGCAGCAGCAATTACTCTGATCTGGTCGGTCTATTCCAAGAGTTTCATGAGTTCCAGAAGCCAAGGATGGAAAATGGCATACCTGATTACACCTCAGCCGCTATGGCGGAGCAAAAAAAAGAAATGGAAGATTTCAGAAGACGTTTAAACGCCATGGATCCTAGTTCTTGGCCCATCTCCCAGCAGGGAGACTACCACCTTCTCCGTGCGGAATTGAACGGTTTGGAATTCGATCATGAAGTGCTCAAACCCTGGGCCCGTGATCCTTGTTTCTATGCTGTCATCGCTACAACAGAACCCGATGTGCCGGCCAGAGAAGGGCCGGAGATATATGGGGTGCTCTACACTGCTGACCTGAAACTTCCCCTTTCGGAAGAAAAAAAAGATGAATTCAAGATGAAACTCAAGGCCATTCCGGGGATCCTTTCCCAGGCCAAGCAAAATCTCGTTGTGGAGGCCAAAGATCTTTGGTTTCTCGGAATCAGAGAGAAAAAGAGAGAGAGCCGATTTTTGGAAAACCTGGCGGATCGTCTGGCCGAGTTTCATCCCGAACTGGTGCCTCTCGTCCAACAGGCCAAAGAATCTGTGGATGAGTTCCAGACCTGGCTGAAACAAAAGCAGAGCTCCATGACGGCTCCCTCTGGAATTGGGATCGACAATTACAATTGGTACATGAAAAATGTCCATTTGATTCCCTTTACCTGGGCGGAACAAATGGATATTGTCCGGCGGGAATTGGAGCGGGCGCTGAGTTTTCTAAAGCTGGAGGAACATCGAAATCGTAAGCTGCCTGAGCTCCGGCCTGCTGCCTCATTAGAAGAAATCAGGCTTCGCCGACGCGATGCTGTGGAGTATTTTTTTGAATTTCTCCGGCAGGAGGACGTTTTCACTGTCCCGGATTACATGCAACTCAGCACAGACGTTCGCTCATTCATCCCTCCCGATCGTCGAGATTTTTTTGTTCAGGTCACCTATCATGACTGTCTCCCGTTGCTTTGCCACAGCTTTCACTGGCTTGAAAAACAGAGGGAGAAATTCAATACGCATCCCATCCGCAGCGTGCCCCTTCTCTACTGTATTTGGGACAGCCGGTCCGAGGGAATGGCAACAGGTTTTGAGGAAATGATGCTGCAGGCCGGTTTGTTCGACAAAAACCCGAGAGCCCGTGAGCTCGTCTATATCTTACTGGCTTTCCGTGCTGTCCGGGCAATTGCCGACCTTAAGTTGCACAGCAATGAATTCACGCTGGAGGAGGCAGTAAAGTTCTCTGTTGCGCGGACACCGTATGGCTGGGTTTTGCCTGAGGGAAATACCATTTGGACCGATATGAAGATCTATCTGCGCCAGCCGGGGTATGGAACCAGCTATGTGGTCGGTAAGGTGCATATCGAAAAGCTGATGGCGGACTGGTCTCAGCTTAAAGGGGAGGACGAATTCCAGCTCAAATCTTTTTTGGATGAGCTTTTTTCCCGTGGTGTGATCCCTGTGTCTCTGCTCCGCTGGGAAATGACTGGTCTCGATGATGAAATCAAGAAATTATGGTGAAGTTTCGATCATGCTGCACAGAGGATCTTAAAATGATCCTTATAAAATGTTATTTTCAGCGATTTTCAATTTCGCAGCCCAGTCATTTTCCGAAATATCTTTTCCGGATGGAAAAGCCGGCATATCAATTGTTCCGTTTTCATCAGATATTAGCACTCCGTCTGCCATGTCAAACCATTCTCCTGTTCGAGGATTATACCATTGAGCTTCATATTTTTTATCTGGGATCATACCCTGAATAGCCTGGCGTGCCGTCTTATCCTCAAAGTACAAAAATGCCAGTTCCCGGTCAGGATCTCTCAACATAAATGCCCATTCATCCATTTTAATAGCATCGGTTTGTATAGGTGTGAAATATGGATGCATCCCCATTCTTGCACTTGATAAATCTTTGGATGCAAGTTCCATTTCCTGATATTGTATTCCTTCAGAGAAAATAAATTCCATGAAATATTTTGCCTGAACCATAATCGGCATTTTTAGTGTCTGCCAGATATAAGGCCAATTGGGTGGTACTGCAAAGATAGGTTCTCCTTTGGTATCCCCTCCAAAGGATCCTGACCCAAATACATGTCCGCCGAAAGCTCCGGAAAAGTAATGATCATAGGCGTGGGCTCTGGCAAAATAATTATCTCTGTCCGAGTTAGAAATGACTCTTTCACCATCCGGACGGCCAAATGAAACATCATGCCAGTGATAATAAGGTTCATTACTAAATCCGGGAACAAAAGGTTCCTTATAATAAACTTCTTCCACGAATTTAAGGATCCGGTGGTCACGCAGCCAGTTACCAAAACTATGACAGGTTAAAAATGGTGATTCATCCACATGGCCCAAATACTCCATTGAGCTCCTTCCCATCATAGCTGTAACAGGTTGTTCAAAGGGCATTCCTCCATATTTATCATAGTAGTATTTTATGGCCTGGTGAATAAAACCGTTTTTACCTTCTCCTTTGGGGATAGTATCATTATGCGCCAGGCTGAAAATAAAATTATAGGCGCCGTACCTGGCTTTAATGTAGTTTAAGTATCGTGAAAATGATTCATCAAAATTATGGTATGTTTTCCATGATATGTAATGGGAACGACGCACTGTTTCAATATAGGGAACAAACCCGTGCTCCCAAAGATAATCCATTTTTTTGTCCATATTCTGCCAGTAGGCCGGGTTAATCAGATCATAATTGGCACAGAGGTCATTTTTTCCGTCACATTTACCCGGAAAAGCAAAAGGCATGTTTCCATCATCGTCATGCATATCTTTTATATGCTTTCCATCAGGGGCTTTTGGCCATCCACTGCGAATTGACACACCCGAGTTATCCCTTATAGTTCTTTCAAACTCATCTTTTTTCCAGTTGGGGAAAGAAGCGATTGCTGCAATTGAATTAAAACTATGTCTCTTCAACCATTGGATGCCACCTTCAAAGCACCAGTTGGTTGAGTCAACAATATAATCATCTGGAATCTCTTTCCCTTCAAGAGGATATCGCCACGTGAAAGCAGCCCACCATGTATCGGCCATTAGAAAGAATGGTGTGCCATCGGCGTAAATATAACCATGCGGAGCATCGGGATTCGTCCGGATAAAACCCCGGCGATTCGGATTTCCTTTTATTTCATTTTTTGTCCAGGCTCTTGCCATGAATTTTCCTGATTTATTTACCAAACCGGGATCATTAACATTCGATCCGCTCTTCCATGTCCATTTTCCGGGTGTCATCGCAACCACCCTTACCTTAAATACATTATTCCCATCCCAGAAACCCCATACTTTTTTATCAAAGTCTGGCCCTTTTAATTGAACCCAAACATCCACATCTGTATAAGGGTTTTCATACGAATTCTTAGCTTTGAGTGTAATTTCAGTCAATTCCCATACATGGAATTCCTCTTGTTTCCCACAGCCATGTGCAAGTATTATTACCGGTAATAACATACAGAAACCAATGAGCTTATTTGTGTTTCTCATAATAAAACTCCTTTTAATTTGAGTTTTTATTAAGGAACCTTCCTTAAAAAAAAGAGGATAAAAATCCCCTCTTTTTTATATCGTTTTCTAGTTTTTCGTTAGAATATGATATTTTTCCTTCTCCTGTTGATGTAACCCATGCCCTTAAATCCTCTGCGATCTCATGCTCGAGAGCTAATTCGAACTCGTCATTATAAAGAGTTTTTACATTAGGGTCAATCGTACGAATCAAACTGGAGTTCCCCCAAACTTTTAAGTGTCGAAGAGTTTGAGGTGAGCGATAATATTGTCGATAACTTTATGATCTTCTATGAAAGAGATGATTGACAT
>SDBU01005628.1_pt1 | contig 14934 bp, 5 predicted proteins | sample 2277071 | NCBI WGS metagenome assembly SDBU01 (sample SAMN10397929, study PRJNA504765) | marine sediment metagenome | isolation source: marine sediment core GS08_GC12, 126 cmbsf | place: Arctic Ocean: Gakkel Ridge, Loki's castle | collected 2008
GGCAAACACAGGAGATTGGATTCGCCTGACATATATTTTTAACCAGGGTGGGTCAGTTTTGGATTATAATGGTGGGTCAGTTTTACTATATAATTGACACACATTTGTGGTCGATCAGAAGGAGACCCTAGTACTATGAAGAATAACGGCCTGTTTAGCTCACTTTTTATCGAGGAATTGAAAGATAGCGTCAAGCTCGACGACGCAGCTCAGGGCCGTATGGCCACCCTGGCTCAGACCTGGCGTACTCGCAACATTCAAAATACCGATACCCTGTGGAAGTCTTTTCTGAAACAGGCGCTCAGTTATCTGGAATTCGTTCCTCCCGGCAATCCAACTGCTCCAGGGGTCTACCCTCTTTACGAAGACTACAACTTCAGCAAATGCATCAGCGTCCTCTACCTCGTTCCGCCCGGATCGGATATTGACAATACCTCAGTCGGCAGTTTCTATCCCGCCAAACTTCTTGCGCAGCTTAAGAAACGAAAACTCAACTGGGGAATTCTGACTGACGGTGCCAGTTGGCGGCTTTACTCCACCAAGAGTTCCAGGCCATATGAAGATTATGTGGAACTTCCGTTGGAACAGGCATTGGAAGGATCGGATGAGGCCGAATACGGTCTTTTTGAGCGGTTCTTTCACAAGGATTCCTTCATAGCAGAAGAAACTGAAGGCACAGAGCACGGGCAACAGGATCAATTCGCCAGTATCTACAAGTGCCGCCTTGACTGTGACCGAGATCGATCGGAACAAGTGCTTGGAGAAAAGGTGAAAACGCCGTTCCTTGCTCAGGTGGACGAGGTGCTCCAGTACATCTGCAACGGATTTATTTTTGATACCCAAAAGAGTGGCGAAGAATACACCGAAGAGGAGCGGGGAGAAATATTCGAAAGCGCGGTCAAACTGATCTACCGCTGCTTATTCCTGTTCTATGCCGAGGCCCGCAGGCTGCTGCCCTCAGACCCGGGCAAAGCCGATCTCTACCGACGACACTCCGTTCAGGCGCTCTGCGAGGAGGCCCGCAAGTTCCGCTGGGGTGAGCGCCGTGACACGGACCAGTATGATCTTTGGAAACACCTGAAAGGATTGATAAACGCCGTAAACGACGGTGACCCGGAATACGGCATCATGGGTTACAACGGCGGTTTGTTCGATGATGAAGAAGAGCGATTTCTGGGCCAACATCAACTGCGCAACGATTTTCTCTCCCGGGCGCTGTACCTGCTGGCGTTTGTGGAGCCTTACAATAATGAACCTAACGAAGAATACGCCATACCGTACGAAGACCTGGAGGTCGGTCATCTCGGGGAGCTTTATGAGAACATCCTGGAATACACGGTTCAGCTTGCCGATGCCGACCGCATCCGTCGCCGCACCAAAAAGGGCGTGGAAATGCTGTTGGCCTCCCAAGTAACAAAAAAGGCTGTCGACACCCTCATCAAAAAGGGAGATGTCTATTTCGGCGAGTCCGCGCTTGAGCGCAAACAAACCGGTTCCTATTACACTCCGGAATCATTGGTTCGCTTTCTCAATGAAAAAACAATCGTCCAGCCCCTTCGTGAAACCTTTGAACGGGAATACCGACAGCGATTCAACGAGCTCCTGGAACAGGCCACCAACGGACACGATACCGGCACCTGTCGAGGGGCGAGCCAATCTGCTGCCGCACTGATTGAGCGTTTTGTCAAAAACAATATTTTCCAGTTCAAGGTCTGCGATCCGGCCATGGGCAGTGGTCACTTTCTGGTGGATGCCACCAACCAGATGGCCGGGGTAGTCGTCGCCTTACTCGAAGAAATACCTCAGGTGGAGGGAATGACGGTTTCTGTCACCAGCCGTCCCAATGACTGGCGGCGGCGTATCACTCGCCATTGCATCTACGGGGTCGACCTTAACCCGCTGGCCGTAAACCTGGCCAAACTCTCACTTTGGCTCAACTGTTTCGCTGTGGAGCATAAGCTGACCTTTCTGGATCACCATGTTCGCTGTGGGAACAGCCTGATCGGTATCCGTTCCCTTGATCAGCTTGCTTCCATCCCGAAACGTAAGAAAGAGAGCAAGAAAAAGAAAGACCCGCAAAGGCTGCTCTTTGATTATAACAATCTCTCGTCTGTATTGGCGGGGGCGGCCCAGGGTGTTGCGTCCATCACTCAAATCGCTGAGGACGATACCGACACTCAAAAGACCGTGTTGGATGAAGCTCTGAAGGCTATATCCGATTTACGTCCCCTGGCAGACCTTTATACGGCTTATTTAATGGACCCTGACATTCCAGTCAGCGACTACCAGAGAATTTTCGAACATCTTGCCCGGGGTAAGTCGGTTACCGACACCCTGAATTCTGCTCTTCCGGAAATTTTGAAATCGGTAGGGGCATATTGTAACCGGCACCACTTTTACCACTGGCCGCTGGAGTTTCCTGATGTGTTCGGTCCGGATACGGCGGGTGGGTTCTCAGCCACCGTCGGCAATCCACCGTGGGATATTGTGAAGCCCAACTCCCAGGAGTTTTTTTCGGATTACGATTCCAAGTTCCGTTCCCATAAGAAACAGGAGGCCAACCGGGCCTCCACGAAACTAATGGCCGACAATCCGGCTATTACTGAGAAGTGGCAAGAATACTGCGACGGATTCGCCGAGCAGAGCACCTACTTCAAGGAGCCTCTGAGCTACAGCGCACTAGGCAAGGGCGATATCAACACCTTCAAGCTCTTCCTGGAGCAGTTTTTTACCGTACTCAATTACGACGGCCGTATGGGTATCGTGGTTCCCAGCGGCATTTACACTGATCAGGGATGCCAGCCTCTGCGGAAGCGGTTCTTCAACCGAAGTCGGGTCGGATTTCTATATTGTTTCGAGAACCGCCGAGCAGTTTTCAATATCCATCGCAGTTTTAAGTTTGTCTTGTTCGGCACACAAAAAGGCGGAAAAACAGACCAATTTAAGTGTGCCTTCATGGAGCATGACCCGGAACGTCTGCCGATAATTGACGCCAAGGCGTTGAAGATAAGCGTGAAACAGGTCAAGAAGTTTTCGCCCCATACGCTGAGCGTGATGGAATTCAAGAGCCAGCGGGATATTGATGTCACTACCAGGATATACGGCGACTGGCCACTGTTGGGGGAGAAGCTTGATGATACTTGGAATATTAAGTTCCGACGTGAGCTTGACATGACCAATGACAGTCATCTGTTCAAGTCTGTACCGCCGGATAGGTTACTCTCAGGTAAGAAGATTGAAGATATTTGGAATGTAAAATTTAGAAGTGAACTTCACATGACCAATGACAGTTATTTGTTCAAATCAACACCAACGAACTGTCCGCTATATGAGGGTAAAATGATATGGCTTTTTGATAGTCATTTTGAAAGCCCACGCTATTGGCTGGATAGAGACGAAGTCGAAAAGGCGCTTGGCGAGAATTTCTGGGAGGGAAGGCATTATAGGGTTGGATTTAGAAATATAGCTGCGAGCACAAATGAACGGACTCTCATTTGTGGAGTTGCACCTCCCTCATTTCATGGTAATAGCCTTTTGACTGTCACGCCCAAAAACAGGCAGTGGAAAGGACCCAACGAATCAGAAATGCTCTGGATTGCGTCAATTCTGAGTAGCATATGTATCGACTCTTTGATAAGGCAAAAAGTTTCTACCAATCTAAATTACTTCTTTATTGAGTCTCTACCCGTTCCGAGGGGTAGAATAGAGAACGCTGTTTGGAATGCGATAACAGCAAGAGCGACCCGATTATTTTGTTGTGAGACTAATTTCAAGGAGCTGTGGTCAAAAATATTCAATATTGACTGGCGATCCCCTGACTTCTGGTATCCATCCTCGGCCCCCATCGACACCTACGGTCCGGCTCACGAGCAGGAGATCCGCCGCCGACTGCGGGACGAAGCCAGCAAACTTACCCCTGAATGGGGCCCGCACTGCGGCGTGCACGACCGACTGCCAGATAGGCGGGACACCGGCGATAGAGCCCAGCTTCGTGCCGAGATCGACGCTTACGTGGCCCACCTTTACGGCCTTTCGCGGGATGACTTCTCCTACATCCTCGATACCTTCCCCGTGCTAAAGAAGAAGGAAAAAAAGGCCTTCGGCGAGTTCATGTCCAAGCGCAAATGCCTGGAAGAGTACGCCAGGATTGCACTGATTCTAGGGAAGGAAAAATGAGCGAGGCATCCGTCAAAATAGAGTCCCAGGACCTGTCAATAGAATCGTTGTACAAGGATTTCTATACGGTTCCGGATTTTCAGCGGGAATACGTGTGGCAGCGGGAACAGGTGGAAAAGCTTCTTCAGGATGTCCATGACGAATTTTACGATGAAGAAGGACAGCTTATTAAGGGGCCGGACTATTTTCTGGGCAGCATCGTTGTCTGCAAAGGGGATGACGATACCTTTCAGCTGATCGACGGACAGCAGCGCATGACGACAATCTACCTCGTGTTTTGTAGCATCAGGGACCTGTTAATTGAAATGAACGAGGCACCCAACGACACGCTGAAAGCCCAAATTGCTTCCGCTGCAACCGATGATGACGGGGAAGAAATATTCCGGCATCGTCTTGTTCTTCAATACGAAGATAGCAAGGGTATCCTTGAGCAGATTGTAAAAAAGCCTGGGCAGCTGGACGACATCTCGGACAAGACTACTTCTGTCGAGCGAATTCGCGCAGCACACCAGGATATCAAAGAATTCCTCCGGGTCAACTGCGATACCTCGCCGAAGCGCTTGAGGCGTTTCTACGCTGCTTTCACTAAACGTGTGAAACTGATCCGCATCAAGACCCCTTCGCTTACTAATGCCTTAAAAGTATTCGAGACTATCAACGATCGTGGCATTGGGCTCAATGCGATGGACCTTCTCAAGAACCTCCTGTTTATGAAAATTCCAAGCAGCGACTATCCCAAACTGAAGGAACGATGGAAAAGACTCATTGACACTCTGGACAGTTGCGGTGAGAAGCCTCTTCGGTTCCTTCGTTACTACATCATGTCGCACTTCGAATTGGATTCGAAGAAACCTTTACGAGAAGACGATATCTACGACTGGTTTGTGAAGAACACCACCGAAACTGGATTGGCGGACAACCCGCTGGACTTTCTCAAGGTACTTGTTGAATGCGCTAAAGCGTGGTCGAACTTCTCGGCCGCGAAGGATGTTCAAGGCACAGTTAACTCCTACCTTAAGAACCTGCGGCTGCTGAGCGGCGCGGCGCGCCAGCATTACATCCTATTATTGGCCGGCCGCCACTTATCCCCATACCTGTTCTCGAAGCTTTGCCGGAGTATCGAGAACTTTTTCTTCTGCTACACCATTGCTCGTGAACCGACCAAAGTGTTCGAGCGTAACTTTGCGCAGTGGTCGAAAGACCTCCGGGAGAGTCAGAACGAGGAAGATCTGGATCTGTTCCTTGAACAGAGGTTTGTTAGCGACATGACGCGACTGTCTCCCACTTTTGACTTTGCATTTAAGGAACTCAAACGGTCCCGAATCCAGAAGTACCGTATGCGGTATATCTTAGCTAAGCTGACACAGTACATCGAACAACAGGCATGGAATAATCCCGCTCACGAGAGCCTGGAGCAGTATATAGCCCCTACAGTCGATATTGAGCATATCCTCCCCCAGAATCCAACCACCCAGGTTAGAGATGCCTTCGACAAGAAGGAGCAGTACGAAGAGTATGTAGAGAAGCTTGGCAATCTTACATTACTGGAAAAGACAATCAATACATCGGTTTCCAATGAGGCATATGATAAGAAGTTACCAGGATACCGACAGTCTGCATTTCTCCTCACCAAATCTCTGGTGGAGAAACCCCAGGTTGGCGTTAACACCAGCTTGAACAGGGCTGTAAGGGACCTCCAGGCGTTTAACGAATGGAACTCTCAGTCAATTGTATCCCGTCAGAAAATGTTAGCGGCGTTGGCCAAATCGGTCTGGAACATTCCAGACCGAGACGCGTCGGAGCAAGGAGAAGAATAGACATGGCGAAAATATCCGATGTGGTCAAACTGAAAACCGGCTACGCGAATTTTGTGAAGCTCAAGAGCGCTTTTGAGGCCACCCAGGAGAACGCGGGCCGAATGGCCATGTATCGGCCAACCAAGGCGCACCGCGTAGCTTTCGAACGTATTTGCCGCGGTCTCTATCAGCCCAATGACAAAAAATTTTACCTGCTGAGCGGCTCTTATGGTACCGGTAAATCGCACCTGTGCCTGATGACGGCAAACGTTCTGAGTCGGTCCAGCGGTGATCCGGAAATCGCCCGATTTTACGAGGACTACGCCAGGCTCGACTCCGAGAAGGCCAAACTGCTCAAAAATATCCGCAAGGACGGCCAATACTTGGTGGCTATCTGTGACTACCACTCGGGACGGCATTTCGAAGATGTTGTAATGAAAGCGGTCTTCGAGGTTTGTGAGGCCAAAGGCTTGAACACCGGAATAGAAACGGAGTTTGACGAGGCGGAACGTCGACTGGCCGAGTGGGAGAAAAAAGAAAACAAGGGCGGCATCCGAAATTTCTACCAGGACTTTAGCAAAGTACTCGAATCGGTCGTACCTGGCCTATCCGTGGAGCAACTTCGCACCGGGCTAAAAGACTACGACTCAAATGTGCTTGAGAAATTCCGTACCACCTTCAAGGAAATGATGGGAGGCGTCGAGTTCCATGCCCAGGCCGGAAACCTGATCCCCATTCTCAAGAAATTGGTCAAAAGCCAAGCCTTCAAGGATAGATTCAAAGGACTGGTCATCTTCTTTGACGAATTCAATTACACCCTGGAAAAGGCGAGCTACTCAAAGGACATCCTGCAGGGATTTATGGAAACGGTCTGCAAGGACGAACCGAACATTCTCTTTGTAGGATGTATTCACAAGGATTTCAAATCCTATGCCGATCGGTTCAGCAAGGACGACGCGGCAGTCATGAGCGCCCGAATCACGCAGGTGGATCTGCTCAACGAAGGAATCGAGGAGATCATCGGGGCAATTGTCGAAACGGACAAGCAGAGCGAGGTCTGGAAAAAAGAAGTCGCCCTCAAGACGGGCGTCTTTGATCAGTTGGTGCCGTCATGTAAGTCACTTGACCTGTTCCCCTGGATCGAAGATGTGAACCGTATTCGCGAACGGGTGCTGGAGGACATCTATGGCGTACATCCCATGGCCCTGTCCTGTCTGCTGAGGCTCTCTTCGGAAATCGGCTCGGATGCACGCAGTACCTTTACCTTTTTCTCGGGCGATGTGGGCGGAGACAAAGGTTCATACGCAAATTTTATTAAGAATGCCGAGGTGACGGTGGCTGGCGGGAAGCTGAACCTGTATACGGTGGATCAGCTGTTTACGTTCTTCAAAAAAGAACTCTCGCAAAAGAATCCGGAACTTCGGGAACGGCAACGGCAGTTTGTCAACGGCTTTTACGCCAGCATGGATGCCCTGCTAAAGGCCGCTGAAGGAGAGCTGCTGAGATTTCAGGAAAATGAGCGTATCCAGGTTCTCAGGACAATCTTTATCTACCAACTCTGCCAGATTCCGACGAGCTTGGAAAACATTCGGTTTGGACTGTATTGCTTGAGCAACTCTGAAAAAAATCAAATTAAGGGATACTTGAACGACCTGGTCAAAAACGGCGCGGTTTTCTTCCGGAAGCAGTCAAAAACCTATGAGCTGGCCGCAAGCACCGGAGAAGACCCCTATGATCTGATAGAGCGCTTTATTGCCGACACCAAATTGCATCCATCGGACACGGTAACAGCTTTCCTGGAAGAATCCGGTGGAAAACGTCTCTTGGAATATTCCGAAGCCAAGGGATACAACCTGCCCTTTGGGGAGGACAAACGCTTTCGTACCCGTTTTGTACGAGCTAAGGATCTCGCGGATGCTCTTTGGGAGGAAATCCGTACTGACTATAAAGAGAGCCGTAACAAACCAGCAAAGAGCTTTGAAGGAACCCTCGTCTATGTACTATGCGAAGACGAAGGAGAGATCAATGTGACAAGACAGGCGGCCAAGATCGTTTCGGATAACAGTGTGGCCGTGGCTGTGCCGCACGCACCTCAGCCCTTCACTGAAACCCTGCTTCGAGTGAAAGCATGCCGCCATTATCTGCCGCCAAACGAGGCAAAAAAGATAAGCGCACAGACCGAGTCACGGCTGCGTGATATCTTTGACAACCCCGAAGACGGATACCTGCCGACGCTGCAGCGCGTGTTTCAAAACGTTATGGAGGGCAGCGGAGCCTGCTGGTATTGGCAGGGAGGGAAAGTCCTGGTGGACAAACCCAGGCAATCCCACAAACCAGCGGACATGCTGTGCGACGATCTGTTTAAGAAACGCTGTCGTATTAAGCACCCGAATCTGAATTTCTGCCACGACGAAAAATGGCGCACCGGGAAGAACACGGCTTTAAAGCAGGCCGTAGGCGTTTTATTGGAAGCAGAAAAGGTTCTGATTGATAACGGCAACCCCGACAATCACGGGGAGAAGAGGTACCTGGAGAAAGTTCTGCTGAAAGGCGCAGGGGCCCTCAAGAAATTTGGTTCAGAAGGCGTAGTTTCTTATTTCGCGTGCGAGACCGATCCTGCCAAGCTCCACGATGATTTCCCGGTTCTCAAGGAACTGTGTAATCGGCTGGCAAATCTCAATCCTGGGGAAACGTTCTCACTTGGCGCTTTTCTTGAGGATGCAAAGGATGCGCCTTACGGCGTTGGCGGTACGGCATTGATGCTAGCCCTGGCTCATGTTATTCGGGCCTATGGCGAGCGATTGATTGTGTATAAAGATTCTACCAGGATGGTGGAGCAGTCTATTCGGTCATATAACGATCTGGTCAAGATCGTGTCAGACCCTGCCCCCAAGACAGTCTTTGTGGTCCGTAATATTTCGCAGGCCCAAATCACCCTCATCGATCTGGTCGCCAAAGCAGTTGAGGCGCCGCCGCTGAAGTATGGCGAAACCCGATTCCTTAACTCCGCCTTTGAAACGCTCAAACAATGGTGGAGCGGCTTGCCATCTGTTGCCAAAGTGATCAGCCTGTATGAAGAAGGGCGAAAAGCACGTTTGAACAGTCTCAAAAATCTGATGGACGTATTAACCGGCAGCGTGGACCGATTTGATTTCATGCTCGAGCAATTACCTGCGGTTTACAGCGGCGGTCCGGTTGGCGACACCCTCACGGAACGGGATATCAAGACTATCTGCGATGCCTTTACCGAGGATGTGACACTTCTAAACTCAGGCGAACAGACTGCACAAGGCCAAGTGGCGCACGCTGTTTGCGCTATCTACGGTGCCAAAGGCGACATGATCGAATGTAAAAATGTGGTTAGCAATTGGTATGCAAACTTAAACCCAAGCCAACGCGATCCGGATAAATATGACCACGAGGATGCGAAACAATTCCTTGTGCGTCTCGCCGATCAATCCGTCAGTTTTAGCACGAAGATTGTTGAGCTTCTGTCGAAAGATTACGGATTTGGAGCAGTATCGCAGTGGACATCGCTTCACATCAAGGACTATGCAACCAAACTAAAACAGGCCAAGGCAGAGATTGATAAAGCCAAGCCGGTCGTCTATAAGCCTAGTGTTGATGAGGGTGTGCATGAAGTTCGCGAATCTGAGGAAATATATGTTACTATCCCTAAAGGGGCCGTTCGATTGATCTACACTCTGGACGGGAGTGATCCCCGTCACTCGGATAATGCCCAAAAAACTGACAACAATCTTGATCTCGTCAACCTTCTTAAAGGCCGGCCCAATGTGAAGATAAAAATGCGGGCCGTGGACCAGAACGGCAATGTCAGCGATGTTATCAGTGTTGAGCTGGTCAGCAAGGAACGAAAATACGAGATGCAAGTCGAAAAAGATCTTTTCGGCGAAGAAGAAGCAACATTCAAATGCCCGGATGACGCGGAAGGGTTAATGGCAGTCCTTAAATCCGTAATCAGCTATGGAGTGAAGAGGAAATTACTCAGTAAGGATAGGGCTCAAAGGATTGAAACGCTATTGAGTGACTTCAACAAGAATAAATGAGGAACTGGAGTGTGACTGTGGAAGACAAAAAGCAGGTATCAGTCAGCTATATCGGAGATTTAGCTCACACTCCGTCTGATGATGTCCTTTTGGTAGAGCGTGATGAAGATTATGTGTGGGCGTGCCAGGAGTTATCACCCAGAGGGTCATCGCGTGCCGGTCTGACGGTGTGGGTGCGTTCAAAAAACCACTTTGCTTGGCTACGGAATTTCACCAAACAGATTGGTTGCCCCTCCAGTTTTAAGGAAAAGACGGCCCGCCTGGTATTGGCTGAACAGTGGAATGTGCGAGTGCCTAATTGGCTGACCGATCCAGATGTTCTCGAACAGAACCTGTTGAAGATAGAGGTTGATTCTCAAAAAGAACAGACGAGTTTCACCAATCGTTTACTGATACATCTCCTGGGCCCTGCATTTCGATCTGATATGCTCAATACAACAAACCTCGTCGATGTGATCAAAGCTCTCGTTAGTGATGACGCGAAAGCTGCATTCAAGCAATACCCTGCACTGTACCGCTGTTTAGAAACCAAATGCGGAAAATGGGCCGAGGGTAGCAATGAAACATGGGTAAAAGATATCAGCAACCGGCTTTATGAAAATGCAGGCAAAATCTGGCAGTGGCTCAGCCTATGGGCCTGCCTGCACGGCTACCCCGAGAAGTTGCTGGAATACGTGCTTGCTCCAGAGCAGGTTCTATTTGTACGGAAGATCCCTGCCGAGGCAATTTACGATTTGCCCCTGGAGCCCACGGCTAGGGAACAGATGCTGACCCAGATTGAACTGTTTTTTGAAGAAATAAGGAAGCAGGTAGCTTCAAGCGATGAGTTTCAGAAAGTCGTGGGATGGACTTCCGGGAGACTCTTTCAAGAATATCATTTTATTTCAAGAATTCTCAAAGGCAATTTTTTTTCTCCAACCAAAGAGGACGTTCAAAAGGTGCAGGCCAAGTTTAGGTCTTGTCCCGGTGTGAGTGAAAATAAACTGAATTCCCTTCACTACTGTGTCATGCCCAGCTGCCCAACCCTGCTCGGACCGGAAGAAGAATGGAATAGCGTTGAGTGGATTCGATGGACAACGGAGGAATATGCCCCGTACCGCACTTGGCAGGTTCATAACGGCCATTATGATGAAGAATTAGAGAAAACGGTGGCACGCTTTTCAGAATGGTTTATTGAGGAATATGCGTCCGTTCACAAAGATTCAAACCTCAGCCTGATACACTACTTGAGAATCCTCTCATCGAGCGGTTCGGAAGACGAATTGTCGATCATCCTCCTTATTGATTGCCTTCCTTTGACTTTTGTAAGCCTCCTAGACGATGCGCTGCGAAACGTCGGTTTTAGTCGGCATGATTTACACTATCGTTTTGCAGCGTTGCCGACCATTACGGAATACAACAAACCTGTTCTCCTGAGCGGAGAGTGGCAGAATGATGCAGTGAATTACGAGGCCATTCTCAAGTCGCGTGCAAAGACTGAATGGAACAATAAACAGGTTGTATGCCTGAACAACCTGAAGGCGATGTCGGAGATGGCGGCTCCGCAGGAGGCTACCATCGTCCTTCTTAATTTCCTAGGCGGGGACGAGCTACTTCACTCTGACGTGGAATCAATAAACACATCATATGAGGAGGAGTTGCATCGTCTCTTTGCACGTATGGCGGAGTCTGTAAACAGGCTGTCAAAGGAGTGGGTCGGGGCAAGGGAGCATTTCAGCGTCTATGTCGTAACGGATCACGGTGCCTGCCGCATTCTCAAAGAAGAAACACGATCTTTCGATTCCAAGGTCGTCAATAAGCTGTTTTCGGACGAGAAGCACCGGTTCGCAGCGGTAGACGAAAAACAAGTGGACGATATTCCTGACAACCTGTGGGCATTCGGGCATAGATTCAAGCAGCCCTTTGTGTCGGATGACAAAATATTTTTCTTACCCAAAGGCCACAATACCGTTCGCCAGTCCGGCAGAGCAAAGGGCTACCTGCATGGGGGGGTGACCCCGGAAGAGGTTATCGTTCCGACAGCTATATACAAACTGGTAAAAACTGCCTGGAAAACGCCTGCTGCGCGTTTTCTTAACCTGGAGTTGATAGAAGAAACGGGTAGGGCCAAATTCTATATCCAACGAGTAGTAACTTTGAAGGTTGAGATACAGAACCCGAATGCTATCGACATTCGTATTCTTCGAGCCAGTGTGACGTCCCCTGAAACTGACCTCAAGAGTTGTGAAGTTGCGGCAATACCGGCTGGAAGCGTGAAGACCCTTCAAATGAGCTGCTATTTCGAGCAAGCGGCTTTGGGGAAAAAGAGTCTGGAAATCGAGATCGCATATGAAGTATCCGGTGAACAACACACTCTTTCCCTCATGCTTGAATGTGAATTCAAATCAGCCATGGCGGGTGGGTTCAGTTTGAGAGAGCTTTGATGGAGGCAAGAAAAAACATGATGTCATTTGAATGCAAAGCAAAAGACTATTACGGCGAGGTCGTTATTAATAAAGGACTCATGGGAAAGGCCGGATTCGGCGCTCGAGCGATTCCCGTCTACGTTGGCGAATGGATCGTCAGCCAGTTCATGGACGGAGATGAACTTACGAATGACGGCAGAACCGAAATTGTCAATACGATCTCAAAATACTTACCGCAAAAAGCGGACAAGAACATGATCCTGAATCGCCTTATGGAGCAGGAAGAGGTACGTATTCTGGATGACTTTCGGGTCAATGTGAACCTGGAGCGCCACACGCACGATCTAAGCATTCCGCTGCTGGATGTCAGCAATGGGATGGTGCAAAAGGATATCATTGACAACAACCCCATGCTCCTAAAAACGGGCATGTGGGGTCTGGGAACATTGCGGTATGTACCCCCTGACGGCGAGGACGTGAAGAAAGGCCAAATATGGATGATCGAATTCAAAGCGTTCCAAACCCCGGGGGTCGATTTAGGCTATTTCCGGGATTCACGCAAACACTTCGATATAGACGAGTGGATAGATCTCCTGGTATCGAGTTGTCAATTTAATCCCGACGTTCACCGGTTGTCGCAGAAACTCTTGCTCCTCAGCAGAATAATTCCCTTGGTCGAGCCGAGGGTCAATATTACAGAGCTGGCACCGAAAAGTACTGGGAAGTCGTTCGTGTTCGATAATATTAGCCGATATGCAGCCGTGATACCAGGCGGGAAACTCTCGGCACCTGCTTTGTTTTTCAATAGCAACACAAAGCAAATAGGTCTCATTCCACGATATGATGTTGTTGTAGTCGATGAAATCCAAAAGATTCATACCGATGCTTCCGGCGAGGCCATGGCGGCCCTCAAAATGTATCTTGAAAGCGGCAGATATCGTAGAGCAACGGGAGACCTGGGAACGTCAGAGTCAGGATTTGTGATGCTCGGCAATATCACTCTAGGTAATAACCGATTGCCGCTGTATGAAAGCGACGGGATATTTAAGGAACTGCCCACCGCCCTTCAAGAATCAGCCTTCATAGATCGAATTCACGGGCTAATTGAAGGCTGGTTCATGCCGCGTGTGTCCAGGAACACCCCCTCAAGAACGCTTGGATTTAAGGGAGATTTCTTTAGCGAAGTGTTGCATGAGCTGCGTGTCGACCTGCGGTACGCGGACTATGTATCACAAAGTTTGCACCTGCCGCAATCTGAAGATATACGCGATAGCAAAGCCATCGCTCGTTTGACCGAAGGATATCTGAAGCTGCTTTTCCCCGACCTTGAACTAAGCGAAGAAGAATTCATTTCATACTGTGTGAATCCTGCGGTTCGGATGCGGCAGCAAATTCGGGATGAATTGTCAAAGATAGACCAGGAGTACAAGTGGGTAACGATCAAGAGCGAGAGCCCTGACGAGTTTCAGCTATCCCATGCGGATGAACGGCCGAATCCCGAACAAGAAGCGCAGAAGATCGATCCCTTGTCACCAGATCGAAATCCCGAAGAAAAGACTCTGCACGTGGTTGAGGAGCAGAGGGGAATCTCGTATGAAAGACTTTTTCTTCCCTATCTCAAGGGTGCAAAATCAATCAAGATATGTGATCCATACATTCGGTTGCAGTATCAAATCTACAATCTTATGTCTTTCTGCGAGATACTGGACCCATCGGAAGGGACATTGAAACTCGACCTTGTGACGGCATGTGATTCATACCTAGAAACTGAGCTGAAAGACAAGCTCAATGAATTGAAAAAGGGACTAAGCCGGGATCATATCGAGTTTGATTATGCTTTAAAGGACAACCTCCATGATCGATGGATAGAAATAGACACAGGGTGGAAAGTAATCTTGGGCCGCGGCCTGGATATTTTCCAGAAACCGGATGACAAATTTACCCTGGGCTTCATGGATCAAACGAAACGCAAATGCAAGGCAACAACCGTCACATATACACGAGTAAAAACAGCGCTGTGATGAATCGTCACTGCAGACAGTTAATTGAATGACAATTGGAAACCCAGCCGGAATTCCTCAAACAGCTAATAATGTTCACCCAAAACAAATAGCAACTAGGGACAGCGCGACAGTTTGAGTCGCTGTATGTAAGCTTTTGGCATGCCACGCATATCAAGAGTTGTCGTAATAGGTTTTCCTCATCATTCTACTCAAAGGGAAAATTGTCAGTAATGTGTTTCTGAAGATAAGGATGGTATAAGGCAAGGATTGGGATGTCCTGGAGATTATACTCGAAGAAACTCCTTGAAGACACAGGTATATTGTCCCACAAGTAAGAATCAAATGGGCGCTGTCCTTATCTACTCACGCATCACACTGATTCGGGAATAGAAAGGAGGTCGGGTCGTACCTTCCCAGTAATACATGCGAAGGTGTGGACCGGAGTTTCGGGATGGACAGAAAACACGCATTCTGGATAAATTACATC
>SDBU01005629.1_pt1 | contig 14932 bp, 12 predicted proteins | sample 2277071 | NCBI WGS metagenome assembly SDBU01 (sample SAMN10397929, study PRJNA504765) | marine sediment metagenome | isolation source: marine sediment core GS08_GC12, 126 cmbsf | place: Arctic Ocean: Gakkel Ridge, Loki's castle | collected 2008
AGCGGCGATCAACGCTTCAGCTACCTGTTGATCGTTGATGGTCTCGAAGAAGCCGAAGAAGCCCGTCTGATCGTTGAGCTGCCGATTGTGTTGGTGATTAACGATAGCAGCGACAGTGCCGACCACCTCCCCGTTGCGGTGCGCCAGGAACAGCTCTCGCTCGGCGTACTCCCAGAAGGGATTGCGCTGGGTGTCCAGTCTTTTCTCTATCCGACTGACGATGGGGGGCACCCAATATGGATCATTGGCGTAGATACGCCAGGGGAACCGAACGAAGCGCTTGAGGTCGTCTGTGGTGGCAACCGGTTGCACGTCTACGGTGGTTTTGGTCATGGGTTTCCTCCTTGAGCTGGAAGTTGGATGTTGGAAGTTGGATGTTGGAAAAGGGAGAGGGGAAAGGGGAAAGGGGAAAGTCGTCCATTTTCCATTCTCCATTTTCCATTTTCCATTCTCCAATCTCCAACCTCCAACCTCTAATCTCCAAGATGTTCCTGGTTAAGCTGCCGATGGATGCCCTTCAGCGCGTCGTAGACCTTCTTGTAGGCGTCGAAGAGCTCGGCGTAGATCTCCGCGTTCTCGGCTCTGGGATCGAAGGTGCGGGTCACCTGGACCACCCTTTTCAAAGCCTGGAAATCTGGGTAGACGCCCAGGCCGACGGCAGCGATGAGGGCGGCCCCAACGGCGCCGGCTTCCTGGGGATTGGCCACCTTCTCTACCCGCTTGCCCGTCACGTCGGCGATGATCTGCAACCAGGGATCTCCCTTGGCGCCCCCACCGATGACCCGTATGGCGTCTTGCTGCCAGCCGAACTTGTGGCTCATGATCTCCAGGATCCAGCACAGATTGTACGCTACGCCCTCGTACACGGCACGCAACATGTGCTCGCGTTGGTGATCGACGCTCAGGTTCAAGAATGTGGAACGAACGTAGACGTCCGACACCGGGCTCCGCTCCCCGTACATCCAGGGGGTGAAGATGATGCGTCCCGACCCGGCCTCGATCTCCTGTACCTCGGCGTCCATCAGGGCGAAGACGTTTTCCACCGCTGGGTCGCTCTGTTCCTGACGGTAAAACTGGTCGGCGATCCATTGCAGGCACATCCCGGCGGTCTCCGTCTCGGCGAGGAGGAAACACTTGGTCGGGTCGGCCGCCTGGATGGTGACGATGCCGTGCCGTCCGGTGGGCGACTTCTCCGTGACCACCCCTACCCAGCCTGAGGTTCCCAGGTAGATGTGCCCTTCGCCCTCGCCCACGGCCCCTGATCCTACGGCCGCCGCCAGGACATCGCCAGTCCCGCAGATGACGGGTGTTCCTTCCAGCAGGCCGAAGTCACGGGCCGCACTGGTCGTTAAGCCACCTACCTTTTCGGTCGAAGGCAGAAGGTCGGGGAGCTTATCTCCCGGCGCGCCCAGGAAGCGTATCAGAAAGGCGTCCCATTTCTTGCTCTTGAGGTTGAACATGCCAGTGGCCGATGCCGCCGCCCAGTCGGCCACCATCCGTCCGGTGGAACGATAGACCAGATAGCCGTTAACGTCGAGGAACTTATGAGTCCGGGCCACCAGATCAGGCTCGTTCTGCTGCAGCCACATCAGTTTGGGCAACACGTCTTTGCCCGTGGCCTCGGTTCCCACGACAGCGGCGAATATCCTGGGGTGGATGAGCTTGCGCATCAGTTGTTGGGCCTGAGGGGCTGCCCGCCCGTCCAGCCAGATGATCCCTGGCCGCAAGGGGGTGCCCTCTGCGTCCACAGGTATGATCCCCACCATCTGCGTGGAGAAGACCATGCACAGGACGTCTTCAGGCGACACCTGGCACTCGGTCAAGAGGCGCTGCGTGCTCCTGGTAACGGCACGCCACCAGTCCTCTGGTTCCTGCTCAGCCCAATGGGTCTGGGGATACTGCACTTCATAGCCCTCAAAAGCGCTGCCGAAGACCCGCCCCTCTGGGTCCGTTAGCACCGCCTTACTGCCTCGCGTACCCACATCGTGGGCGATGATGTATTTCCCGCTCATTGCTATCTCCTGTCTCTTGACGCCGTTTATTTCCTCATGCTTAGTCCGATCCGCCCCCGCTCCAGATCAATGCTGACGACCTTGACCTCCACCACGTCACCCACGGAGACCACCTCCAGGGGGTTTTTCACGTAGCGGTCGGCCATCTTGGAGACGTGCACCAAGCCGTCCTGCTTGACCCCGATGTCCACGAAAGCGCCGAAGTCCACCACGTTGCGCACCGTGCCTTTGAGGATCATCCCTTCCCGCAGGTCTTCCATCTTGAGAACATCGCTCCGCAGGATGGGCTTGGGCAGTTCGTCGCGGGGGTCGCGGCCGGGTTTGATCAGGTTATCGAAAATGTCGGTCAGCGTGGGCAGGCCCACCTCCAGAACCTCGGCCAGCTCCGTCAGGTCGTTTTCCACCCGAAAGGTTCTGACCCTCTGAGCTAGATCGGGCTCGTCCCCTCGCACGCCCATCAAGGTGAATATCCCCTCCACCACGGGATACGACTCTGGGTGGATGAAGGTATTGTCCAGGGGGTTCTCTCCAGCGGGGATCTTGAGGAAGCCCGCCGATTGCTCGAACGTCTTGGCTCCGACCCCCCTGACTTTCCTCAGTTCCTCGCGCGCCTTGAAAGGCCCGTGTTCATCTCGGTGCCTGACAACCGCTTTGGCTACCCGCTTGTTGATGCCCGAAACATACTGCAACAGGGCTGGCGAGGCGGTGTTGAGGTCAACGCCCACGTGGTTGACGGCCGACTCGACCACGGCGTCCAGGGTCTCGGACAGCTTCTTCTGATCCACGTCGTGCTGGTAGAGGCCCACGCCGACGGAGCGAGGCTCGATCTTGACCAGCTCGGCCAGGGGGTCTTGCAGGCGGCGGGCGATGGAGACCGCACCGCGCATGGAGACGTCCATGTCGGGCAGCTCCTCCCTGGCCAGCGGGGAAGCGGAGTAGACCGATGCGCCGGCCTCGTTGACCATGACGTAGGCCCCTCGCCCGGCCTCGGCGATGGCCTCAGCGGCCAGGGCCTCGGTTTCACGGGAGGCGGTGCCGTTGCCGATAGCGATTACGTCCACGTTCCCCCTGGTGACCAGGCTAATCAGGATACCCCTAGCCTCGTCCCACTGCTTCTGCGGCGCGTGGGGATAGATGGTCGTGCCGCCCAGAAACTTGCCCGTCTCGTCCACCAGGGCCACTTTGCAGCCGGTGCGGTAGCCCGGATCAATGCCCATCACCACTTTGCCCCGCAGCGGCGGCTGGAGCAGGAGGTGGCGCAGGTTGGTGGCGAAGACCTTGATGGCGTGGTCGTCGGCCTCATCGGTGGAGGTGCCTCTCAGCCCCCGCTCGATGGAAGGGGCGATGAGCCGCTGGTAGCTATCGGCGGCGGCCTCTCGCGCCTGGGCAGCGAATACGGATCGCTTGTTCTTCAGGTAGCGGCCTTCGACCTCAGCCACGATCTTTTCTACCGGCGCTTCCACTTTGACCTTGAGCACGCCTTCTTTATCCCCCCGGTTGATGGCCAGCAGGCGGTGGGGCGGGATGGCCTTCAGCGGCTCGGCGTATTCGTAGTACATCTGGTACTTGCCCTGGGGATCGAGGGAGGCATCGGCCACGGCGCAGATCAACAAGCCCTTGTCGAAGGTACGCTCTCGCACCACTTTGCGCAGGTCGGCGTCTTCGGAGACGACCTCGGCCACGATGTCCCGCGCCCCGGCATAGGCGTCCTCCACCGTGGGCACCTCTTCGCTCAGGTAGTCCTGAGCAAACTCTTCCAGCCTCCCCTGGGTGACCTCCTGGGCCAGAAGGAGCTCGGCCAGCGGTTCCAGCCCCCGCTCCTTGGCGATGGTAGCTCGCGTGCGCCGCTTGGGTTTGTAGGGCAGGTAGAGGTCTTCCACTTCCTGCAGCACCATGGCTGCCAGGATCTTGGCCTCCAGTTCCGGCGTCAGCTTGCCCTGCTCGGCGATGCTCTTCAGCACCGTCCCCTTGCGCTCCTCTAGGTGGCGAAGGTATTTCAGGCGGGCCTCAATAGCCCTGAGCTGCTCCTCGTCCAACCCGCCGGTGACCTCCTTGCGGTAGCGGGCGATGAAGGGCATAGTGTTATCCTCGTCAAACAGTTGGACGGCGCTGGCGATTTGATCGGCCTTGAGGCCCAGTTCGTGGGCGATGGTGGTTATGATCAGATGGTCGGTCATGGTTTCTCCTCAGTAGCAGCAACGGATGGGAGCGGATAAACGGATAGAACACTCTGCTTTTGTGAAACAAAACAGAAGCCGAGACTTGTCTCGACTTCTCTGAGGTTTGTCAATGAGCATCTGCTCAAGTCAGTATGTCATTCCAAGGCCTTTGATTTGGCGAACTCAACCAACTTGCAAATTTCCTCGTTCTCGCTATCCAATTCCAGAGCCCTATTAAAGGCCTCGAGAGCTTTGCTGAAGTCATCTGCCTCAAGATAGGTATGTCCAATTGCTCGATACCCCAGCGGGCTGTCTGGACATGAATCAATTGCATCTTCGCACATTTCAAGTGCGAGATCCATATAGCCCTGCTCGGCAAAAACCGTGGCAAGGTTGCAGTAGGCGACTGCCTCCATCGAAAGGAATTCCTTAGGGAAGGGGTTTTCATCAATTAACACATAGGTGTTCTGGTAAAAAGCAACTCTCAGTATTGCTGTCTCACCCTGATATTCCTCTTCTAGAGCGTCTTCTAGGGCCTCTTCCAAAGAATCCTCCGCACTTGTGTATTCCTTCTTTCGGAGAAAGATGTAGCCCAGGTTATTGTACGTGATTGAGAGTATATGCCCTAGTTCTAAGGCATGAGTCAACTCACGGATAGATTCGTCATAGTGCTCTCTTTGCCCGCCTAGCACAAATCCCAGGTTATTGTGAGCGGCTGGATTATCGGGCTCAATTTCGATAGCTCTTCTAAAAGCTTCAATGCACTGACTGATTTTGTTTTGGGGATAAAGGACGCGCCCCTGATTGACGTATGCGTCTGCATACTCCGGGTCGTGTTCAATGGCACTTGCATACGCAGCCTCTGCTTCCTCGTAGCGATTGAGGACGGAAAGAAGGTTGCCCAGATTGTTGTGGGCTATCGCGAAGTCGGGGTCCAGTTCGATGGCTTTGCGGTAGGCCACCTCCGCCTCCTCGTAACGCTTGAAACCGGAAAGAAGGTTGCCCAGATTGTTGCGGGCTATCGCGAAGTCGGGGTCCAGTTCGATGGCTTTGCGGTAGGCCACCTCCGCTTCCTCATAACGCTTGAGATCGGAAAGAAGGTTGCCCAGATTATTGTGCGGAGAGGCGTAGTTGGGGTCCAGTTCAATGGCTTTGCGGTAGGCCACCTCTGCTTCCTCGTAACGCTCCAATCGGCGAAGGAGGATGCCCAGGCCATTGTGCGGAGAGGCGTAGTTGGGGTCCAGTTCGATGGCTTTACGGTAGGCCGCCTCTGCTTCCTCGTAACGCTTGAGATCGCGAAGAAGGTTGCCCAGGCCATTGTGCGGATAGGCGTAGTTGGGGTCCAGTTCGACGGCTTTGCGGTAGGCAACCTCCGCTTCCTCGTAACGCTTCAGGTCGGAAAGAAGGTTGCCCAGGTTGTTGTGCGGAGAGGCGTAGTTGGGGTCCAGTTCGATGGCTTTGCGGTAGGCCGCCTCCGCTTCCTCGTAACGCTCCAATTGGCGAAGAAGGTTGCCTAGGCCATTGTGCGAAGAGGCGTAGTCGGGATCCAGCTCGATGACTTTGCGGTAGGCCGCCTCCGCTTCCTCGTAACGCTCCAATCGGCGAAGAAGGATACCCAGGCCATTGTGCGGAGAGGCGTAGTTGGGGTCTAGTTCGATGGCTTTGCGGTAGGCCACCTCCGCTTCCTCGTAACACTTGAGATCGCGAAGAAGGTTGCCCAGATTGTTGTGCGGATAAGCCAAGTTGGGGTCCAGTTCAATAGCTTTGCGGTAGGCCACCTCTGCTTCCTCGTAACGCTCCAATCGGCGAAGAAGGATGCCCAGGCCATTATGCGGAGAGGCGTAGTTGGGGTCCAGTTCGATGGCTTTGCGGTAGGCCGCCTCCGCTTCCTCGTAATGCTCCAATCGGCGAAGAAGGTTGCCTAGGCCATTGTGCGAAGAGGCGTAGTCGGGGTCCAGTTCGATGACTTTGCGGTAGGCCGCCTCCGCTTCCTCGTAACGCTTGAGATCAAGGAGTAATAGTGCCTCGTTAGAGTGGTATCCAGCGACCTCAGGTTCGAGATCAATCGCTTTTTGGATAGCATGCAATCCTTCTTCGTATTTCCCCAGGTAGTAGAGCGCACTACCCCAACTATTGTAGTCTTTGGCCTTCCCTTCCTCCGTGGCAAAAGCGCGACCGTAGAGTTCGGCGGCCTCAGTCCAGTGGTTCAAATCGTAATGAACAGAAGCCAACGAGTGCAAGAATTCAGCCTCCTGAGGGGCCAATCCTACCACTTTTTCATAGGCTTTTACTGCCTTGTCCAGTTGTCCTTGGCTGCGGTAGGCTGTCCCCAGTGTTTGCCAGGCCAGGAGATTATCTGGATCATGCTCAACAGCCTTCTCCAGCCAACCTAGCTGCTCCTCATTGCGACCCAGATCACCTAACACTGTGGCCAAAAGTTGGTAAGCTTCGACATGGCTAGGGTCTAGTTCCACAGCACGTTGGAGGGCATCAACCGCCTGCTCACGCAACGCATGGATCTTCTCTCGCTTACGCGCGCGTTGCGCTTGCTCACTAAGCACTGTTCCCAATGCGAGATGGGCTACGGCATAGTCTGGATCAAGTTCCAGGGCGTCACGAAAAGCCCGCAGTGCTTTGTTTGCCATTCCAGCTTCGCGCAAAGCCATGCCCAGGTTGAGATAGGCAACTTTCAAGTTGGACAGGACCGCCGGATCCAGTTCTTTAGACATAGCTAGTGCCCCTTGAGCCTCTCCTCAAAGGAGATGCTTCTGCTACTTTGTCCTTCGGTACCCGTAGGTCTCAGAATGAGAACCTCTTCCCACTCTTTAACGGTTGCAGGTTCCTCCTCTACTTCCTCGCTTACCAATTTCGCGCTCGCCTTGCTCAGTTCTCTCATCTCTATTGTTCGTGCGACCGACAGAACTGCCTCCTCTCTGAGTGGTTGCCGCACCATGGTTTCCAACGAGCGAACTAAGCGCAATGTTATCTCCTCTTCGGGCTCAACGGCAGTGATGGCTTGCAGAGTCCCCTGGAAAGCACCTACTAGGCGGCACACGGTAGACACAGGCACACTGGCTACCGCGTAGCCACCCAAGCGTTCCGACATGTAGCTCAGCCACCCATAGTCCAGGGGGCCTTCAGTCAGTGCCCGCTCCAATTCCTGGCTGGCAATCATTCCTTCCACTTTGTTTACTTCTTCCCCTAGGCCATGCTCCTGGAAAATGGCCCGGGCCTGGCTGAGCAGACTCTCGGCTCGCGGCCATTGGTGGCGCAGGGCGGCGACTCGGGCTCTCTCGCGCAGGAGATAGGCCCGTACCACAGTTGTACCTTCTTCCCCGTCCTCCAACCCTTCCTCGAAAGCCGCCAGTTCCAGGTGCTTCTCAATCTTCGCCAGCCGTGCCTCACGATCAGGAGCGTCTGGCTCTCGCTCCAGTTCGTCCAGCATGTTATGAGTCCCAATGTAGTTAGCGCTGAGGGGGTGGACACGCACCGGCACAGCTCCAGACTGGAAGACCCCAACTCCGTTTACCAATTCCTTCCGCTTCTCCATGTCAGCGGCTAGAGTATAGTAAAGAGGGCGGCGGCCTCGGCCGGTGCCCGGCGCGGTCTCCCGGCTCTTGACCACATAGCCGTCCCGTACCAGCCGTTGCACCACCGTCTCCACGCTCTTGCGATTGAGCCCCGTCAGCTTAGCCATCTGGCCAATGGTGAACCGCTCACGGGCGGCTATGAACTGCTTAACCTTGAAGGTCACTTCCCCAGAAACCGTCATCATTCTCCCCCTTTTAGATCAAATGCAACATAGTATACACGCGAATTTATTTCTTGTCAAATGAAGGGAAATTAAATCAGTGAAGCCAGTAGTTCATCAATTGTCGGATTGGCCTGGACCAATCGTCGCAAACCGGCTACATCGTCACGCCGGCGGTAGCGAGCGATCTCCCGGACGAACTCGGTGTGCAAATCGTCTGCCCCAAAATGATCAGATGAACACAGAGCTAACTGAGCACTGAGGGAGTGGAAGGCCTCGGTATCTCTATCCAGCACCTGTAGATGAAACCATCTTGCCAGCTCGTAGCCCCTTTGCATCAAATAGTTCTTGGGGCCTTGCTGCGTCGCCGTGATGTAATGGTTCAGTGCCTCAGAACGTATTGCCTCGTGGCCTAGAAAAGTGGGCTCATTCAGCCGCTCCCAGTAAAGGCCAAAGGCAGTGTAGATTAGCCAGCCGTCTTCAAAGCTACCTCGAAACACATGCGGTTTCCGGAACTGATCTGCGTACATGGGGGCAGTATGAAGGTGGGATAGATACTCGTGGAGAAAATAGAAAGGTAGATTGAGGAAATCACTGAAGCAGAAGTCAGCCGGAGCAAAAAGGAAAGTGAGGAGACTAACCCGGCCCTGCTTCTCAGGGCGACAACATAGACCTAACCGGTGGTCTGATTCCACCTCAAGCTGCACAGGGCGCTGTAGGTGGTCGCCTGGCTCGCCGAAACGGCTGTAAAACGCCTGAGACAGTTCCTCGCCCACCGCTTGTGGCGCAGACAGGTCGAAAGGAGCCAGGGGCAATTCCATGACAATCTCACGGTAAGTATTACAAGCAGCCACCAGGTCCAGGTTCTTGGGGCGCTGCCCTTCCACTGCGTTGGTCATTAAATCCAGCAAGTCGGCGAGTGCCTCAGACGGGTCCTCTTTGAACTTGCTGCCAAACTTGTTGGCCGCTGGATCAAAGCATTCCTGGGCCAATTGCAGCAATGACCAGCTTTGGGTAGAGACTGCCTGCTCAAAGGATTCACAATGCGCCAACAGCCCGCCGAAACAGTGGCACAGGACATCGAAGATGGTTTGCCGGAGGGGATCTAAGGACATCAGCCCTCCCTACTGGGCTTATTTCTGGTACTTGGCCATTTCCTCTAGAGCGATGGAGATCGAGTCGCCCTCAACGGGAATAGTGATCTCTTTCCCGTCCATCTTGATTTTCAGCACCTTCACCTTGCCGTACTTCTTCTTGAGGTAGTTGAAGACAGCCTTGAATAACGCGACAAGTGGTGTGCCAATCATAGTAGCTACTTCTACGATCAGCTTGATGGATTCCAGCTCTTCCTTGGAAGGCAGATGCCGCTCCGTCCGCAATGAGAAGCGATCACTGTCCACCAGGTCTGTCATATTCTCCTCGGCCGCTGCCTGACGGATATCGCCAGCCAAGTCAGTCTCTACATCGGCAACTGTGTATGGTGCTATTGGCTCTATTACCAACTCAATCGCCATAGCTTCGGTTTTGTCGCTCATGTTCTCTCCTTTATTGCTGAAGATTAGCCAAACGGCTGGGCAAACACAGCTTGATTCTACCATATCTCAACGAATTGCGCAACATGTGCTTTCGATTGGAGAAATCAAACCCGAAACGGCAGCCGAAACCGCCGCAGCAGAATCCCCAGCGGCCCGGCCGGTATCCGCCCCGGCGTAGCATCCCCATCATCCACCCGGTTGCCATAGACGTCATAGTGCGCGATCTCCGACAATGGCTTGCGGGACGTCGGAGGTGGATCCTCGGCCGGGAACCCCACCGTCAGCAGCCCCACGATCTCCAGGTGATCTGGTATCTTGAGTATACCGGCAACCGCTTTCCGATCCAAGGCCCCGATCCAGCATGTCCCCAGCCCCAATGCTTTGGCCTGCAACATGATTTGACCTCCTGCCAGCCCGACGTCTTCGTGGAGAAACCGCCGGTAAAACCGGTTCCGCGCATTCCCACACAGGACGATGAGCAGTGGGGCCTCCCCCACCTGTGCCCATTTGATGAAGTAGAAGGCAGCGAGCTCGGCTACCTGCTGGCGGATCGTCTCGTCCCGGACGATGATGAAGTCCCACGGCTGTCGGTTGCTGGCCGAAGGCGCCCACCGTCCAGCTTCCAGCAGTTGTTCGACCATCTCATCTGGCACCGGATCCGGCCGGTAGCGGCGGATGCTGCGCCGTGCTTTGAGCAGGGTCAGCAGTGATTCGGGGGAAATGTGGTCATTGCCCTGGGTCATCTTGAACGCTCCTTTTCATTCAGGTTCAGTAATGCCGGTCATTCGCCCGCCTCCCGCTCCAGGATGCCGGTAGCGCAGCCGATGCCGCCAGCCGCCTTGAGAATTTCGTCCACTTCGACCACCTGGCAGGCGATGCCGGCATTCTCGTAGAACGCCTGGGTGACGGGGTTGCCGGCTGCCATCAGTATCCGCCGGGGGCCTAGCGTCACAAAATTGAGCGACATCCCGCGTACTGCTCCCCCATGATCCGGTATGAAGAGGACGGTGTACCCGTGTGCCCGCAGCGCGTCCACGACTGCATAGGGCACGCGCCCCGGCCAGGCGATGGCCAGGGCCCGGTCGGCGAACGAGGAATCTTTATCCTCCCAACAACGCCAGCACCAGTCCGCCAGCCATCACGGAAGCGATCTGGCCAGCCGTATTCGACCCCATGGCGTGCATCAACAGGAAGTTGGTGAAATCCTCCTCGTTGCCTACCTTTTGCACCACCCGAGCCGACATGGGGAAGGCCGAGATCCCAGAGGCGCCGATCAAGGGATTGATCCTCCTCCCGGACAGGACGCACATGATTTTGCCCAACACTAAGCCAGCGGCGGTATCCAGGCTGAAGGCCAATAGCCCCATTACCACAATCATGATCGTTCTCACGTTGAGGAACTTCTCCGCCGTCATGGTCGAGCCAATGGTTATCCCCAGCAAGATGGTGACGATGTTCACCAACTCGTTCTCAGCCCCTTTGGACAGCCTGTCCACCACCCCGGACTCTCGCATCAGGTTTCCGAACATCAGCATCCCGATGAGGGGGGTAGCCATGGGCACTAGCAACCCACAGATGAGGGTGGTGACGACGGGGAAGAGGACGCGGGTGGTCTTGGAGACAGGCCGAGAGGTATAGGGCATCTTGATGAGTCTCTCCTCCCTGGTGGTCAAAAGCTTCATGATCGGCGGCTGGATGATGGGCACCAACGACATGTAGGAATAGGCGGCGACCGCGATGGGGCCCAGCAGTTGGGGGGCGAGCCTGGCCGACACATAAATGGAAGTAGGCCCATCGGCCGAGCCTATCATGCCGATGGAAGCCGCCTCTTTGATGTCGAAGCCCATCAGCGTAGCCACCAGGAGAGTGCCGAAGATGCCGAACTGCGCCGCTGCCCCCAGGAGAACGGTGACGGGGTTTCCCAGGAGGGGGCCGAAATCGGTCATCGCCCCGATGCCGATGAAGATCAGCAGGGGAAAGAGCTCGTTGGCGATGCCCATCTCGTAGAGCACCGCGAAAAGCCCGCCCTCTTCGGTCATCCCGGTGGCCGGGATGTTGGCCATGATCGCCCCCAGGCCGATGGGCAGCAGCAGGGTCGGCTCGTACTTTTTGGCGATGGCCAGATAGATGAGGATGCCCCCCACTATCATCATGACCACGTGGCCCAGGGTCAGATTGAGGAAACCGCTCAGAAGTCGCGACAATCCTGTCCAGTCCATCTCACTCACCTCATCCTATGACGAACAAAACGTCGCCGTACAAGACGTCCTGTCCCTCGGACGCTTTCACCTCTTTGATGAGGCCGGCGGCCGGAGCCATGATCTCGTTCTCCATCTTCATGGCCTCGAGGGTGCAGAGCACGTCCTGGTACTGCACCCGGTCGCCCACGCCCACGTTGATAGCCAGAATCTTGCCGGGCATGGGAGCTATCACCTCCCCCGCCGCAACCATTGGCCTGCTGACCTCTGCCGCGGGTTCCGCAACCAACACCTCAGGCTCTTCCCGAACTCTCTCTCCAGCTTTGGTGTCTGGCACCTCAGTCCCCAATTCCACTTTATAGAGCTCTCCGTCAACCAGCACCGAGATAGGCGACTCGTCCAGGTGCTTTATCTCCACCTCATACCAATTGCCGTTGACGCTTATCTTGAATTTTTTCATTGACGATGCCCCCTTACTTCTCGCGAACTCATCAACTGCCTGTACCGCCCCAAAATCTTCCAGTCGCTCAGTGCCTCCTTTGAGGTTTGAAGTTTGAGGTTTGAGGTTTGAAGTTTGAGCTTTGAGCTTTGAGCTTTGAGCTTTAGAGCGATGGTCACCGCGATGGCGGCCACCAACTCCTTGTCCCTTTCCGAGGGCAGCCCCTCTTCCGCAAGCTCCCTGGGCCTGAATAGCCTTTCCAGCCCCATCGCCGCCAGCATGAGGATCAGCAAAGCCGCGAAGAGGATCGTCATCCCCAACACTGTTATGTATACGCCTTGCATCGTGGCCATGTACTTCTCCCTCCGCAATTTTGAAGTTTACAGTTTGAAGTTTCTAAAGTTGGGCGTCATCCGCCCCAAGACTCAATATCGTACCACCTGCCGTTGACGTTTAGCTGAATTTCCTCATCTGCGGCCTCTCTTCAATTCCCTCGACCTCATCAGTTGCCAGTACCTCCCCCAGAAGGCCCAGGAACTGAGCTCCCTCTCCAGGGACGGGATAGCCTCCGGCACCTCCTCCCCCAACAGGCTGGCGATGGCCACCGCAATGGCCGCGACCGTTTCTGTCCCAAATGGCTTGCCCAAAACTTCCTCGACCTCCACCCGCGCGGAGTACAGCTCTCCTTCTAAGAGAATCTGATACTCCCCTTTCTTTCCTTCCACGAAGACCTCGTAGGAATTGCCTTCGATGAGGAGGGAGTAGAGGGGGACGCCGTCTATTCTCTTGATGTCAACGGCCTGTCTCTGGCCGTCAATGGTCATCTCCCCACCGTCAATCTCGATGGTGAAACTTTTATCCCCGACGGTGGCGATATACCTCGTCACAGGACCTCCCGGCGCCTCGTCCTCAAGGACGACGCTTTGAGGCGGTACTCGGTTAGAGAAGTGCGCGAGCAGTGTGGCGGCTATGGCCACCACCTCCAAATGCTCCTCACGGTCCTTCTCGACCATCGAGAAGCGATGCTCCACAAATTGGGTGTCGAATTGGCCGCCGATGAAGCGGGTGTCGTTCACTATTTGCTGGTGGAAGGGAATATTGGTCTTGATGCCAACTATGCGATATTCGTTCAGGGCCCTTCGCATCCTCAGGATGGCCTCCCCCCTCGTCTCCCCCCAAGCGACCAGTTTCCCGATGAGGGAGTCGTAATAGAGGGAGACCTCGAATCCCTCGTAGACGCCGCTGTCCACCCGCACGCCCGGGCCCGAGGGCTCATAAAGGCCCGTGATGCGCCCGGGGGAGGGGAGGAAACCTTTGTAGGGGTCCTCGGCCATGATACGGCACTCAATGGCCCAGCCTCTGAGCCTCACATCGTCCTGGCTATAGCGCAACCTGCGGCCCGAGGCAACACGCAGTTGCTCCTTGACGATGTCAATCCCGGTGACCATCTCGGTTACAGGGTGCTCCACCTGGAGGCGGCAGTTCATCTCTATGAAATAGAAGTTCTTGTCCCTGTCCAGAAGGAACTCCACCGTGCCCGCGTTAAGGTAACCCACCGTGCGAGCCACTTTGATGGCTGCCTCACCCATCCTCCGGCGCAACTCCTCGTCAAGTGCTCTGGATGGGGCTTCCTCGATAAGCTTTTGGTGGCGGCGCTGGATGGAACATTCCCTCTCGCCGAGGTGGATGACGTTGCCGAAGCCGTCGGCCAGGATTTGGAACTCGATGTGGCGCGCTCCCTCCACGATTTTTTCCAGGTAAAGGATGTCGTCTCCGAAGACGGCCTTGGATTCTCTTCGTGCGGCGGCGAGCGCCCTTGGCATCTCCTCCGGGGATTCGATGATGCGCATCCCTTTGCCCCCTCCGCCGTGAGCCGGCTTGATGAGCAGAGGGTAGCCTAATTCTTCGGCGGCAGCGATAAGTTCCTCATTGCTCAGGCCATAGTCGGTTCCAGGGGCAACAGGCACGCCGGCAGCCTTCACCGCGCGGCGGGCGGCCATTTTATCGCTCATCAGCCCGATGGTTTGAGGATCCGGGCCGACGAAGATAAGCCCCGCCTCTCGGCTGGCCTGGGCGAAAACGTAGTTTTCGCCCAGGAAGCCGTAGTCGGGGTGAACGGCATCGGCTCCGGCCCTGATGGCCACGTCAACGATCCTTTCCCAACGAAGGTAGCTCTCCTGGACCGGCGCCGGGCCGATAGAGTATGCCTCGTCGGCGTAGCGGACGTGGAGCGCTGTGCGGTCCGCTTCGGAGTAAACGGCCACGGTCTCCAGCCCCAGCTCCCGACAGGCCCTTATGATGCGCACGGCTATCTCGCCCCGGTTAGCGACCAGAACTTTCTTAAACATCCCCCTCCTCAATTAGAGATTAGAGATTAGAAATTGGATATTCCAACTTCCAACTTCCAACTTCCAACTTCCAGTCCTACAACGGTATGTTCCCATGCTTCTTCGGCGGATTCGTATCCCGCTTGTTCTGCAGCATCTCCAGGGCACTGATGACGCGGGGGCGGGTTTCGCTGGGTTCGATGACATCGTCAATGTAGCCCTTGGAGGCAGCCGCGTAGGGATTGGCGAACTTATCTTTGTAATCCTCCAGCAGTTCCGCCTGTTTGGCCTCCGGATCATCGGCTGCTTTGATCTCCTTGCGGCCAATGATATTCACCGCACCCCCAGGCCCCATCACCGCGATTTCGGCGCCGGGCCAGGCGAAGTTGATGTCCCCACGCAGATGCTTGGAGCTCATCACGATGTAGGCGCCGCCGTAGGCCTTGCGGGTGATGACGGCCACCTTCGGCACGGTGGCCTCGGCGTAGGCGTAGAGCATCTTGGCCCCGTG
>SDBU01005630.1_pt1 | contig 14931 bp, 15 predicted proteins | sample 2277071 | NCBI WGS metagenome assembly SDBU01 (sample SAMN10397929, study PRJNA504765) | marine sediment metagenome | isolation source: marine sediment core GS08_GC12, 126 cmbsf | place: Arctic Ocean: Gakkel Ridge, Loki's castle | collected 2008
GTACTGTCTTTGTCCTGACTTTCGGAAAGGCTTTCATCCTTGACTTTATCCAGCAATTCCCTTAACTGCTGCCGGATCAGGTTTCCTTCTTCTTCAAATTTTATTATGCTATTTTCATTTTTAAGGATTTCTTTTATTTTCTTCCGGAATCTTAAAAATAATCTGTCAATATCCATAAGTCTTTCAAGGATATCCTTTAAAAAACCAGGTCCGGCCATTTTGCTGCCTTCTTCACCCGGCAACTGCCCGGATTGTTCCAGTCCTGCACTGGAAGCATTTTCAAATTCCATTTCAAACATATTAAGCAGGGTCGAAAAAACATTTTTTTTACTTTCAACAAGCACGATCAGATTTGTTAAACGGTTTTTTTCGGAATTGAAGATGTCTATCCTGTTTTTCCAGGAATCAAACTCAGTCTGTGTCGTTCCGACAGCTCTTATGAGGTCGCCCTTCAGGGTTTCTGATTCTGCTATGGCACTGTTTGTTTTTACTAATTTAGCCTCACTTTCCTTATATACCTGGTTTTGTTTATCCCACGTATTATTTAAGGCATTTATATTTGTGAGAATAAGGGAGATCTCTTCCTGTTTTAAGGAATTAGAGATCTTTGCAAATTCTATTGCCCTCTTTGCTTCGATTTCCAGGGGGTCCATGGTCCTCCTGATCTCATCTGTCAGGTCGTCTACCCTGTCTATGTCATCTTTTACTTTTAGAAGCCTCGCAAGAGCTTTATTTCTCCTGATCTTGTGTTTAGATATTCCCAGGACTTCATCTATTACTGTCTTTCTTTCTTCAGGTTTTAGTAATGCGATCTCATTGATCTGACCCTGGTTGATGATCACATGGAGCCCTTTTCCAATTCCGGTATCTGCGATCATTTCCTGTATGTCCATCAGCCTGCTGGGAGAGGAATTAATAAAATATTCACTTCCACCTTCAGAATATACTCTCCGCATAAATCTTACATCCCTGAACTCTACATCAAGCGCCCTGTCTGAATTATCAAAAAGAATTGAGACCTCGGCAATTCCCATTTCCTCACTTTTGCTTCGAAAGATCACATCTCCCATTGAGCTGCCTCTGAGGGATTTTGGACTCTGCTGGCCCAGCACCCATGAGACAGCATCTGCAATATTGCTCTTTCCACTTCCATTCGGGCCCACGATCACGCCTATCCCGGGTTCAAAGAAAAGCCGGCTTTTCTTTCCGAAGGATTTAAAACCTTGAAGTGTGATACTTTTTAAATACAACTTTAATTCCTCGATAGTCCTATAGATCCATATTATACAGGTTCTTTAATGTATCCCTGGCAGCATCTTGTTCTGAATCTTTTTTATTGGAACCTTTCCCCCGACCGACTATTTTATCATCGACTTTTACTACAGAATAAAATAGCTGATTATGGCCTGGGCCTCCCGTCCTGGTCATTTTATATTCGGCTAACTTAGAGTAATCAGCCTGGATCGTTTCCTGGAGAAAGGATTTATAGTCACTTATCCGGGGAGTGTTTATCCTTTCCTCGATTTCTTCTTCAAAATTCCTTAAAACCCATGCTATTGTAAATTTGATCCCCTGGTCGATATAGATCGCACCTATGAGCGCTTCCACACTATCTGCAAGTATTGAATCTTTGTGCCTTCCCTGGCAGGACTCTTCGTTCTCACTTAACAGGATCTGTTTATCAATTTCTATTTCCCTGGCGATTTTTATTAAAGTCTTATTATTGACCAGGACAGACCTGATTTTAGACAGCTTTCCCTCAGTATAAGTGCCGTACTTTTTGTAAAGATATGAGGTGATTATAAAAGAAAGGACGCTGTCACCTAAAAATTCCAGCTGCCCGTTTCCCCTTGACTGGATATTTATCTCCCTGGCAAAGGACCGGTGGGTCAGGCTCTGGATATAGATCTTTAAATCCAGGGCTTCGATTCCAAGACCATCCAGCCAATCCCTGATTCTTTTTCTCAGGACTCCTTCTTCACTCATCAATCAACCGCCGCCACCTTGCAATGCCTATTCTTTATTTTATATATATAGCATTAAAAATAATAAGACCAGGACGACCAGGTCTAAATATTTCTTGATCCGGCTATTTGCCCTGAGCATTAATATAATCCAGGACATCTTTTACAGTTACCATTTTTTCAGCTTCTTCATCACTGATCTCTATCTCCAGCTTTTCTTCAAAAGCCATTATGAGTTCCACTAAATCCAGGGAATCAGCTCCCAGATCATCGACAAACTTACTTTCTGGTTTTATGTCTTCCTCTTTTACTCCCAGCACCTCTACCAGAATTTTCTTCATCTTGTCCATATTTTCCATTCTTACTCCTTTTGCCTATAAGTAATATTTATTATTAAAAATCAATTCTTGACCTCTTCAGCAATTTTACTTACCAGGTCATTTTTTAATCCTTCAAGAGCAGCTTTTATCGCATTTCTTACGGCCTTTGCCTTCGAGCTTCCGTGAGATATTATGACTATTCCATTTAATCCCAGCAACTGGGCGCCTCCATATTCTTCCGGATCAAATTTTTTCTTCATTTTTAAAAGGGACTTTTTTAATCCGAGTGCTGCCAATTTGGTTAAAATATTTGCAGTAAGGGTTTCTTTTACCTCTCCAAAAAACATTTTGGCCAGGCCCTCTATGACTTTAAGCATCACATTCCCGGTAAAGCCATCCGCTACTACTACATCCGCCTCCCCGGCGAACATCTCCCTTCCTTCAATATTTCCAATAAAATTGATCCTTTTATCATCCTTCAGGAGCTTATGGCTTTCAGTAGACAATTCATTTCCTTTTTTTTCTTCCTCTCCAATATTATTTAAAGCAACCTTAGGGTCTTTGACACCTAAGATATTCTGGCTGTAGATCTTTCCCATTAATGCAAATTGCCTTAAAAACTGCGGTTTACAGTCAGCATTTGCTCCTGCATCGATCAATACAAACCGCCCGCCGGCAAGTGGTATCACTACTGCAATAGCCGGCCTTAGGATTCCCTTTATCCTCTTCATATTGAGCAGAGAACAGGCCATGACCGCTCCTGTATTGCCTGCAGACAGGAAAGCTTCTCCCCTGCCGCTTGAAACCATGCCGGATCCTATATAAATAGAAGAGTCTTTCTTTTTCTTGATGACTTCTGATGGGGATTCATTCATGCTGACTTCCTGGGGACTGTGGACAATCTCTATTCCATCCAGTTCCATACTAATTGCAGCTGCCCGGCTTTTTATTTTATCTGTATTTCCCACCAGGATGATCCGGGCACCCAGGCTGTCTCTTGCATCTGCAGCTCCCTTGATGATCTCATCAGGTGCAAGATCCCCGCCCATGGCATCTACTACTATTTTATATTCATCTCGGTCACTCATAAATCCAGCACCTCTTAAACTCTTATTTCTTAGAAATTTCAAGAAGTCTGTTAATATCTATATACTCACGGACCACTTCAACTATCTTATCTATTTTTTTAAGCTCATGAAATCTTACATGCCCTATTATTTCTCCAACTTTTTCCACAGCAGTCAGCGTATCAAAATTTACAAGTATCATAGGTATACCCAGTTCTTCGGCTCTCCCCAGAACAACTGAGCTGGGTTGGAAATTGCCTGTAAGAATAAGGCATTTCGTGGCAGTTTCAAGAGCAGCCAGCTGTACATCCGCCCTGTCTCCACCAGTGATAACTGCTTTATTTGCTTTTCTCCTGAAGAATTTTAAAGCCTGCTCCTGGCCCATGGCGCCTACCATGAAAGTCTCGACCAATTCATCTACCTTATCTTCAGCACAGATTATTTTCCCGTCAAGAAGCTCCGCCATTTCCTTTATGCTTACCGATGAAAGCATCTTATCTGAGGCCACATAGCCCAGGACCTCGACTCCACTTTTTTTCAGGAAAGGCAGTATCAATTCTTCAAGATATGCAAGCTGGCTTCTGGGAATCCAGTTTATGATGATCCCGCCAAAACAGTCGCCAAGGTATTCTTTCGAAAAAAGTATCTGGTCTACTATTTCATCGCTATACCTGACTACCAATATCGCTTTTCCCCCTAATTTGGAGCAGATCTCCTTTGACGATATGCCCAGAAAATACCCGTCTTCCACACTTTTTGCACCTTCCAGTATTACAGTATCCTTACCGCTCTTAATATTCTGGAAGGCTTTATCAATAGAACTTAAAAATCCTTTTGAAAAGGATCTGTCTTTTAGGCCCTCCCTTATATACTGTTGTGTAAGCACAATGGGACAAATATCTCCCAGGTCATTTGATACATCTAATATATTTGAAATATATTGTGCATCTTCATCAGTAGTCACTCCACCCACTTTTGTAGGAAGCGTGCCTACAGGTTTCATATATCCGACCTTTAATCCCTTCTCTATAAACAACCTGCCCACACCTACACACATTGAGCTTTTACCTGAAAATGATTGGTTTGATATAAAAAATAGCGGTACCATAACCTTAACCTCCTATTCTTATTCTAGCATCCCCGGCTATTGAACCCTCTCCATTCTTTTTTACAAATAGAGGATTGATGTCCATTTCAATTATTTCTGGAAAATCTGTTACCAGTTGTGACACTTTTAACATTATTTCGACTATGCTGTCAATATCTGACGGCTCTTCTCCCCGGACACCCTTTAGCAGTTCAACAGACTTTATCTCTTCTATCATCTCATGGGCCACTTTCCTGCTTATGGGAGCTATCCTGAAAGACACATCCTCCAGCACTTCCACATATATTCCACCTAGTCCAAACATGATCATCTGGCCAAATTGCGGATCTTCGCTTACACCGATTATAGTTTCTTTTTTATCTCCAACAAGCTCCTGCACCGTGATGCCTGATATATTTGCACCCGGCATATATTTTTTTACACTGAACAGTATCTGGTCATAATTTTCTTCAAGCTCTTCTTCATTTCTTATACCGACTTTTATACCACCGATATCAGATTTATGCAAAATATTTGGAGAAACTATTTTTAAAACAACAGGGTAGCCTATCTTTTCTGCTATTTTCTTAGCTTCTTTGATATCGCGGGCCAGCTCTGCCTTCGGAAATGGTATATTGTATGCTTCCAGAATGACCCTGGCTTCCATTTCACCTAATTCAAGTCTACCTTCAGCACTGCATTTGTCAAAGATTTTTTTTACTTTTACCTCATTAACATTGAATTCCTCTATGGGATAGCTCCTGGTTTTTTTCCAGTCTTTGTAATCTATCATCACCCTCAAAGTATCAATAGCGGCCTCCGGTATATCAAAATTAGGGACTCCGTTCCTGGTCAAATGATCTATTGCATCCATTACCCCGGATCCTCCCATGAAAATAGCAAGAACCGGTATTTTTTTATTAACGGCGGCGGATGTTTCCACAATAGCTTTTGCTGTTTCCAGGCCCTGTGTCATGGCCTGGGGCGTCAGGATCACTGCCATGGCATCCACATTGCCATCTTCCAGAACTGCTTCTATTGTTTTTTTGTATCTGTCTGCCAGTGCATCTCCAAGTAGATCCACCGGGTTATAGAAATTTGCTGCTTCCGGCAGAAAACTCTTTAATTTATCAATAGTATTGCTGCCCAGCACAGCAAGTTCTATATTTTTTTCTTCACAGGCATCTGTTGCCATGATACCCGGTCCCCCGGCATTTGTTATTATTACAATTTTATTTCCAGCCGGCAGCGGTTGCGCTTCCAGGGCCCGGGAATAATTAAAAAGACTCTTTATATTGTCTGCCCGGATTATCCCGGACTGTTTGAAAGCGGCATCATATGCGACTGACGAACCCGCAAGTGTGCCTGTGTGGGAAGAAACAGCTCTTGCGCCTGCATCAGTATTTCCAGATTTGATGATAACTATCGGTTTTATTTTGGATACTTTGGAGGATATCCTGATGAATTCTTTCCCTCTGCTGACACCCTCAATATAAGCAGTGATCACCTTTGTGTTTACGTCAGATTTCCAGCTCTCAAATAAATCATTCTCAGATATGTCGGCTTTATTCCCGAGAGATACGATCTTTGAAAATCCTATTCCCATGGTTTTTGCCCAATCCAGGATAGAGGTCAGGAGTGCGCCCGATTGCGATAAAAGGCTTATTCCGCCTTCCCCGGGCATATTTGTGGAAAAAGAGGTATTTACAGGACAACTGGTATTTATCATCCCCAGGCAATTTGGGCCCAGGATCCTTATGCCGTGATCTTTTGCCTTCTCTATAAGCCTTCTTTCCCTCTTTGCTCCCTTTACTCCCGTCTCTTTAAACCCTGCAGAAATAATGATCGCATACCTGACGTTTTTCCCGGCACATTCTTCAATGGCCATAGAAACAAACCTGGCTGGTATCACAATAATAGCCAGTTCAATATCCTGTGGAATATCCAGGATCGACTTATAGCATTTGATCCCATGTATGCTGTTAGATTTGGGGTTTACAGGAAATAATAGCCCCTTATATCCTGATTCGACTATATTATCAAAAATAATATGTCCGACTTTACCTTCAGTCCTGGCCGCTCCTATTACTGCTATAGAGCCGGGACAGAAAAAATCTTCCAAGCCCAATTTAATAACCCCCGGTACCTAAACTAAAAAGATCACTTCTTTGCTTCTTTTTTAGTTTCTTTTTTGTCAGCTTTTTCTTTACCGGCTTCTTCCTTGCCGGCTTCTTCCTTGCCTTTCTTCTTTCCTTTTTCTTCCTGAGGAATTATTTCCTCTCCATGGTAATAACCACAATTGGGACATACTCTATGAGAGATCTTTTTGCTGTGGCATCTGGAACATTCCACAATATTGACGGCTTTTAACCTATCGTGGGTCCTCCTCTTATCTCTTTTCGATCTTGATACTCTTCTTTTTGGAACTGCCAATCTATTATCCTCCTTTAAGAATGTTTAAAAAGTAGAAACTATTTTTCTTCGGAAGGTAAAGTTTTTTTGAACTTGTCTCTTCCTTTTTCTACTACATTTATTAATTTATGAAGTACGGCTTCCAGGCTTGCAAGCTTCTCATCTGCATAATCCTCGGCCTCCAGCCTTATGGTCCTGGCCCTGTCTTCAATAGCTGAGACTATCTGTTCGGCTTTTCTCCTGGCATTTTTCATTATCTCCGTCTCACTTACCAGGACCTGGGCTCTCTCTTCCCCTTCACTTACTATTTTCTCTGCTGCTTTTTTTGCCTCCTCGATCATATTTTCCCGTTCTTTTACGATCCACCTGGACTGTTTGAATTCTTCCGGCAAAATATTACGGAACTCTTCCAATAGGTCCATGATCTCGCCGCCGTTTACCATAATATTCGATGAAAATGGGATCCTCTTACTATTTTCAAGAAGCTCTTCGATCCTGTCAATAATCTCCAACGTTTTCATAGATTCTCCAACCCAATTTATTAGTCAAATATATTCTTTTCAAAACTCTCTACAATATCCGGCTCGATCTCTTCGGGAACAAGGCCCTTAATAGAGCCCCTGAATCTTGCAACTTCTTTTACCGCGCTGGAACTGAGATAAGCATACCTGGGGTTTGTCACCAGGAACATCGTCTCTATATCGATACATAATTTCTTATTGATCTGGGCCATCTGGAATTCATATTCAAAATCAGATATTGCCCTGAGCCCTTTGATGATAACGCTTACTTTTTCCCTTCTGGCCAGGTCCACCAGCAGCCCTTCAAATGATATTACCCGGATATTTTTAAGGCTGGCCAGGGACCTTTTTACAAAATCCACTCTCCTGGTCACGCTGTAGAGTGATTTTTTTTGAGAGTTTTTAGTTATGGCTACTACAACACTCGGGAAGATCCTGGAGCACCTGATTATAACATCCCTGTGCCCCTCCGTCAGGGGATCATATGTTCCCGGACATAATGCGGTCTTTTCCATATCTATATTTTAACCTTTCCCATTTATTTTCAGGGTGATAAGTATACTACTTTTTTGTCTCCAAAAAATGACTCTTTTATTATCCTTAGATCACTCACTTCTTCTTCTATATCCCTTTTAAAAAAATAATGATAGACCATCAGTGTCTCATTCCCGGATATTTCCTTTTTTGCCAGGATATTAAAAATTTCTTTCATCAGGCTGCCGCTAACTTTATAGGGCGGGTCCAGAAAAATTATATCCCACTTTATGTCTTTAAAAAACCCCAGGAATTTTAGAGCATCACTTTTGATGATCTTATATTTTCCATCTATATCTTTTAGATTTTGTGTATTATACCTTATTAAATTGATTGATTGAATGCTTTTATCAATAAAATATACAGTTTCAGAGCCCCTGCTTAAAGATTCGATCCCCAGTGAACCCGTCCCGGAGAACAGGTCAAGGACAGCTGATCCAATGATTTTACTTCCAATAACATTAAATATGCTTTCTTTTACCCTGTCCAGGGTGGGCCTGATCTCATAGTCAGAGGGAGGTTTTAGCTTCCTGCCTTTAAACTTACCTGTAATGATCCTGATAGCGATCACCATTTAATCGTTTATTCAATTGAAAATATATAGGGATATAAGGGCTGTCCTCCCTTATGTATTTCTATGTCTATTTTAGGAAAATATTTATTTAATTTTTTCTTGATCTTCTCAGTATCTTCAGGCCTTTCATCCTCTCCAAGATAGAAAGTGACCACTTCTTCAGAATCTTCTACCATATCCCTTACCAGGTCTGTTGTGGCATCGACAATATTATTGGAGATTATCCTTACATCTCCATTGTAGAGGCCAATAAATTCACCTTTCTTGATCTTTCCCACATAGAGGTTCGCATCCCTCACTGCAACAGTGATCTCCCCGCTTTTGCTTTTCTTCAGGGAATTCTCTATATTGGAAACATTCTCCTTCATCCCTGAAGCTGGATTATAATTTAAGACCGCAAATATTCCTTCAGGAACGGTCCTTGTAGGGATCACGGTCACTGTCTTGCCTTTAGCGATCTTTTTGGCCTGCCTGGCAGTCAGGATAATATTCTTATTGTTTGGAAAGATAATGACTTCACCATTATCTACACTATTTACCGCCTTTACAATATCATAAGTGGAAGGATTCATGCTCTGGCCCCCGCTGATAAGCACATCAACGCCAATACTCTTGAATATATTTTCGAGGCCCTCGCCGCTTGCAACGGCTATCAGCGCCCGCTTCTCTACTTTTTCCTCCACATCTGCAGCAGATTCCCCCTTATCCAGAGCTTCATCCCTCTGGTCCTCCATATTATCTATCTGGATATCATGGATCGTGCCTTCTCCCAGTGCCCTCCGGAGTACTTTGTTCGGATGATTTGTGTGGATATGTATTTTTATCATATTTTCATTTCCGACCACCAGAGTGCTGTCTCCGTAAGTCTCGATCCTTCCCCGGAGCCTATCAATATTCATTCCGTTTCCCTTTACCATCAGCTCAATACAATATGTAAATTTGATATCAAATCCTTTCCTTACCTCCTCCAGGCTGCTCATACTCCCGGGCGGGTGATCTGCCCGGTCTCCCGGATCTGCTGATGCTCCACTGGCTATGAGTTCTTTTCCTGTATCTTTTGCCTTTTTTTTACTCTTTCCTTTTGCTATTTTGCTGCCGATACTGCCATTGGCATTTTTGATCTCAGTAATTGCTTTCCTGCCGCCTATCAAAATATCAAGGATCCCCTGTGCCCCTGCATCCACTACATCTGCCTGCTTTAAAACCGGGAGAAGAAAGGTGGTCCTCTCAACAGATTTTTCAGTCTCTTTGATTATACCGTCCAGAAGCTCTATCAGGCCAATATTATCATTTTTACTGGTCAGCTCTTCTACATATATGTGAATATCCTTAATAGTGGTAAGCATGGTACCTTCTGTGGGATCTTGGACCGAACTGTAGGCCAGCTCCCTTGATGATTTTAAAGCTTCCCTTAAAATATCTATATCAAATTTATCTTTCTTTATTATTATGTCAAAAAATCCTCTTATGATCTGGGATAATATCACTCCTGAATTTCCTCTTGCACCCATCAGAGCACCAAATGATATTTTCTCCAGGACACTTTTTATTTTGTAACTCTTTAGTTTTGCCAGTTCATCCCTTATCGATTTTAAGGTAAGAAGCATATTTGTCCCGGTATCCCCATCCGGTACCGGAAAAACATTAAGGTCATTTATTTCTGCTTCTTTCTTTTTAAAATGATCAAGTATTGTACTTGTGGCCTTATCCAGTTCTTCCTTTTTAAATTCATTTATCATTTTTTTCCTTATCTGCTAAAAACATTAAAGACCCTAAAATACTACATATCAGGTGTAGATTTTATTTAACTTCCGGATCCTTAAAAAAGCTCCCATCTTTTACCAGCTGGTAAACACTTTCTGCAATAAGCCCCAGCCCGTCTTCATTGGGATGGAGCCCATCTCCGGCCATAAGATCCTCCATCTCGCCGCTTCCCCTGAAAACGTCCCGGAGATCTATATATTCAATATTATTACCGGCAGCAGCCTGCTCTACTTTCCGGTTATATTCATCATATAATATATCCTGTTTTTCAAAATAACTGCTGTCATCAAACAAGCTGTCCGTTATTGGACTTGTTCCCAGGACTATAACACTGATCTCCTCTGCCCTTAATTTTTGTATTATATCATCATAGGTATTTTCAAATGTATTTAAATCCACCATGGACTGCAACTTTCTTTCTTCTAATAAAGACTTATTTGTATTATTTTTGTTTCCATTTTCATCTGTTTTTAAAAGAAAGCCGTCATTTAGCCCAAAATTTATTATTACCAGATGCGGATTGAAATAAAAAACATCATCATCCAGCCTGCTGTAGGCATCAATTATTGTATTCCCCCCGATTCCGCTATTGATCACCCCGATCTGGCTGTAACTGTCTTCAAGCAGTCTTTTAAGCACCCTGGGATAGGAATTTTCATACTCAACATTCCATCCGAAAGTGACCGAATCTCCAAAACAGGCGATTCTTGGATCATGTCCCGCTGTCTCATCCGGATCCAGGTCCAGGGTCTCTACCCTGAGCCCCTTATAATTGTTTCCTACTGGCCGCTCGACTTCCTCCCCTGCTTCTTCACTGACTGTACGGGTTTCCGGGCTTAAAACAGGCTTGCATGAATTAAGCGGCACCAGGACCAGGACCAGGATAAAGATAGATAAAATAAAATAATATGATTTACTTCCTGGAACTCTCATAAAAATTAATCTTACTCTCTTCTCCCGTACCTGTTTTCCTTGAAAATTTATTGATTAAATGGTAATATCCATTTCGTTTTATAATTATATAACAAACTCCGGCTGGAGAGTACACTTAACTGGCTGATTTAAAGCCGGAGCATTTAAACAATATTAAACTATTTATTTTTACAGGTGGAAAAATGTCTAGACTTTGTGAAATTTGTGGCAAAAAAACAATGTTCGGCAATAGTGTCAGTCATTCACATAAAAAAACCAAAAGGGTATTTAAACCCAATATCCATAAGACCAAAGTAGATATAAAAGGCAAGATCAAGACTATAAATGTTTGTGCCAGCTGCCTCAAAGCTAATAAGATAAAAAAAGTCGTCTAATACTATCACCACCCGGGCCGGTTTACCGGTTCTTTATGATACTGCAGACAAATCCTGCTTCGCTGTCAAAATAATAAGGCATTATCTCAAAAAAACCTGATTTCCTTATGTCGGAAGCCTCATCCTGAAATTTTGTGGCAGGTTCAAGCCGGTCATAGATATTTATCTTCTCCAGCCTGTATCCGCCATTTGAATCCCTGATAAACTTTTCTATGACTTCCTGATTTTCTATTGGTGAGAGAGTGCAGGTATAAAAAATAATCCTTCCGCCTTCCTTTAGGTAATGGCTGCAGTTTAAAAGAAGCCTGTATGAAATTCCGGACAGCCGCGCCAGGTCTTCCTTCTTTTTATTATATTTCACATCAGGATCTTTGGATATGGTCCCGAATGCGCTGCAGGGAGCATCTACCAGGATCTTATCAAACTCAGGGATATCTTGCTCTCCGTCCAAAAAACCGGGCTGCGAGGCGTCTATACATACTGTCCTTACAATACTTATTTTATGGCGCTTCAGATTATCCTCCATCAGTCTGAGCCTTTCCCTGCTAATATCAACAGAGACGATTTCTCCCGTCCCTTCCATAAGTTCTGCCGCATATATGGCCTTGCCTCCCGGCGCGGCACACAGGTCCAGTATCTTTTCTCCCTTTTTGGGCCTTAAAAAATATTTTACCGCTATCTGGGAGGAAAGGTCCTGGATGCTGATAAGTCCTTTTTTGTAAATATCTGACTTAAAAATATCCCCGGTACCCATAATTTTTATTGAATCCTTAAATGCTGCCGGCACGGGTCCGCTGTCTTTTAGATCCAGGCCGAGTCCCTTTGCAAGGGTTCCGGCAGTGACCTTATCCCCGGCAAACCTTAAATAAAAATGAGGGAGCCTGTTCAGCGTGGTGCAGATCCCGGCCGTTTTCTGGGTCCCGTAATAGCCGGACCAGTATTTTACAAGCCAGGAAGGGTAAGAAGTGTCCAGGCTTATTTTATCTATCTTGCTTCTTGAAGCCTTTTTTATCCGGCTGTTTATATACCGGTCCAGGTCGCTTCTCCCGGTGACCTTCCTGAGGACTGCATTAACAAATTTTGAGGAAGCTTCCGAGACACTGCTTTTGGCCAGCTTGACACTTTCATCTACAGCTGAATAAACAGGGACCCTGTCCATGTAAAGGTATTGATAAATGCCCATGCGCAGCAGGTTAAGTATTTTCGGGTCGATCCCGGTTATCTTTTTATCTGAAAACAGCGAGACTACAAAATCTATCTTTTTTTGGTACCTCACTGTACCCTTTGCAATATTATATATGAACCGCCTGTCAAGAACAGTGGGGCCATATTTTTCTATATGGGCTCCGAGTATCTCTTTTAAGGACTTCTTCTGCTTAAAATATTTGTTTAAGACAAGAAATACTATCTTCCGGGGGCTGGTCTTGTTTTTATCATTCAAATCTTTCACCGGCTCCCGGCCTGGACCCATTGATAAAATCAATATCAGCCATTGTCTTTTTGCCCTGGGGCTTCAGTGTACAAAGTTTTATCACTGAATCATTATTGCATCTTACAGTGATCCCTGAATTCTTATCAGCAGTGATTATTTCTCCTGGGGCACCGGGACCTTTTCCTGCATCTACAGGCACGGCCTTAAGTATTTTTAACCTGTCTCCTTTCCAGAGGCAGTATGCCCCGGGAGCAGGACTAAAGGCTCTTATCCTGTTCACGATCTCTCCTGCACTATCTTTCCAGTTTATTTTCAGGTCCTTGCTGGTTATTTTATTTGTATATGTGACCCTGCTTTCATCCTGGGGATACGGCTTAATGCCTTTCTCCTCTATCAGGTCCAGTACAGATATCATCAGCGGGCCGCCAAATTTTATGACTTTCTCCTCAAGGTCTTCCCTATTATTGCCGGCCTCTATACCGAATTTGGCCTGGGCATATATCCTTCCAGTGTCTACCCTGTAGACCACTTCATTTATGCTGGCTCCTGTCACCCTGTCTCCATTTAAAAGCGCGCTTATGATCGGTGCAGGGCCCCTGTACCTGGGGAGAAGCGAAGGGTGGAGGTTCAGCCATTTTTCAGCAGTATCCTTAAACAGTTTTTCAGGAAATATAAGGCCAAAGGACACCACTACCGCAAAATCAAAATCAATACTGCTAAAAGAATCAATAAAAGAGCTGTCGATCCTGTCAGTTTCTAAAATATCAATACCCAGCTCCACTGCCCGCTGCTTCACAGGGCCCATTATTATTTTTCTTCCCCTGCCGGTTTTTTTATCAGGCCTTGTAATGACCCTGACTAATTCATGGCTGGAACCGTGAATATAGCCAAGGAAGGGCACTGAAAAATTTGAAGAGCCAAAATATACTATCTTCACATTTACTCACTTTCCGCCCTGTTGATCTCTATCAGCAGGTCTCTCCGGGATTGCGGGTCAAGGTGGTCTATATAGAGAATACCATTTAAATGGTCTATTTCATGCTGGAATACGCGGGCCGGCAGGTCCGTTGCAGTAATAGTGATCCTGTTTCCCCTGAGGTTCTTTGCCTTAACTTTTATTTTTGAGCACCTTTTTACCTTAAAACCCTGTATTGCAAATATAGAAAGGCACCCTTCTTCCTCCTCCATCTTTTCATCTTCCAGGATCTCGATCTCAGGATTTATATAAGTCTCAATCTTATCCTCAAAATTTACTATAATGACCTTTTTACTGACGCCTATCTGCGGGGCAGCAAGGCCGACCCCGCCTCTTTCAGCCAGGGTATCGATCATATCATTTGCCAGGGCCAGCATGCTTTTATCTATTTTTTCTACATCACTGCATTTTTCCCTCAGTACCGGATCCCCGATCTTCCTGATTTTTTTAACTGCCATTCTCCATCACCTATATTTATTATACTAAAATATTAGTATTATACATTAAAGTATCCATACCGGGTCAACATCGATTATTATCCTGTTTTCCTTATACTTTTTAAATCCCTTAATAATACCGGACAAAATCTTTCCTGTCCCGTCGATCTTATCTGTCTTTATAAGCATGTGCCATCGGTAAAATTTATTGACCTTGTAAAAGGGAGCCTGGGCCGGCCCCAGTATACTGCTTCCGGTTCTCATGGCTTTACCTGTTTCCGAAAACAATTTTTTTGCATCACTTTCAACTCTGTCTTCTTCTTTTCCGGAAATTATTATATTTATAAGATTAGAAAAGGGCGGATAACCGAGCTCCTTCCGGTCCCTCAGTTCCTGTTTGTAGAAAAGCTCATAATCCTCGTCCATTATATGCCTGATCACATTACTGTCCGGCATATATGTCTGTACGATCACCCTTCCTTTCTTATGCTTTCTTCCGGCCCTTCCTGAGACCTGCGTGATAAGCTGGTATACTC
>SDBU01005631.1_pt1 | contig 14931 bp, 9 predicted proteins | sample 2277071 | NCBI WGS metagenome assembly SDBU01 (sample SAMN10397929, study PRJNA504765) | marine sediment metagenome | isolation source: marine sediment core GS08_GC12, 126 cmbsf | place: Arctic Ocean: Gakkel Ridge, Loki's castle | collected 2008
GCCGGGCACGCCCACAAGAAGACAGTGCCCGTCCGCGAATATCGCAATCATCATCTCGTCAATGACATCATCCATGCCCACGATGGCTTTGCGCAGTTCCGCCACAATGGCGTCTCTCGCCTCGCCGAGCTTCTCGACGGCCTGTACGTCGTCCTTGATCTCACTCATTCGGTCTTTCCTTTCTTGCGTCCTTCTTCCAGCAGCTTGGCCATTGCCCGGCCCATGGCGTCCCGGTGCACGGACATTCAAGGCAAGCGGCCCCTTACGGCGCCGACTCAAGCCATATGCAAATGCGAGTGTAGCAGTGCTTTTAACCTCCATCTGCTAGTCAGGTTCCGGCGGGACCTGCAAGAACATGCGACCAGGGGCCCCGCCAAGTTCGCAGCCGACGGCGTGGGAATTGTCAAAGATGCTGCGTCAGGCGACATAAGTCGTGGCCCCTTCAGAGCATGTGGCATCAACAAATCTGCCGGCTCTCCGGCGTCGCCCGCGCTAGTCTGGTCTTCGCTTTCGAACACAGCGCATGTCACCAGGCGCATTCTACCTAAGCCATTGCTATAAAATACCTTCTGGCCTCGTGACGCGATGGTGGGTAGTCACGACGATTCGGAGAGGGATGGGCCCGAAAGAGAGGGAAAGAGCCGAAACGGGCGTTCCCAGGCCGGGGCGGGTCACGACGTGAAACGCGCCGGCAGGCCGGGCCACTCTTGGGACTCGTCCTCAGCTTCGAGGAGATGGCAGATGGCGCGGAGGCGCTGCGGGCAGCCGTCTCGGCACTCGGCGAGCCGACTTGGGATCAGTAGCTTCGAGAAATAACCGTAACTGATTGTCACGGCATAGGTAAGGCCAGATAGCCAGTCTGTATGGAACTGAGTGTGTGTTTGGGCTGATGTGGCCCAAGTCCGGGAGATCGACGCCCAGCTCGAGTCCGTGGGCGACGGCGGGCCCACAGAGGATGAAGTGCGGGGCACCCTTGGGAAGCTCGACCCGGTGTGGGACGAACTGTTTCCGGCCGAACGGGAACGGATCGTGAAACTGCTCATCAAGGAGGCCACGCGGAGGTCAGCCAGTAGCGCCTCCACTTGCGCACGGTATTTCGCGCGGTCCTTCTCGAGGATTCGATTGGCCCAGATCTTGCCGAGCCACGCCGCAAGCCCGAATGCCACGGGTGCTGCAAAGATGCCTGCAAAGACGCCCGTGAGATACATCCACCATTCCATCATGGGTTCTCCGGCACCGATCTGCCTGCCCGGGATTATACAGCGCGCCGCAGAGCGAAGGAACGGCGTATTCGCGCGTTTCGAACTGTCATGGACCATGCGGGTGTTCGGGAGCGAACCGCGCATACGTCACGTCGCGGGCGACTCTGGGCCCCATTGCGGTGCAACTACTTCAGGCTGACGTGACGAGGTGGTGGGTAGTCACGACGAGTCAGAGAGGGATAGGCCGGAGAGAGAGGATAACGGGCGAAACGGGCGGTTTGCGGCCGAAGCAAGTCACGACGTGAAACGCGCTGGCAAAGCGGCCCGATTTACCGAAAGCCTTGTGCGTGCTGTATCTGACGAAACGGCCCGCTGGGATGGCCTGGCGGGCCGCAGTTCGGTCTGACCTCGTCACGTGATTGCCAGAGCGAGGCGACCGGCCGGACACGCAAAGGTCTTTGTTCTGGCCAGATATGCGCAAGGCCCGCTGCCGGTTGGCAACGGGCCTCAGAAATGCTTCTCTGCAAAGGCCCGGCCGGAATGGGTCTTCAGATACCGCTCGAAGTCAACGGCCTTGGCTTTGTCCCGGAAGGCGACTGCAGTCTCAATTCGCCAAGGCGCAAACTTCGACGTATGCGACACTGTGCCTGCGTTGTGAGCCGTCAGGCGCGTCTCCAGGTCCTCGGTCATGCCGACATAGTAATGCCCCGAATGGGCGACGCTTCGGAGCATGTAGACGTACCAGAATGCGCCGTCCATGGCCATTGTCCTGCTGGCTTGCCAAGGCGTAGTTCGCCGCAGTCTCGGCGGCGGGAGAGCCCGGCCTGCCAGGGCGTAGCTCGAAGAGCGAAGCCCGGCTTCGCGGCTGCCGCCGCTACGCCGTGGCAGTCTTCGTTCACCTTTCGGCGAACGAAGACTGGAGGCGGTGTAACTGGCAGCGAAACAATTTACATTTGCGGGTCCCGTCGTTTCGCCCTGATTTCATTGGGCGAAATGCATGTCCGGCGAAAACGTAGAAAGTTCGATCCACACCGCCCAGGTGACTGTAACCGAAACTCCCTCGCGCGTACCGTGGCGGGGCTGGGCTTGTTGCGAGCTTCGGGGAAGCAACGTAAGTGCTGTAGAATCAAGAAGGACGGAGTTTTCGGCTCGGACAGGGCCGGTCAAGCCCAGGCCGGCAGCGGTACAGCCCAACGAGTGCGGACGTCAACGAATAATACTCACGTTGTCGTCCAGGCCAAGCTCGCGGAGCAATGCCTTCGTTTCTTCGACCTTGTGTGGCGGAACGCCGCCTTCGGGCGAGACCTCGAAGCTCACCGTCAACTTTAGCTTGCCCGTAGTCGCGTATTTCGCCAGCACCTTTGTGTAGAAGTTCATCCATTTCTGCGCCGGCACTTGGCCGGACCACTGAAGGCCCTTAACCTCATCTGAGGGCGGCGGCGGTGTTGGTGAAGGCGGTGGCGTCTTCTCCTTGGAGATCAGCACCGTGGTTTGAGTTTGCACCTCGCCAGCCGACGCCTCGACGAGAAACTCGCCCTCATCGGTTCCTGCCTTGAAACCGCCCTTGTCATCCATCTCGCCGCCTTTGGCTGTCCAGGCGGTTTCATCAAGCGGCATGGCTCGACCGTGTTGGTCAAGACCCTTTACCTGAAACGTCAGATGTTCGCCCGGTTTCACGTGAGGGCGTTCCGGCTGAATCGTTAGCACGCTGAGCTTCGGCGGCTCGACGTGCTTCTTGGCCTCCTCGGCCGTGATGATGAACATGTCATTGGAGACCTCCACCTCCTCCGCGGCGAGGCTCTCCTCGAACACGAATGGCTTGTAGGTATCTCCGCTCTTGCCCACATACGCCAGCATCCCGCCGGCCACGCCTCTGGCGATGGTCTCCTTCACGACGTCGCCATTGAGCAGTCGTGGAAACTGTGGCGACGCGAAGAATGCATCCCGGACCGCCTTTGTGCCCCATTCGATGAACGCCGGCGGCCAGTTGCGGACCAGGAAGTTCGGGCTGATACCGGTCTCGATGTCGCCGTCCTGGCGCAGGCGCTCCACGATCAGCTTGACCATGCCCGGGGCCTGGCTGGAATGCACCAAGCCGAGGTCGATGGTCCGAACCTTGTTGTCTTTGCCAAGCAACACCACGTTCTTGTAAGTGCGCCAGACGCACTCTTTCAGGTCGCGCTGGGCCTTCTTGAGGTTCTCCGTAAGCTGCGTGTGCTGGGCGTCGTCGAGCTTATCTTCTTCCTCATCTTTGATGTCCTGCCAAGCCAGCAGCCTGCGGGCCTCATCTCGCAAGGCCGCGTCATCGTCCGCGACCGCGAACAGCAGGGCACTCTTGAACGTACGCCCCGAACTGCCATATTCGCGGATCATCGCGTCGATTGTGCCTTGTGTGTTCTTGTCGTTCATCGAGCAGTGCGGCAGCAGGACAACCAGAGACAGCACGGGGCGGTCCGGGACTTGGTTCGACTTCTCGGCGAACGGCACCACCTCCACGCCTGGTTGCTTCTCGAAGACCTTCAAGATCTCACCGCGAATCTGCTCCTCGATCCGCTCGGGCGTGATATTCGCACGCCTGTCCGCCAGCAGCTTGTTAAGATTCGGAGCCAGGCCGAAACGATAGCGGTTCCGCTCCACGCGGAGGTAGTAGCACTCCTCGCTCAGGGCATCAAGGGCCGTCTCGATGTTCCCCACGTCCAGCTCCGGCTCGGCCACAGCCAGGCGGATCTCTGGCACGGTTGCCTCGCCCTCCTTGGCTTGTCCACCGTTAGACTCGAAGAAGACGACCGTCGCCACCTTTCGATGCAGTCGCCCCTTCTTGATCGTCTCCATGGCCTCAGCGTCAAGGCGAACCGCGTGCGCCCCTTTGGCCCCGCAGATGTCCGTCGTGACCGCTCCCTCCAGCTTCTGTTCTCCGAGCTGCTCGAACACGGCCGTGCGGAACATCGGGTCTTCCAACGGGGCGGAGCCCAGGCCGATGAGCGGCGCTTTCTGCTTCCCCTTGTATCCGTCCTGGTAAGCTCGGGACACCCACAGCGCCAGCAGTCGCAGGATGCCCCGAGTCTGCTGGAATCGAGGCAACGCCTGCCACTTCCTCTCGAAGACCGAAAGCACCATCGGGTGGAACGGGTATGTGGCCTCGATGGCCTCGCGGGCGTTGTCCACAGGGAACCACTGGGGCACCTGTTTGCGATGTTCGATGATCCAATCGGCGTACTCAGCCGCGACGCGACGCGCCTCCGGCGGCAGGCCGCCCCAGTCGAACAGCCGCCGACGGATGATCTCCGATGTCTCCGCCTCGGCGGCCATGATGACCGCCTTTCCCAGGCGGTCGAGCATGTGCTTGAACCGTTGCTGGTCGCCCTCGTCCGCGTCGGTGTAGCTGATGATCGACGAGGGAATCGACACCACCAGCACCACGTTGTCCTGCCCCCGGGCGGTTTCCGACAGCGACTGGATGAAGTTGTACAGGCTGTTGTGATAGCCGGCCTTGCGGTAGGTGCTGGCGTAGCTGATGATCTCGTCCATCAGGATCAGGCACGGCCTGTCCTTGGGCAGGAAGGAACGGATCACGTCGCCCTTAGGCTCCACGAAGCGCTCTTCGTGCTCCGCGACCTTGGCGAAGGCTTCCTTGCCGCCCAACTGCCAGGCGATCTCGCCCCACGGCGTCTTTCGCAACGGCGTGCCGTCACTGCCGCCACGGCCGGTGATGGAGTCGAACTCCGTTCCGACGAACGCCGCCACGGCCGCCTGCGGTACCTGGTCCACACCCGCCTTGGTCAGCAGACGGTCAACGCCGGCGAACTTATCAGCCTTCGGGCCACCGGTCGCTAGGTGGTACAGCAGCGTCAGTGCGTGGGTCTTGCCGCCGCCGAACTGTGTGGTCATGTTGAAGACGGCCGAGGTCTCGGTCTTGATCCCACTCAATCGACGCAGCATCTCCGCTGCCAGGTCCGTGAGGTTCGTCGTCAGGTAGGTCCGATCGAAGAACCGCTTCGGGTCCTTGTAGTCCTCCGGGGCCGTGCCGTCGCGCACCTTGTCCAGGTGCACGGCGAACTCCGAAGCGTCCAGCGGACGGCATTCTCGCAGGTCCTCACGCGGCTCAACGATCTTGTACCAAGGTTTCGATGGCATTGCTGGTCCTCGCCTATTTCCTACGACACCGTAAATCCAAAAATGTTGTTGCCGACACTGACGTCATGGCTCGATGGCTGCTTCCTATAGGTCAACTCGAAGCCATGGGCGTCTGCAATGGTCTTTGCTATCGCCAAACCGAGACCAAATCCCTGTGACGCATGTTTCTTTGCATACTCGCCCCGAAAGCCTCTCGCACACATTTGGGGTATCTCGTCATCCTTCAAGATCGGCCCGTATGATTCGATCCTCACATTCACTGCCCCGTTACGACTGGGGTGGTCGTCGACGATAGCCCGTATCTCCTTCCGCTTCTGGCTGTACTTGACCGCATTGTCGATCAGCACAAGGGCAAGATGATCCAAGGAGTTGTAGCAAGGAGGTTTATTGGTGGAGTGGCCCTGCATCTTCAGGAACACAGTCTTCCGTGCAGCTACGCGCTCGAAGATGCGAGCCATTCGGTGGAACAACCGATATACCGGCGTTGGATGCCGATCTCCATGCTTGGCTGCCTCTGGGTTGTGCACCATCGCGGTCATCTGCAGCCGGGCATGCAGAAGCCGGATTGCTTCTACCAATGATCGGAGAGATGTTGGCGCGTTATCCTCCCGCTCCTCTTCCGTGCTGCCTGGCACCTCGCTCAACAACGCTTCTGCGTTACGAGTCACGGTGCTGACTGCTGCCTTGACGTCGTGAATGCTGTGGGTAAGCTGCTTCGCCTTCTCTTCAGCGATGCTGTGGACCTTGGGGAACGCTTTCGTAATGGCGTTGTGCCAACTGGAGATCTCATCCCAATGTATCTTATTGTTCCGAAGCTGCTTCCGCTGTGCAGGTGTGCAGGAGGTGCTCTTGCCGCTCGCAAGGAAGCCAGCACAGACCAAGTCGCCGTCTGGAAATGGCAGCCGAACGACCGATGCCCCTTTGGGGCATGCGGCATGCTCCGGCCCATCTGCCCCATCCCAAACCACATCATTGCTACAGGGCTGCCTGTCGCATTTCGTGCAAAACCCGGCAGGCATGTAGACCAAACCCCCAACGAGGCTAGCGGTCTCATCAAAGTGTGGAAACGGACACAATATACGGGCGATGTCGAGCATGGTATTTCAGACGCAGAGCAAGGCTATCTTGCCGCCTATGGCAATCACTGTCTTGAGAGTCTCGGGGTCCGACACTACGGTCTTGAACACCTGCAATGCCGCATTCTCATCCTTCTTCCGCAGGGCCTTGGCGAACTGCTTCTCAAGCGCCTTCATTCTCCTGACGGATACGCCCGATTTCCGGAGGCACTCAACGATTCTGCCCCAGTAGTAGTCAGGACGGTGTTTGGCCTCGATAAGCCTATCAACGAGTTCCTTGCACTTGGCTACGTCAATGGGCTTGGCGAGAGTGTCGTCAGCCATGGCGAAGAAACGATTCTTGCTCAAGTCATATGAATCGCCAGAAAACGCCACGACAATCTGATAGGGCTGAAGGTGTTTGACATGTTCGATAATCCCGAGTCCATCTTCTTCGCTCAGGTGCTTCGCCACGCCATGAATGTCGAGGAAGATGATGTCGAACTTGCCATCGGTGAGGTCAGACATGTTTTCGACAGCTTCCCATTGCTCAATCGCATATCCCTCTTTGCGCAGGAGGGCTACTGGAAAGCTGTCAGGCTCATCATCGATCACCACGATCCTAGTGCGCCTGCGCAGCTCGGGAAGCGGAGGGCGCTGTAACGAGGCGACGCCCTCATCTCTTTTCCATGGCCACAAGAACATTCGGATGTCTCCTTTCAGAAGCCAAGCCCTTTCTTCCGCGCCAGTAGGCCGTCCACCCAGCGTTTCTCTTGGGTGTTCGACGGGTACAGGGCGGACAGGGCCTGGGCGAGTGTCCAGAAGCGGCTGTCCCGACCGATGCCTTCTTCGACAAGGAATCGTTTCAACGCCGCGCTGCGGCCGGAGGCGAACAGCAGCATCGCCTGGTGGACACGGTCCAGTGTCGTCTGGCCTGCCGTCGGAGCTCCACCTTCACCCCAGCCGCCTTCGGCCGCCTCGGCCTCGTCCATCTCATTGAACAGGCTGCGCTGCTGCTGGCGCTTCCTCTTACGTTTTGTCGTGGCGACGGTCTCAGTCTTACCGAACAGGTATTGGCCGCGTTCATCGACCGGCAAGAGCCGGGCCTTGTCGCCTTTGATCTCTACCAGGTTGCCAAGTACGTCGAGGTGCGCGCCGAGCCCCTGGGCGATCTTCCGGGCCGCGTCGTACTCCAGCACGTATCCGCCGGAACTGACGGCCTCGGCATCTTCGTCCTTTCCGTTGCCGTTTGTGTCGGCTTTGAGTGTCCACAGCCACATGGCCGTCAGGCGGGCGTCTTCCTCGAAGCCGCTGGCGTCTGCCCCCTCGAAGACCATCCGCAGGGCCTCCTGGGACACTGCCGCCCATACATGCACCAGGTACTCCCGCAGCGGAACCTGCTCGCCGCTGGCCTTTTCCACCCGGCCGTAGCGGCTGAAGATCTCCAGCGCCGGTCCCAGACAAGCGAAAATCGCGTCTGCGCCAACCACGCCTTCGGCGGCCAATCGAGGCATCCATTCGTGAATGCGCTTGGGCAGCTCGGCCAGTACGTCGCGCCAATCGCCGATGTCGTCTGTTCGAAGAGATCCGTCGGGGTTCTCGCGAGGTCGGCAAATCAGGTGCACAGAGGAAGCCAGTACAGATCGCCCTTGTGCAATCACGCGAGTTGCCATTTCCGTGTCGATTGGCCAAGAAGCAGTGATCGTCAGACCGGCGTCGACGGTTGCCTGAAGCATGGCTTCCCATCCTGCGGTGGACGTGTGAGCGAATACAACGGTTGCAACACCTGACGGCTGAAGCACCCGCCTGACTTGCCCAAGGGCGAGCGCCATGTGAGACTCGTAGTAAGCGTTATTCTTCCCACTGGCTGCATATTGATCGCCAGGAGACTGCACGATGATCTCATCATCTTTTGGCGTCAACGGGCTCGCAAGGAGCTCGGGGTGTACGTCGAAGAGTGACCGACGAAGCCAAACATAGAAGTAGTCCGAAAGGTCTGCGTACTGGACCGAGTAGTAGTACGGCGGGTCTGTCACCACCGCCTGTGCGGAGTCGTCAGGTAGGAAAGCGGATGTTGCCGACGCCTGCACCGCATGGCCAGGCTCCAACGCCGCTTCGGCGGTACTATCCAATACCTTAGCCACCCATTCCAGTGCGCCATCAAAACCCCCGGTGGCCCCTGAGAAGGGGTAGACCTCAGAGTAATCCCAGACCATGGGCAGTGCTTGGCGACCAAATGTTCCTGTATGCAATTCCCTGGTGCTGTGCCAACGGCAAAGCGATGAAAGAGCATCCACTTGTCGGTCTGCCGCAAGAGCAAGGCATGTTTGCCATGCCCCTGCAAGTCCATCGCGCTCCCCAGGACTCACAGCGGCCCTGTTGCCGACAGTCCGAGTCAGGCCAACCAGAGTCAGCATGGCAAGCAACTGCCTCGCATTGAAGTAATCTGCCCAAGTCGTCATGCCATAGATGGGACCTCGGTTGACGAAGGTGTGGTAATGTTCCGTGGACTCATCGGGTATTGCTCGGAGGAAGCCCGACTCGGCACTGTTCCGGAGTGCGAGTGCGTCGGTCGCGCGTTGCACTGCATCGAGGTCCGCTCGGCTCGGCTGGCGATATCGGCGGCCCGTGTCATTGGGCCGGGAAGTGACTACACACAACAACCGTGCATCTCTAGCGCCACCATGCCGAACCTTCAGTTGGCGACGTACCGAGGCAACAGGCGTGGTGAACCCACAGCAGGGGCAGGTGGCCGAGCCTCGCGCCACTGTTCCACCACCGACATCGGCGGCCTTGGCTTTCTCGATGATCTCAAAGTCCACACGCTTGGCGCGTGGGCGAGGCACGATCCGCAGCGCCACTGACCGGCTGCTTTTCTTGGCCAGCCAGAGTGAGCGCATCAGCGGCACTTCAGCGCCACAACCGGGGCCTTCGCACTTGATTGTCCGCGCCCAGAGATAGGCAATGGGCGTCGCGCCGTCAGGGCCCTTGGGATAGAACTCGGCCAGCTCCTTCTCGGCCTGCTCCTTGACCCACTGGCCCCACTTGCGGACCTCGTCGGCCAGGCGCTGGCCGTACTTGGGGATGTACTCCAGGACGACCTTGTTGAGCAGCACGGCCACCGGGTTCAGATCACTGGCAAATGCGTCTGCCCCGACGCGCAGGGCCTCCAGCGGGATAGCACCGCCGCCGGCAAACGGGTCCACGACTAGCGGCCGTGTGCCCGGCGCGCCGCCAAGGGCTTCATGGGCGGCCTGGGTCAGGTTGCGTGCCGTCTGGAGGAAGACCTTGTTGGTGGATGCTTCCCACGCTGCCCCGTCGGCAATGAAGTCCAACAGCAGCCCGCGCAGGGCCACCAGGTCTGCCTGCCGGGAGGCATCGTCGTGCTCGCCGCCCACATCCAGCGACGTCCGGCCGTCGGCGACGGCCTGGTACCGCCCCCACGCCTCATCGTCGCAGATCGCGGCGATTTCCTTGCTGGCAACGGCCGCGTTGGCAAACTGCCGGATCTGCGCGGCCGCGGCGTCCCGGAAGCTCTGCGGGCACAGCGGATCGGCCGGGTCCGGCCAGAGCGACGCACAGATCACCGCCCGGCACGCCGCCAGCGGCCGCCGTGCCCACCAGATATGTAGCGTGCAGATGTGCCCATGCCGAATACTCTTCTCCCGCCGCGCATGAGCGGAAATCCGTTTGATGGGAAGGTCGACCTCAATCAGTCGTTTCGGGTATCTCATTTTTCAACCGTGTCTCACGTTCTCTTAGCCGCTCATTGAGCGGCGGTATCCAGCCGAGGGCCTCATGCACGCCCTCAAGGTCCAGCCCCAGGATGCCCGGCAGCATAGCCTGTTCGACATCCTCGACGCTGTCACTGGAGTTCTCAGCCCATTTGACGGCCCTGCGACGGACATCTTCGCCGATGCATCGGTGCTCATGCAGCAACCGCTTCACCATTTCGAGTAGAACCAGATCGGCGACGATCAGGTGCGTGATCCAGTCCTTGTATTGCAGATCCTCTGCCGTGACTGCATCGCCATGGACAACGCGGCTCCGGAGGTCATAGAAATCCCATGCCCACCAAGCGGCCATGCAAGCCTCGCGCTCCCTTCCTTTGCCGTCCGTTCTCTTGGCCAGAAGGGAATCCCTGAGCCGTAGACGCTTATCGACCTGTTCGGCGAAGTACGCTGTCTGGCCACGTTCGGGGAACTCCAGGAATATCTCGAACGCGGTGGACATCATGACCACCTTGTGAAGCCAGGAGACAGCGGTTGATTCCGTGTGGCCGAAACGGAACCATTCAAGGGCACGAAACAGTCGTTCCCGAACATCTGCAGGGAACTCATCGCCAAACACGCGGCCCAGGCCCTGGAGAAGTGAGCCATAGCTTCCGGTGAACGACCCCCCGATAGAGACAGGGCGCGTGATCCTGTATTGGCCATGGCTCCAGAACTGGGTGGAATTCTCTGTCCTGACCACAAGGCCGTCGTGTGCGGGCTCGACCCAACGGGCACACAGATCAAAGCGATCGGCGGACGGTGGGGCAATGGAGTAGTTGTCTGCGCAGACGCCGTTCTTCACACCGGTGGCGATAGAGGCGAAGACAAGGCAGTCAACGGCGGCGCTGATTACCTGACACTCTTCAGGGCTGAATCGTCGGAACCCGACGTTGCCGATAGAACACGCCACCACTGTCTTGACGGGCTTGCCAACGTTGTCCACAAAGGTCTGGAAGAATCGCGTAAGATCGGTCCGCATCTGTGCGTCCGGAATCTTCTCTTCAGCCTTGGCGTAGAACGGCCAGAAGGAGACCGGCCCGACGGCAAACTCCTCCTCGAGGTCCGCCCACGGCAAGTAAGCAATCGCGATGGGTTCCCGGCCGGCCTTGGTCATGACTCCCCCTGTTTCGGTCGTCGCCAGACTCGGACGGCCAAGGCTGCTGCCATGAGCAGCCCCAAGAGAACCGCGACAACGAGCATGGCTCGGCATGCGTGACCCCAGAGATGGACCACGACGGCAACCCCGCCGGAAAGAACGCCGAGGAGGAGGTAGTAGAGCTGGCCAGCGTACGCGCTCTGCGCGTACCGCTGCATTCGGGCGTACGCCTTGGCCGTCGGTTCCTCACCTTGGACGGCATTCGGAACGTGATCGGTTCCGTTGATCATCGCCTCCATGGCGAGAAGCATCTTCGTGTGGAACGTCATGTGGAACAGCGTATGGGCAACCCCGAAGATGAAGAGAATGAGGGCCAGCAGGAAGAAAGCCCCCACCCATGCCGAGACCTGCCTGTAGAGAAGGAGCAGGATCGTGCCGCCGATCAGGCTCGAGTACAGCGTCACGAACAACCGGTCGTACGACGAGATGAGATCAGTGGCCTTGCCGAAGTAATCGACCTCGGGCACTGTCATTCCGTCGCGGTCTCGGCTCAAGTTGTCCGTATGGTCGCTCATCTCAATCCACGATGTTCACTGTCACGTCCGGCAAGGCGTCCTTCAGCCGTTGACAGAAGTTGTCTGCGCGGGCATAGAGGAAGTCCCGGTAGTCGTTCGGCGAGAAGCTGTCTCGCTCAACGAAGCTTCGGTCGATCAAGTGCGAGGCAAGGATGCCATCGAAGTTCTGGACGGTCTGGAAGTCCTTGAAGTAGTCCAGGGGATTGCGGTCGCTGATCTGGATATTGGTCCGCGCTCGCAGGAAGCAGATATTCATCAAGCTGTCGGGCGACGCCTCGGGCGGCAACTCCTCGACGTTCCGCAGGAAATTCTGCGGATAGATGTGGTGGAGGTTGGGAGCGTGCGACAATTGCAGGTAGACGTTGTCGAGGACCTCTGCGTCCGGATCGCTGAAATCGACCGGTTCCTGGTTCGCCAGCCACGCCAAGACGGCACGGCTGAGGGTGTTGCGGTAGTTGTAGCTCGCCTGCACCAATCGAGCGCGGGACAAAGTCAACGGCTGAATGCTCGGCGGGTCGCCGTTGCCCAATTTCCCAAAGAACTCGGAAGCGAAGTTGTAGACATCCGTCGAGCTGTTGAAGCTCTCCAGTCCGAATGCATTCCGCCAAAGCCACTGCCTGGCGATGTGCCGGTTGGGGGCTTTGTTACGATGGAGATACGAGCACAATGGCAGCGTCAGATACACGAATGGCAGCATGCCAGGACCGGCGATATGCAGGTCGCTGAGCAGCTTGATCGTGTCGAGAATCGTCTTGCGGCAGGCCGACCAGTTTTGCTCGAAGTGCTCCGTTGTCAGGTTATCAAGAGATCGGGGTGTAATGCCGAAACTGCGGTCGGCATGCTCCTTGCGAAGGCACATGGCCATCATCTGGATGATGAGCAGGTCGTCCACGTCCTGCCAGCGGCTGCCGCTGTCGATGAGAGGCGTCTTGAGATCTCTGAGATGGTCTCGCAGATAGAAGCCGGCGTAATCCGTATCATCGTCGGGATTTCGATACGTTCGGGCAACGATGATGTCCACGGGGTGCAGGCGCTTGCCCTCCTGGTTGATCCGCTCGAATATCTCGCAGACTTCGTTCGTTTCGACGCCCCGGATGCGGATGACCGAGAGCCGGTAGTCATTGAACATCCGCTGAAGCTGCTGAAGGTTGTGCTCGATCTCCGGAGTGAAACCCTCGACGGCCGAGACGTCCTTGTAGAACGTGAAGCCCCACGTGGGGACATCTCTCACGCGAATCAGGAAGGCCGCGTCGGGCACCTTCCCCCGGCGCTTGTCGAGTTGGTCGGTGAAGAAGAACTCTGCGTTCGTGGCGTCGAAATACAGGGCGTAGTCGAACTCCTCATTGTCCTCCACGCGTCCCTTGCCGCCCAGCATGCAGACCAGGAGCGACGTGCATCGCTGCTGGCCGTCGAGGATGTATTTCCATTCCTTGAACTTCTTTACCATATCCTCATCGTGCGGGAAGACGAACCCGCCGATCTGCCGGTGAGTGTGCAGGTAGGAGTCGGTTTCCCAATAGAGGATGCTGCCGATCGGATAGAAACGGAACATGCTGTCCCAGAGCTTCAGGATGTTTCCAGGCTCCCACACAAACTCCCGCTGGAAGGTGGGGATGAGGAACTTGTCTTCACGAAGGAGCTTCACGACTTCTTCGATCTTCAGGTCCTCGGTACCAATGTCGCGGGTCAGGTTTGACATACTCAGTGTCCTTCCTCCTCAGCGGCCAGAATGCTGCTCGGATCGCAGGCGTAGTGCTCGACCTTCACGATGGGCTTCCAACCGAGGCGGGCTGGGTTACGGATGACGTGCACCTCGGGCGTGGAGCCGCAGTTGTAGACCACGTAGAGCCAGTAGTCGTTCTTGAGCCGCTCGGCAGTCTTGTATTCGTTGGTCGTCAGGGCGACCTCGCCGACACCCGAGCGGCCCTTGACTTCGATGAAACGCACGTCAACGGCCGTGGCGGGATCTTCCGGATGCGGCCGGCGGGAGATGAGATCGAAGCCGCGATTCTGTGCCTCGACGCTCTCGACCTGGCGGCCCCGGGCCTCTTCATGGGCAATGGCAGCCTGTACGGCGATCTTCTCGATTTCGTCATCCCGGACCATGGGCCGAAACGCCGGGCTGGTCCGCTCTGGGTGCGGGAGAACCCAAGCGCAACCGACGTGCTGAATGTCGCCGATGGCACACTGGCATTCGCGTTCGAGTTCATCCAGGCGGCGTTCGCGCCGGGCGTTGAGTTCCTCCAGCCGATCCTCGGACTGCTTGAGGCTGGCCGCGAGCCAGGGCGGGGTGCTGTCGAGCTTTTCCCCCTGTTCCATTAGCCCGGCGAATGTGAGATTCTGGCGATGGATCAACTCGTTGAGGCTGGTTTCGATGTGCCGCCGGACGGTCTCGGTTTCCTTGCGGCGCTGGCCAGAGACGTCGTTGAGAAAACCGTTGAGGCATCCCTCCACCAACGCTTGCTCACGCTGCTCGGAAGCAGGCAAGCCGTCCACATTAGGGACCTCGGTTCCCTTGGGTGCAGCGGCGAGGTCCAGGAAAATGGTCGGCTCCCTAACTGTCATACCGTCCGCCGATGCTTGCACGACGAACAGACGGCGGTGCAGTTCGTTGCCAAGGCCGTCCTTCACCGAGGCTGAGTAGACGTCCAGATGGTACGGCTCGGCCGCATGAAGGTCGTAGAACACACTGCCCCGAATGAGGTCGTCGCGGACCTGGTTCCAGAGAGACTGGCGGACGGTCTCAAACAGCGGGTGGCCGGGCGTGACCCATTCTGAGGTGGGGTCTTTCGCGAGCAGGTCCTTATCGAAGACGATCTGCTTGTATTCTTTGCCGAGCTTTCCGAAGCGGGGTTCCAGCTTGTCGCCCACGGGCCAAAGGTGGCGCGGCACTCGGCCGAGGCGGTAGACATGGCTGCCGGAACGGGTCTCCTTTGGCGAGACACCGATGACAGGGCCGGCGTGGGTGAAGAAGTCCTCGATGACTTCGGGTACCAGTCGGCGTTCCTTGGCCTCGGCGGACTTGCCGATGATGGCCGAGAGGTTCAGTTCCTTCTTGGCCAGGCCTTCGAGTGTGGAATCGGTGATCTGGCGGAA
>SDBU01005632.1_pt1 | contig 14931 bp, 26 predicted proteins | sample 2277071 | NCBI WGS metagenome assembly SDBU01 (sample SAMN10397929, study PRJNA504765) | marine sediment metagenome | isolation source: marine sediment core GS08_GC12, 126 cmbsf | place: Arctic Ocean: Gakkel Ridge, Loki's castle | collected 2008
TAGGTACTCTATATTATATAAAGCATCACTTTACTGAAAGTACTATAGTAATAAACAGGGAGTGTTTTCTCTCACCTTCTTGGAAAGGAGTAAAAAATGATTATTAAAACTCCAAGTGGTAAGATGCCTGAAGAGGCTGAGAAGGCATTGTCTAACTATGTTAAAGAACAAGAGAAAAGTATGTTAATCTTTAACTCAACAATACCAGCTATGCGTGTTATTAGTAACTTAAATAGTGAGTTTCCTGACATAGTAAGGCATCCTATAAAAGGTAGAAAACATTGGGATGTAAATCTTTACTGGTCAAGTGTTAGTATACAGATATATTGCTGTGTTGGCAGCTTTAATGATCTCATTCCTATCGCAGAAAAGTTCTTTAAGTTAGGGTATACTATTCAAGAACATAGAGATGATCCACTAAATAAAAGCAGGACTTATGTATTATATGGTGAGTTTAATGATATTTGTTGTTACCTTTATTTAGTAGCCTTTACACTGAAAGAGTTAGGCAGTACATGTAAGGTAGTATCCCTAGGATACGACGCTGTACCATCGCCGACTGAGAAGTTTGCACTAGTTTGTGACGAGGTGGAAGAAGCAGCACTTATACAGGACAGGGATGATATTAACTATAAATAGGAGAGAGAATCATGAAAGGTACAGAACAAGCGTTTCCTTCTACATTTCGATTTGAATCTGATGGTATAGAAGGAGGTGGAACTCACACTGGTATTACCAAACGAGAATACTTTGCTGCTCAAGCAATGCAAGGGTTACTGGCAGGACAGTACCAAATAGAAAGCAAGAGTAAAGGTCTTCTAGAAACTAATTCTGAAAACATTGCTAATACTGCTTTTGAACAAGCTGACGCTATGTTAAAAGTAAAATAATGGATAGAATTAAAGCGGATTCAAATTACGAGCGACTAAAACTAAAATACTCTGAGAAACACAAATTGCACATGGCGCAGGTATTGTGGCCTAAATATTATGGTATTTGCGGGCATGAACACTATCCTTGCGGGTGCTGGGAAATTTTAAAAGAAGAGTATAGGAATCTTAAAGGATTTGGGAAATGAATATAATAGCAGCAATAATAGTACCAAATCCTAAATGTAAAATAGGGTGTAATACAACTGGATTTATTAATCGGATGTATTCAGGTAATTATAAACTAACAGTATGTGCCTGCAATGCCGTATTATTCCATAGTGACGATCTTGAAGAAACAATGAGTGCCTTACAAGATTTAATTATGCAACAACTTGAGGATGAAATTGACACAGATAAAAAGGAAAAGAAACTGGATAGCGATGCTACATAATGCAGACGAAGTGCTTCCAGGATGGGTATGTATATTACAAGACTTAGTAGTTTCGTATTTAATTCTGAAAACATTTGAGGATATATTTAGAAAATGGTAAAAGAAGTAATAATAGGTGGATTAAAGTTTACTGTTGAAGTGGTGTCTAACGAACGCTGGACATCCGAGCATAATGGTGAAATTAGATATGACAATCAGGAGATATTTATATCTAATATACTTACAAAGGAACATCAAGAGTTAACACTACTGCATGAAATAATCCATGCAATATTAACTCAAACGACTCGAGATGAAAGGGATAGAGAAGTATTAGTAAGGTGTCTTTCACAAGGATTATTTGCTACTGGCTACAGACTGGAGAAGTGATATGCCAAAAGTTTACATTGTTAATAAAGGTGGTCATAACTACGAACCAGCAAGTAAGTATGGAGAGCTGGTTACTTTATCTGAAGGTGGTGTAGATAAGCATTCACCTGCAAAAATTTATATGGACTTTATTGAAATTTTAAGGGACAGTAGCCCAGGTGATTTTTTATTGTTATCAGGACTAACCCTCATCAATTCTGTTGCTACAGGAATTATGGTAGCGATGCATGGACAGGTAAATTACTTACTATTCCATCAACGTAATGGGAATTATGTAGCTAGGAATATTAAGTTTAATAATGAGTAAAAAGGAATAAGTTATGTTTGGATACAAAGTTGTAGGCATTGTTGGTACGTCTAAACAAAGTTGTGCTCAGTTGTCGAAGAAGTATAATGTTGTTTATATACCAGGTAAATTTGTTATAGGGAAACATCCACTATGGTATTTCAGTACACTGAAACAAGCTGTGCATTTTATAAGACACTCTTCATTTCTTAAGCATACGTTACAAATATGGCAATGCGAAGTTAAAAAATCTAATAAAATTCTGAAGAATTCAAATTTTGAGGATATTATTATAGAAAGGTTCTGGGAGAGAGTTAGAAAGCTTGGTATAAGGAAATATAACCGTGGACTCTCCACAGTAAGGGTTGCAGAAGAAATTAAATTAATTAAACAAGTTACTGAAAATATAAATTATAGAGAGTGCTACAATAAAACAATAAAAATTACTAGGAGAAAAGGTGGATAAAAACGTCATAAAAGAACACCCTACATGGGCCATTATTGACTCGTCTAAACTACAAGAGTATCAAGCCTGTCCTAGGAAGTTCTTCTTCAGATACATCCTTGGGTGGGATCTTGAAATAACAAGTCACCATTTAGTATTTGGTGAGTCCTGGCATCAAGCTATGGAACACATACTAATACATGGCTATGTACCTGAAGTACTTGTACAAGCAGCAAATATTGCTGAAGTATATTACCGTCAGCACTTCTCAGCATCATCAGATGGTGAACGAGGGGCTAAAGTCCCAGGGAACATACCTATATCACTTGCATACTATGCACAGAACTATGCATTTGACAAGTTTGAAGTATTGTATACCGAAATAAGAGGTGTAGTTCCTGTCAGTGAAGATAGAGTTCTATACTTCCGTATGGACTCCATTATGCGAGATCCAATGCACCAGAATTTAATCATATCTCTTGAGCACAAGACTGCTGGTCGTAAGGATGCCTTTAGTAAATACACAACTAATATCCAAAGTGGTACATATAACCATGTATTGTATAGTTCATTTGAAAAGGGTGAAGTCTACGGAGTTATTATAAACGGTGTAGTCTTCTATATTAAGAACGATCCACTTATGATGAGACTTCCTGCTCGTCGTAATGAAGACAGTATGGCTGAGTGGTTATGGTCAGTGAACCAATTAATGGATAGGCTCGACTGGGATATGGAAGAACTTAATGAATCATCTGAAGATGAACAGGTAATGTGTGCCTTTGCGAAGAATACTGAGTTTTGCCACCAATATGGAGAGTGTAAATATTACGACTTCTGTCATGTCTGGAGCAATCCTATTCAATATATAGGCCAACCGCCATTTGGTTTTAAGGAAGTATGGTGGGATCCTTCAGAACGTGAGTCAAAAGCAATATTTGATGGTGGGACTATAACACCGATAGATAAATTCTTAGAAGGAGAAATTAATGTACCAATCACCGAGTAAAAAAGAACCAGCAAAGCCAGCAGGGATGAAGCAACCCGCACCTACTCCTGGAGTGCGTCCAGCACAAGGGCCAAAGCCACAACCACGCCCTGGTATAATTGATGCAAAAATCACAGATGTAGATGCCGCTAAAATATTTGCAGAACTTGCTGATAATTATAAACGTAAGAAAGGTAAAAAAGTAAATATCTTTTTATTAGGTGATTCTGGCTCAGGTAAGACAGATTTATTAAGGACGATGCCAGGGCCGGTTTATGTAGATAGCTTTGATCCTGAAGGCCTTATGACACTAACAGAAGAAATTGAATCAGGGTTTATTATTCCTAATACTAAATGGGAAACTGATAATCCTAAAAAACCAACTATGTTTAGGTTATGGGATGACCACTTTCTTAAATTATATATAAATGGTTTCTTTGATCATGTAGGGACATATTCTTTAGATAGTCTTACTACATGGGGTGATGCTTTAATGGGTTTTATACAAGCAGAAAAAGGTAGAGCCAATACTAATCCATACCCAGAAGATTATGGACTACAACAAGTATTGGCAAAAACTGCTATAAAAATGATAGCAGGGTTACCTTGTAATTGTGTAATAACAGCACATATTAGTACAATGAAGGATGAAGTTGCAGGTAACTTAATATCATCAATGATGATACCTGGTAAAGCAGCTATAAAACTCCCAATAGAATTTAGTGAGTTATATATCCTTGAAGCAAAATCTGTAATGGATATAGCAAAAGGAGAGACAACTAAAAGAACATTACTTACTAGAAATACAGGTAAGTATAAAGCAAAAACAAGAATGGGTAGGAGAGGTTTATTTGAAATGAGAGAACCTGCTGACCTTGGCGCTTTAATGCGCAAGGCTGGTTATTCTACAGAAAATAAGCCATTAATGCCAGGACAGTGATCCCTGTATTACAAATTGTAACACAGTAACAACAGATAAAAGGGCTTATACTATGATTAGAGCTAAAATGAAAGTGATAGAAGTCAATAGAAACATAGACGGTGGTGAAGTTAAACTTTCACCTGTCACTAGTGGTTCTAAAGAAAATGATGAGTTCTACAAATATACACCAGGTGGTCGATTAGTACTGATGATTATAAATAAAAGTACTACTGACCTATTCAATCCAGGTGACGAATTTTTTGTAGATCTTACAAAGTGTGAATAAACAGTAACAATAAAAGAAGGAGACTCATAATATGGGTTTACTTGGATATGCAACTAGTCAGATTCCTGACATGGCTAATGTACAGAAAGGTGAGTATCGCCTTGCCTGTGCAGAAGCAGAGGACAAGGTAGCTCAAACTGGGCGTGATATGGTAGCAATGAAATTCAACATTGCTGATTATCCTTCAACATTCCCAGTATATCATAATGTGAGTTTGCCTAAAGAAGGTGATCCACAGAAAACGATTGACGCTTTACTTGGTAATGTAAAGCAATTGAAGTTAGCATTTGGCTACGGCCCTGATGATGACTTTGATAGTGGTGATCTTATAGGGCGCGATGATATCTGGGCGGTGCTTGACGAGAGAGAGACTAAAAATGGTCCTCGCAATGAAATCCTGTATTTTATTATAAGTCAAGCCGATGTTGCTAAAACAGAAAGTGCAGATTTACCTCCAGAAGGTGAAGAAACTAATCCTGCAACGGAAGAACAAACGCCTAAGACCTAAATAATACTTATTGGTGGGGCGGCTAACACTGCCCCACCTTTTGTATTTTATATGGAGAAAGTATGGATCAGGAAGAGCATAAACCACGAGTAACAGTAGACATTACAAAGGAGCAGGAGGTGGCATTGAAGGAAATGATACCTCATGGTCTTAAGAAAAGGATGTTTGGTTTTATAATAGATGACATGATTACTATAATGAGTGATCCAAGAAAAAGGTTTATATTTTTAGGAGCAATGGCAGCCCGTGACTTAAGACTTGAGGACTGGCTGAAGGTTCCTAAGACAACATTAAAGAAGTTGTATTAATAACTTCAAAGGAGACTAGCATGAAACGTATAGAGTTTATTCTCTACACAGGAGCGCTACTAGCCCCCATTAAAGTATTGCCTAAAATAAAGAAGCGAACATTATTAGGCGATTGGAATAACTTAACAAACAAACAGAAAATTATTAGGGATTTTTCTTATGAGTACGGCAAGAAGTTTAGGTTGGAAAAAACGCTTACTGCAATCGCTTGGCAAGAATCGAGTTTTGGAAAGAAGCTCAGGAACCCTAAGGAAGAATCCAGAGGAATCTTTGGTGGATATGCAGTCACAGTCGCTAGAAGACACTTCAAACTTGGTGCTTACTACGACCCAATCAAAGATAGGACAGTATACACTTTACCTACTCCACAACAATTAAGATATGTCAAAGGCAGGTTGCTATTGGAAAAAGAGTTTGCTGCAGAACATGCTATTTTACAATTACAAGAAGGTATTAGTATAACTAACATTAATAAAATAACACCAAGGTTAGGTAAATGGCAATATATATGGGCGTACTACAATGGTGGAACTAACTGTGAAAATGAACCACTCGCCTTAAAATATGCGTCTAATATCTATAAGAAAGTTAAAATAATAAGACTATCAGGATATAATGGCTAGACTCGAGGATTTTAAGCAAAGCATTACTAAGATGCAACCAGAAGAGTTTAACATATGGCTTACTGATCTACGTCAATCTAGACGTACACCCAAAATTATACATAGTAAAGATAAAAAGAAAAGTACTAAGAAGAAAAGGGGTACTGGCCCTAAAAAGCAGAAGAAAATAACTACAAGAACCAGTAGTAAAGTAATGATTAAAACACTTACTAAAGAACAAAGAGAACAACTTGCTAAGGAATTAAAGAGCCTATGAAACTTGGATTAATAAACATAGCTGATATAACAGAAGGGGCACGAGCCAGACAAGATTATGGGGACATTGATGGTTTATCTAAAGATATCAAGAAAAATGGTCTTATATGTCCTATAGCACTTATGGAATTGCCTGATAATAAATACAGATTGCTTGCTGGTGGTCGTAGAATAAGAGCATTAAGGTTGATAAATATAAAAGAGATAGCTGCTCATATTTATGACCATGTTCTTACTAAACTTGAAATGAATACAATTGAGTTAGCAGAGAACTTACAACGACAAGAATTGACATGGGACGAGGCCATAGCACTTAAGAAAAAAATTCATGAGCAGTTAGTTGAAATTTATGGAGAGAAAGTTGCTAGAACACCTGGAGCTGAAGGTCATAGTATGGCTGACACTGCTGCACTTCTTGGTGAGAGTGTAGCCAATGTATCTAGAGACCTAAAACTTGCTGGGATGGTTGAAATTACACCTGAACTGGCGACTGCAAAGAATAAAAGTACAGCTCGTAAGATGGTAGACAAAGTTGGTAAGGATATTATAAGAGAAAGACAGGCTGCTAAAGTTGAAAAAGAATTAGAAGATAGTGGAATTGACAATGTTAAGAAAGTTATTATTGATAACTACTTCACTGGAGATTTCTTTGAAGGTGTTAAGAAAGTTAAAGATAACACTGTTGACATTATAGAACTTGACCCACCGTATGCTATTGACCTTCATAAACAAAGGAAGGTTGAAAATGCTGACGCCAAGATACATATGCAAGGGTATAATGAAATAGATATTAAGGATTATCCTAGGTTTATGAGGGAAACACTTAAAGAATGTTTCCGTATATTAAAACCTGGAGGATGGATAATTACTTGGTTCGGCCCTGACCCTTGGTTTAGATTCATATACACTATGTTAAAAGTTACAGGTTTCAAAGGTAAAGCAATCCCTGGTGTTTGGGTCAAGCCTGCCGGACAGACAAAACGACCTGATATGTATTTAGCGAACACCTATGAGATGTTCTTTTACGCTAGAAAAGGGGACGCTATTATTAGTGTTCAAGGGAAGTCTAATGTATTCAACTACAAATCTGTCCCTGACTACAGTGGTAAGCATCCAACTGAACGGCCAATAGAAATGATACAGGATATTCTAATGACCTTTGGTAGCCCTGGCTGTATTATTTGTGTCCCGTTTGTAGGCAGTGGTAATACCTTATTAGCTGCAGCAAATTTAGGAATGATTGCATTTGGTTATGATAAAACTAAAGACTTCAAGGATACATTTACCTTAAGAGTTAATGAAGGTACCCCTAGGAATTACTGTTCTTATAAAGATGAGGAGGGCCCCAATGAAGTGTCCAACCTGTAAAGGAACACGGGAAATACACCCGCTGAGAGAAAGGGGGGTGGACATAGTAGGTAAATATGACTACTTCTTTAACAACTTGCTAGAGTGGAGGGCGAACTGTCGTACAGCAACCAAAGACCGGAGGGATCATGAGTTATCATACTAATGTTGATTTTCAAAAAGAATTAAAGCTATGCCCGTTTTGTGGGAGCAACAAGGCGCGTCGTAATGATTTGTATAATTGGAAGGCCGTTTGCTTGGATTGTGGCGCAGAAAGCCCTTATGAACAGTGGAACAACCGCCCCATAGAAAAAGCCCTTCAGGTTGAGATAGATAGGCTGAGGGGTGTAATACAGGATATTGAGAAGGCAGCATGGTTTAAAACTGCTGATAGACCTAATCATTACATGTTTATTAGTGGCATGGAAGCAGTCTTCGAAATTGTAACAGAAGTTGCCAAACAAGCCCTCAAGGAGGCCAATCATGAATAAAATGAGCGAGAAGCCAAGTAAACATTCTGAAATACGATTATATGCACCAGACAGAGCGGCAAACTGGTTGGCAGAGTATAACCCCGAATTTCAACATCTGCAAACGATAGGTTCAAATACAGCAACTCCGTGGGCTGCCATTTCAAATTATCATGGCTGGGATTACCTTACTCCTGAACCTATACAGGTGGAGTGGGAAGCCGTGTGCGAGTTTGGAGATAACAGATGGAAATGTGTTCTCGCTTCAGATATTACCCTTAAATGCATTCCTGTAATCGGAGGCAAATGGATATTTAAGATGCTTGGGGTAATAAACTATTGGGATTTGCATCAAACTTATGGTTCCCTCGAATCCGCCCAAATCGCAGCCATTGAATTTTACAACAACTTACGGGCAGATATGCCGGAAGTGAGGATGAAGTGATCCGAGAATATGTATGTGGATTTCTATTTAGTGTGGATGAGGCACGAATCGCATTAATACTAAAAAACCGTCCGAAATGGCAGGCAGGATCTTATAACGGCATTGGTGGGCACGTAGAGGCTGTAGAACTTCCCGCCCACGCGATGCGTCGAGAATTTAAAGAAGAGACTGGGGTGGACGTAGCAGATTGGACTTTGTTTTACACGGGAGTATACGGGCATTATAAAAAACAAAATGCGGAGAATCCTATGGCCAAAGTATATTTCTATAAAGCCTTTAACAGCCTGATTGATTTTGCTAAAACCATGGAAGATGAGGAAGTGAAAGTATTTGATGTAGCCGTGCTACCTTCGTTGCAACTCATCCCGAACTTGAAATGGCTAATACCTTTGGCTTTAGACCCCTACGAGAGTCCGGTCGATGCCTCCCCTATAACTATAGATAGAGAGTGAGGGTGAAGTGAAGTGCCACCTAATTAAGTTTCTATTTATTATGTTATTATCTACACCTATTAATGCACAAGAAGATATATTAGTAGCATTAACAGTCATGGATATTGTTACTACTAACTTTATAGCAGTGACAGGTGGTGTAGAATTAAATCCATTACTACCTGCTAATGATCTAGGAAAATTAATACTAATCAAATCAATAATACTTGTAGTATATCTAAAGACTAGTCCTTCAAAGTGGCAAGTATGGGTTATGAATATTGTAGTATCAACAGCTGTAGTTAATAATCTATGGCAAATAGAAAATAGAAAATAGTTATGAATATTCAAGTAGGAGGCCACGGCCCTAAAGACTGTAAAATATGTTTTATAGGAGAGGCTCTTGGTTATGATGAAGTAAAGTCAGGGATACCATTCTCTGGTTCTTCTGGTCAAATGCTTGATAAACTTATGCAAAGTGCAGGCATTAACCGAGAGGAATGCTATGTCACTAATGTTATAAAAGAACGCCCAATTAATAATGATGTTTCTATATTTATTTCTATCCCTAAAGATAGACGAGGGACAGTAAAAACTACAGAAGCATACCGTGAGTATGAAGAATACCTACACGAAGAACTCCAATCAATCAATGCAAATGTAATAGTACCAGTAGGTAATGTAGCACTTTATGCTACAATGAGACTTATCCAAATTAGTGCAAGACGAGGTTCTATATTCCATGGTTACGTTCCTGCTATACGTAATAGAAAAGTTATTGCTATAGTCCATCCAAGTAGTTTACTACGGGGTTATTTAGGCCGTCGTGTATGTATTGAGGACTTGGTTAGAATTAAAAAGGAAGCAGAGTTTCCTGAGTTTAGACTAACTAAACGTGAATTAATAATAAGGCCGTCCTACCAATCTTCATTAGAGTATTTAGATAGATGTGAACAGATAGGAGTTGCTGCTTATGATATTGAAGTAGATAAACGGTCGAGGGAGATTAGTTGTATATCATTCTCTTATGACAAACACAGTGCTATTAGTATACCATTCATGTCAAAAGGCAGGGACTACTTCTCTCACCCACAAGAACGTGAAATTTGGTTAGCAATAGGGAACCTACTAGAAAATACGAGTGTAAAGAAACTTGTACATAATGGCAGTTTTGATAACTGCTATGTTTTTGAAAAGGGTGGGATAGTTACTAAAAATTTCGATGATACAATGGTTGCTATGGGTATAGTAACTCCAGACTATGCTAAAACATTACATTTCTGTACGTCACTATACACTGACGTTCCATATTATAAGGAGGAAGGACAAGCTAGGATACATGGAATGGGTGGCAGTGATGAAAGTTTCTGGGAGTACAATGCTAAAGATAGTATAGTCCTCCATGAAATATGGGATGAAATATATACAGATTTAGTAAGCATGGGCAATCTACCAACTTATATCAGACAAATGAAGATGGTAGACCCTATGATATATGCTACAAACCGTGGTATAAAAATGGATATGGATGGGAAGCAAATTGAAGTAGATAACAATGAAAGAAAAGCAAACATACTTATTGATGAAATTAAAAAAGAGACTAACGGTGTTATAACAAAGCCTAAGAGTGTCCTACAAATTAGACAATACTTCTATTTTGACTTAGGAATTAAACCTGTAATGAATAAGGGTATTATGTCTACAGATGCTAATGCACTTAAAAAATTAACAGGACGTGGCTATCCTTTAGCATCTAAAATATTACGGGCTAGACAATATAAGGATAGGAATAGCAAATTCATAAACCAACCAATGTCTCCAGATGGTAGGTTACGTGGCTCCTTTAATGTAGTAGGTACAAAACCAGGGAGATTTAGTCACTCAAAAAATATACATGAGGAAGGCTTTAATATACAAACTCCACCACATGAAGTACGACAATATATGCTTGCTGATGAAGGTCACTTCATTATGGATATTGATCTTAATCAAGGTGAGAGTAGAATTGTAGCGTACCTTGCGCCTGAGCCTAATATGATACATGCTTTCGAGTATGGTATAGATATCCACGCACAGACTGGTAGTATGATTTCTAGTCTACCTATTGAAGAAGTTATAAAACAGCATAAAGAAAATATATTCTGTCATTTAGGTGACGGCCTTCATACTTGGAGATTCTGGGGGAAGAAGTGTGACCACGGCTTTAATTATGGCATGGGCCCAGTTAGATTTGCTACAGAGTGTGAAATTAGTGTTAAAGAAGGGAAGTTCTTGTGGAATAGGTACCATGCAATCTACCCAGGGGTTAGAATGTTCCATCAGTGGGTGGATAACCACTTACGTAGACATGATATGACGTTAGTAAATCCTTATGGACGAGTACGTAGGTTCTTAGGCAGGATGGACGAAGCGACTGTTCGTGAAACAGTAGACCATTTATGTCAAAGTACTGTAGCTGATAAAGTTGATGAAGAAGGCATTGCTTTTATGTGGGAGAATCAACAATGGTTTAGACATTTTGAGATACTTAATCAGATGCATGATTCTATTGACCCTCAGATACCACTTCATACACCAAGGTTAGAAATAGCAGATGCACTACTTAGATTAAGGGACAATTTAAATAAACCAATTACTTGGAGAGGAGTGGATTTTAAAATTCCTGTAGGTTTAAGTTTAGGATTCAACTTCATGGAAGGAAGTGACAAGCAAGATGATAAAGGGAGCTACATTGGTAATCCATTAGGACTTAGAGAAATTGATTTTATGAAATTTACAGAGGCCAGTGAACTGGCAAAAGAATTAAACAATGTTTTAGGCCATTTAAGTGATTTAAAAAATAGAAACATGAATGAGTAGGTATTTAAATGACTGGTTAGAAGGATGGTTAGAATATCAAGAAAATACTGAACCACCTAGACAGTTTGTAAAATGGGTAGCAATATCTGTCATTGCTGCAGCATTACAGAGAAAATGTAAGCTTGTATTAGGGCATCTTACGTGGTATCCTAATATGTACATAGTACTAGTCGGCCCATCAGGGAGTAGGAAAGGTACAGCTATGGACCCTGGCAGAATAATGCTTAACTGGAAAGGTATTAAGTTATCTGCTAATGCTACAACACGCGAGGCACTTATTAGAGCTATTAAAAATTCCACATCATCTGACACTGATATAGAAACAGGGACATTTAATGCACACCATTCACTTACAATTTATTCTCAAGAGTTAACAAGTTTTATGGGGTATAATAATGTACAACTAATGAGTGACCTTACTGATTTATATGACAGTCAAGATCAGTGGGATTATGATACTAAAGATGAAACCAAGAAAGACTTTATAAGTGATGTATGGCTGAATTTAATAGGGGCAACGACACCTGAGACTCTACACGCTGCATTACCTATGGAGTCTGTCGGTGGTGGTTTCACTAGTCGCATTGTATTCATATATGGAGATGAGAAGTATAAGGTCGTTCCCATCCCTTTCCTTACCAAGGAGGACATAGAGACCTATAAAAAGTTACAGCATGATTTAGCAGAAATACAATTACTACGAGGGCTATTTAAAATAAGTGATAGTTTTATTAAAAGGTATAGTGAATGGAGAGAGTACAATGAGAAGAATCCTGTATTCACTGACCCTAGACTTGGTGGTTATTTAGATAGAAGGCCAGCACATGTAATGAAGCTCTCAATGGTTCTAAGTGCATCACAGAGTAATGACATGCTTATAACTCAGACAATCTTTGATAGAGCACTCAAAATGATTGAAGAACCTGAGAAGCAAATGATGCGTGTGTATGAAGGTCTTGGAGAAAGTAGGGATTCAAGTGTACTAGCCCGAGTTATGAACGATGTACTTATGGCAGGTGGTCAGGGGTGTGCATTTCCTGACCTTATGGCTAGATATTATTATGCTGCAGATGAAGATATGCTACGTAGGATATGGAGAGCGCTTTCAACTATGCCTCAATTTACTGTCTTACCAGATGAAGTTACTAAACAACAGAGGTTGTATTATATAGGAGATAATGAAGATGGGACTACTGGGACAGAAAACTAACTTCAAACACAACCCTGAAAGTAAATTAGGGTTTGGGAAGTACAATAAATATAGATGGTCAGATGTACCTGAGTATTACCTTGATTACCTTATAGTAAATTTTGACGACGAAAGTAATGCAAGACAACACGCACTTGCTGAAGTAAAAAGAAGAGGCGTGGATCACTATAAATACCTAGATAGGGATTAATACAATGAATACAATACTAGATGATGCAGCACGATTAACTTCACAGGAGCGTAATGAAGATTATGGGCCACCTGAAAAGGATTTTAAATGTGTTACTGAAATGTTTAATATATATATTAGACATAAATATGAGATGAGACGCTTAGCATCTGAACCAGTTCAAATAAAATTACTAAGCTCAGAAGATCATGCAATCTACATGATTCTCACCAAGATTAGTAGGCATGCATACAAACCTAAACGTGACAACTGTGTAGATATTGCTGGTTATGCTAGGACACTTGCAATAGTTGGGGGATTCGATGAAATAGAATATGAAACACCTAGTCATATTCTATCAGAAGCAGCTGCGTCATTGAAAGGAAACTAAATGACACTTATAATATTATTCAAAATACTAGCAACGCTTTCAATAGTAAATTTACTACGTAACTTTGGTAAGTATACAGGAGGAATACACTATTTACTACAATGGTTGGTTGATAGTTTAACTATCATTGGTGCACTATACGGATTAGTGCTTATTTGGTTTTAATAATAAGGAGAAAGTAAATGACTGATAAAATAATCTATCTCGATATGGATGGAGTCATCACCAATTTTATCGGAGCTGTAAGTAGGCTATTTGAAATTGGTAGTGATATGCATCTTAATTGGAGAAGTATGGCTGAGTACTATAAAATATCGAATGAAGATATGTATGACGTCGTTAAAATTATAGGTACTACAAATACAAAGGCATTTTGGAGGCGTATAGATGCAGAAGGTGTTAATTTCTGGAATAATTTACATATGTACCCTTGGTTCTTTGCACTACTCAAAGTACTAAAAGGATATGGTACAGTAATACTACTGTCTAGCCCTTCTATGGAACCTTCATGTGTTAGTGGAAAGACACTGTGGATACAAAGATATTTAGGTAGAGGCTTCAGAAATTATATATTCTGTCCTGCGCCACATAAACATTTATTAGCGCACAAAAATACTATATTAATTGATGACAATATCAAGAATATCAAGCAGTTTATAGATGCAGGTGGTAATGGTATTCTATTCCCACAGCCGTGGAATACTGCCTATGATAAACTTGGTGTAGAATACAGCGATGACTTCGCGTATCCAAGTTCAATAGTTAACTACATAGATAAGGAGATAAAACATGTCACGAGCACTTAAAATAACTGTAGAAGTTATTAGAAAAGAAAGTAGAAAGTGTGAGCAATGCTTCCAGGAGATTAATGAAGATATAGTTATTGCTCATGAAACCAGAGAATATATTGAAGATAATGAAGGAGTAATGTATGGAGGTTCAATACCTAAAGAGTTAATTAGAACTATCATTAATATGCTAAAAACAAAACAACTAATAAAGGATGAGTCATGAGTAAAATAGCATGGATTGATGTCGAAACTACAGGACTTGATAAAGTCAAGAATGGTATACTACAAATAGCATGTAAAATTGAATCAGGTGGAAGGGTTATAGATAGTTTTGTATCTTATGTCCATCCTTTTGACACTGATGAAATTGCACAAGAAGCACTTGATGTAAATGGTATAACTCGTGAGCAAATAGCTGGTTTCCCACTCGCATCAGAAGTACTACCAATATTCACTGCATTCCTTAAGCAGCATGTTGATCAGTATGATAGGACAGATAAACTCATTG
>SDBU01005633.1_pt1 | contig 14930 bp, 13 predicted proteins | sample 2277071 | NCBI WGS metagenome assembly SDBU01 (sample SAMN10397929, study PRJNA504765) | marine sediment metagenome | isolation source: marine sediment core GS08_GC12, 126 cmbsf | place: Arctic Ocean: Gakkel Ridge, Loki's castle | collected 2008
TAACTTGCGTAGCAAGTTATTGATTTGTGAGGAAAGTGAAAATGACATTTTTCGCTTTCCGCGGAGTAAAAAGCCACGGATGGACTTTTTACGACCCTATCAACTGTGAAACAAATAGTAGCCATTGACGGACCTTCCGGCGCCGGAAAAAGTACCCTGTCACGCACTCTTGCAAGGAGTCTGAATTACCTGCACCTTGATACAGGTGCTATGTACCGGGCGGTCGCCCTGGCCGCTATCGGGGCTGGCGTCACACTGAACGACCCGGTAGGTCTTGATAAACTCTGCTCGGTGATCGACATCAAATTGAAAGACGAACCTGACGGCCTGGTGGTTATGCTGGACGGGGTGGATGTTACTGAGCAGATAAGAACTCCCGAGATCTCCATTGCTTCTTCCAACGTATCGGCAGTCAGTGAAGTCCGGAGGCATATGGTACGTCTGCAGAGGGAAATGGGTGCTCAGGGAGGTGTCATAGCCGAGGGAAGGGATGTAGGAACGGTCGTATTCCCCGGTACACGCGCCAAGTTCTATATTGACGCAAGCCTTTGGGAGAGGGCCAGGCGGAGGCACGAAGAGCTGAAGGAAAAGGGTGCAGATGACACTCTCGAACAGGTAATGGCCGAGATAGAGCAAAGGGACAAAAACGATTCGGCAAGATCGGATTCCCCTCTCAGGATAGCCGATGATGCCATAATTGTGGACACAACGTATATGACTCCCGAGGAAGTTGTGAAATATATCGCCGAAAAAGTAAGAGAGCTGGAGAAGGATTGAGTGTCTGAAGTTAGAGTCGCACCCAACGCAGGTTTTTGCTTCGGTGTGGAAAGGGCCGTTGAGCTTGCCGTTTCGGCCATAGAGGAAGGGTCCGGACCTGTCTATACTCTTGGCCCCATAATCCACAACCCACAGGTAGTGGAACGCCTTCGTGAAAAGGGGTTGATGATGGCAGAGTCGCTGGAGGAAATCCAGGAGGGTACTGTGATCATCAGGTCCCACGGTGCTCCCAAGGGTATCATCGAAGAAGCCTCATCACGAAACCTGAAAGTCATCGATGCTACCTGTCCGCTGGTCAACAGGCTAAAAGACAGGGTTATGGATCTGGTCAGTGAGGGCTACAACGTAGTTATAGTGGGAGATTCAGATCACCCGGAGGTAAGCGCTATTCTCAGTTTTGCCGGCCCTCAGTGCTTTGCTGTAAAGAACGTTGAGGAACTTCTGGACCGTAACGACCTTTCCGGGAAAGTAGGTCTCGTTGCCCAGACTACCCAATCTCTCAAGAATCTTCAGGAGGTTGCGGCCCATCTGGTAATTACATGTAGTGAGATAAGGGTTTATCAGACAACATGTCACTCCACAAATACAAGGAGTGCCGAAGCCAGGGAAATGGCGAGAGAAGTGGATGTCATGGTAGTTGTTGGAGGGAAAAGCAGCTCAAACACCAGGCGTCTTGCGGATGCTGCCGCCGATGAGGGAGCGACTACTTACCACATCGAAAGCGCCGAGGAGTTGGCTCAGCTGGATCTGCCGAAAAACTGTGTTTTTGGCGTTACGGCTGGAGCGTCGACGCCCTCGTGGATTATAGATGAAGTGGTGACTGTTCTTGAGAAACTGTAGTAATTTCCTGGGGTTATGCGGCTGTTGGAGCCACAGGGAATTCAGAATCCAGAAGTCAGAATTCAGAAGTATAATTTAATGGGCCATCCTGGATTATTTCAGTTATCTGGGACAGCCCCAAATTTAATCGAAGTTGTTAGCGAAGTATGGTAATCATTTGGATATTAGGATCGGTTTATCAAGCAGCTCGTTTTAATAATTTTACATGGAACACAAGACAATAGATTCCAAACTAAAGTTGGCAGAATTTAAGTTTTGTGTACCCGATACTGACTTCTGGCTTCTGACTCCTGAATTCCAGAGCGAGCGGAACATTGAACGTTAAACATTGAACGTTCAACGCCGGCCATAGGCCGGTGCAGCAATTGACATGGTTCAGTAAATGTAGGATAATCCGCTCCCGTTCGGCAACAAAAATACTAAGGAGGACTTACAGAGCATGACAACTGAAGAAAAGAACGCCCACACGAACGACGAACAGGGCGATGAGATCCCGCCGGGAGAGGGGATTTTGGAGGAAGCACCTGATTCTGTGGAAGTGGATGACGAAGTAGAGGACGAAGAAGATTTTGAAGCTCTCTATGAGGCGAGCATAAAGGATCTCAGGGAGCGCGAAGTGGTTTCAGGCACTGTTATTGGTATCAACGATGAGGGTGTGCTGGTTGACGTTGGTTATAAATCCGAAGGATTGATTCCCAGGAAACAGTTTTGTGATGAGGAGGGCGAACTCACCGTTGAGGTGGGCGATTCCGTGGAAGTCTTTCTCGAGAAGAAAGAGGACTCCGAGGGCCTGATCTATCTCTCCAAGGAAAAAGCCGACAAGATGAAGGTCTGGAACGATATTGGAAGTGCTTTTGAGAGTAACGAACCGATTCTCGGGAAGATAATATCGAAAATAAAGGGCGGCCTTACCGTTGATATTGGCGTCAAGGCTTTCCTGCCTGGTTCGCAGGTTGACGTGAGGCCGATCAGGAACCTGGATCGGCTGGTTGGAGAGGAGTTCTTTTTCAAGATTATCAAGTTCAATCCCCGCAGAGGGAACGTTGTTCTGTCCCGCCGTGTACTTCTTGAACAGGAAAGAGAAAGCAAAAAAGAAGAAACACTCAAAGTCCTGGAAGAGGGAAGTGTGATGGAGGGCGTAGTAAAGAACATCACAGACTACGGAGCCTTCATAGACCTGGGAGGCATAGACGGTCTCCTGCACATCACGGACCTTTCCTGGGGACGGATGCAGCATCCCACGGAGATATTGGCTGTCGCCGAAAAGGTAAATGTCAAGATCCTGAAATTCGATCGGGAGCGGGAAAGGGTTTCCCTGGGAATGAAGCAGCTTTCCGAAGATCCGTGGGAAACCGTACCCGTCAAATATCCAATTGGCGAAATCATCAAGGGTGAGATAGTAAGCATTACCGACTATGGTGCATTCGTGAGGCTGGAAGATGGTGTCGAAGGTCTCGTGCATATCTCCGAGATGACCTGGAACAGAAAACTCAGGGATCCCTCCAAACTGGTAGAGGTCGGTGATAAGGTGGATGCGAAGGTACTGAATATAGACAAGGAGAACAGAAGGATCTCCCTGGGGATGAAGCAGATCGAACCCAATCCCTGGGATGTGGTCGCGGATAAATATCCCCCTGGAAGCATTGTAGAGGGTAAGGTAAGAACCTTGACCGACTTCGGTGCCTTTGTGGGACTTGAGGAGGGTGTTGACGGTTTAATTCACGTCAGCGATATGTCATGGACCCAAAAAGTAAACCACCCTTCAGAGATCGTAAAGAAGGGTGATGAGGTCAAGGTTGTTGTGCTCAGCGTAGACAAGGGAAGGGAACGCCTCTCGCTGGGCCTCAAGCAGTTGACACCCAACCCATGGGAGGAGATCGAGAAGCGCTTCCCTGCAGGGTCCGTAGTCACAGGTAAAGTCATCAACCACGCCGACTTTGGAACATTTGTGGAGATAATGGAAGGTGTCGAAGGACTTGTTCATATTTCCGAAATGGATCTCGAAGATAACCAGAAGCCGGAGGAGGTGTACCCACCGGGTTCTGAAGTCGAGATAAAAATACTAAACCTCGATCCTGATGAAAGAAAAGTGAGCCTGAGCATATCGGCTACCAAGGAAGGTTCAAAAACTGATCACTACGCCAGCTACGTAAACAGTTCCGGAGGAGGCGCTACCTTAGGTGACATCCTTGGCGATACTCTGGCTGCCAAGGCATCAGAGACCGAATCTGCCCAGGAGGAAACAGAAGCTGCCGATATTGTAGAAGAAGAGGCCGCTGCCGTTACGGATGAGGAAGCTGCCGATGTTGTAGAAGAAGAGGCCGCTGCCGCTACGGATGAGGAAGCTGCCGATGTTGTAGAAGAAGAGGAAGCTGCCGCTACAGAAGAGGAAGCTGCCGATGTTGTAGAAGAAGAGGCCGCTGCCGCTACAGATGAGGAAGCTGCCGATGTTGTAGAAGAAGAGGCCGCTGCCGCTACAGATGAGGAAGCTGCTGATGTTGTAGAAGAAGAGGTCGCTACCGTTACAGAAGAGGAAGCTGCTGATGTTGTAGAAGAAGAGGCCGCTGCCGCTACAGAAGAGGAAGCTGCCGATGTTGTAGAAGAAGAGGTTGCTGATGAACAAGATGAGACTCAGGATCCTGAAGCTTCTGATACCGATTCGGCCGACCAGGAGCAGGAAGAGGAAAAGAGCTAACATCATAGATCCGACACCCTGACTGGTAATAATGGCCGTGAGACCTTTTATTTACAGGACTCATGGCCTTTGTTATTTTATAGAAGTGGTGTTGTTAAGGTCGTAGTAATTCATCAACGCGCCCATTGAGGGGTACTCAAATCAATGTCCGTAAGCAGGGAGATTGAACGATGAGCAAGGGAACAAGGATCATTATCATCCTTTCCGGGTTAATCATCCTGGCAGCTTTTGCCACCGGCATGCTGAGCAGGATCAAACCGAATCTTTTCACTCCGGATTCCATTGGGCTTCTCAGGGTTGAGGGTGTGATAATTGATGTTGATTGGTACATAGAGCAGGTCCACTCATTCAGAGACAATGAAAACATCAAGGGTGTTGTCCTCAGGCTGGATACGCCTGGAGGTGCAATTGCTCCCACTCAGGAACTTTACAGTGAGCTTGTGAAGCTCAAGGAGAACAAGCCGATAGTGACTTCAATGGGAACTATAGCTGCTTCCGGGGGCTATTATCTGGCGTGTGCGTCAGACTGGATAATTGCCAACCCGGGTACGATCACAGGCAGTATCGGTGTGATCATGGAGTTCATGAACATGGAGGAACTCTTCAGCAAGATCGGCATCAAGAGCCGGGTGATAAAGAGCGGTGAGCACAAGGATATGGGGTCTCCCTTCAGAGAGTTGACCGAGGAGGAAAAGAGGCTGCTTGGCGATATGGTTTTGGATACCCACGACCAGTTTGTCAACGTTGTCCTTGAGGCAAGGCCGGTGATGAGCGATGAGATCAGACCCTACATGGACGGAAGGGTAATGACTGGCAGGCAGGCAAAGGAGCTGCAGCTTGTGGACGAAATGGGAAATCTGGCTGACGCTCTTGTTAAAGCAGCAGAGCTGGCCGGCCTTCCAGAGGGTCCTCCGGAAGTTGTGGAGCCGAAAAAGGATGAAGGAGGTCTCCTCACCTTTTTGTTTGGCCAGAGTGCAGGAGAAGCCGTAAAAAGCATTGTTACCCAGATAGAAGTTCTTAGTGGAGGACAAAGAGAGTACCTTCAACTCTGGCGAGCTTTTTAAAAGACGGCTCCAACATCGCTGGGTGTGCAGCGCTCAATTTACCCCCAACCGAAATTAGAGATTGGATTATTTATATTCACCCCTCCCCTGGCGGGAGGGGAACTTAAGGGGAGGGGGTAATACTGCATCTGTTAAAGGAGACAAGAGCCTTTAACGCAGAGGGCCGCAGAGAAAAAAATTCTTTGAAATTACTAGAAACCAGCCCTCGGCAAGCTCGGGCCCTGAGCCTGTCGAAGGGAAAATAGAAACTCCAGCCGCAGGCTTGCAGGGGTGTCAAAGGGTGGAGGAAAAAACAGTTGCAGTTACTTCGATACTTACATACTTCGATACTTCGACACACAGCCGTAAGTCGAAGGGCTTTTTTCCGGAATCCCTTTCTAATTTTTTAACTATTAGTCAATTTAGAGATGAAACAAATTAATTCTTTTGTTATCTAACGTCTTGACTTTTCACGTATTTTTGTTTAGCCTTTTTCTATATTTATTCGATGATGATAGGGATTTGAGGAGGAATCATGACCAAGGCTGAACTTATAGAGGCCCTTGTTGAGAGGATCGATCGGTTAACCAAGAAAGAAGCGGAGTTGATTGTCAACGTGGTTTTAAGGAGCATCTCTGATTCTTTGGCAGGTGGAGATAAGGTTGAACTGAGAGGGTTCGGAAGCTTCAAGGTGAAGGAGAGAAGGGCAAGGGAAGGAAGGAACCCGAAGACAGGCAAGAAGGTCATGGTAGAAGCCAAGAGGGTGCCGTACTTCAAAGCAGGTAAGGAGTTGAGGGAGAGGGTTAATAATTAATTCCGATTTCGCATCAAATATAATTAGCAATATACAGGCTCGAAATATTCGAGCCTGTTTTTTTGACGCGAAATCGCGTTCAACTTTAAATGCGGTCCAATATCCAAAATCCAAGTTCCAAGATCAGCTAGCTACAAGATTGATTCGTCGCTCTGCGATTAGCTATGCGCCTCGCAATGATTGCCAGACAAAGTCAAGAAAGTGGGAGCTGACCCAATATTTCATATTATAAGTCAAGATCTTGGATTTTGGACTTTGGATCTTGGATTAATCACGTTGGACGCCTGCCACGCCAGAGGCGTGGTTGGACATCCTTCGACTTAGCTCAGGACCGTGAGCTTGCCGAACGGTTGGACATTGGACACGGTCTTTACTTTTACCACCCCCTGTGTAAAATAATGTGCTTATAATATGGGATGTATTGAGGAGGGTCCATGGCAGGTCATTCAAAATGGGCAAATATAAAGAGGCGCAAGGGCGCACAGGACGCCAAGCGTGGCAACATATTCACAAAGCTTAACCGGGAGATAACCGTTTCAGCGAAGCTGGGCGGGGGCGAGCCTGACGCCAATCCGCGATTGCGCCTTGCCATCAACAAGGCAAAGGCGGCAAACATGCCCGTTAACAACATCGAAAGGGCTATCAAGAAGGGTACGGGTGAGCTTGAAGGCGTAAATTACGACGAGTTGACCTACGAGGGGTACGGCCCTGCAGGCATAGCTATATTGGTGGAGGTTCTTACAGACAATCGTAACAGGGCTGTTTCAGATGTAAGAAACATATTCTCAAAATACAATGGGAACCTGGGTGAATCCGGATGCGTTGCCTGGATCTTTAGCATGACATCCTATTTTATTTTCGAAAAAGATGAGGTTGATGGAGACACTCTCGTAGAGGTAGCTCTGGACGCCGGAGCAGAGGATATCAAGGAAGAGGATGGTGAGATCGAGGTCACGGCGCCGCCGGAATACTTTCAGCAGATAAAGGATGCCTTCGATAAGGCGGAGCTGAAATACATCGAAGGAGAAGTCACCATGATCCCGCAGAACACAATTAACCTTGACGGAAAGCAGGCCGAGCAGGCCCTGAAGCTTGTAGAGGCGCTGGAGGATAGCGATGACGTTCAAAAGGTCTACGCTAACTTCGATATCCCCGAAGAAATAATGGAGTCACTGTAGGATCGCCATGCAGGTACTGGGGATCGATCCCAGCCTCAGATCCACCGGATACGCCATTCTGGAGGGGGACCGTAACCGCCAGAGGGTGATAGAGTATGGAGTGATAAAAACTCCAGCAAAGGAACCCCTCGATAACACCCTCGCCCAAATTGCTGATTCTCTAGAGAAGATCATTAACCGCTACATGCCAGATGTTATGTCCATTGAAGACATATTCGTCGCTAAAAACAGTAAGGTGGCACTCAACCTGGGTCACGTGAGAGGTGTTGTGATACAGACATGCACCAGATTAGGAATCCCTGTTACCCAGTATTCTGCCACCAGAATAAAGGAAACAGTTGCCGGATACGGTCGAGCTGACAAGGAGCAGATACAGCACATGGTCATGAGGACTCTGAGCCTCGAAAAGAAACCCCCCAAGGATGCCTCGGATGCCATGGCTGCAGCATTGACCCACTTTTTCTGGTCCGATACTTTTGAGGTTCATCGATGATAGCAATGCTCAAGGGCACACTTGCCCGCAAGGACCACACCGGTACGGTGATCATCGATTCCGGCTCAGTGGGTTACCGAGTGTTCGTTTCCCTGAACACTCTCTTCGATATGCCTGATGAAGGCCGGAATGTTGTCCTTAATACTGTGACGGTGGTGCGGGAAGATGCCATGCATCTGTATGGTTTTTCAGACATCCATGAAATGGATGTCTTCAACCTGCTGCTGCTGGTAAAGGGAGTTGGGCCGAAACTTGCGCTGGCCATCCTGGGAGGCCTGAAGGCACGGGATCTGTGCACGGCTATCTCAAAGGAGGACGCAGGATGGATAAGCACCGTACCCGGGGTGGGGAAAAAGACGGCTGAAAGGATCATCCTGGAGCTGAAGGACAAAGTTGAGGCGGACCCCGCGGCAACATCTCCATCCCCTGGTGCTGTTGATGAACAGGTGGCCTCAGATGCCATATCGGCCCTTGTTAATCTTGGCTATAAAGCATCCGACAGCAGGCGCGTCCTCAGGGATGTCATCGAGAGTAAAGAGGAGCCGCCCCCCCTCGAAGCACTAATAAGAGACTGTCTGAAACTGCTTTCCGGAAGGAAGATGAATGGATGAGGAACGGTTTATAACCCCGGTTCGGGCGCCGGAAGAGGCTGATTATGAAGCTGATATCAGGCCTCGAATGCTGGATGAGTATATTGGCCAGACGAAGGTGAAGGAGAACCTCCGGGTATTTATCGAAGCTGCCAAAGAGCGCAAGGATCCTCTCGATCATGTTTTGCTGTATGGCCCGCCAGGTCTGGGCAAGACTACGCTGGCCCACATCCTTGGAAATGAATTGGGGGTTGAGGTCAGGGGAACTTCCGGTCCGGCAATGGAAAGATCAGGAGATTTGGCCGCCATCCTCACAAACCTGGAAGAGCGGGGAGTTCTCTTTATTGATGAGATACACCGGATGAACAGGACGGTAGAGGAGGTCCTGTATCCGGCAATGGAGGATTTCAACCTGGACCTGATTATAGGCAAGGGACCGGGTGCGCGTACAGTCAAGCTGGACCTCCCCAGTTTTACACTGGTAGGTGCAACTACAAGGATGGGGATGCTCTCATCTCCCTTCAGGGATCGCTTTGGAGTTGTGGTAAGGCTTGATTTCTATACCGATGAGGAGTTGACCAGGATAGTCGAGAGGGCTGCCTCTATTCTAAAAATAACTATTGAACCTGAGGCAGCAAGAGAGATCGCCGGGCGCTCAAGGGGCACACCACGGGTGGCCAACAGGCTGCTGAGAAGAACAAGGGACTTTGCACAGGTTAAAGGTGAAGAGACTCTGACACTGGATATATCCCGCTATACTCTTGAAAGGCTTGAGATCGACGACAGGGGATTCGATAAGATGGACAGGAAAGTACTTCTCACCATGATAGATAAATTCGCCGGCGGGCCAGTTGGAATTGGCACTATTGCCGCTGCCATCGGTGAGGAGAGGGAGACAATAGAGGATATATATGAGCCCTATCTTTTGCAGGAGGGATTCATGAAGAGGACACCCAGGGGCAGGATGGCAACGGAGGCAGCCTATAAACACCTGGGACGAAAACAGGAAGATAAAGGCGCCTCCTCGCAGAAGACCCTGTTCGAATCCTGATCGAACCTACCTGCTTCCTATCCAGACCTCAAGTTCCAGTGAAGTGGGCGTAACCTCCTCAACGAACACCTGCATTTCCCCGAAATCCATTTCAAGGATCTCATCTGCAAAGCCCTGGGATGAAGTAAAGACATCAAACACCTGCGAGGTTGAGTGGGGAGTGAACGCAGGGTTGTCGAAATGTCCAATGAACTTGCTTTGTTCGAGGAGGGATTTGAGAAAGACCTTCTGGTCCAGGGGACTCATGTTCACATAGGTGAATTCGATACGCAGGGGGTCGGTCAGGTATCCCAGCGATGCTAATTCATCGGCCAGCGAGTCTATGGAAATGCGGACCCTTCTGGAGATGTGGTAATCATTGCCTATAAGGACCTCCTGCTCACTGAGAGTTTCGAAAAATTCCGAGTAATCGAGGATGTCCAGGAGTTTGGATACGGGATCGTTTGTGTTAAAAGGATCTCTGCCCAGGTGGATCCCGTATTCATCAATACACTTGCGGTCAGGCTCATTTGAGTGCAGATACACATCAAGTATGCTCAGAGCTTCAACAAGGGCATTGCGGCTGGTATCCCGCCTGGCGATCTCCTTTGTGACCTCCATCTCCTGGTCCAGACTCTCGTAACCTGTAAAGCTTTTCTTCCAGCCGGTTTCGTCGAAAAAGCCGCAGAGGGTGCTTCGGCCTGAAGCGGTGATAGTCTCCCTGAGGGTTGCCGACAATTCAGGTCCCGGTGTTTCGCCGGGCTTTTCACCTCCGACAATACTCTTGATCTCGGCTATCAGTTCCGGCTCTATTTCAGGATCGTATCCCCTGCGATAGGAGGAGATCTTCCCTTCCTTGTCGATAACCACCATTGTTGGAAGATAGGTGCCCTTGTATGACGTGAAAACGGCGGAATCGTGGTCCAAGAGGATAGGATAGGTTATGTTGCCGCGGTACTTCTCCAGCCTGCTCTTGAAACGGCGTATCCTCTCTTCCGGGACCCTTATATCCTCATTTATCGCCAGGATCACAAGATCTTTTCCTCTGTATTTATCTTCAAGCTTCTGAAGGAACATCATTTCGTCAACGCAGGAGTCGCAGTAAATGGACCAAAAACTCAGGACTACGGCTGATTCACCCAGAAAATCCTTCAGGTCGTATGTTTTTTTGGAAAGGTCCAGCAGATTGAACGCGGGTGCCGGGGTTCCCACACTGATACTTTCCGAAGGAGGAACTTCTTTTCCCTTCTCCTGGGCGTGGGAATCTAAGGGAATGATCAGGAGAGTAGCTAACATGATCGTCCTTGTGAGAATTTTCAGCATCTTCACAGCTCCTTTCTAAACCGATGTATTTTTCCCTTGTATGGCTATGTTGGTTCTGACAATCTTACTGACTATGATAATAACTTCTGTTCGAACACCCTACAAGACGATAATTGTTATTTTTGCCGTTTTTTTACTCCTGGCGGTACCCGCCGCACTTTACGGAGAGCGTGAAATCACCGTGCTGAGGGTGCTGGATGGCGACACAATCGATCTTGAGAACGGGATCAGGGTGAGGCTATTGGGTCTGGATACTCCGGAAAAGGGCGAATACCTGGCGGATGTATCCAGGGACTGGTTGACAGGTATGATCGGTGGAAAGGGTGTAAACCTTTCAAAGTGCGACGAAAAAGACCGCTTCGGCCGTACACTGGCTATAGTTATGAGGGAGGGTATTAACATAAATCTGGAGCTTCTCGCCCAAGGCCTCGCAGTTCCCATGCTGATACCACCGTGTGGGCGTAATATATCCATTCAAGTTCTGGAAATGGCGGCCAGAGCGCTGAAAGGAAAAAAGGGGCTGTATGCATCCGACGAATATACCGTTATTGACCATGCAAAAGCTGGTGAGTACATCGGGAAAAAGGTTGTTGTGGCCGGGATGATAAGGGATATTCACAAGTCGGAAAAGGCTGTTCAACTGAATTTCGGAGTTGACTGGAGGACGGATTTTACCGCTGTTATCTTCAGGGACAGCCTGGAGAGATTCGGGCTCCTGGGTCTGGATCCGGAAGAACTGAAGGGACGGTATGTGTACGTTATCGGCAAGGTAAAGGAGTACAATGGCCCGGAAATAATTGTCCGATGGCCGACTCAAATACTCCCATTGAGGGAGTAATGTTAGTGGACGTATCGGGGTAACGGCGTATCGGCGTATGGGCGTCTAATCCCCTCCCCTGGCAGGAGGGGAAACAAGGGGGGGGGTAATATTCAGTCATTGCAAGTCACGCCTACGGCGTGACGCATGATGCGGAGCGACGAAGCAATCCTGTGGCTAGTTGATCTTGGATCTTGCCTGCCCTGAGCTTGCCGAAGGGGAACTTGGAATGTGGAACTCCACGCCTACGCGTGGCCGGGAGGGGATTAGTCGCCGATACGCCGGCACGCCGTTACTTCGTTACGTATCAAACACCCCCACACTCCGATACCTGTAAAACCCCGCGGCCCTCTGCGGTTAGGGCTGACTAGCCCTCCCTGCGGAGCAGCCTGTAAGTGGCTGCACTGCGTTAAAAGCTCTTATCTCTTTTCGTGAAAACCCTAAAAGGCCTTTCTTTCTCTGTGTCCTCTGTGACTCTGTGGTGAAAAAGCTTGATTTTGGATCTTGGATTTTGGACGTTGGATCTGGGACCGTAGTTACCGTCGGATGGGGTTGCTCTGACCCCCACTTCCACAGCCGTAATAGGTAACTTCTGAAACTCCGAGGGTTTTGGTCACCAGGGTAACGAGCTTACCCTGGCTGATCAGAACGTCTGCTTCACGCAGCTTGCGGACGATCTCTTCCGGACGATATATTTTCTTTGATATAACCTATATATATGCTAAAATTAACATAATACTTTAACATGGTCTTGGACCTGATTCGTGGGGGAAGGTCATCAATTTTTCATGGCCAATAGGATTGTAAAATACTCAAGGAGAAGCGTAGGGTAATTGGAAAATGGAAAAAACCAATACAACAATTCCGGATCAAAAGCATTATAAGATAACATCGTATGTTGCGATTGGTCTTTTTGCCGCCGCCTTATTCTCTTTTTCTATCACACTGATTTTTGTTGAGTCAAACTTTGTGGAGTTGCAAGGCAGGATCAACGCTTCTATAACAAAACTCCTTCTTAATGAATCTTTGCGGGTTAAGGAAATCCTGGAAGAGCAACTGGTGGGGAAAGCGACCGAAGTGGAACATTTAAGTGATCTGATAGGTATCTATAGTGAAAACCCAGAGAAAATACTGGATATGATCAAGGATTACTTTGAAGAAGAGGTAAGGGAAGGGGAATTTGTATTAGGGATATCTTATACAGACAATGAGGGGAAAAACATATATTACTTTCCTGAGGAATTATCAAAATCCTCTATTCCTCAAACCTGGTGGGATGAGTTTATATCTTACACGAAAGAAGTCCACTCGGCCACGTTGCACAGACCCTTATTTACCCCCGAAACAGGGTATGTCTTTAGCCTTTCGGTTCCTGTCCACCGATCTAGACAAGATCACCGATCTGGTGAAAGCCTGGGAATTTTAACGGTTATTTTTCCGGCAGGCAGGACCTTTGGAAAAAGTCTAAAAGACCTTCATGAATTTTTTCTTGTGGACAGTTACGGAAGAATCATTTTTTTTGATACCATTGATACATCAATGAAAAAAAGTATCCAACTTCCTGTTGTGGGAAACATAATAAATCCTCAGGAAGTCACCGAAAAGGAGAGTTTTAGTTTAATCGCACATAAGGTGCTTGCCGGAGAACATGGGGTAGGTGAATTCCATGTTGAGCATATGAATCATATCGCAGGATTTGCACCTGTTTTCTTTAGTTCAGGCTTAGTAGATAACAGGTCTTCTGACTATGCTCCCAGCCCAAAACTATTTATGGGATTTGGGTTTTATATCCATGAGTCCGAAATAAAACAACATGCTGAAATAGCACAAACAACTATCATATTACTATTTGTGATAATGGCTGTGATCCTTGTTTCTTTAGGTGTTGTTGGTTTTTTTGTGATGAAACATGTGCAGGGCGAGACGACCAGGGCAAATCAAGTCAAGCTGAAAAGTATTCAATCAGCCGCAGGAGGTGCTGCCCACTCTATCTCTCAACCCCTCACTGGTATCTTTGGTTCTATTGCTATACTTCAAGCTTCTGCCCAACATAACCCGGAAGAATTACCCGAAAAGGTATCTGATATAGTTGAAAAGATGCAGTCAGCCGCGGAAAGGATAGCGAACATTGTTGATGGAATGAAGGATATTGTCAAACTTCAAGAAGAGGATTATTTAGGCAAACAACACATTGTTGTTTACGAAGATACTGACGAAAAAGCGGATATAGATGAGCAGGTTTAAGAAATTCTCAGATGGCCGATTGTTTTCATTGTTTTCAACTACAAGCAATTGAGGAGGAAAAAATGAGAAAGTATCTGTTCACACTATCCCTTACTATTATTCTTGGGTTATCTCCATTATTGGCCCGGGCAGATACAGTACGCCTGGCAAGTGGCGAGTGGCTTCCGTATCAATCGGAAGTTCTCAAATATTCCGGTGTAGCAACAAGAATCGTAACAGAAGCTTTCCTTTCACAGGGAATAGATACAGAGTTTGGATATTTTCCATGGGCAAACTCTCTCCGGATGGCAAAAAACGGTACATGGGATGGAACGTTCCTCTGGTTCGACACTCCTGAAAGAAGTGAAACTTTTTTTGTAAGCGATCCAATCCTGGGTATCCAGTATGTTTTCTTCTATAAGAAAGACTATAACTTCGACTGGAAGATGATAAGTGACCTTAAAGGGATCAAGATCGGTGGCACAGTTGATTATGATTACGGGAAATCCTTTATGGATGCCGAAAAAGAGAAACTTATAGATGTCGAGAGAGCATCCAGCGATGAAGTAAACTTCAAGAAACTTCTCAGTGGCAGAATCCAGGTTTTCCCCTGTGACCTGGATGCCGGCATGGAATTACTAAACAGTTCTTTTCGCCAGGAAGAAATATCCGCGGTCAAGTATCATATTCTGCCGGTAAAGGCAGCTCCACACCACCTGCTCCTCTCAAAAGCGGTGCCAGGGAACAAGGACCGAATGGATAAATTCAACAAGGGCCTTAAAGAGCTAAGGGAATCTGGAAAAATTGACCTGTATCTGAATGAATCCAGGGCGGGACTTTACAAAATACAATAATCGCTGGTTTATGGACAGGTGTCAGAGTATGCATTTTGATGTTACGTCATAAAGCATACTCTGATACCCATCACCCATCATTTGGCGTGGAAACTGGTGTCAGAGCGGACCATCATAATAGCTTCATGCTGCCTTCAATTTTGTGTATATTACCCTTGACTACCAGTCAGGCGTTTTGCCAGACTCTCTGTCTGGTAAAAAGAGAGTACCCGGTTTTTGATATCCGGGTACTTCTTTTTTTCGAAGATCATAG
>SDBU01005634.1_pt1 | contig 14928 bp, 13 predicted proteins | sample 2277071 | NCBI WGS metagenome assembly SDBU01 (sample SAMN10397929, study PRJNA504765) | marine sediment metagenome | isolation source: marine sediment core GS08_GC12, 126 cmbsf | place: Arctic Ocean: Gakkel Ridge, Loki's castle | collected 2008
CAGGTATGCCAATGCGTGTGCGCTTTCCAGGGCCGGCAGGATACCTTCGCTTTTGGTAAGCAGCTCAAACGCATCAAGCACCTCGGCGTCCTCTGCCGCAACATATTCCGCCCTGCCCGTATCTTTCAGCAGGCAGTGTTCGGGCCCGACAGCAGGGTAATCCAGCCCCGCGCTTACCGATTCGGTCTCGTAAACCTGACCTTCTTTGTCCTGCAGCAGATAGGCCCTTGCGCCGTGCAGGATACCGACCCGTCCGGCCACCAGTGTCGCGGCGTGTTTTCCACTACTTAAGCTCCTGCCGCCTGCCTCGACGCCGATTAGCTTCACGTCTTTATCGTCCAGAAAAGCAGAAAAGATACCTATCGCATTACTGCCGCCGCCAACGCAGGCGACAATCATATCCGGCAGTCTGCCGATATCTTCAAGGCACTGCCGCCTGGTTTCTTTGCCGATACAGGTTTGGAAATGTTTTACTATCGTAGGATACGGATGCGGCCCGCACGTTGAGCCGAAAAGGTAGAATGTATCGGTAACGTGAGCCGTCCAGTAACGAAGGGCGTCATTGATGGCGTCCTTTAAGGTACCCGTTCCGCCTTCGACCGGCACAACTTCCGCCCCGCACAGCCTCATCTTGTGGACGTTGACACTTTGCCGCTCGATGTCAACTGTGCCCATAAAGATTTTCGTCTCCATACCAAACAAAGCACCAATCATCGCCGTTGCCAGGCCGTGCTGGCCGGCGCCCGTCTCGGCAATGAGTTTCGCCTTGCCCATATATTTGGCTAAGAGACCCTGTCCCAGGGTATTATTAACCTTGTGTGCTCCGCCGTGCAGAAGGTCCTCACGCTTTAAGTACACCTTAAAGCCGACATGGTCGCTGAACCTTTTCGCGAAATAAAGCGGGCTAGGCCTGCCGGCGTAATCTTTCGAAAGCTGCGCAAGCTCAGTCACAAACCGCTCGTCTTTATAAAAGCGGTAAAACGCCTCTTCCAGCTCTTCCAGCGGCGGTATCAGAACTTCCGGCACATAGAAGCCGCCATAATCTCCGAATCTGCCTTTATATTTCATATCTCATACCTGCCTATATGTTTTGTGTCTTGGTTACCCTCTTAAGCGTTGTATATTTTCAAATAATTTTCTCATCTTCCTATGGTCTTTTTTGCCGGGGCTTGCCTCAATGCCGCTGCAGACATCAATCCCGTAAACTCCTAATCCAATCGCGGCTGCCACATTATTGGGATTTATTCCACCGGCCAAAAAAATACGCTTGCTGATATGCCCGATTATATTCCAGTCAAACGTCAATCCTGTGCCGCCGTATTTTCCCGGGTCGAAAGCATCTAACAAAACGGCATCGGTGAAAAAACTCTCTGCCCTCTCAATATCTGCCTGGTCTTTTACGCGAATCGCCTTCATTGTTCTTATATTAATAGAAAGCAGCGACTCGCAGAACTCAGGACTTTCGTCACCGTGCAACTGCACCCAGTCTAAGTTGCACTCGCTGATCGCTTCTTTAATCTGGTCGAGTGAAGCATTCACAAATACCCCGGCGACATGAATGAATGCTGGCAGCTTATTGATTATTTGTGCTGCTTGTTCCAGCGTTACAAACCTCGGACTCTTAGGATAAAAATTAAAACCCAATAAGTCCGCACCCATATCCACCGCAGCGGCAGCATCCAGGTAGTTCGTAAGGCCGCAAATTTTAACCTTTACTATCAGCATATTCGTATTTAGTAGATGAGTTAATGTGCGGATGTGTGGCCGCATTTACTCATTCACTCATCTACTCATCCACTATTCGAGATTTCGATTAACTTCTCCAGACAAGCTTGTGCCTTGCCGTTGCTGACTGAGGCCTCTGCCAGTTTAATTGCCGATTCAAAATCGTCCGCTAAATCGCCGACGATTATGGCGGCAGCGGCATTTAGAACAACAATATCTTTGCAGGCTCCGGCCTCTTTGCCGCTCATTATGCCCCTTAACACATTCGCACTTGATTTGGCATCAGTAACTTTAAGTTCTTCCACCGTCGTCGGTTTCATACCCAAATCTTCCGGGTTTAGCTTTTTGCTTATAATCCGGCCGTCTTTCAGCTCTGCGATTTTTGTAACCGCTGCTGTACTTATTTCGTCCAGCCCCTCGCTGTGTACAACCATTGCATATTGCGTGCCCAAAAGTTTAAGCGCCTCAGCTATTGGCTGCATCAGATTTTCATCCGCCACACCTAATACCTGCCTCGTCGCACCGGCGGGATTCGCCAGAGGCCCAAGTATGTTAAAAACCGTTCTAAAGCCGAGACCCTTTCGTACAGGCTGGACATACTTCATTGCCGGATGAAACATCGGCGCAAACATAAATCCGATATGTGCCTGCTTTATACATTCTGCCACAACCTCAGGCCCAGCATCTATTTTGACGCCCAGTTCCTCAAGCACATCTGCCGAGCCGCAGCCGCTCGTTATCCCGCGATTACCATGCTTTGCCACATAAACACCCGCGCCCGCTGCCACTATCGCCGCAGCCGTGGAAATGTTAGAGGTCTTAATGGCTCCGCCGCCTGTCCCGCAGGTGTCGACCAGATTATCAATGTCGACCTTTACACGGACGGCGTGCTGACGCAGTGATTTGGCAAGCCCCGCAAGCTCAGCCGGCGTCGCGCCTTTGGCCCGCATCGCTGTAAGAAACGCAGCAATCTGCACCTCGCTGACCTGACCCTCAAAAATGATATCCAACAGGCTTGTCGCTTGCTCAAAGCTCAAATCCTCGCCCTGTAATAAAGGCTTGATGTATTCGGTTATCGTGGCCATATTGTTTCCTTGTTGTAATTAAACTGAAAACTTAAAGTTTAAAATGTTTTGTAGAAAAGAACCTCTGTCATTTCGACCGAAGCGTCCCTAAGGGACGCGAAGTGGAGAAATCTATTCAAAAACAGATTTCTCGACTCGCCTTTGGCTCGCTCTCCACAGGACGCCTAACGGCGGAAATGACGTTCTAAACTGTTTTCTACAAAGCATTTTCAGTTTTAAGCTTTAAACTTTTTGTTCTTCGAGACTGCGATTACCAAAACATTTTCGATTATCCTGCCGCCCGCAGGAGTCAAAATGCTTTCCGGATGAAACTGCACGCCGTATATCGGAAGCTCTTTGTGCTCAATACCCATATTGATACCTTCAAATTCAGCCGTTTGCTCTAAGCAGTCCGGAAGTTCCAGCGTATAGAGACAAAGACTATGATAGCGTCCCGCCTGCAACGGATTTTCCACGCCGACAAATATGCCTTTTTCATTGTGTGTTACTCGTGATGGCTTGCCGTGCATCGGCTCAGGGGCATGGCCGACTTTACCACCGAAATACTGTGCTATTACCTGATGGCCGAGGCAGACACCGAATATCGGCAGTTTATCCTTGAAATAATCCACTGCTGAAAGTGAGACACCGGCCGTATCCGGCGTTCCCGGCCCCGGTGAAATCACAAGAAGGTCAGGATTGAACTCATCGGCAACTGCCCGAAGCTGCTCAAGTGCCGTGTCGGCGCGATAAACTATCGCCTGGCAATTACGCTTGCAAAAATCATCGACAAGATTATACGTAAACGAATCAAAGTTATCGATGAACAAAACTTTTCTATTCCTTTCTTCCATAAGATTTGGCCTCTAATATCAGGTCCCCTGAACAGCCCGCAGACAGGACCTTGCCTTGTGCTCGGTTTCTTCAAATTCCGTCTTTGGAACACTGTCGTGAACGATACCGGCACCGACTCGAATGTAAGCTGTGTGGTCCTTTACCTGCAGACTTCTTATTGTGATACAACTGTCGAATTGCCCGTCTACGGTCAGATAGCAAACAGCTCCGCCGTAGTAACCGCGTTTGGTCTTTTCGAACTGACGGATTATTTTCATTGCTTCAATCTTCGGTGCTCCGGTAAGCGTTCCCATATTCATCGTCGCAAGATACGCGCTCAATGCATCGAGGTCTGCTGCGAGCGTACCTTTGACGTTACTTACCAGATGCTGAACCGATGCGTATTTTTCAACTGTTAAGAGTTCCGTAACAACTCTGCTGCCCGGCTCAGCCACGCGGGCAACATCATTCCGGGCCAAATCAACTAACATTATATGCTCAGCCAACTCTTTATGGTCGAGCTTCAGTTCAGCTTCATATCTAAAATCGGTGTCGGCGTCGATTTTATCGCCGACTTTGCCTCTCGGCTTTGTGCCGGCAATAGGCCTGATTTCCACATTGCGGGTTTCGCCGCCACTGACACGCAGATTCAGCTCCGGGCTGGAGCCAATCAATATCGTACTGGGCGTATTGAGATAAAACATATACGGCGAAGGGTTAAGCACTCTCAGCCGCTTATAGACATCCAATGGCTCATCCGGGCAGGGCTCGGTTTTCGTTCTGCTCAAGACCACCTGTAAAATATCACCATCGAGAATATGCTCCTTGGCCTTTCGAACCATCTTTTCATATTCAGCCTGGCTGGTATCCGTCGAAGCGGGGGGGATAGGCCCTGTATATTTCTGTCCTTTTGGTGGGTCGGAGCCCGCGATATTCCGATAGTAGTCGAAGCACTGCTGCGCCTCGTCGATTATATTCTGGCGGTCGCCATCTGTTATCATCACATTGACGACCACATAACCTTTTTTGTTCGCGTGGTCGACCAGAAAAATATTGTCGGCAAAGTAAAGCTCGTAATCGGGATTGCCTAAAAGGTCTTCGCCGCTGGGCGGCAGCTTTTCAAACTGGTCTATGAAATCATAGCTTATAGCCCCCAGCAATCCGCAGGTTACGCGGAACGGCTTACTCGCCAGCTTAAAGGCAAACGCCACCGCACGAAAGACATCCATTTGATTTATACTCGTCAAACGGGTCTGCTCATCGACCAGTTTCTCGATTTGTTTAATCCGCCCACCGATTTGTTCTGAGCCGAATTCCACCGATTCGCAAAAGCTAAATCTTCCCTTATCAGTGGATAAATATTCAAGCATTCGCCTGCCGGTGCTGCTCAAGGCCTGAATGGAAAATTCCGTGCCGGTGCCGGTAAGATAAAGGGCGGGTCTGGCTGTGCCGAAACTAAGCGCGTTTTCCGCCAGGTAGTCGCTTGCCTCCAGCAGGCAGCAGTTCTTAGCTCGGCCGTAGTCGCTCAGCCTGGCAAAAAAATCCACCGGCTCATCAATATCAATCTCCTTGACTATCGGCACGATTTGTCCTGCCTTTGCGTCAATTATTATTTGTCTGTAATCGTCCATCTTTCCTTCCTTTAACTGCAATTTTTAGCCGCAAACGGCCAAAAATACAAATAAAAAAAACCTGTCTTTCCGACAGGCTGCGTTTTTCGAAAATCTGACTATTTTATATATGGCAAATCACCGCAAAGCCTGCCGGTCTTATCCTGCAGGCCACCACCAACTGGCAGTATTTTTACGATTGATTCGCCTCATAGTAGCTGTATTTAACCAAATCCTCCCAAATCTGTCAAGAAAAAAATCGTAGCTTTTGACTGGAAAATGAGGGCAGAAGACAATAGTCAAGAATCAAAGGACAAAAAGCTGTTTTTTTAGCCAGGGTTGACATTCAAAGGAATAATCGGTATCAAAGATGAGACGTAAAAGCGTTTTGCAGATTGTTTTATAATAGACATCGCTGATAAATCCGAATAAAGTTAAGGAGAAATGAAATGAACGGTGAACAAAAAAAATTAAAAGAAGATACGCTGCGGTCAATGGCAAGGCAATTTTATAACAGAAAGATGCTATCGGTTATAATTCTTGTCTGGACATACTTTTTTGTCTTTCTGGTATTGGCTGTTTTAAGCGGCATCAAATTCTTCGAGAGCGAACAAATTAAAGATCAGATTATGTATGCAGCAATTTTTGTCTGCTGTATTCAGTTTTTTGTTCTAATAAAAATCTTTGCCTGGCAAATGATACACAGAAATAGTATAAAAGAAGAGATAAAGAAGCTGGGACTTTGGATTGCTGAATGGGGCGAGGCTGTGAAGAACAGATAATTAAAAATCTACTATTTTTCGAAAGGAAATGAAAATGCGCGGATTGAAGATTTGTTTGTGGATAACCGGTATTGTGTGCCTGCTGGCGGTGGTAGGGTTGTTCTTGCCCGTCTCGGCGTGCGAGTCTATTGCAGGCTTCTTTGGGATTGAGACATTGCCGGACTCACCTTTGATTATGTATGCAATTCGTACGATGTCAGCTACGTTTATAGGTATTGGGGTGTTTTTCATTATTCTGGCGTTGAACCCCGTGAAATATGGAGTGCTGGTACCGTTCTCGGGTATTGCTGCTGTATTTATAGGCGTGGTCTGTGCAATATCAGGGCCAATAGTGGGGATGCCTGCTTTTTGGTACCTGGGTGATACTTTGAGCTGTTTGGTGTTGGGCGTTCTGATACTCGTGTTCTGGCGAAAGGCTAAGAGCCTATCCAAATAATTCCCCGGCGTCGCTCGGGTCATGAGCGACCAGCGGCTGGATTTTCCATTGCCTTTGGCGACAAGGCCAACCATAATACCACCGGCGTTAGGCGTGATGCAAAGGCTATTAAATGAAAAGGAGGTCACCAAATGATTACCGAAATCACCGCGCAAGAACTTAACACCGAAAATTTCATCAATGAAAAGGTCAAAGAGATTAAAGAGACAGTCGGCGATGGAACGGCGATTAACGCGCTGTCGGGTGGCGTTGATTCTTCCACGGTTACAATGCTCGGCCATCGTGCTCTGGGCGAGCGTCTAAGAACAGTCTTTATCCAAAACGGCCTAATGCGCGAAGGCGAACCCGAACAGGTCGTGGGCTTTTTCCAAAAACTGGGCGTTACAGTCGAAATAATCGATGCCCGAAAGGAATTCTTCGCAGCCTTAAAAGGAATCACCGACCCGGAAGAAAAACGCGAAGCCGTTACCCAGACATTTTATCGGGACGTATTCAGACGCATCGTCAAACAAAGCGACGCAAAGTACCTTCTGCAGGGCACTATCCTGACCGACGTCGATGAGACCGTCGCAGGAATCAAACGCCAGCACAATGTCTTCGAGCAGCTCGGCATCGACCCGCAGCAGGCCTTCGGCTATCGAATCATCGAGCCGCTCATTGAGCTTCGTAAAGACGGCGTCAGAAAAGTTGGCAAAGCACTCGGCCTGCCGGACGAGGTATTCAATCGCATTCCGTTTCCCGGCCCGGCTCTGGCGGCACGCGTGATAGGCGAGGTAACGCCGCAGCGTATCGAGACTGTCCGAAAGGCAACAGTTATCGTCGAACGATTGCTTAAAAATACCGGCGCCTTTCAGTATATGGCCATCCTTCACGAAGACCGCGTAACCGGTATGCGTGATGGAAAACGCGATTTCGGCCGGCAAATAGAAATACGCTGCTGGGAAAGCGTCGACGCTCGAACGGCAACACCGACACGATTGCCGTCTGAAACCCTCGAAAAGCTTGCCGCTGAGATTATCCGCGAAGTCCCCGGTATCGTCAGCGTTACCTACAACATCGCTCCAAAGCCTCCTTCTACAATCGAAGCAGTCTAATCTCGTCGCTCGTATCTCGTCGCGCGTTCAAAGTGGACGGGTTGATGAGTAAATGCGCTGATGCGAAAACGCGAACTTTGTGCCTTTGTGCCTTTGCGACTTTGCATCTGCGATTTTGGATTTTAGTAGGGGGACCGGCCGAAGAAGGGCACATATCTAAATTTGTCTATTCGCAGTGGGGGATTTTCGGTATACTTAATCTGCGCAAAAAATGGAACTTTTTCTAAATAACCTGACCTTTCATAACTGCCCGGTGGAGCTGCGCGAAAAAGCTGCCTTCAGCAGCGAGCAGCGGCACTCTATGCTCAGGCAAATGCACGCCGAAGAAAGGATAAGCGAGGCAATAATTCTGCAGACCTGCAATCGGCTTGAATTCTATCTTTATGCCAATAAAAGCTTCAATTGCAGCAAATTTCTGACAGAGCTTATCAGGCAAATAAAACCTGATGCAGCCGAAACGTGGAGTAAGTACAGCCGACAGACAATCGGAATTGACGTTGCCCGGCATCTTTTCGAGGTCGCCTCCGGCCTCGATTCACAGATGCTCGGCGAAAACCAGATTCTGTCGCAGGTAAAATCCGCCTACACAGAGTCCTTAGACAGCCGAATGAGCAGGTTCCTGTTTCACCATCTCTTTCATAGCGCATTTCGGGCGGCAAAAGCTGTGCGAACCAATACGAATATCAATAGCGGCGCAGCTTCAATCGGCCTTGCCGCTGTGGAGCTGGCGAAAAGGGAAATTGATTTGTCGGCTGCTTCGGCAATGGTAATTGGAGCCGGCGAAAATGCCGAGCTTGTAGCAAAATATCTGCTCAAAGCAGCGGTAGGGGGGTTGATTATAGCCAATCGCGATAAAACAAAGGCGCAGGCCATTTGCAACCGGCTTAACAACGGCGAAGCAATCGGCTTAGAAGAACTGGCCGATAGATTAGCTGAGGTCGACTTACTTATCAGCTCAACGGCAGCGGAAGAGCCGATAGTAACATACCAAACAGCTTCAAAAATCCTGGCGCAGAGAAAAAGACCGCTTCTGATAATAGATATTGCCGTCCCGAGGGATATAGATGCAAAAATCGGCGAGTTCGAAAGCGTTCGGCTGTACGATATAGACGATCTTGACGAGCAGATAATCGAAAATGAAAAGAAACGACAAAGTGAATTTGACAAAGCTCAACAAATTATAGCTGAGTTTACGAATGAGTTTGCCGGCTGGTATAACTCGTTAAATCTTGTGCCCGTGATTTCGCAATTGACCCAGAGAGGACTCGAGCTTGCCCGAAGTGAAGCGAGGCGCTACGCAAAAGATTTCGGCGATGACGATAGCGAAAAACTCCAGCGTTTCGCAGAATCGCTGGTTAAGAAGGTACTGCACGGGCCTATCAACTTTCTAAAAAATGACGGCGAGCAGCAGCCGAACGCAGAGCAATTGCAGGCAGCCGATCTGATTAACAAAATGTTTCTTTCGCAGGATAGACGCAGCCAACAATGACTGTTCTTACTGTTGCAACTCGAGGCGGAGCACTGGCTATCGCCCAGACCCGGATTATAATAGACAAGCTAAAAAAAATTCATCCAGAGATACAAATTAAGATTAAAAAAATAACCACCAAAGGCGACCGGGACAAAAAGACAGCGCTGTGGCAGCTAAAGACGATCGGTTTTTTTACCTCGCAGGTTGAAGATGCCCTGTTGGCGGGTGAAGCTGACTTTGTCGTGCACAGCTTCAAGGATTTGCCCACGCAACAGCGGGAGGGATTAGCTATAGCAGCGGTGTGCGACAGACAATTTGCTGAAGACTGCGTTCTGTCGACTGAGCCTGTTAGCTCCGTTGACCAGCTCAAGGCATCGGCAAAGGTTGGCACTTCGAGCTTGAGAAGGGCGGTCCAGTTAAAACGCTTAAGGCCGGACCTTAGACCAACGCCTATCCGAGGCAACGTTACAACGCGAATAAGGCTGATGGAAGAGGGAAAATTCGATGCGATTATTCTGGCAAGGGCAGGGGTGAAAAGACTCGACCTGGCGGACAAAATATCGTTCTGTTTCGACCCGAGAGAATTTATTCCAGCGCCGGCACAGGGCGCATTAGCTGTTCAGACGAGAGCCGATGATACCGCAACCAACAGACTCATCGCCGCCGTCGATGACAAAAAAGCGCGAGCGGTCGCTTTCGCCGAAAGGCAGATTTTAGTAACAATGCAGTGCGGCTGTCACGCACCGGCAGGGGCATTTGCGGAAATTGACGGAGGCAATATTGAAATCTGTGCGTTCATATCAGATTGTGAAGGTAAAAACTTTATCAGGCAAGAAATTACTGGCCTGACCGAGGAGGCTGAAAAATCGGCAGAAAAACTGGCGAAAGAGCTTCTCGAAGCTGGTGGCAGGGAAATTTTAGAGAAACTGGAAAAATGACAGGCTGCAAAGACAAAGGCAAAGTGTATCTGGTTGGGGCAGGGCCGGGAAGGGCGGATTTGATTACGCTTCGCGGCGCCGAACTTCTCGGGATTGCCGATTGTGTAATTTACGACAGGTTAGTTAATCCGACGTTACTCAATTTTGCACGCCAAGATGCTGAAGTTATCCACGTGCCTAAACGCATCGGACCAGATTCGTTTTCGCAGGACCAAATCAATAACCTCTTAATTGAAAAAGCATCAAGCGGAAAAACCGTCGTACGGCTAAAGGGCGGCGACCCCTGCATTTTTGGCAGGATTAGCGAAGAAGCTGCGATACTCGCTGAAGCGGGAATTGATTTTGAAATAGTGCCGGGTGTTACCGCCGGCATCGCTGCGGGCGCTTATGCAGGCATTATGCCGACCGACAGAAGGTACAATTCGCAGGTTGTTTTTGTTACAGGCAGAGAGGCAGAGGGAAAACAAAAAAGCAATATTGACTGGCACCTGCTCGCCAAGTTCAGAGGAACCATTGTGTTTTATATGGCTATGGCTAATCTGGATTTTATTGCCGGCGAGCTAATCAAAAACGGTATGGATGAAAAGACGCCAGCTGCAGTCATTGCTGACGTTAGTCTGCCGAGCCAACGGGTCATCACGGCTCTGCTCGGCGGTATATGCGAAAAATGCCGTCAGGAAAAAATCGGACCGCCGGCGGTCGTGGTTATTGGCACAGCCGTCCAAAGCGACCCGCAGCTAAACTGGTTTATGAAAAAACCACTGTTCGGCAAGACAATAGTTGCAACCCGTGACCGGGCAGGCAACGCCCGGTTTGCAGCCAAAATCATAAGCCAGGGCAGCAATCCGATAGAGTTTGCAACAATAAAAATCAAACCTTTGACGCAAACAAATCAGTTCTTGCAGACACTCGCCAAAATCACAGAATTCGACTGGGTAGTCTTCACCAGCACAAACGGTGTGGGTATTTTCTTTGAGGTCTTAGAGAGTTTGGGTAAAGATGCACGGGTTTTCGGCTCTGCGAAAGTTGCAGCTATAGGCAGTGAGACCGCTGGCCGATTGGCCGAGTTTGGGATAAAAGCCGATTTTGTACCGAGTACTTTTACCAGTAGAGAGCTCGGTAAACAACTAAGGGCCTTTGCAAATCTGCAGGGCAAAAGGATCTTGCTTTTGCGCTCGCAGGTCGCTTCAAACGAGCTTATAGAGCTATTGGCCCAGAGCGGAGCAAAGGTTACAAATACAGCTGTTTATAGCGTCACAACAGAAAAAAACGATTGCGCTTGGCTCAAACAAAAAATCGCTGAGGGCAAAATCGAGTGGCTGACCTTCGCGTCCCCTTCGTCAGTCAACGGATTTTTTGAACAAATAGCAAACGACATTGTAAATTCCAGCCCGCCGCGGCGGGTTAAAGTGGCATCGATTGGGCCGGTAACCTCTGAACAATTGAAAAATCTTGGCCTCAGAGTTGACGTGCAGGCAACTGAGCATACTATTGATGGTCTACTTGCCGCCATAGAAAAGATGTATAAATGATAAACATCTCAAAACTATATTGCGGCTTAGCAGGTAAATCCGATGACTTACGTTTCGGACAACACAAATCATTTGGTCCGGTCGTCGCTTTTAATTGCACAAACCGATGTAACTTAAATTGTTTGCATTGTTATAGTAGTTCAACAGCCGACCGCAGTAACGACGAGTTGTCCACTGCCGAAGCCAAGCAGTTGCTGTCAGGACTTGCCGAAGTAAATTGTCCGGTAGTATTATTTACCGGCGGCGAGCCGTTGTTGCGAGACGATTTATTTGAATTGCTGGCAGAGGCAGGGCGATTAAGGCTGCAAACCGTCATTTCAAGCAACGGGACATTAATTGATTCGGCTGCAGCCGACAGGCTTGCCGAAGTTGGCGTAAATTATGTAGGAATTTCCATTGATGGAGACCAGGAATTCCACGACCGGTTCAGACAGGTAAGGGGCAGTTTCAAAGCAGCTCTGGCAGGGATTGAAAGCTGCAAAAAAACCGGTATAAAAACTGGATTACGCTTTACTGTAATGAAACAAAATCTTCTCCAGATTCAGTTTATTTTTGACTTAGCAGCCACAATTGGTACGCGGAGAATTTGCTTTTATCATTTGACTCGCACCGGCAGAGCTAAAGAGTTAACGGATAGCAAAAACAACCTGAACGCTGCACGCTATACGCTGAACGCTGTTGAAACTCGTCAGGCTGTTGAGACAATAATAGAAAAGACAAGTGAGTGTGCGCAAAAAAATATCATTGATGAAGTCCTTACTGTTGGCAACCACGCTGATGGGCCGTTTCTTCTGCTAAAGATGCTAAGAGAAAATAATATGAATTATAAAACCGCACGAAAGCTGCTGCTGGCTAACGGCGGTAACAAAACAGGAGAAAAAATCGGCTGCGTCAGTTGGGACGGCAACGTATATCCGGACCAATTCTGGCGAAATTATTCGCTTGGTAATATCAAAGATAAAACTTTCAGAGAGATTTGGGAAGATTCAACCGAGCCGGTACTTAACAAACTGCGCAAAAAAAGCGAGTTTGCTGATAAAAAATGTCTGAGCTGCAAATGGTTTAACCTGTGCAAAGGCAACTTTAGATTCTTAGGCACCGAAGCCGACGACGAATATTGGCTCAACGAGCCGGCTTGCTACCTAACAGATGAAGAAATAGCTTGATTTTGAGCTTTTGGTGTTTAATTTTGAATTTTGATATGTAATTTTGATTTTTACATTTTGATACTTGATTTCTTAAGGATTTTATAATGGCTTTCCCGAAAATTAGAATGCGAAGGCTGCGTAAAAGTAACGCTATGCGAAGACTGTTGCGTGAAACGAGCTTAAGCACAGATGACCTTGTATACCCTCTTTTTGTTAAGCAGGGCGAAGGCCTTAAAGAGCCGATCAAATCAATGACAGACTGCTTTCACTTTTCACCGGACACGGTCGCTGGCGAAGCCGCTGAAGTAGCTGCTTTGGGTATACCAGCAGTACTTCTTTTCGGCCTGCCAGGCAGAAAGGACAAAACCGGCTCGCAGGCCTGGGCCGAGAATGGCGTCGTCCAGCGCTCTATAAAGGAAATCAAAAAAGCTGCACCTGATTTACTGGTCATTACCGACGTCTGCCTTTGTGCCTATACCGAACACGGACACTGTGGGGTCGTTAAAAACGGCAGAATAGATAACGATGCGACCTGCGAGCTCTTGGCCAAAGTTGCCCTCTCGCACGCCCAGGCCGGCGCTGATATAGTTGCCCCTTCCGATATGATGGATGGACGAGTGCGGTACATCCGTGAGGCTCTTGAAGCAAATGGTTTTGAAGATACCGCAATAATGGCCTACTCGGCCAAATTCGCCTCCGCCTTTTATGGGCCTTTCAGAGACGCCGCTGAATCCGCTCCAGCCTTCGGCGACCGCAGGACCTATCAAATGGACCCCGCCAACGCAAGGCAGGCTTTGGCCGAGATTGCCCTCGATATAGAAGAAGGCGCTGATATCGTAATGGTAAAACCCGCCCTTTGTTTTCTTGACATTATATATCGAGCACGCCAGCGTTTCGATTGTCCCATCGCTGCGTACAATGTCAGCGGCGAATATATGATGGTCAATTCTGCTGCGAAGGCAGGACTTCTGGATAAAGAACAGGCAATGCTTGAAATTTTACATTCAATCAAACGCGCTGGTGCGGATATAATTATCACCTACTTCGCAAAAGATGTCGCAAAACTGTTATCAAAATAAAAATAAAAAATTTAGCCCCCTAATTTATTAGGGGGTTTTATTCCTCAATTTATCGCGTGGGTTACAAACTAGTACAGCGTTTCATAAATTCCTCGACTATTCTAAGCTTTAAAAGAGGATAAAAGTCAATTTTTTTAAAAAAGCGTGCCACATTTTTGCGCCAATAGTGAGGGTTTCGACAAATAAGTCCGAAAAAATCGCCAAATCCTTGCTAATTTGGCAATTTACCCTTGACATTATCGGGGAGGGCAGTATACAAGTTTATGGGTAATTTTGTACGGCAAGCTTAGCCTATCTATTGCCTTTGGAGGAAGGCAAGTGAGGGTGATGAGAAATACAATTCACTTTGGGCGGTTACGTAGGTCTTGGGCTTCGGGTGTAGCTTTAGCTGTGCGACGCTACAATGAGCTTTCCAAAGCGCGGCTGTTTTTGTACCCCCTTACAAATGCCCCGTCAGCGCAAACCCAGGTGAGCAACTATAAAAAGACCGACCGGCTAATGGCCGGCAGAGAGGAGGTGCCTATGGAAAAATCTTGTAGATTATCCAACGGACTGAATCTGCGCCAACGGATTGGAAAAAACTAAGCAGTATTGTTAGCTGCGGACTGTCCGTAGTGAAAATGAGTTAGGAAATGGTGTTTAGTGAATAGTTTGTTGTTCGTAGTTTCCTGTCTATGAACTATGAACTCATAACTATGAACTATTGAAGGAGAAACAAAATGAAACGCTTATTAACAATTTGTGCAGTAGCGGCCCTTGTGCTCGCCGCGAGTAGTACAGCAATGGCCGTAACCTGGAATGTTGGCCCGGGCGGCGACTTTATTACCATTCAGGCTGCTATTGATTCGGATTTAGTTTTAGATGGCCATACCCTTCTTGTTGAGCCGGGCAGCCACCCTGGAGCAACAGTTACAAAAGCCGTCGAAATCAAGGGCGAAGGCGGCGCTGTGATAAACAGCGGACCTATGCGTGGCGCCCGTATGACTGGATTCTTATTCTTGAGCGGTGCCGGCAATGGTGCGACAATCAGCCACTTGTCATTTGAGACATTGCTTTTACCTATTTACAGCAGGGATACCAGTGATGTTACTGTCGACCACTGCACGTTCACCAGCCCAATGCAGGGCATAACCAATTGGAATGGCAGCGGTTGGGACATCAGCCATAATGTAATCAACGGACTGGTGACAGATAGTGGTGGCGGTATCGGAATTT
>SDBU01005635.1_pt1 | contig 14927 bp, 22 predicted proteins | sample 2277071 | NCBI WGS metagenome assembly SDBU01 (sample SAMN10397929, study PRJNA504765) | marine sediment metagenome | isolation source: marine sediment core GS08_GC12, 126 cmbsf | place: Arctic Ocean: Gakkel Ridge, Loki's castle | collected 2008
GCTATGTGAACAAGATTATCTATTTTCGTATATCTTCCTATGATAGTGTTGTTATCTTGTCTTATTCCTCTTGCAATAGCCACATTAGCCTGTATTTCAACATCATCTTCTATGATAACTCCCCCGTTATGTTCCATAAACTGTGGGATATTGTTATCATCTCTTATAAATGCAAAACCATCATATCCGATAGAGCAATTCGGCCCAATTTTAACATTGTTCCCGATTTTAACGCTATGATGTATGAAATTGTTTATTGTTCCAATCCTCAAATCGTTTTTCAAAAGTCTCATCAACCTGGAAGGGTATTAAATGTTTAACCTTTATAGTTGTATCTACCCATAATTCTAAGCCAGCTTCAACATCAAGTCGATGAACAAACTCTGTATCCATACAACCAATACGAGTATATGTTAAGTTATTGGAGTAATGTGTCTTAAACCAGGGTTCTTTTATTTGAACTAAAGCGGATGATGGAAACATCAAAACCCCAGAACCAATACCTGTTATCCTTTGTAAATCACCCTCAGAAGGATCAATAAGATCCCAATCACCCAACTTACCCGATTTATTTTGTATCCAAGCGCACCTTTGAAAATACTTTACTTTATCTGATCCGCCATGCATGGGAATTAGAGCAGCAATAACATCACATCCATCCTGTTCAATTCTGGCAATAAGCCGTGGAATCATGTCAATTGCGTGTATTTGATCTGAGCCAACAATCAAAATATGCGATGCCCCACCAGCAAGTCCTTTTTCACAAATATCAATGTGTCGTCTGGTAGGACATTCTCCCACTCCTCTTACCCAGAAACTATTCTGGGGTCTTTGAAGTGACAAAAAATTCTCTGTCACTTTTGACCAAACCATGGGTGGTTCCCATGCCCAACCGATACAAAGTTTTGTTACTTGGTGCAGACCATTCAATTTATCCTTCTTCCTGGAGTCCCCCACCGGATGCGGAATAATTTTCTACAAATGAAATCTCATCTGTTCCGCCACTTACAGCTTGCCCATTTCCAACCGCACCAAGATTGCCAATGGCACCACCCTTCGCAGCAATGTTTACACAGTTTGTTATTTCAGCTGAACCGACTGCTCCTGATTCCGAAAAGATGTTAAAAGCAGTCATACCCTTATGGGCTCCATTATTGATACCTATCGTCATTATACCATTATCGCCCATAGTGACTTCATTGTAAGTCACCCTGGCACCCGTAGCTTGTGCTGCAAGATAAACAACTCCAGCGGCACAGGTTACAGATCCCATACCCCATCCTATAAACCAGTTTTTAGAAATACAACCCCATCCACCGCCTCCGCCAGTACCAACAATAGCACCGACTTGAGCACTACTAAGCCAATAAAGCATAAAAGTGTTATGATGAATGTTCGGATATCGACCATACTCGGCAAGAGTAATAGATGATTTTGTATTGTAATTAACGAAATTAACCCCTGTAATTTCTACGGCCATATTCGTAACATTAATAACGGCATAGGCACTTTTTTGCCATAGTAGTGCAGCACCCGAAGCACCAACTTCAGGTCCCATACCAGCAGGACATACAAGATGAACAGCCTTTTTGCTCATAGTCAATAGGGCATTAAGATAATAGTCATGGAAGATATCTTCAGTAGGCATAACTACCACATAATCATTCCTACCTGACACCGTAGCAGCAAGGGCGCTTGTGAATCCGTCATTAGTGACTACAGGCGCAGAAGTCGCTGTATGTTTATGAAGAAGCTCACTGCCATCATCGTCATATGTTTGGCCCGAAAACCTCTTATTAATGTAAGTGGCCGAGGAAGTGCTGTTGGTATCGTAAACATAGTAAATGTTACCAATCGCAGTAGGCCCAACGGGTTGACCACCCCGTTGATATAATCCATCGAGTACCATTGTCATAATAAGTCCTCCTATCTATGGGGCAGTTTTCAGGCTGCCCCTGTTATTCTCTTAATTGCCTTTATGGGATATTTCCGTACCAACCCATGGCATCGTCAATCTCAGCACTGAAGCGTTGATCCGCTTTTGTCATCATGTCTCCTGTCTGAAATTCGCGCTCACGGGCAAATCTGGTCTTCCGTCTCCAAAAGTACAGGATAGCCCTGCCATCAAGCTGCATATACCAGGCATCCGTATCGGTGAGATGAGCCCACTTCTTCCGGGCAATGGTCCTGCCACTCTTGGCATAGGCATTGATTGCTCTACTTGCGGTATCCGGCCTATCCGGTGATGCTAAAGTCTCAGTAGCTTGCCTTTCTAACTGGGGCGGGAACCATAAAGCCTTAACCTTCCGCCTGGTTTTATACTGCCTATGACCAACCTGATTTTCAGCCGCCACTAAAGCAGTCCAGAAGGTAGAGTAGGTTAAATCCGAGCCAGTTGACTTGTTGCCCTGTGTATTGCCATCGAGCATTACATGGGCAGTGCTGAATAAGGCCAATGCTGTCGCTTCCCTTGTCGCATGGTAGGTTGTAGCCGCACCATTAACGAGAAACCGGGCCATTTTGGTTTCAATATTCTCTTCCATAGCCTCGCCGAGATCGGCAAAGATTTCTTTCAACTCATCTCCGCCACCTCCGCCACCGAGCTCATAAAGGTTATCGTCAATGGCCTCTTCCGTGATCCGGACGGCCAAAGCCCAAACATTATGAACCCAACTTTGTTTCGGGCCTGCGATTTCAGTATCGTAGGTTACACCACCGCCCTCACCTTTAAGCTGTGGAAGTGCAAGACCTGACCTCTCTGCATTCTCTTCCTTTTTCTTCTTGGAAGTTTTTATGGTACACATCTGTTGCCACATACTCTCAGCTCTACGCTTATCGTATGCGTCAATGGCTACCGCAAAGAGTCCAGGGACATACTCATTATTGAATCGTCCTCGTGTCCACATGGTTAATCCTCCTTAGTTAAATCTCCCGAATAAAAAACTGAATCAGAAGATCCTTAATTATGTTTGAGTCACCTTTCCGATTATGTTGTCAGCCAATGCGTGACCATTGATAGTGACAATCCATCGAGTGTGATATGTCGCTGTAGCCGGTACCGTATCCTCCAGATGAGGTCGCCGCAGTTTAACCTGCAATGTTGCAGTATCAGCCGCCGTACTGGAATCAATCTCACACTTACTAATACCCGTGCCAGTATCTCCTGCGTTTAGGGCAACAGTTTCAAGATCAGCATTCATCTCAGAACTGGTAAGCGGTATAGGCGTAGTGTCTGCATCCTCTTGAATTATAAATTCCTGGTCAGGATGGTCGGCTATCATCAGAAAACCGGCCACTCCTCCAGACCCAACTCTACCAACGGCCATATAAGACAGAGGGTCCATTTTCTCACTAAACACCGCGACTACACCTCCGAGCAATAAATCAGCATCTGCTACTATATCGCCGTCTTCAACAATCGGCATATAGCCAAACTTTGTTAAAAGGCTTGTTCCTCCATGCTGGGCAGGATCACCGTGATAAAAAGCGATTGTCGGTGCTGTCACAATTGCATAAAGGTTTGCTCTAAGCAAAGGCCCCCAAACCTGAAGACCCATAGCTTGATCTCCGTTTCTAGGCATAATATTTCTCCTTCTATTTAATTATTCTTCAGCCACCAAATCACCCAATCCGTCATCCCCTTCTTCAAATGCCGTTGCCTCTCCAATTACTGCCGTGTCTGAATCTGCAACTTTCTCCGCATCCGTCTCGTGCCATTGCACATCGTCCCTGCCACCGATCTTATAGTCTTTCCCGGCCAGGAACTCAGAGCCACTTTCATCTACTGGTGCATGATGCTTTGATTCAAGCTCTCCGCCTTTAGCCTTCTCCTCGCTTTCTCGCTCTTCCATCTGCTTTTCTTTCGCATACATCCAGTATGGTTTAAAGACCAATAGCTGGTCATACTTGCAGATACATCCGAGTACGGGGTCAAGGTCATTGACAGAATCGGGCATTGTCGAACCATTGACAATCCACCATTTTTGAGGGATCGGCATGGACCGGATCTCATCAACCCGCTCCTTTTTCCTTTCAACCCAACGAAAGGCAAAAGCCTTCTCATTTAAGAGCTTTTCAGCAAATTCAGGGAGTTTCATGGGATCTTGTGCAAGAGTAAAATCATGTGCATCCTCTTCAGTCACACGTTCCCATTCCCTGTCATTCTGCCCTTCCGCTTTGATCCGCTCAAAAACAGCGGCTTCCTCTTGGGTGAGGTTAGCTGGTTTTTTGATTGATTGTGCTCTTTCTGTTTTCACTTCTACCTTTTTCCTTGTTACTCTTTTTCCCATAGCTTATCCCTCCACTGAAACGATTCTCGGCTTTTTACCAACAAGTTTGGCATAGGCCGGTAGTTGATCTGAACTAAGCCCCATCTGCGTTGCGGTTTCTAACTGAGAAGTAGTTAGACCGTGAGTTTTCTTATAGGGTGACTTTTTGGAAGAGGGCAACTCTTTGGCTTTTATGTCCTGCTTTCGCTTTTCATCAGCCGTACCTTTCAACCGATCTTCCTTTCCAGCTTCATAGGACGCTTCAAGGAGTTCGTCCATATCTTGAAAAAGCCTGAAGCCTACCGCAAATATATCCCCGTAGGGATGATCTGCGATGCCCAATTCTTCCTTGGTTTTATCAACGTCAACCCTCATGTCGGAAGTCGGATTTGCTATGTCGGGAAATCTACCCTGAAGCAATTTTGTAAAATCATCCGCTTTCCGGCTCATTTCAGCGGCATTCACAGCCTCCTTAACTTCTCCCTTCGAGACTTGTTGGGCCAGGTACTTTAAGACGTTGAGTTCAACTTGCGTATCACCCTCACTCTTTGCATCGCCAAGTAACTTGGTCAACTGAGCATCTGTCAGGGGTTTTGCATCCTTATCTGTCTCAAGGCCCTTTGTTTCTCTGGCTTTACGGGCTTCATACATATCTCGCTTCCAAGTTTTTTCCTTTTCTTTCAAGGTTTCTACTTCAGAGCGGAGGTTTTTGGTTTCTTCGTCGGACGCTTTGGCCTTATCCTCATCAGCCGCTTTCTTGGCCTCAACGTCCTCTTCGTCTTCTTTTTCATCGAGATTGATGAAAAGTTCGTCATCAACGTCTAAATCTTCCTCTTCAGTCTCTTTATCCTGATCCACTTTATCTGTGTCTGCGGGTTCGTCGGCAGGATCGGCACCGGCTTCCCCTCGGTTATCTCTGAATAGAAATTGAACTATCCAGGTTATAAATTCTCTCATGGTATCTCCTGATTTACAGGGTTAAATAAAAAAAGGCCCAATCCAGAATCAAAGTTCTGAATCAGGCCTTTCGTTAAGGTTGCTGATTAAATTCCCACAACTAAGTGGGCCACTATTGAATTTATGATACCTTAGCCTACATATTTACCTCCTGAATCTCTTTTTCTATCTTGGCATTGCAATTTACCATGCAATCTACAATGCTCACTATGATTCATAATCATTACATCATCTGGCCTTTCTGCACCGTGACAGAGATCGTTATGGTGTTTTATGATTGTATCGCCATTTATATTTATTCTACGGCCAATTTTACGGGAAGCCTCACGTTGTTTCTCCGTTTTAGGGGCCTTACCCAATTCACGAACTTGCTGCATCTGTTCTTCAGTCCTTATCCAAACTCCTTTAGGCATCTAAACTCCCTATTCTAAGAAAAGGCGCAGATATTTAGAGTGAAATTCCTTCAAATCTTTTTTCACCATGTTGGTTGCCATTTCTTTGCTCTCCTTACTTTTAGCAAAAAAATTCGGCAAATGCAAGATCTTTTTCAAAATAAACAAACCACCTTTGACAAAGGCTGGATCTAAGTTACCTTTCAGGAGTTCCTCGACTAACTTTGCACCCTCATATATTTCCCATAATCTGTATTTTGCTATATTTTCATCAAGTTGAGGGATTGGTAATTTTATGTTATCTGGCCTCATCGTCCACCCTTCTCCCCCTCCACCGCCTGAAGCATCTCCATAACAGGTTGCATGGCCCCCATTACCTCCTCAGGAGCAGCGATAAAAGCCTGAATAAGTTCATTTATCTCAGGAGTTATATAATCCTCCACGTTATCCCTACCATAGCTCTTTAACAAATCTTCCCTTATCTTCTTCTGGTTAATAAGTGGATCCTGGTTGGTCATTTGAAATATGTCTTCATTCTCCTTCCGCTCGATCAGCCTGTTGGCCTTCTCTGTACTGCCGGTCAATCTAAACTTGTAGGGCCGGCGCATATGCCTTCGCGGGAGTGGCATTTCCTTCCCCGCATGCATAATCATCTTCTCATATGGCATCCACTGATAATAGAGGTCATAGAGCGTTCTGATTATAGAAAGAAATTCCTCTTTAAAGGTTTCGCTCTGGTAATTGAACCTTACATTGCCCTCCTCGATCACGCTCATTATCTCGGTGGCCGTCTTTTGTTGTGCACTGGGTTTGCCGGTCCTGGGTTCCGACATTGCCGATAAGCGCTCCCAGAGAGAGATAAAGATATTGAACAACTCATTATATTGTCCAACGTCAATATTCCACTTTGGGAACATAATTTTACTGATATCCTCTACCTCGACACCTTCCCCAGGCATGATCTTCTGTTTATCATCCGGTATCCCTGCCCCTGATTCGTAGAAGTACCAAGGCAAGAGTACAATATCGGCCACATTAATCATCCGGTTGAAGATATCTGACGCCCCTTTTTGGAGGGCCTTCATCTTCCCGTGTATAGGTGTCCCATAGCTTCGGCCTTCTTCAGCAAAAAGCCTTACTCTCTGGATGATACTCTGGTTGTTCATGTTCATGTCACGTAAGAGCATTTTCTTAATGCACAACTTTGATTCGACTGCCACAGTTACAATGCACTTCTGTTGCTCATAGAGTTCCAATTTTTCCATATCCTCTTCATCAAGGTTTTGGACAGGATATGATATATGGCACTCGATACATTTAATGGTTTCTTTCCCTGTAATGTCTACTCCGGCTACCACCTGGGATGGGGTCTTATCCTCTTCTTGGAGCCTTTTTTGAACCTTAGTGGGCAGCAACCATGTACCGATGTTATCGTCTATGAATCCGGTACTGCCTTTCTTTTCCATAAGTTCGGAGTAGCTGTAGTCTATCTCCCTGATTTTATCCGCATCCTCCCATTTCTCAGGGGTATCGATATCATCTGCTATGAACATACTTGAAAATGGAATTTGTTCATCCTTTCCACCTTCAAAGCCCTGTTCAGAGATTTCAGTAATGACAGGACTCCCTTTTTCATCAATCTGGATAGTATCATCCTCCCCATATTGAAAATCCGTGCGAACCTCGTCATTGGTATCGTATTTTGGTATGGAAAACCGGGTCCCTTCAAGTAAGAGGGTATGAACCACGTTGCGGGCAATTCTATTAATCTTAATCACATCTTTTAATTCATCATTCCACCATTGCTGAAGGACTTCATCGGTCTCGTCCAAATCCCCACCTACCTCTTTAAAAGCCACAATAGGATCTCTGCCAATCAATCCGGCTACAAGTCTTGGCTCAAGATTGTCAACAGTAATGGTTTCAAAAGGCAAGACCTCATGGGATGCCTTAGGCCAAGGGAACTCGGTTTCTTTCGGTATTTGTTCATAGACTTCCCGGGCCTCTTGGATAAGGGCTATCATAGCCTTTCGATAGGTAGATTTTTTAATCTCCTTGTGGAGATCAATACAATATCTCACAAGGTTTTCATGCCGCTTATCTTCCGGCCTCATTTCTATTTCAGTGTCTATTTTTGCCATATTTCTCCAAAAATACAGGAAAAGTTATATGGTTACGCAATAACGTAACCTCTGCCCTTGTAGCGTCAATCGATCCTATACGTTTACCGCTAAAGTCATATTCCCACTTTCCATTCCTAAGATACCGGAATCCTGATAGATTCCAGTACCTATTCCAGTAGACTTTGATCTCGTCTAAGGTATAACTGAGGGCATGCCCCGCCATGTTCGTTTCCACCTCTCATCTGTTACCTGTTGAAGTTTTCCCGCCTTCAAATGCAAAACAAAGCTCATCTGTCCATAAAAATCCTGCTTTTCCGCTTCATCAAGGCATTTAGCAAGAATACTATGGGCTTCTTCTCTGGTCATTTACTACCCCATTCTTTAAGATGTCTTTTTAATTCTGTCCTGCTAATACCAGACATCCTTTTCTTCTTACCAGCTTTTCTCCTTGCATATTCAGCGCCAAATAAACCTAATTGTTTTTTCGTTGTAATAGGAGTATGTTTTCTATGTGGACATGGCATTTTAATTCTCCTTCATTATCCCCAATACATCTTTCTCCGAAATGATAAGGTACTGATTGATGTCATCGAAAGTGACATCAGTTCCCGCATACTTGGCAAACATGATCGTCTGGCCCTTCTTGACGTGCTTAACATCAGCGCCTATGGAAATAACCTCACCATTCATGGCCTTTTCCCTGGCTGTTTCAGGAATTATAATCCCGCCCTCGGTTTCACTAAACTCCTCTGGCCTTTTAATGAGAATCTTGTCAAATAGTGGTGTTAATGGAATAGTCATTGATTTTTCCTCTTCTTTATTTCCATTATCTCTTGCCATTCCTTAATCTGTTCCGGTGTTCGCACTCCTGCCGGACGAGTTATCTCCGGTGGTTTTTTCTTCCGCTTGAACCGTTCCAGGAAAGCGTCTATTACACCCCGTATCCAGGACTTTTGTTTCTTTTGGGGCTTAGGTGCCCCTCCCCCTTCATCCTTTATCCCATATTTCTTGTATAGGCCCTTTAATCTTTCTTGTTTGTCTTGTGCTTCAGTCATTATGCCGGCACCTCCACGTCAAAGCCTTGAAGGGTACACCATCCCTTCGCACTTGCCCCATCAGCTATCGCATAAACCACAATCCAGCCCCCTTTTGGAAGCGGACCTATGGGCATAGGGTAGGGATGATTATCATGTCCCGATTCAACAGGACAGTACAACTCGTCAAGGACCTCGAATCCATCACCCGCGTCAAGACAATCCGCAGCGGTAGGATACCACCTCAACTGGTAGGTAGCGTCCTTTGTCCCATCATAGAGACCCCCGGCAAAGAAGGTGATATAGCTTTCCTCTTCCCCATTAAAATGCTGTGCTATACCGGTATTTATAGATCCTATCTCTATTTCGGCAATGGAGTTATTATCCTCATCCTGAATTGTCACCGTACCCGCAGCTTCAGCATCCAACCAGGCATTTTCAAAGTAAAGCCATGTGGCTGTTGATAAGACCACTGTAGCAGCGGTGAGAAGTTTTCTCTCGCTTACCTTTTTACCATATTGGTCAATCCCATAGACTGTAATATATTGAGTAGTATCAGATCCACTATCGGAAACAAACTCAAGTTGATCCACACCATCGTTCTGGGCATAGGTAAAAGTTGAAGGTGCCATAACCTCCAGGGAACCTCCAATAATACTATTGTAGCAATGCAGATGCCACCCTCTGGCCCCTGATACCGGTTGACTGAATAACGTGCATTCTCTTCCTGATCCTAACATTTTCGATCCCCCCTATTTAAAATTTATATCTCAACATCAAAGCCTTGAACGCTGCACCATCCCTTAGCGGCAGGTGCGTCTGCTGTGGCATAGACAACAAGCCAACCGCCGGGAGGTAATGGCCCTATCGGCGTTGGATATGGATGATTGTCCTTCCCGTCCTCAACAGGGCAGTAAAGTTCATCAAGAACCTCATAACCAGTTGTGCCACCAGTCCCCCGCGAAGCATCATCGTCAGGATACCACCTCAACTCATAAGTGGCATCTTTTGTACCATCATAAAGGCCTGCGGCGAAAGAAGTCACATAACATTCACACTCTCCATTGAAGTGCTGGGCAATGCCAGAGTTAATGGCCGCTACTTCTATTTCCATGATATAAGTGTAGGTAGCTGAGTTATCCCTTGCCAGAGTAATTATGCCAGTAGTGGCCTCAATATCCATCCATATGTTCTCGATATAGCTGAATGTGATCAGACCTGATACTTTTGCTACCCCAGCAACGGCAATGCTTTCTTTTGCTTTCTTTCCGTTACTATCAATGCCAAAAACAGTTACATTTTGGGTTATATCATTGGCTGAAGAACTATAAACAACCACCTCATCATCAGCGGCTAACTGGGCATAAGTTGTGCCGAATGTCGGAACCATTAAAGAAGTAGAAAAAATCTCAAAGGTATACCCATCTGGATCATTATAATCAAAACTGGCATGTTGTGATTCCCAATTCTGCGTACTGCCATCCTTCGCACTCACCACATCGCAGCCATCAGTGCCTAATTCAGCAATTTCGTAGCAGGCCATTTCATCCCAATATGTTATGTCAGTATTAAATTTAGAATAACAGTAGAGTCTTACTGCTGTACAACCCGCCGGAGCGATAAACGTATGAGTCTGCTTCGCACTCCATGCTCCCGCTGTATCTGGCATATCAGTTTGCGAAGTCATATCAGTAGAGTTAGTTATATCGCGAACACGGATTTGAGCTATATCAGGAGCAGTGACTTTATAGTAAAACTCCCACCTGTAAGTTTTTCCTGCTTCAACTGTGAAAGTCTTGTTGGCATACCCAGGTGTTGCTACTGCAAGAACCTTCAAGCAGTTTCCAACCTTACCAGCAGCCTCGGTCGTTAGTGTAGAATTGCCAGCCGCCCACCCAGGTGGAGGATCGGTATCAACACTAAAATCCCCGTTCTGTAAGAGGTCGACACCCGCTGCGGAGTCAGGCATATTCAACGTGCAGCAGTTAGCACCAGAAACAGAACCGTTTAAGTTTTCATTGTCCTGAAATCTCCCATCACAGGTTCCCATCGTAACATTACCTGTCCCAGTGCCAGCTCCCCAATCTCCACCAGTGTCATTCACGGTAAGAACTGTACCTACAGCTTCAGAAGTAGCTCCAGTCAGCACTTCGCCGACATTGGGAAGATCAGAACCAGAATCAAGAGTCGTAGTCCGGCTGATTTGAGAGTACACCGCATCCGCCTCAGCGAGGTAGCCTTCACAAGGATTAAGGCCATTATCATATAGGATTATCTTGTAGGGAGTGGAAGTACCTGCAACTCCTGCGAAGGGCGAGATGTCTACAGTCCCGAATCTTATAGCCGCACTTCCATCAAGGGCAATCATTCCAGCATTGTCAGGCCAGTAAGTTGCAGGACCAGTTTCATCTTCAAGAACTGGACTTATGGCATCATTATAACAATGCAAATGCCATCCTCTGGCTCCTACCCTTGGTTGTGCTAATAAAGCACACTCTCTGCCTGATCCAAGCATTTAGTTCTCCTTTAATTTTTCCCGGGTAAGATTATACTCTTCTGAGGTTGAAGTACCCTCGATTGACCGTTCTCCTGTTTCTCCCTGATCTTCTTGGCGTTCTCCGTTGCATGTTCGTTGCCTGAGCATACATGGCAGTTCGGGCATACATAGAATACAAAACTGGTATTGGGTATCCGGTGTTCAAGCCAGGCTACACCAAACTCCTCTTTCATCTGCTCTATGTCATAGCCACACACCCGGCACCCGGGAGGTGGCCCAATCTTCAGCATGACTTGTTCTTTGAGGTCTTTTATGGAGTTAGTAGTTTTGTTCATCCCACCATGACCTCGGTAAAGCCCTCATCCGGTTTCTGCATCTTATCCCGCCAATTACTGATTTGGTGGGGGCGCCTCTTCTTACCCCTCATTGTATCGGATTTATCCCGATATGGAAGCATCCTCATCATCTGAGACGCCATCCCACCAGTATCCACCCTTTCATCATGGCACCCGGAAGCGGCATTGAATTTGCCATCTTCCTCTACAAATGTCCTCATCTCTGATATAGTCTGTTTTGACATGATTTGCAAGTCGCCATCCCGGGCCATGCAATAAAGGCCATCCACCATCTGAGGTTTTGTCTTTTTGGTTGTCTTCCACCCTGGGTCATCGTCCCGCGTCTCATAAAGGGGGTAATGCTTGCGATTGAGGTCAGCGACTACAGTATAGCCATGATTCATAAGCTCTACGCAGGCCCTGCCCCGGTTGAACATATTACCTATAAGCTCCACAAGATCACCTATGAGGTCATAGTCGATATGTCCATGCCATTGGGCTACCTGCCTACCTGTGCCCCTTTTCCATACATCGATACAGGAAGGATCTGGCTCAACCTTATCTTGTTTATCAATGTCCTTAACACCGCCTGCGCTATCCACGGTCAGAAAATAAGTCTCCTCATCTATCGGCTTTTCCCATAGACTGAAATGACCATGGGGGCTGGGCTTGATCTTGGACTTACCCATCCGTTCAACCACATCGCCGGTAAGGCGCGGTTCCTTACAGAGCAATTCAAGGTCGTCACATAGGTCTTTAGGGAATACATTCGTGCCTTTTGATAGGAAAGCTTCTTCTACGGTAGAGGGATAATTTTCGCGGAATTTTTCAATGGAACCCCTGCACTTATCTTCAATAGCATATTCCCGCCAATAGAGTTGTTCTAAGGTCAGGGTAAATTTCTTTTTCAGCCGTTTACCCTCGGAGTCCTCCCATACCATTTTGTCTTTGTTGAAGACCTGGGCATTCAATCTCTCAACAAATTCCCGCTTATCTTTCTCACTCTCAAATGATTTGACATATCGCTCGTGCATAAACCAGGGAATAAAGACAAGGATATAATCGCTTTTAGGATTATACCAGGCGTAAATGATGCCATCTTGCTCATAATAAGGATATTTCCCTTCACAATATGCTTTGAAAACATCCTCCTGAAAGGAATTGCCATAGCCGTTAGCTGTAGACTCCCGATAGATTTCGGTATCTGTTGGTAGATCCGGCACACATTGAAGAAGGCCTGAAAGCAATTCTCCTCCTTTAATCCACATCGCTTCTTCTGAAGCATGGAGGTAATGGATGCCCTGAGACTTGCCAGCATGGATATTTCGGGCCGTGGCCAGCCGATATTGACTTTTGAGGCCCTTACCATCATTGGTATCAAAGATAAGCTCCTGAGCGTTTGATTTGCGTGTCTGGGGAGGCACAGGGTTACGTTCCTGCATAAGAGTAGCCATGGCATACAAAGTGGAGGTCGAATCCTCCTCATGGCCTACAATGAAGGTAGACCGGTTGAAATTAAGGGATGTGTGTTTGTAGAAACGCCCTTCGATGTAGGTAGATCCCCCAAATCTACGGGCCTTTAGTAGCATAATACGGATATAGCCCTTCTCTACTTTCATCTTCTCAGATACAGCATGGAGAATCTTCTGGCCTTTATTAAAGATAAGGGGAAGGAGCTTTGAGGTATTATGATCGCGGATAGTGATACACTCCTCGGCGAATAGCTCGTAGTCGTCCAGGTAGCGTTCTAAGATGTTCTCGGCTGTGTTAGTCTGTGGCATCTAATCCTTCCTGGTTGGATCAGGCCCCCCAACCATGGGCTAAATTCTCATCTTCTTTTGATTCATAGATTGATGCCTGTGGTTTGAAGCCTTTACAGTCGCCTTTAGGATTTAGTATGCTACAGGCTCTAACACCATACACAAATTCTGTTATAGGTAAATCAGAATTGCTGCAAGCAGGTCCATCAATGTCTTTATGTATGCATTTAATGCATATAGGCATCTTACTCCTCCTTATCCCTCTTCTCATGTATAGCCCTGAGCTTATCTTCCAGGGTGATGGTATGATCTACCTTCTCAGTGGGATAGTCTCCCCTTAGCTTATGGGCGTCCTTACGGGCATTCTGCCTTGTGTTCCACTCAATGACATCCTCAGTTTCAACAACTTTGCCTTTACGATGAAAGAACTTAGTCTCTTTTGCCTCAAGCTCCTCTTTGAGTTTATTAAGAAGATAGTCCTCAGTTATGCCATGCCCATCGAAGTTAAGCAACTTCTCGTCAGGCTTCAACATACTCTTTTTGAAATCATCGTCTATTTCAACCATGGTGGACCTACTTATACTTAAACACCTTATCCATAGTACCCATCAGGGTATCATCCCATGTCTGAGCAGGGTCATCCACGGCCTTAAGTAGCTCCGGACGGAACGATCCATAAGCATCACATAGGGTAGTATAGCCTTTCCTGAATACGACAAGCAGTCTGTAGACGGTCATAAAGTGGCCAAATACCATGATAATCATTGATAACATCTTAATCCTCCTTTAATAAAGCCAACAGCTTTCCGGTTTGTCCATATCATCTACATGGATGTATCTCTTTGCTATACCTATACGCTTGAACCCTGCTTTGATAAGGCCGGTCAACATGGCTATGCGTTTTGCATTATCGGCACAGGCAATATCCGAAGCATGGCCGGAAGGATGATTCTCGGAAGTAGAGCCAATCGCAGCATTATGCTTCTCGCACCGGTAGCCGGAACCGATCCTGAAAGGCGTGTTAGCCATCATCCGTGCCTTATCCAACCTCATAACAAAATCAAGGTTCATTTGAGACTTACCGCAGCAAGAACAGGCGAATTCATCTAAATTGAAATATTTGAACATAACCTTAGCTCCTTATTTTAAGCCCTTAGCCCATCCTTCAAACAATTTATTTATCTCTTCCCTACCCACTTTAACAGGCAGTCCCTTAAGGTAAATATAGGTCTTGTGCTCCACCTTACCCCCTACCATGACATGATATACTATTGCAACAACACCGAGCTTATGGGTAAACCAGAAAGAAACAACCGGAGGCAGGCCGGCCTCCTCATAGGCCACGTGCATCACGTAGAGCGCACCCCATCCAGGGAACCAATCAGGCTGTCTGACAGCATCTTCAGGGGGCAGAGGTACTTCTTTAGGCAACAAAGCAGAATACTCCCCACCATCGTAGAGAAAGGTGTAGGTCTGTAGTTGGGGTTGGCCAAGGGATTTCAATAAGGCACAGCCCATCATCAAGAATAGGGCTATTATGACGCAAAGGCTAAGTTTTCTC
>SDBU01005636.1_pt1 | contig 14927 bp, 19 predicted proteins | sample 2277071 | NCBI WGS metagenome assembly SDBU01 (sample SAMN10397929, study PRJNA504765) | marine sediment metagenome | isolation source: marine sediment core GS08_GC12, 126 cmbsf | place: Arctic Ocean: Gakkel Ridge, Loki's castle | collected 2008
CGCTTCCTGGCCGAGCTCCTGATTCGTTTTATAGCTGATCTAATGTTAGCCAAAATCTCGCCTCCCTTTTCAAACTGCGGTAAGTATACACTATCTTGGTGAATTTGTCCAATTTGTTTCCCTCACTGCCCGGCCTCACCACGAATATTCGTTAATCAGCTTGCCATCGGCGTCGTACAGGTACACTGTATCGTGGACGTTTCTCCAAATGGCTTGGGAGTTACCCCAATAAAGATCGGTGGCCGTATCCACCTCGCTGCCGCTGTGCAATCTGACGCTTGCTCCAGGGCTCAGAATGAATTCGGGGAGGGTGTACCATTTGTCGGGCTTCTTATTTACGCTCCAGCCCGTCATGTCCACGGGGTTATCGCTTTGACTAGTGAAACAGATGTATTCTTCGTTACGGTTCTGGTGATCATCTCCAGGCGCATCATACTGGGAGCAGTCTGGGTCAATGACTACTTCGCCCGGCGAGGCCGGGGTCAGAATAGGTCCCCATAGTCCCCGTCCAGCTTCCCTGGCCTCTCGCTGCAACTCCAGGAAATGCTCCTGGTATTTGACGTCCGGCGGATAGGTTGATACCTGGGCATAGCCCTGCTGCACCAAGTAGGCATTTACGAAAACGTCTCCCACGTAGATATAGCGCAACAGGCGTCCGTAGCGATCCGTCTCCGAGACGTCTTTCTCCAGGAAGACCGTCTTGCCTTCTACCAGCTCTCTGTTCTTCTCATAGGCTTCCTGGGCATAATACCCCACCGGCTTGGTGGGATGGTGTAGCTCAGGGGTGTCTATGCCTATGTAGCGCACCTTGTAGCTCTCTCCCTCGATTTCTACCTCGATGGTATCCCCATCAACAGCTCTGATGGCCAAAGCCTCGATAGAGTCGGGGGGCACGGCTGGCGGTTGCTCACAGGCAACCAGTGAAAGAGCTAATACTATGCAGATGATGGACAATCGAAAGGACTTTTTCATAGCTTTATCTCCTCTGCTTGGTTGTTCAGCGCGCTATCTTGCTGGCCAGTTGGGTACAGCAGCCCATCAATTCTGCGCAATACCTCATTCAAGTCGGGTGGCTCGGCGGCCTCCACACGCCCTTCGATGTGAATGTGGTCGGGGAAAGTGAACACTTCTGGGTGATGTGGCGCGTTGTCGTAACGGAAGACCAGCGTTCCATCAGCGCGTTGGTAGTGATAAGCGTAATCCGTCTTGACCAAAACAATGCCCCGTTCGATCACTGTCTCAGCGAATTCCAATAGCGAATCATCGTAGAAGCGAAGACGTCCTTCAATGGCACCTAAGCGGTCGGCTAGGACTTCCTCGACACGAAGATACTCCACCTCAATCTCTCGACGCGAGCAAATGGTATCGCGTAACCTCTCCAGATACCGCCCTAATCTCATGCCGGTACCGCCACTCGTTCAGCCAGAATCATTGCCAGACTCTTCTCGATCTCCTCTTTGAGTTCACAATATAGGCGATATCGCCCAGCCCATCGAACGAAATCCATACCGTCTCCCATCTCGCCGCATTTGTACCTGCTGTAAAACTCGGCCGACGTCATATCGTATCGCTGCTCAAAAGAGAGCAATTGTCGGCCCAAAGCCAAAAGATCGTCCAGGGGATTGGCATTGCGTCGTGCCTCTTCTAACAGCAGCGAGAACTCCTCACGAGTTTCAGGCATCGTCTCCTGCGTAAACTCTATCACTGGCATCCTGCACCTCCTGCTTTCTTTGCCCACCGCGGCTTTACACTGGGACAAGTTCGACTCTCAGCGCCCGGTCTCAAGATACTCTATAGCTCGCTCGAGCTGGGGATCCATGCCCTGCAAAAAATCTTCCTCGGTGAAGGGCACTACGATGTCGGGAGTGAGGCCCTCCCCGTGGAAGGGGTAGCGGTCGGGGGTCAGCAGCCGGGACATGGTCACGTGCAGACTGGATCCGTCGCTCAGCTCGTGGACGTGCTGCACTGAGCCTTTGCCAAAGGTTTGCTCGCCGATGAGCGCCCCGCGGCCATGATCCTGGAGGGCCCCCACCACGACCTCCGAGTTGCTGGCGGTGCCCTGGTTGACCAGAATCGCCAGGGGGATGTCCGTAGCCAGTCCTCCCCGTTTGACGCTGTACGTTTGCTCTCGGCCATCGCTGAACTGCTGGTAGACGATAACGCCCTCGTCCAGGAATTGGCTGGCCACCTCGATGGCCGCGGAGGGAAAGACGCCGCCGGGATTATTGCGCAAGTCGAGTATCAAGCCCGATAGGTTTTCCCCCATCAGCTCCCGCAAGGTTTCCCTCAATTCCTGGCCTGTCCGCTCGCTGAAAAGGGAAATGCGCACATAGCCAATATCATCTTCCAGGACCATCCCGCCCACGGTTGGCGGCAGCTCAACCTCGTCCCTGATCACCTCGATGACCAGAGGCGCGGCCTCCTCCCTCCGCATGATGGTGAGGCGTACGGTCGAGCCCTTAGGGCCGCGGATGAGGCGCACGGCCTCCCCCAGCGGCATGCCCGTAACCGCCACGTCATCAACCTTGAGAACTACGTCCCCGGCCTTGACTCCTGCCTGCATGGCGGGAGAGCCATCAAAAGGCGAGACAATGACCACCTGGTCGTTCTCGTCTAGTGCCACAATTGCTCCGATCCCTTCGTAGCTCCCTCTCAGATCAATCATCTGATCTTCCGAGGGCATAGGCTCCACCAGCATGGTGGCTGGGTCGTCGAGGATCCTCAATGCACCCTGGATGGCACCGTAGGTCAATTCCTTGGGATCGGGCAATTCGCCGAAGAACTCCTGCTCCACGATCCGCCACGCTTCCCAGAAGAGCTCGAACTGCTCTGGCTCGCCGGCTCTGGTCTGGACTTGGGTGGGACTGATGAGCTGATTGACTCCGAAGCCTGCCAGGAAGGATGCCCCGGCAATTATCGCCACCACCACAATCGCCACCAACGCCTTGAGAAATGTTCGCATATGCTTTACCCCTCTCTAATTCATCACTGCCCTAGATTATAGCAGATTTCGCTCTACTTGGCAACAGAGGGCAAATCACCGCCCTGCTCTGGCAGGACCGTTTGACAATGGAGACTGAATCGCTATAATAGTGGTCACGCTATCCGGGGCTGTGCCAACGCTCGTAAGCAGGGTGCCAGCCTTTCGCCGACTGCACCAGGGGCTCACCCTGGCTCTGCCCCTGCCGGCCGTCCTGGGCGCCTGGTGGACGAACAGTAGACGATGAAGGAGGAGAAAGTGCAACATTGCTCGACAAAGCATACGAGGAGGCAAAAACCATGAAGGGAACGCCAAGCTTCGTTCAGGCAGCTTTGAGCATATTGAGAAAAATCCCTCTCAGGATTGACGCCGCGCTGCGTTCGTTGAGGTTGTTGGACCGCAGCAGGTGGGTCCGAAAGATGACAGATGTGGCGATAAGGGGAATCGAGGTGGAACCCCTTCCCGCCTGTCTGGGCGAGGGTAAGCGCGTGATTTTGGTGAGCAACTATCCTTCGGTTTCACAGACGATGAGGGCGGCCATAAAGGTTGGCTGTCGTCTGCCCGGACAAAGGTTCCGAGTGAAAGCGATTGGTAGAAAAACAGTCGTGACGGGAGCAAACGTGCTGCTAAGAGCCCTGGGAGTGGATCAGCATATCTTCCCGGCCCTGAAGGACCAGTCTGGGAAATATGTGCTGGAGCCCGACACTCTCAAGAAGGTTCTGGCCCACCTCGATGGCCAGGGGAACGTCTTGTGGCTTTCGGTCACGGGCAATACACGAGGCAGCGGCCTATTGGAGCGCGATTTGAGAACTGGGGCGGCGCTGTTCTCCCTCAAGAAGAAAATCCCCATCGTGCCGATGGGATTGGTGACCAAAGAGAAGGAGGGAAAGCCGGAAATAGTGAGGATCAGATTCGGTGAGCCGATAAACCCGCCTGAGGTGGGGAAGATGGGCGAGTTCGAAAGGAGCGATCTTTTGGTGGATATCTCGCGGCTGGCAATGTGTCAGATAGCTGCCTTGCTCCCTCCTGGACAGAGAGGAGACTTCGAGGATGTCGAGGAGAAGCTGATAGAGGTGAAAGAAAGGCTAAACCTGCTGTAGGCACCTTTTCGCCTGGGAGAGTCGAAGAGCCGAATGATAGCTAACGGAGCCGGCAAGGGGTTTCTCTCTCTGCCGGCCTCTTATTTCAAGACCTGACAGGTTTTCGGGAAACCTGCCAGGTCTATGTTTGACAACGGGGACTGAAGCTATATAATACCAATGACGTTGGCCGAAGGTCTCCCGACCGAGCCCGCCTCGGTCAGAGACTTTCGGCAAACGAAAATGCGCGACATCGGGAGGGAAGCTTGATAGTAAAGATGCTGCACGTCGGCCCGCTCCAAACCAACTGCTACATCGTGGGCTGCGAGGAGACGAAAGAGGGAGCCATCATTGACCCCGGCGGAGACGCAAAGGCCATCCTGGCCGAGGTGGAACGGCTGGGCCTGAAGATAAAATACGTCATCAACACCCACGGCCACTTCGACCACACCCTGGCCAACAAGGAGGTGGTGAAAGCCACGGGAGCATCCCTGGCCATCCACTCCGCCGACGCACCCATGTTGACCAAGGGCGGCGGCGCATTCTTCTTCGGAATCATAGGCAAGGCCAGCCCGCCGGCCGACGTGATCCTGGGCGAAGGCCAGGTGCTGACCCTGGGCCGGATCGAGTTGCAGGTTCTACACACGCCGGGCCACTCGCCGGGCAGCATCTGCCTCTACAGCGAAGAGGAAGGCGTGCTGTTCGATGGCGACGTTCTGTTCAACATGGGTATGGGGCGCTACGACCTGCCTGGTGGCAGCTACCGCGTCCTGATGGAATCCATCCAGAGGCTACTGGCCCTGCCCGATGAAACGACGGTCTATCCCGGCCACGGCCCGGCTACCACCATCGGCCGCGAGCGGCGCAGCAACCCCTTCCTCTCGTAGCAGTGGGTCAGTAAAGTCAAGCGGGCGCTCCTATTGGAGGCGCCCGCTTTTTTGTTTGATCAGAACCCCGTTGGATAGGGCCAAGTCCTGCTTGCAGTCTCCTCACCACGGCCAGTCAACAGTTTGAGCAACCGCTACCGGCCCTCCTTTCCTATGCCCACTGTGAGCGCAGTCAGCGCACCTGCTCCAACAACTGGAAGTATTCATCTCTGGATATCCCCGCCGTTTTCAAGTTATTCCGAAAGTCACGACCGGACTCTCACCCGTTGGCAGACGACAGCTTGGCAGGGCACACCCACCGAGTCTTAGCCAGCATGCTCTGATGACGGAAAGGGACTTCCAGATTGATTGTCATAATTGCGTTTCATCATTCCTCTGGCCTCAAGCATTCCACGCTTCGCATAGAACGCTTGAAGCTCTTGATCACAAAGAAGATCAATCATGTATAGATTGCTCAGTCGCTCAAGCATGAAAGCTACAAGCTCTTTCCCAATTCCCCTTCCCCTGTACTCAGGTAAGACCTCCAGAAATGGAATGTATGCCGAAAGCACGTGATCCGTGATCGCCGTAATGAACCCCACGACTCTTTTCGTTTCTTGAGCGATGGCCAGGACGATTTCATCACTGTTTTTCAACAGTCTCAAGTGCGTTTCGGGAGATGGTGGATTTGGCCATCCATCGAAAAAGCCTTTGAGTTGCTCAGTCAAAATCCCTTCTGTTGTGAATATGTAATTGATCATAGGAGCACTCTCATGCTGGCTAACTTCAGTTGTGCCAAATGGCATGTATCCGCTCACCGAGCCGCCCAGTGCCGTCGAAGCCGCTTCGCTCCTGGCAGTTGCCGTTCGACTGAGTCTGTTGAAGTCACGACCGGACTTCCACCGCCTAGTAGACGACAGCTTCAGGACACACCAACGACTGGTTGGGCCGCCCACTGACGCAAGCCTTCCTTACACGTCTTGGTTCACTCGAAGGTGGATACGTTGGCAGTCCGCACCCATTGCCCATCTTGCTTCTCGTACGTCATTATGCCTGCATAGACGAATTCTTGTCCTCGCTGAACGCCGGCCTCATCGGTTTGTGTGCGGCGCACTTTCGTCCGCGTGATCATCCAAGCCATGCTGGCGTCCTGTGACACCCGCACGATGGGCGGCTCAAGGTCATCCCATTCGTAGTAGGTGGCGTTCTTGAAATACTGTTCGAAGTCTTGCCGTATGGCCTCACGTGAGATGTGCCGGATGGCTCCGTTGCCTACGCGGATGAAGGACTCGGCGTGATTGGCGAAGAGTGCATTGGCATCAGTGGCGAAGTGCGCCCTGCGGGCGTTGGCGTGGATGGCTAACAGTTCCTCTTTGGCTTTCTCGATTTCGCTGATGTTCATCTTGGGATTGACGCTCATGAGAACCTCCTTGAGAGTGAATTGGCGGCAAGGTAGTGAGCCGCTTGATACCTTGATACGTTGAGCATTTTGCTTCTGGGTCTGTGCGAGAAGGTGGCCTAACTATAGTTGTGCCAACTGGCATGTATCCACTCACCGAACCGCCCAATGCTGTCGAAGCTGCTACGCTCTTGGCAGTTGCCGTTCGGCTGAACCTGTCGGAGTCACGGCCAGACTTCCACCGGCTAGTAGGCGACAGCTTTCAGGACACACCAGGGAGTTGTTAGGCCGCTCTCAAAGCTCTTATGTGATCTGCCCGCCCGCCACCATCTCTCTGGCGTGTCTGACCCAGCCCAACAATGGATGACGCCTTTCTCTATAGCTGTTTGACCATTGCGTAGCCAACTCGTCAAACGCGACACTGCTCTGTTCTACTATCCCAAGAATCCCTGAAGCCGTGTAAGGTTGCTGAGTAGCCCCCAACTGCACCACCACCTGATTGCCGATTCCCCCTTCTCTGTGGTGCGTGGTACCCTCAGCTCGGTCTTGCAACATCATCCCCAACACACAACAGTCTCGAACCATATCCAATGCTAGATGGAGGGCTATCAGCAAGTCATTGCGTGCCACCTTGTACACCGCTATCACACCCTTGAACCAGAAACGGCTCACCATTTTCTGAAACTGTTCAGATGAGACCAAAGACAGGTTAGGTTGCTCAAAGGTCTTGGACAAGGTTTCATCAACCTGGGTTGACTGAGAGAAAATGACCTTGATGCCTTGCCTGAAAGGGAGCGGAGACCATTCTTCAATCCGCCCCAACTTTGACTCAGTCGTAATCACCAGATCAATTCGACGCAAGTCTTCAAAGCAGACTCGGGTGGTGCTCCGAAGCGCATTGGATGATTGCTCATAAGCGTACAGGGTACCCAAGGGCCTGAGCCAGTCTGTCGTTGGATAGAAACGCTTCATCGCTCCATCCTTGACGACCAACAACACATCAACATCACTCCAAATGTCCCACTGAACCTGAGATTGGGAAGCTGATCCGAACAAGGCCAGCGCCAAAACATCTGGATCAGGCTGGAGAAGCGTCACCAGGTCTTGAACGGCAGCTTCTTGCCACAGACTTGTCTCAATCATCGGTCAACCTTTGGCTCTGGGAGAACACCGAAAACTGGCGATTATACATTCCCTTCACGCGGTGACACAGAGCGGCCTAACTTGTTATTAGCACGCGCTTCTATGTCCTAAGATAGCTTCTGGTAATGCCCTGATTCTGGAAACCAAACCGTTCATAAAACCGCTGAGCGGTGTGGTTGCTGTTTGCAGTATCGGTGTGCAAATAGCGATAACCTTTGCACTGCAAGTACCTGGCTAGCAACTGTAGGGACTTTGTGCCCAATCCTAAACCTCTGTAGGGCTTGTTTACACCTATCCAGGTCAGGTACACTGTATCATCTGTGCAGCCTCCGGTTAGCTCTTCCAAAAACCTTACCTGGGCAGTACATACTGTTCTGTCCTCCAGTTGCACTCCGAAATCTTGCACGTTGGTGTGCTGTATCCTCTTGGCTATGAGCTTCAGTTCTACGTTATCTGGTAGCTGCGCATCTTCCATATCCAAGCTATAGTACACATTCTCTTGCTCAATCTGAAAACTGTGCGTTTGCACAAGTTCATCGATATGCCGCAAGCTGCTATGTAGTTTCCCATGATGAGCATTACAACTCATACCAAGAATGTGATAAAACGCGTGCCCCTTCTTGAAGCGCTTCAGATAAGCGTTGGCTTTCGCCAACAAGACTTCGCCCACATCTGCTCGTCCCTCTTCAAAGTAGAAATGGCGAATCACGCCAATACGCGGGTTATAGAATTTCTCACCGCTGGCATCCCAGGCGAAACTCGGTTGTCCATATTGAACAAAGCCAAGTGTCTGATCATTCTCCGTCACGAAGAACGTTTCCAGATCCTTGAAGAGTGTTTCGCCGTTCAGTTTGTCTTCAAGGAGACAGGCCCGCCACCGCTCAGTTGATACAGGGAAGAAGTACGGTATATTTGCACCGATTCTTCTCCAGTATTCAAGTAACTTGTGCAAGTCGCTTTCTTGGTATTCCCTGATATCCACGGCGTCTCTCTTGGCGCGTGCTAACTCGTTATTATACGGAAACCTTTCCACCTCATCCTCCATGGGGGTCTTATACGGAAAGCTGCTATGCCGCATACGGCGCTCTTCACGAACGGTGGCAACGCCAATACGTCATGGCCTACCGCGCACCGTCCCCTCACCTACCTGCCTATCGCCCTCCCGCAGGCCCAATACAACCCGCGGGACGGCGAACGGCTACTCACCGCGAAGGTGCGCGTGGAAGACCTCGTTGAACTCTGCCGGTTTCTCGATGAACGGCACGTGGCCAGCATCCTCAATGACGACTTCCTTGTAGCTGCCACCAGCGGCGGCGTATTTCTCCAGCACGGCGCGGGTCTGGCCTAGCATGGGCTGCGATTGCCTTGGCGATTATGCCTTCCATTGTTGAAACGCTCATGTCTTCCTCCCTCGGAACAATTGTAAATTGTGAATTGTGGATTATTTCCTGTGGGCCCGCGTTGTCTTAATGCTGGCGTTGATGATCCGGCACAGTTGATCGTTCTCGTCGGTGATGTCGCGCAGTCGTGACTCTGGTAGCATTTCGCTTCGGGTAACGATTTTGAGCCAAACTCTTGATTCATTCAGCTCTTTGAGGCAAATCTTGAGTTTGTGGATAAAATCGTTTGTACTTTCAGCCTCGCGCGCTTCGGCGTAATGCGCCGCAGGTGCAGTGCCACTGCGCAATAGTTGCCCACCGATATGCCGACCAGCCTGCGTTTTGGGCAAATGGCTACAAAGCTTGATAACCCTCACCGCAAAGTCAATCAGTCGCTTTTCAATATCGTCACCCTTAGCCACGCCACCCCCTCATTCACAATTCACAATTCACAATTCACAGTTCACAATTAACTACGTCCCGACGACGATCGCTCCATCCACGCGCAACACCGCGCCAGAGACAAAGCTGGCCTCGTCCGACGCCAGGAACAGGTAGGCGTCGGCGACGTCGCGCGGCTGGCCCATGCGACCCAGCGGTATGCGGGCCTTCATGCGCTCTATGATCTTTTCGGGCATGGAACTCAGTATCTCGGTGGCGATAAAGCCGGGGGCCACGACGTTGACGCGGATGTTGTAGCGGCCCAACTCGCGGGCCCACACCTTGGTCATGCCGATCACGCCGGCCTTGGTGGCCACGTAGTTGGTCTGGCCAAAGTTGCCGTCCAGGCCGACGACGGACGAGGCGTTGAGGATCACGCCGCTTCCCTGCTCGATCATGTAGGGAGCGATGGCCTGGGTGCAGTTGAACACACCCTTGAGGTTGACGGCTATCACCAGGTCAAAGTCTGCTTCCGGCATCTGCTTGACCAGCTTGCCATCTTTGACTTTGACCAACTGGTTATCGCGCAGGATGCCGGCGTTGTTGACCAGCACGTCCACCCGGCCATACTTGTCCACCACGTCATCCACCCACGCCTGCACCGCCTGCCGGTCGGTGACGTCCACCTTGTAAAAGTGAACATTGGGGCCAAGCTCCCGAACCGTAGCCTCGCCGGCCTCCTGGTTCACGTCGCAGATGACCACCGTGGCCCCCGCTTCGACGAATCGCTGCGCCGTCGCTTTGCCAATGCCGGCCGCCCCGCCGGTGATGAGGGTGACCTTGCCTTTCAAACGCATGATTGTGTCTCCTTTCTCCTTTCTCATTCTTCGTTCCTCGTCAACCCCCTTGCACTCGCCCGTATTTCCTCCCCACGATGGACTGCCCAGTTGGGCTGAGGACGAAATCAACAAAGCCCTTGACCTCGCCCGTGGGCTCCTGGCGCGTTACCAGGAAGAGGGGGCGAAGCAAGTGGTAGCTCCCCTGGCGGACGCTATCCGGGGTTGGTGCCGCCTCCTCAATTTCCAGGACTTTGACCTCCGGTGAGAGGTAGCCCATGGACACGTAGCCGATGGCCTGCGGATGCTCGGCTACGTACTCCACCACCGCTCGGCTGCTGGGCATGACCACCGCCGTCAGGGTGACTCGCTTGCCGTTCATCACCAGTTTCTCGAAAACCGCCCGCGTCCCCGAACCGTCCTCGCGGCTGATGGCCACGATCTCCCCCGCTTGCCCTCGCACATCCCGCCAGTCCAAAATCCGGCCGAAGAAGACGTCCTTGAGCTGGAGCATCGTCAGGCCTTCCACGCGATTCTGGGGGTGGACGACGATGGCGATGCCGTCCAGGGCGATGGGCGTTGACCACAGCAACGTGTCCTCCGGCTCCTTCCAAGAAGTCATCCCGATGTCCACCTCTCCCTGGCGAACCAACTCGATTCCCAGCAGCGAGCCTCGGTCCTCCACGGCGATGGTCACGTACTTGTGGCGTTCGGCATAAGCCTGGGCCAATTCCTCCACCAGAGGCTGCATCGAGGTAGAGCCAGTCACCTTGAGATGAACAGGCTCCTGTGGCTCCACCGCACTTGTGCTACAGCCAACAAAGAGCAACAGGCCCACCAAGCAGATAGCTGTGCCAATGCTTTTCCAGAATAAATCAGCTTTCCCTGCTACAGATTTCTCTGCTATAGAGGGGCGTCCTCGCCCCGATTTCGTGGCCAAACTGCTCTTAGGCGGGGCGGGGACGCCCCTTGGTAGCAATCTTGGCGGAAGAAAGTGCAAAGAACTTTTGCCCAGTTGCATAGCCAATGTCAACCTAACCTCTCATCAAGAATATGATCAGAGACACGCTCCCCGCCAGCCAGCAGTAAGCGGCGAAAACGTAGAGCCTGCCTCGTTGAAGATACGCCAGCAGGAACTTGATACACAGGTAGCCGCTGATCGCCGCTGCCAGGAAGCCGACGATGAGGGGCGCTAACTGGGCTCCGCCGGCTCCGGCCCGGAACAGTTCAACCAGTTGCAGGAGCCCGGCCCCGAAGATGATCGGCGTGGCCAGGAGGAAGCTGTAGCGAGCCGCTGCCTCCCGTTCGACGCCGCGCAGCAATCCCATGGCCATAGTCGCCCCCGAGCGGGAGATGCCTGGCGCGATGGCCAGGCCCTGAGCCAGGCCGATGAGCACCGAGTCGAGCCAGCCTAGATCGCCCAGCGAGCGCTGTCGCTTGCCTAGCCATTCGCTGAGGGTCAGGATGCCCCCCGTGACCAGCAGGAGAGCAGCCACCCAGCCAGGGGAACTGAACAGGCTTTCGAAGAAGTCCTGGCAAAGGAAGCCCATCAAGGCGGCGGGCAGAGTGCCCACGATGATCAGCCAGGCCAGCCGGGCCTCTGTCTGCTCCAGGTTGCGCTCCACGAGGCTCCCCGCCCAGGCCCTCGTCAGGGCAACAAGGTCGCGCCAGAAGACGGCCAAGATAGCCACCAGTGTGCCCCAATGGACGATGGTGTCAAAGACCAGTCCCGGCTCTGGCCAGTTGAGAAGCCAAGGCACCAGCACCAGGTGTCCCGAACTGGAGATGGGTATGAATTCTGTGGCACCTTGTATGATGCCAAGTACGATAGCTTGAAGTAAACTCATAACTCTTGCGCGACTAAAAGTATAACCGAGTTAGACCAGACTTGTAAGGTAACTTTCCCTCTGCGTCTTATATCTTCCCCGCAAGGAGCGCTTCCACGAACCTGGGGATTGGATCGCTAGCTACAAACTGATCCCGAACATCATAATTCGGCAGTGATGCACGGAAGTGGCTTGCGATTTCACTGGGGGGAAGGTTCACAATGAAAAACGGCACTTTCCCTTGGGGAGCATTAGCCTGTAGAAAAAACCGCAAGCTGATGTCTGTCCGGGTAAGAGAGCAACCCAGGCAGAAAACACATGTGGCCTCTCTAAGAGCTGCCGCTGCTTGTGCCCACAAGGTGCGGATGGTCTCATGCTGAAAGTAGACGCTCTTCTCCGTCAAAGGCGGCACAATGAGTGGTACTTTGTCTTTAACTGTTTCCCGATAGTGGTTCGTATCAACCGGATGAAGAGGGATAGGCACGTAGTAGAGTGTCTCCCCATAAAATGTCGTGCTCCCCGAGTAAAACCAATTGACGGAGCCGTGAAGCTTGAACAGCCGAAAGGAAGGCTCGCGCTCGCTTGCTGAGACAGCAGCTTCTCTATGTGCGGCGGGTGTTAGCGTGATTGGGTAAAGTTGACTGCAGTGCAAATGATGACTGGTTGTGGCGGCAGCCCGTTCTATCAAGGTGTCGTAGTTCAACGTGATGATCGCAGTCTTTCTTTCATGCCACCAACAGATCAAATTGGATAGCCAATCTGGTGGAGAACTCTGGATTGCAAGATGCTCGCATTCCTCTAGTTCGTCGGCAATGCTGCGAGATAGATCCAGAAATAAGGCGCGATTGCGAAGGTTTTCAGATTCTGAAAGCCATGGGTGGGATTGTGACAAGTAGGTCAGCCACATTTCCAGGTCGTCCTCGAACATGTCCCATATAGGTGCGTCAGCACTTGGGGAAGTTCTTGACCGCACCTTCCTGCTTAATTCGGTTAGGATAGGCATGTGCTTTGAAATCGCGTTCGAGAAACCAGCACCCAGTAGAAAAACTTCCGTCATTGTAGTCACCTCCTTGGCTGTCCTTCCCGGAATACTTGCTTGGTTACCCTCTCTGGGACAAAGGCTTGAACGATGCTCATTCCTCTTGCCTCCTGCTTCTTGCCTCCCTGTTCCGCTGTCGCGCTTCGTGGGGGATGATGTCGTAGTTGGCCAGAAATTCCTTCTTGAGAGCAGAAAAGGCACCGGCCAGGATCGCTTCCCTGATCTCCCGCATCAGATTCAGCATGAAGTGCAGATTGTGCAGGGTGGCCAGGCGTAGGCCCAGGATCTCCTTGGCCATGATCAGGTGGCGCAGGTAGGCGCGGGAGAAATGGCGGCAGGCGTAGCAGTCGCACCCTTCCTCGATGGGGGCGGCGTCGTCAGCGTATTGAGCGTTTCTGATGTTGAGGCGGCCAGTGCGGATGAAGAGCGCGCCGTTCCGGGCGATGCGAGTGGGCAGCACACAATCGAAGATGTCAATGCCGCGAGCCACGCCCTCGAAGAAGTCCTCCGGCGAGCCGATGCCAAGCAGGTGGCGGGGCTTGTCCTCGGGTAGGAGGGGCACGGTCACCTCCAGCATCTCGTGCATCAACTCCTTTGGCTCTCCCACCGAGAGGCCGCCGATGGAGTAGCCGGGAAAATCCAGCGCGGTGATGAACTCCGCGCTTTGGCGGCGCAGATCGGCGAAAACGCCCCCCTGCACGATGCCGAACAGGGCCTGGTCGCGGTGAGCGTGAGCGGCCCGGCAGCGCTCGGCCCAGTGGTGGGTGCGCTCCAGAGCCTGGACGTTGTAATCGTAGTCCAGCGGTTCCGGACACTCATCGAGACACAAGATGATGTCCGCCCCCAGTTTCTCCTGGATCTCGACGACCTTCTCCGGGGTGAAGAGGTGCTCGGAGCCATCCAGGTGGGCGCGGAAGGTCACGCCCGTCATGTCCACCGCCCGCAGATGGGCCAGGCTGAAGACCTGGAAGCCGCCTGAGTCGGTCATGATAGGCCCGTCCCAGCCCATGAAACCATGCAGCCTCCCCAGGTCGGCTATCGTGTCGGGACCAGGGCGCAGGTAGAGGTGGTAGGTGTTGGCCAGGATGAGCGAGGCGCCCAGCTCCCGGAGCTCCCGCGGCGAGACAGCCTTGACCGTAGCCTGAGTGCCCACCGGGGCAAAGACCGGCGTGGGTATCTGGCCGTGCGGGGTATGAATCACGCCCACGCGAGCCCGGCTGTGGGGGTCTTCTTTGAGCAGCTCGAAACTAAGTGACATGCCTTCTACCCTTCTCCCATGAATAAGCCCCCGTCAACAACCGTAGCGACGGGGGCTTCCCGGCGGATAAGCTTGGGTATCAATCAAGGTTCTCCATAAACTCGCCAGGTGTTACCCTGGCCTGCCGCAGAACGCTCCGCAATGTGCCAATCGCCAGTTCGCGGTGCAGAGGAACCACGCATCCGACAGTGCCCTCGGCTGTTTGCTTCTTGAGCACAACATGGCTGCCGCGCTGCCGGATCTTCTCAAAGCCCAGACGTTCCAGTACACGGATGGCTTCTTGTCCTGATACCCTGTGCAACCTAGGCATACGCTGCTGCCTCAAAGGTAGTCATCAGTGGTCGGGTAACCGTTAGCACAGGAAACTCTTCCAGATAAAGTTCTGTCGCTTCCTTCAGGTTAGCGACAGCTTCCTCAATCGTGTACCCCTGGCTAACCGTTCCGACCTCAGGACATTCTGCAACGTAGATATCTTCTTCCTTGTGAATAACGGCAGTGAAAGTTTGCGTAACCATTTGAATACCTCCCGAACCCAATTATACCTCAGTTGACCATTCATGGCAAGAGAGGGCTTCTGAGCTTTGAGCTCCGGGCGCCGCTATTTGCCAACTCGCTCCAGATTTGCTATACTTCAACGTGAGCCCCTGATTGACTGACATTTTTAACATATTCAGGGTAGGCCGAAGCAGGACACAATCCACTTGCGTTTGGGTTTGGCAGCTTGACGGCGGGAGGCAATGG
>SDBU01005637.1_pt1 | contig 14924 bp, 17 predicted proteins | sample 2277071 | NCBI WGS metagenome assembly SDBU01 (sample SAMN10397929, study PRJNA504765) | marine sediment metagenome | isolation source: marine sediment core GS08_GC12, 126 cmbsf | place: Arctic Ocean: Gakkel Ridge, Loki's castle | collected 2008
TGTAGTAAAAATCACGGAAAAATTTTTAGATGAGATAAATTCGAATAAGGAGGTTAGGCCTTTTTTAAGGGAATATCCTTTTGAGCCTCCCAGAGCGAACGTTTCTATTTCTTTTTGGAAGAATGGTAAGCCGGATATTGCGGACGGTTCTGTAGTCTTAGCTTTTCAAGTAAAAAATCAGATATGTTATTTTTGCCAAGAGGAAGGCAATCCAATCCATACTCTTCTAGCCGAAGAACCCTATGAGGAAGTACTTAAAATTGTGATGGGTGGGCCTAAGAAGGGGGATTCTGAACAGGATCCCATTTAGAGCAGTTGTTATATAGGCTTGTGGTTTGATCGATCTTTGATTTAGACAAATACCTGAGTTTCATGAAAAAGTTTGTTAAAGTAATTTTCCTTGTATTTGTTCTGATTTCCACGAATATTTTTGCAAAAAGTAATGAATCAGAAAGTTATGTACAAATTGCTCAGAAGTTAATGAATAACTTTGCAGATGAAATCGAAAAAGAACATGGATTGAGTTGTATTGGTACAGGAGGAAGAATGCCTTATGATATTGAAGAATTCTCTCTCAAACTTCTGTCACACAATCGCACTTCAGTTAAAGAAGCGCGCGAACTTCTAGTAAGGATTACAGAAAAATTTTTAGAAGAGATAAATTCTAATAAGAAGGTTCGTCCATTCTTGAGGGAATATCCGTTTGAACCATTTAGAGCTGAAGTATCCATTGCTTTTTGGGAAAATGGAATTCCAGGTAAAGAAGATGGTAGTCTTATTCATGCCTTTCAAGTAAAAAATCAAATCTTTTATTACTGTGGGGAAGAGGGTAAACCAATCCATACTCTTCTAGCTGAAGAACCCTATGAGGAAGCGCTTAAAATTGTGATGGATGGGCCGAAGAAGGGGGAATCTGAACAGGATCCTATTTAGAGTGGTTCTTATTTAGACTGCGTCTCCCGAACTTCATATTGTCTAGGATAAGAGTCTTATTTGCAGTTTTTCAGCCTAGGGCTCCTCTACCGTAGGTTTGGCTTCATGCGGTCAAACTGATCCAGTTTGTGGCTGATTTCCCTTGGTTGTTCATCGGATCTTCTCTCTCAAAAACATAAAGCCTGGATTGACAGAAAAATAAAAAAATTTACAATGGTTAGGTTGAATTTTAATATTTGTATTCTGGAGAACAGATGAAGTTGGGTCATTTTTTTATTCTCTTATCCTTGACCATTGGTCTTGGTAGAAGTACAGAGGTTCAAGGGCAGAATTCCCAAGAGAGTTGTGAGATTCAAGTAGCGGGTATGATTCTTTCGAATTTTTCAGCTAGATGTACAAATTGTAGTGAAGTGTATGTGAATTATGTTCCCTCAGAATGTGATAGATGCAATAACTCAGATTTTGATATCGAATATACCGATTATTGGGATCGGAAAAATTTTTAGTACATTAAACAGCTCTAAAGAAGAGTTTGTCTAATGTGTTTCATATTTGCTTATAATGGATTTGTGTTTTCCTTTGTGAAGGAAGAAGTAATTATATCCCTCATCTTCTTCAGAGATTGTATCTACATGAACAAAATTACCATTTCTTAGGGAAAAACAAGAATACCCAAGTTCAATTAAAAATAAATTTACATCGTTAGCAGAGTAATGAAATTTTCTACACCAAGGCTCATAAAGTTCAATATATATAATAGGTAAGAAATGCGAAATGGATTGTCTTGCACCTCGAAGAACAAATAATTCAGATCCCTCCACATCACACTTGAGAAAGTCGATTGAATTTACCCCAATTGAGGGAAGCACTTGGTCTATAACTTTAAGGATGACCTTTTTCTTGTCCGTATTACGATAGTCTAAAAGATTTTTTTCTGATGCAAGAGCAGATCCTCCTCGAAAATAGAAATATTCAGAAATTCTCTCAGTCTCAGAAAACCCATGATTAAAAAGATGTGCATTTTTAATGTTATTCAGCCTAATGTTTTCTTCAAGCACAAGGAACGTATCCAATATAGGCTCAAATGAATATATTTGAGACTTCGGAAATCTCAAAGCAAAGTTAAGGGAAAACCATCCAATATGTGCGCCGATGTCTAGGATGCAATCACCATTTTTTATTAGTTTATATATTATTGATTCTTCTTTTTCATAATACCCAAAGTTAAGGATTTCAAAAGGAGCCGAACGACAAGCACCATCGGTTATTATTTTAATCTCAGGTTTTTCGATAGTAAAGGTGATTTTCTTTCTTCCGATTTCGATCTTATCAATAGGTGTGTTCTCTAATCTGTCGGAAAACCCAAATAACAACTTATTATATTCGTGCATCTCTGACATGTATTCAGTCCATTCGATAGATTTATTCTTGAAGAATTCTTTAACAGAAAGCATTTTTTCAAAGAGATTCGGCACATAGTATGCGCCATTCGAATTATGTTTGATTCTTTTCCTGTCGCTTGAGTATTCATAATAAATGAGAATACCACAACCTATGGTGATTATAATTGAGATGCCAATATTTACTAGGGAGGGAACTTCTTTATTTATAATAAAATTAGCGAAATCAAAAAAAATGGAGAGAGAGTAACTAAGAGCAGCAATGATTAACGGTTCAGCAAAAAGAAATGCTCTAAAAAAATAAAGAAGAGCGACTCCGTATAATAGACCAGTAATTGCAGAATAAATAAATTCACTTAACAGGACTGGATTATTAAGGATGTTTATGAAAATATGAAAATTAGATGGAGCAAAGAAAATGTTGATAATTAAGAATATAATAAACCCGATTAAGCATTGATAAAATGCAACCCGTAGCGGAGGATCATGCTGTATTAGCACACTATTTACGAGTACTATGGCTGCAAGAGCAAATGAAGCAGTAAATCCTTCTAGCAAACCCGGAAGAGCATTAAGAGGGCCGATTGTTATTGACTCGAGAAAAAATATTGCTGCAATGCCTATAGAAGTTATCAAAATCCCAAGCCACTGTATTTTTGTAAATTTTTCTTTTATGAAACAAGATATTAGAATCGCGTACGCCAACGCATCAGCACCGAATAAAGAAGAATTATCAACCGAGGTTGTGTAAACCCTTGATAATGCATAAAGTTCATATCCCAAAATTGCTATTACACTTCTGGAGATGATTAAGCCAATTCTTTCATGAGAACTGAGATGCGGAACGTCGCCTCTCGTTTTTCTAATATGACTGCTCAAATCTTCAATTTTGAAAAATTTAATCCCTTTAAATAGTCCTATCAGAAAAAGGAAAACTGTTCCTGAAAGGAATTGGATTAAAAAGTTTGCCTGATTTGGGATTTCATTAATGGAATTTTGAAATGCTACAGATCCCAGAGCAATTAGACCCCATCCTGACAAAGTGTAAATTATGCCATCGACTCTATTTTCCGGTTGAACCAGGATTTTGTGATTCTTTGCATAGTTTATAAAATCCTTGAAAGAACCTTTGAACGATCTAAATATTTTTATATTCATGGTTTATTAATCCCTTGCAACTGGCATCAAAGATATCCCGAAGTATTTTATGATATGTTTGACTTTTTTATAGTCATGATCCTTCCGAATCTTTGTGATAATAGATATCATTTTCTTCTTTTTTAGGTAGTAAATAGATCGGTCATATAAATCATATTTCTTCACCTGTGATAATCTTTGTCTTGTTTCTTTAAGTTCATTATTGTTGTAAAGGGAATGTGTTCTTATACTCCATGCTCCTCTCTCATCTTTGTACATTTTTCACCCACCAGCCGCTGATATTTTTCAGAGGGCTGTCTATTGAAAAATTGCTAGAGAGAGCCCTCATCGTGCAAACTGTTTGGTTTAAACAACTAATTGTAGGCGTCAATGGACGCTCTATCACAGAGCATTCTATCAATATTGCACCCTTTTTCAACACTTTTTTCAAAACGCTCCCGGATAAAAGAGTCAAATCCAGAATCTTGTGTAAATCCGCTTCTTGAGGTACTGTTTGCATCGTCTAAGCCCTCTCCTTATTCTAAGCGTTCAAAATTTAAATAGCATAGTCATTCCCAGGCTTCTGAAATCTCCTGGAAAGCATGGGTAACGATTCTAGTCTATGCGGCCCTGTTGAGGAATATTCATATCTCCTTGGCTCGGCTGCGAATCTCCTGATTAAGCCTCAGAGATATACTTGGAAGAACTTCAAAGAAAAAATATGGAACTTTGGTGTTGATCTGGAAACGGTAAGAAGAAGGGATAAAAGTGGATTTGAGCTTCAAGCGCGAAGATGGATCGTAGAAGGAACTTTTGCATGGTAGGGAAAAAGCAGTAACTTGAGCTAGAACTGCGGATTGATAGATAGGGGCAGTCTTTTGATGCTATTCTTGGGAATGGTTGCGCTGATATTGAGGAGAATAATTTGCTTAGTTTAATTCAGAAAAAGTCTCTAATAGATAAAGAATCGCAAATTGAGCATAAGAAATACTCATATTCTTCCTTTGTACCCATGAAATAGTCTTTTGCTATGAAGGAGGTACATTTAGTAATTTGTTCGCAAATTCTGCATTTTCCGTTTTCCATAATAATGATCCCCAGAGTATTTCTGTATGAATTGATCAATTAATTGCGCTTGATCATTTTCGTTAATCGGAAAAAATCCTTTTTCTGTTTGAAGCTCGATTGCTTGCAGGATACCCAAGGAAAGAAGGGATCTAGTTAGCTCAAATTCCTCAATATCGACTTCTGTAGCTTCATGGCTAAAATTTATAGGAAAACCACAATTTAACACTTTGACCCCATTGCTGCATTCAAAATCATCATGACAGGAGGAAATTTTGTTAGATTTGCTTCTCAGTTTAGCAATTTCAAATTCTCTATCGGATGATGATAAGCTGATTAATGTAGTGCCGGGCTTTAAGCTCTCTATTTTCTCTCGAGGTAGAATTGTTTTTCCCACACATCCAATAATTAAGTCGAATCTGGAGAGGTTTTTCAAAGCTTCTTCATAGGGTATTTTCGACTTTTTCGGGTCAATATCCACTAAAGATACATTGAATTTTCCCTCTAATGCATTGGCGAGAGCATTTCCTATTGCCCCATTTCCAACGATTAGAATATTTTCAGAACGGATAGAACCAAATAAAAGTCTTTTGTATATTGCTTGAATAGCAGTTTTTACAACAATTTTTGATTCAAACTTAAGTTTTGCCTTACAACGAGCTACATTCATCACACACATATTCAGTTTTAAATTTTTGTTTTTCTGAAAGCCGGATGTGGTTTGTTCTATGGCTGTGATCTTATAGTCATGACTCAATGAGTGGTGATTTAAATAATGAATTATCTCACCGCCATCGTCTAAAACTATAATGAGTTGATTCTTTAAAAGATTTTCATTGAAAATTATTCGATCAATAAAAGATTTGGTGTTCTGAGTATAAGATGAATCGAAGGATGCATTTTTATGGAAAGTTAAACTTGAGGGACACACATATACACCAAGCTGTCTTAGTTGATAATATGTCTGAAGGTCAGTCGAATAACATTTTCCAATTAAGAATACCTTGTCAGGTTGGAGTCCCCTGTCAAAGAAAGACTCTAACATTGAAAGTGTTGTTGGGAGGATGTGTTGGGCTCCAATGATGACAACATTCTCAAAGGTAGTAATCTGCCTAAATTCAAAAACAGACTCGACTAAGTCGAGTCTAATTTTTGCCCTGCTTCCCTGGATATTAAGCATGTCAAGAGTAAGCATTTATATACCCTATTTGCTGCATGCTGCAGCTTGTTATGCATATAAGATACCCCAGCAAGAATTAAACATCAATAAATAATTAAGTTTTTTCATTGTTCTCCGGGGTTTAGTTCAATCATAAGAGTAGGGAAAAAATATTCTTGCTGCGTGGTTGAAAAAACTGCTAAAAGATGAATTGTTCCCTTTGTAAATGAGGTATTTACAACTTGATATATAAAGAAAGTCTAAATAATAAGGAACATTTCGTCTGTTTCATTGATGAAACTTTCTAGTAAAAAATTAAAAAACATAGAGGTAAGCAAGGAAGGCGGAAGCAAATGCTTTGCTGTTTCGGCCCGCGAGAGTGAACCAGGTGCCCATTATCAATCCAGAGTTGCTGCTAAAATTATACTCAATCTGTGGAGCAAAGCTGATCTGTGTTGAGGATGGGAGTCCCACTTTTGCTGGAGTTCTTTCTTTAGTCAATCCGGGGTTCCCTCGAAAATGGGAGCTTTTTCTTTGGTGAAAGAAAGCAGTATCATAAGCAAAAACCCAGCGTTGATTGAAGGAGTATTCTCCCGAGAAGAAGGCAGCCATTGACTGCCCTGGGCGGAGTTTTCCTTTTGTTTTATAGCCCCCTCCGTAGGTATTGAAACCTTTAAGTTTTGCTTTTGTAGGGAAAAAATAGCCAAAACTACAGTGCAAGACAAAAAAATTGCACGGAAGATAAAAAAGTTTTTGGAGTGATAGATTAGGCCCAAAAAAATAGGCGCCCTGTCCGGTAGAGTCTATCCCCTTTTTGGAGGGACTCAATTTGCGATATTTTCCTGTAGGGAAGATGGTTTGAAAAAGGAGTCGTAGGTCTGGAACCCATGAGTCTTTTTGATCATCCGCTATTTGGTATCCGAGGTGAACAATAGTATCCTGGAGATAGGTTGAGCTTTTTCCGTCTTTAAAGCTGGTGATGAAAGAGGCGATCGTTTCGAGACCGGTGTTTTCTGTAAAAGCAAATTGGAAATCAACTAAGGGATTGATAGCCCAGATGCTCTTCTTGCTTTTGAGCTTCCAGCTTGAGTCATATTCGCCATAGGTATTGAAAATTGAAATTGAGGGCTCGATAGCTGGGTGCCCTGGCTTCATATTGATAGGGGTTGGTGCTAAAAGTGATCCTGTCATCCAAGGGATGTAAGGAACTTCTACTCCTGGATGGATCATGATGTTCTTTTGGATGCTAAAGAGAAGGGAAGGAAGGAGTAGTGAGAGGGTGAGGATGGACTTCATGGATTTGGTAAATGTTATTTGATGTCTTAGTTTTTTTCCAAATGAATATCGCATGCCCTTGATATTGAATTTTTGTGGGAAATGCCGTATGCTGTTGGCGAAATTTCTAGAGGAGGTAACTCATGGCTGCTGTAACAGGATTTTCTTCTGTGAAGAGGGAAACAACTCCAATTTTACAGGGAGATGATGCAGAGAGAAAAGCCTACCGACAAATATTTAATGCTGATTCTATTTGTGATGGCCGATTGGATGCGATCGTGCAGACGGCAGAACCCATGGATGTGGTTGTTAGTGCGATCTATGGCGATACGGCGAGCTATATTGATGCATATAGGGTCGATATTGAAGACCATCTGGATCGTTCGGTTGAGCTTTTTTTCTTAACTTCCATTTGTTGCTATAAGACTCCCTTTCATTTTGAATGGGTATCAGCAAATGATCAATATGGGAAGGGAAGGATGGCTACGCTCAAGACTTGCGATAAGGAAAAAGTTGCGTTCAATACCCAAGCTGCACATTCGAGCGTTCTTCCGTGTTTGATGGCTTATCCAAGAGCGGAATGGGAAGCATATAAGGAAAATGGAGGAGAAAAACCGGAAGGGTTTATTTGGCTGAAGCATTCTCCTTATTATACGAAAAATAACGGTACGATCGAGCTCGAGAGAACGATCAATCAGGCGGATTGTCGAAGAGATGGGACTCATCTCGATAAAATGCTGAGAGAGAGAGCGATCAGAATCGTCAATAATGTAGCTCAAGGGAAATATGGGCCTAGAGAGGCGACACGGAAATTTCAAGAGGTTTACATTCGGTCTCTGGAAAAGGCCATCGCGAAGTTGGAAGATGATGACTTAAGGGTATCTGTCCTTGAGATCTATCTGGAGCGTCTTCTGGATATTGATCTTGTAGATGATCTTTCATTCGACCAGATGGTCGGTGTGCGAATTGAACATTTAGAAGAAGATCGACTTCGAAGCATTGTCTATGAGAGGAGATTTGATTTTATTCGCGGATGCCAGTCGATTGAGAGTCAGATTGCCAGGGACATTCTCGATGGTCAAAATGAGATGCTGAAGAAAAATCGAAAGAGTCTTCCAAGAGTGGACTACCGCATTCGATATATTCTTTTGGAAGAGATGGACGATACAATGAGAACAAGGCTGGAGAAGTTATTTTGTACTTCTCTCGCTCAATTGCAGGCGGGATTTGATCTCAATGAGAGCAGACTTAGAAGTTATGAGGGGACTGCGAGGATCACCTCTTTTCGGGAAAAACATGGAGAGGCTATAGATGCTCTTGCAGAGAAGTTGCGAAGGCAGTTTGAAACAATAGAACGAACGGAGTTGGTATTTCGCGCAAAATTATTCAAAGATCTTCGGACAAAATTCCTAAGTGTAACGCAGGCGATATTTGCGAAAAGGTTTAAGAAAAATTTTCCAGGTGAGCCGATGAGTCAGCCGATGGTTTCACGGATTGAGCATGCTGCAAGGGGCGCTACAGGCAAGACCTATGCGACTCCCTTAAATCAGAGGCGTAAATGGCTGAGTATTGAAAAATCTCTAAAAATTGCTCAGGCATTTGGAGTTGATCCAGGCCATTTTTTACCTGGCACGATTGCTTCAAGCTATTAGTCTTTTTCTGCCAAAGCAGAGTCTTGCGATCTCTTTAAAGCGGACCTATTTATCTAAACAATTTTAGGTAGTATCAATAAGGAAATTCGTCTTGAATTTTTAATGAAATTTCCTTATCCTTCCGCTGACATTTATAGGAGATACTTAGATGACAAGAACATCTGGATTTTCGCCTGTACATCGAAAGATGACCGCTCTTTTACCCTGGGAAGAAGGGGAAAAAACAGCAAAGGAGAGGCGGAAGGAAGAATGGCATAAACAAATATATATTGCCGATTCCGTTTCGGATAAGAAATGGGAAAGCATTGTTCGCCGACAAGGGAAGCTGAATAAAAAAGAAAGCAAACTTTACAGCGCCGATTTCAAAGTTTACCTCAAAGATCGAAGAGAGGCAGTGATCGATCATGTCGATCGTTCTGTTGAGCTTTTTTTCTTAACGGCGATTTGCTGCTATGAGACTGATTTTCATTATGAGTGGATCGCAGCAAATGATCAGTATGGAAAGGGGCGGCGAGCAAAGGCTGAAAAGTTCGATGGAGAGGGGCTTGAGCACAATACGCAAGGGGCCCATTCGAGTGTGCTTCCCTGTCTTATGGCTTATCCAAGAGAAGAATGGAAAGACTATAAGAGGAATCGTGGTGATTTGCCGGAAGGGTTTGTCTATCTGAAACATTCTCATTTCTATACGAAGAATAATGGGACGATGGAACTCGAAAGAACGATCAATAAGGCTGATAGTCGTAGAGATGGGACTCATATCGATAGGATGCTTCGTGAAAGAGCCATTAAGATCGTCAATGCTGTTGCCACAGGAAAGTATGGACCTAGAAAGGCTACGAAAAGATTTAAAAAGGTCTATCTTCAGTCTCTTAACGAGGCGCATGGAAAATTGAAAGGTGGGGACGGAAGGAAAGCAGTCCTTAAACTTTATCAAGAACGTCTCGAGGAGATCGATTTAGAAGATGATCAAACATTTGATGAGATGCTTGGTGTGCAAGTTAAACACAAGGACGAAGGTCTTCTTCGAAAAATCGTCTATCAATCTCGATTTACTCTCATTCGAGAGAGCCAGGAAATTGAAAGTCAAATTGCCCTTATGATCCTTAAGGCTCAAAATAAAATGTGCAACAGGAATACGAAGAGCTTAAGTAAAGTGGACGATTGCCTCCGGTATGTTCTCCTAAAGAACATGGATGGTGTAATGAAAAAGCGAATGGAAAAGCTATTTTGCACCTCTCTTGAGCAGTTACAGACGGGATTCGATATTAATAAACAAAGACTTAGGAAGTTCGAGAAAACGAATAGAATCAAGACTTTTCGAAAAAATCATAAAAAAGAGGTAAAAAATTTGGCGGGAAAAATTCAAAAGAAATTTCTGCTGATACAGAAAAAAGAGTTTGTCTATCGCGCCTATTTGTTCAAGGGGCTTCGCCAGAAATTTTTTAAGACCCAGACGGCTTTCTCTAGAAAGTTCAATGAAATGCATTCTAAAAAGACTGACTTGCGGATGAGTCAGCCGAAGGTTTCCTGTTTTGAACAGGTCACCAGAGACTCTTCAGGCAAGACCTATTCGACTCCTATCAAGAAGAGGAGGACGTGGATCAAAATCAAAGATGCTCGGCTGATGGCGGAGGTGCTTGGAGTTCAACCAGCGCATTTCTTGCCGGGGACGGTTGCCTCTATCTATTAGCGGATTTCTGCTTGCGGGGATTTTTGTGGGAGAGTATGATGACTTTTCCTCTATTGCGGAAGTGGCGAAATTGGTAGACGCGCTATCTTGAGGGGGTAGTGAGGGAGACCTCATGGGGGTTCGAGTCCCCCCTTTCGCATTTGATCTTTTCTAAAACTAGGTTTGAAATTTTTTGATGAAGCGCTTCTGAAAGGGAGCGCTTTTTTAATGCAGCAAAACTTCGGGCTTCTGTGAGGGTTATGAGGGTCTCCCATTCGGATTCGTCGAAGGGGTGGGAGCGAGAGGGAGCGTGGAGCTGGCAGTAAGGCTCACAGAGGAAGAGGTGTGTTGGTTTTTGGTTGCAGACAGCGCAGTGAGGGGAGAGGGAGAGGAGGCCGTCGTGCTTGAGGAGCTTGAGGTGGAAGCTAGATGAGAGGATATTGGGGTTGAAGTTGGGGAGCTCTTTGAGGTAGGCGAGGATTAGAGCATAGAGGGCGGGGGTGCTTTTGCCTGGGAGCTGGGTCAGGAGGAGGGCTTTGGCCATTGTGGCGGCGGTCTCGATGAGGGAGAGGTCGGAGCGGAGGTTGTGGTGGGTGGCAAGGGGCGTTCCATCTTTGAAGGTGTAGAGCTCGCTGCGGCCGATATGGAAGTGGTATTCGCCTTGGGTGAAAGGTGAGGAGAGAGTGAGGAGATGGGATTTTTTCCGGGTGATCCCTTTGATGATCAGGCTGATGAGTCCGCGGGTTGGCGTAAAGAGGGTGATGATTTTTTGACGGTCTTTGTAGTCTAGAGTGCGTAAGACTAGGCCTTCAGCTTTTTCTGTGGTCATTGTTCTAAATCGATCTCTTCTGCTATTCTTGGTTGCCTCTGCACCGATAGCTCAATTGGATAGAGTATCCGGCTTCGAACCGGATGGTTACAGGTTCGAGTCCTGTTCGGTGCAAATGTCTTCTATTTTATCTCATACTCAAGAGAGTTTTGTCGAGAGAATTTTCTCCCTTTTGGGGAAAGGGAAGGTTCATGCTCGTTTACTGTATTCTCATTGGATGAAGATGGGGAGTTTGGAGGGGCTCGAGGTGGAGCCTCAGGCGAGGCCGCTTCTAGAAGAGATGATTCGGCTGACGGATTTTTCTGTTCCTGGGCATCGGGTGGCGTTTGAGGATGATGGGACGGTGAAGTTTTTGGTGGAGCTAGATTCTCTTGAGTGCGAGTCCGTTTTGATTCCGATGAAGGCGAAGAGTACGCTCTGCATCTCTTCGCAGGTGGGATGCAAGATGGGATGCACGTTTTGTGAGACGGGGAGGATGGGGCTTTTGCGGTCATTATCTGTTCGAGAAATTGTCTCTCAGGTCTTTATTGCTAAGAGGGTGATGAAGAAGAGGGTGGACAATATCGTCTTTATGGGGATGGGAGAGCCTTTTGATAACTTTGAAGCGGTGATGGGGGCGCTCGATGTTCTGACAGAGGATGCGGGGCTGGGATTTGGTCCTTCTCGCATTACGGTCTCGACAAGTGGCCTTGTCGATCAAATCGATGCGTTCACTGAAAGGGCCGATCCCGCTTTGCATTTGGCGGTTTCTGTCAATGCTCCCAATGATGCGATTCGGAGGAAGATCATGCCAGTGAACCGGCAGTGGGATATGGCGGCTCTTAAGAGAGCGATGGCTCGGTATTGCGAGAATCCGAGAAGGGAGATTTTGATTGAGTATGTTCTTATGAAGGGAATCAATGACTCTTTGGAGTGCGCCGATGAGCTGGCGCATTATTTACGCGGGCTCAGAGTGAAGGTGAATCTGATCCCATATAATCCGCAGAGTCGAGACCGCTTTGCCCCTCCAGATGAGGCGGTGGTCGATGCCTTTCTGGAGAGGATGCGGGCTAGGGGTTACTTGACTCTAGCGAGGAGAACCAAGGGGCAGAAAATTATGGCCGCATGTGGTCAGCTCGGGAACTTGCAGCTGAGGAGGAAGATTTTTTTGGATAGATCTTCTCAAAGCCATCCGGGATGTGCTTAGCAGAGAAGATGGTCTCTCGGATCTGTTGTGCCATATCTGCGACGTTGCCGGGAGAGTGGGGGATAAAGACGGTGTTGACGTTGGAAGAGCTTCCAAGTTCCCGGAGCATGTCGAAGTACTGGATGAGCAGGATCATGTCCATCACTTTTTCTGTATCGATTTCTGGCATGTGGGTTTGCATATTCACTAGAGACTCGCTTAAGCCTTCGATGATGGCCTTCCTTTGTCCGGAAATTCCCTTACCGTGAAGGATATTCGCTTCTGCTTCCGCCTCGGCCTGTTTGACTCGGACGATTTTTTCTGCTTCTCCCTTCTCTTGAGCGGCGATGCGGAGTCTTTGGGCGGTGTTGATCTCGTTCATCGCATCTTTGACGTTTTTATTGGGCTGGATGTCTGTGACAAGGGTCTTGATGATCTCATACCCGAAAGTGGACATGGTCTCTTGCAGCTCTTTTCGGACTCCATGCGCGATGTCATCTTTTTTTGAGAAGACGTCATCTAGAATGATAGCTGGGACCTTAGCACGGACAACATCAAAGACAAATGCTTGGATTTGATGTTCTTGGGACTCGAGTTTGTAGAAGGCCTCGAAAATTGCAGTGGGCATCACCCGGTACTGGACAGCCACTTCGATTTTTACAAAGACGTTGTCTTCTGTCTTTGTCTCAACGTTGACATCGAGCTGTTGAATTTTTAGGTTCACTCTGCCCACTTTTTTTTCAAAGATTGGAATCCGAAAATTGAGCCCAGGCCGTGCGATGCGTGAAAATTTTCCGAACCTTTCGATAAGAATAGCTGTTTGCTGATGAACGATGAATACGGCGCTGGAAAGTAGAATGAATAGAATGCCTAGTAATACTAATGATAGTGTCATGATAAATCTCCTTTATAGTGATTGAATTTACCAAAAAAAAAAGAGGATGTCAAGGGAAAATCTGGATTTGCTCTTTCTTTGGTCCACTAGTGATTAGGGGTTCCAATTCTTGAGGAATAATTAACGGGAATCTTTTCCTGAGCTAGACAGCAGCTCATTGGGTGTTTATCCTCCAAGACTGTTGGGAGGTCGCTCTTTTTGCTTCATTGAGGTTTTGGAGCCAGTTTTCATTTAGACATCCATCTCTGAGCTTTCTATTAAACGCGAATGCCGAATCAACCCCGGTTTAAGGTGTCCACCTCAGCTCAACAAATTTTTCCCAGAGTGTATCAGCTTCCCAAGAATTGTGTAATTGACCCAAAACGTCTTTACTTCTCCTTGTTTACTATCTGCATAGCTTAACGAAGTGAATTTGGAGTGCTCTAAGGGCCTGATTTCTAAGGGTAAGCGAGTCCTATTAAATTTGGGAGAGCTGCATATTCAAGCGATCTTTCCTCTTTTTTTACTTAGTTAAAATTTTATGTTTGTTGTTCTATAAAGCGGTATTTTTTGTTTTAGTTGATTTAATATTCAGGAAATTAGAAAACGTTGATTTCGATTTGAATGAAAACCAACAGCTGGAGGAAAACAGTGAAATTTTCTACTTCAATTTTATCTGCTGCTCTATTGACTATTCAATTTGCCTATTCTCTAGAGCAACCAAATTTCGAATGGTGCGAAGATCGAAACACAAGAATCTATATAGGCCCAGATATATTTTGGGACCATTTTGATGTGGAATATTCCTATAAAGGTGAGCAATTCCATATTAAATCGAATACATTTTATGGAGGATTAAGAATTGGTTATGATTGGTTAAAACCGGAGACATTATATTTTGGGGGTGATGGGGGGCTTGCCATTGGAAGATCAGAAGTCCAGCAGCGCTCACGAACGATTAACTCTTACCATTCTCAAAAATTCAAGAATTCTCCTCTAATTGCCAATCTTGAGCAACGATTTGGCTATACTTTTCAAAGTCCAATTGCCTGTATGTTCACTCTTGCACCATTTATTGGTGCAGGTTGGTATTACTTTCGCCCTCAGTTTAATGAGGGTAATCGTTCGACAAATTGGTTTTACGCTGCTGTTGGATTGAGAGGAAATCAACAATTTCTCGAAAATTTTGATATTGGTTTTCATGTGAAAGGCATGTTCAGATTTGCCATAATGCGTAATAGAAGAATGAGACCTATTACGTTTTTGGATAATTTCTGGGGATATGAGTTCAGCCTTCCTTTTACCTGGCATGTTGATTGTGCTCAGAAATGGGATATCCAGTTGCAACCTTACCTGTTGAAACTTGATGTGAATTGTGCAGGTCAATTTATTGGGACACGGATACAGGTGGGATACGTCTTTTGATTTGAATAAGCGGAAAGAATTCTTTAGAAAGGTTTCCTTAAGAAGGAACTGATTCATGGATATAATCAATATGAAAGAGAAGGAAAGCCTCTTAAGTTATGAGATTCGCATGAAAAATTTGATGGGAAAAAGGCAAAAGCGATACAGTGGAAGCCGAACCTCTTCAACCAAGGAATGAACCATGAGAATTTTTGGAATTTTGTTAGCTGTTGCATTTGCAACACATTTTACACCAGTTGAAGCAGGTGTGTTGCATAACCCCATTTAATCTCGCAGCTTAACGAGCAAGCTCATCTCCGCCCACTGGGTCTAAGCTGATTTTCTTTGATCCATCATTTCAT
>SDBU01005638.1_pt1 | contig 14923 bp, 16 predicted proteins | sample 2277071 | NCBI WGS metagenome assembly SDBU01 (sample SAMN10397929, study PRJNA504765) | marine sediment metagenome | isolation source: marine sediment core GS08_GC12, 126 cmbsf | place: Arctic Ocean: Gakkel Ridge, Loki's castle | collected 2008
GCGAAGCAGGCAACCTGGGCAGGTTCCCGATGCAGCCTGACGCAGCAGGTCGGTGTTGCCGCCGGCCGAAGCCAGCACAGTTTTGTTAGAGTGCCTTAGTACGCTGTCCCACCAATATTGAATTGACACGTTCAGCCGCAGACCCAGCGCCGGATCAGATCGACCTGAGGTACGGGCACGAAGATCAGCAGGGCGATGTTGGCCGCGGTGAGAAGGTCGTACGGCCAGGACATTCTCGGCCAGTGCCACGGCTGGATTCGGTGCCACAGCGGCCCCTCGCGCGGATGCTCGGGCGGTTTTCCGCCGCGCGTGACGGTCCATGTATGACGGACGCGCCGCCAGATCGTGAAGGCCGGGCTGAACGCCAGCAGCCACAGCAGCACCGGAACGTTGTACGCGAACACGGCGATCACAATGGCCGCCGTCCGCTCGCCCCGCTGCCAGTAGCCGACGCGGCAGCGGTCGATCAGGTCTTCGGCCCTGGCCCGCGTGTAGCTGATGGCGAAGGCGTGGTTGATGCACAACATCGCCAGCAGCGTATACGTCACGTTGCCCCGCCAGGCGTAGTAGACGGCGATGCCGGCGAAGATGACGAAGTCACTGGCACGATCGAGGGTGCTGTCCAGGAAGGCCCCGAAGGTGGAACTGCAGTTGCCGATCCTGGCCACGGCGCCATCGAGCATGTCGGTGGCGCCGCACAGGATCAACATGGCGCCGGCCCAGAGATTCCACCACGACAGGCCCACGCCGCCGGGGTCATGCTCGCCGAGAAATGCCCCCCACAGCCCGTGGCCGGTCATTCGGTCGCCGGCTCCCAAGGCCAGAAAGACCCCCGCCGCCACGGTGAAGCCGAAGCCCATGACCGTCAGCGTGTTCGGCCGAACCCCCAGCGACAACAGCCGGCGCGCGATCCAGTCTCGCGCCACGCTGAAGCCGGTGCCGACTGTCCTGCCGATGGTCATGGCGGTCCCCGCCGAATTGGCTTTCGCACCGATCAGCCGCTGTGCTCGGCGATGAACGCCTCCAGCATATCATGGGCCTCGCTGTCGGGGTACTGAACGGGCGGGTGCTTCATCGTATAGGCGCTGACGGCGTCCAGCGGCCCGGCCAGGCCCCGGTCGCGAGCCAGCTTGCAGCAGCGAATGGCGTCGATCGTGACGCCGCCGGAATTGGGGCTGTCTTCCACACTCAGCCGGAGTTCCAGGTTCAGCGGCACCCCGCCGAACTCCCGGCCCTCCATTCGCAGGAAGCAGACCTTGTTGTCCTTCTGCCACGCGACGTAGTCGCTGGGCCCGATGTGAATCTGGTCCGGAGGCAACGGCACGTCGAGCTGGCTCTGCACGGCCTCGGTCTTACTAACCCGCTTGGACGCCAGCCGGGCACGGTTCAGCATGTTCAGAAAGTCGGTGTTCCCGCCGGTGTTCAACTGGTAGGTCGCGTCCAGCGTCGCCCCGCGGTCGCGGAACAACCTCGTCAGCACGCGGTGGGTAATCGTCGCGCCGATCTGGGCCTTGACGTCGTCGCCGATCACCGGGATCCCCGCCTCGGTGAACCGCTTGGCCCACCTCTTGTTCGAGACGATGAACACCGGCACGCAGTTGATCAGGCTCGCCCCGGTGGCCAGGCAGGCCTCGGCGTACTGCTCGGTGGCCTTCTGGCTGCCAACGGGCATGTAGTTCATCAGGATGTCAGCCCCCGAGTCGGCCAGCACCTTCGTCACGTTCGCCGGCTTGCGCTTGGCGACGACGAAACGCTGACTCACCGGGTAGGCCTTCATGTGCGAGGCAACGCCGTCGAGCACCTTGCCCATCCGGACCTTGACCTTGGGGTAGCGGAAGCGGTCGTAGAAGACCTTGGTGTTGTTGGGCGGGGCGAAGATCGCCTGCTCCAGCGGCTTGCCGACCTTGCGGGCGTCGATGTCGAAGGCGGCGACGATCTTGATGTCGCTGGGCGTCAGCCCTCCCAGCACCGGGTGCATCAGGCCGACACAATCGGCGTTGTCGCCGCGGCGCGACACGGTCGAGTAGTAATGGATGCCCTGCACGAGCGAGGAGGCACAGTTGCCCACCCCCGCGATCGCGACTCGAATCTTGCCCATTCATCCACCTCAAGCGTATTGTCACCTCGGAGATGCAGTGTGGCCATCCCCGCGTGGGCATCTCTGTTCCGATGCCGTGTCCCACGACAACCCGGATTCTAGGTCCCCCCCCTGACCACGTCAAGGATCGCCTTTGGGCCCCCGGTCGGGGGCCGATCACGCTGGTCAGGGCGAGGGGCACCGAACTCGGCGGCGGCTTCCGAGCCGGCGCCCGTTGGGGTATCATGCGACCGATGAGCGGCGATACCTGCCCATACGTCAGCCGAGGAGGTCTGAAACTGGCCGCGGCGCTGGATGCATTCGGCCTCTCGCCGGCGGGGTGGACGTGCGCGGACCTCGGATGCAACGTCGGCGGCTTCACCGACTGCCTGCTGCGGCGCGGGGCGGTGCGTGTGCACGCCGTCGACACCGGGTACGGCGCGCTGGCCTGGTCGCTCCGCAAGGACCCGCGGGTGGTGGTGGCCGAACGGACCAACGCCCTCCGTGCCGATCCCCCCGAAGCGGTGGACCTCGTCGTGATCGACGTGGCCTGGACGCCGCAGCGGCTGATCCTGCCGGCCGCCAGACGGTGGCTCGCCCCCGCCGGGCAGGTGGTCAGCCTGCTTAAGCCCCAGTACGAAGCGGCCGCCGAGGAGGCCCGCAGGACCCCCCGTGGCCCGGCCAATCACGTGCTGAACCCCCAAGCCGCCCGCCGTCAGTGCCTCCGGAGCTGCCGAGGCATCGTCGACGCCGGCTGGGACCTCCGGGCCGTGGCCGTCTGCCCCATCCTCAGCGGCAAGGGCAACACCGAATTCCTGCTGTGGCTCCGCCCGTGAGGCCACAGCGGGACCCCCAGCGATCGGCGCAAGAAAAACGCCCGCCGTAACTCAAGCGGGCGAAATTGGTTATCGTCAATCCGGTTCTATTTCGCTCGGGCGGCGTCCAGTTGCTTGGCCAGGGCGCTCTTTCGCCGGGCGGCCGTATTCTTGTGGATCGTTCCCTTGGCGGTGACCTGGTCGATCTTCTTGTAGGCCCCCTTCAGCGCCTCGGTGGCCCCCTCGACGTCTCCGCCGACCAGCTTGTCCTTGAAATCGCGCACCACCCGCTTGACCGCTTCTTTGCGGCGGCGGTTCCGCAGGTTGCGCTTGACGCCCTGTCGTATGCGTTTCTTGGCTGACGATCTATTGGCCACACAGTTCTCCTTCGTCGTTTCTCACCGGCCCTGCGGCGAATCCGGGATTATATCATCCTTCGGACGGTCAGCAAGGGTTTTCCGGCGAAACCTCCCCCAGGTGTGCGAATTCATTTCCTGGCAGGAAATGAGTTCGCACACAGAGCAGGAGAAAGGAGAGAGGAGAAAGGAGAGAACAGCAAACGACGCCCCGGATACCGGCGATTCTCAGCCGGAGGGAAAGCTTCTCCTGCGGTCTACTCTCTACTCTCTCCTTTCTTGGCGAGCAAGGTCTGCGATGCGTTGGCTTAACACGCCGCCAGAAAGAATTCTCGCACACCGATCACTCCGCCGACTTCTTCTCGCCGCCTTGGCCGCGCAGTTGCTCGAGCCGTTTGCGAACGTCCTTGTAGTTGAAATCCATCTGGGCCACCTGGGAGTACTCCCCCAGGGCCTTCCGGCTCTCGCCCATGGCCTCGTAGACCGTCCCGAGATTGTAGCGCATCTCCTTGGCCCGGTTTTCGGACATTTCTGTTTCCAGGGCCTGCTCGAAGGTTTCCGCGGCCTCGGTATGCCACCCCTTCCGGTAGAAGGCCAGCCCCAAGAAGCCCATCGCCAGCAGGCGGCGTTTCGGATCCCGCCTGGCCTGTTGCAGCGAGGCAATCGCCTCGTCGTATTGCCGGGCGACGAACTGCCGACGGCCGAGTTCGTACTTCAGCCCCATGTCCGTCGGGTAGTTGGCCGCTCGGTCCGCGAATTCGGCCAATTCGAACGCCAGTTGCTCCTGGGCCAGCCTGGTGGCCGCCTCCTTGTCCTTCGCTTTCACGAACTTGCGGTATCGCCGCGTCATCTGACGGATCTTGATGTCGCCGATGCGCACCTTGTAGCGATACATGTCCGTGTCTTTGTGGGCCTTGGTCAGCACGTCGATCGCCTCGTTCTCGAAGCTCTCGTCGTCCAGGCGAACCAGCGCATCGGCCAAGGCGCTGATCTTGCCCGCTTCGGCGGGGTCGGTCTCGTAGGCGTTCCGGGCCTTCTCGACTTGCTCGAGCAGGAACTTCTCGTCCTGGCTGATCTGGTCCTGCTTGGCCAGATCCATCTGACCCTTAATGTCGACCACCGCCTTGGTGAAGTCGCCCTCCTCACCGTACTTACCCTTCTTCATCGTCTCCTGGGCCGAGAGGTCACGCAGAGCGTCGGTGAGCTTCGGGTTGTCGGGACTCATTTGCAGCGCGGACCGGCAGACCCGACCGGCGTCCGCGTAGTACTCCAGGTCTGCGTAGGTTTGCATGAGGAACAGAAAAGTTTCCTTGCTGGGTCTCTTCGACATCCGGTTGATGTCGTAAAGCACCCCGCAGGCCCAATGGACCACCTCGGGCCATTCGCCACTCCCGGCGGCCGCGATGATCTGACGCCAATGCATCGGATTGGCCGGGGCCCGACTCATCATCCATTCGGCGTTGACGAGGTCTTGGATCGGGTCCTTGGCGGGCTTTCGTTTCCTGGCCTCGAAGAAGCTCGCGCCCTTGCCCCCGGAGGCCTTACGTTGCAGGGCCGCCTCGCGCAGCTTGTGGTGGCCGTCCTCCACCGCCGTCGGCTCCCGGCCGATGCCCTGGAGGTACATCTCGATAGCGTAGTCCCAACTGCCGGTCTCGGCGACCTGGATGGCCCGGTCGAAGAACACCTTGCCCTTGTAGTCCTCGGGCCCCTTCGGCGCCTGCTCTTGCTCCTGATCCTGCTCCTGATCCTGCTCCTGGGCTTGGTCCTGCTCCTGGGCCTGTTTTTCGTCCTGATCTTTCTTTTTGCCTTTTTTCTTGCTCATAAGCTCGGGTCTCCAGACCCGTACTTTAGGGACATAAGAGCGTCTTGGCAAGTGGAGATGTCGATTTCAGTCCTCCTGCCCTCCGGCCGCCAATTCGGCGGCCAGGCGAGCGAACCGGGCCGGGTCGATCCGGTCCGGGCGGGCGGCCGGGTCGATCCCGGCCGCGGCCAGAGCGGGCCCCAACGCCCGATACTCGAATGGCAAGGCCCGCCGCCGGGTGGGTGAACCGATCTTCTTCCGCCGGTGGGTGAAGGCCCATTGCACCACAGCCGTCAAAGGCCCCGTATCGGGAACCGTCTCCGGCGACGGCGGACGGACGTCGATCCGCAACATCCGGCTGGCCACCTTCGGCCGGGGCCAGAAGGCCGAGGCCGGCACCAGCTTGCCCAGGTGAACCTGCCCCAGCAGGGCCACCAGCACGCTGGCCGGGCCGTAGGAACCGCTTCCCGGACCGGCCGACAGACGCTCGGCCACCTCCCGCTGCACCGTCATCGTCATCGCCTTCAGCGGTACCCCCCCCGCCTGGCCCCGCTCGGCAGCCACGGCCGACAGGAGGAACTCACATACCACCGGCACGGCAATGTTGTAGGGCACGTTGCTCACCAGGTGCACCGAATCCCCGGGCAAGTCCCGCATCGCGGCCAGGACGCGGGGCTCGATCCGGTGCTTGCCCGCCAGCACGTCGCAGGCCAACAGCCGGAACCGTTCTCGGCCGGTGAGCCGCTGGCGAAGCAGCGCCGCCAGCCCCTTATCGAGCTCCACCGCCAGCACCGTCGCCCCCGCCGCCAACAGGGCCTCGGTCAAGGTGCCGGTGCCCGGGCCGATCTCCAGCACCCCGTCCCCGTCGCCCACCTCGGCCAGTGCCACCACCGCGGCCAGGAGATTCTTATCGACCATGAAGTTCTGCCCGAGCCGTTTCTGCGGCTGAAGGCCGGCCCGCTCGAGCATGTCGCGGATTTCCGTCAGTGTCTGCGGCATGTCGCCATCATACACCCCCGTCGCCGGCCGGAAAGGGGCCGCGCGCGACCAGAGACCCCCGACAGCCCTACAGGGCGCCTTTGGTGCTGGGCACCTGCCCCCCGCGGGCCGGGTCGATCGCCTTGGCGGCGCGGAACGCCATCGCCACCGCCTTGAAGATGGCCTCGGCGATGTGGTGATCGTTGGCGCCGTAGGGCACGTTGACGTGCAGGTTCATCCCCGCCACCGTGGCGAATCGGCGGAGGAACTCGTCGATCAGCTGGGTGTCGAAGGTGCCGATCTTCTCGCCTACGAACGGGCAGTTCAGCACGAAACTCGCCCGGCCGCTTAGATCCATGGATACAGACGCAAGTGACTCGTCCATAGGAACTTGCGCCCAGCCGTAACGACGGATTCCGGCCTTCTCGCCCAGCGCCTCGGCCACCGCCTGGCCCAGGCAGATCGCCACGTCCTCGACGGTGTGGTGGTCGTCCACCTCCAGGTCGCCGAGCGCCTTGATGTCGATGTCGGTCAGGCTGTGCTTGGCCAAGTGCGCCAGCATGTGGTCCAGGAAACCCACCCCGGTCCCCCCGCTCAGTCGGCCGGCCCCGTCGAGGTCGATCGACAGCTCGATGTCGGTCTCGGTCGTCTTACGCTGGATCCTGGCGGTGCGGCTCATGGCTGCCTCCCGATCCCCGCCGCGTCGATCGCCGCCAACAGGGCGTCGTTCTCTGACGGCGTACCGATGCTGATGCGGAGCTTGTCCCGCATGCGGTCCTTCTCGAAGTATCGGACCAGCACGCGTCGAGCCTTGAGCCCCTCACAGGCCGCCTTGCCGTCGCCGCCGGGAACGCCGACCATCAGGAAGTTCCCCTCGCTGGGCCACACCTCGAAGCCTCGCCCCGTAAGGCCCTCGCCGAGCCGGGCGCGCTCGGCGCGAATTCGTCCGACGCACTCGTCGTGGTACGCCTGGTCGGCCATCGCCGCGGCGCCCACCGCGGCGGGCAAGGCACCGACGTTGTAAATCGCCTTGGTCTTCAGCAGCCCCGCCTGCAGTGCCGGGTTGGCGACGCCGAAGCCCATGCGAAGCCCGGCCAGCGAGTAGCCCTTGCTCAGCGTCCGCAGCACGATCACGTTGGGGCGACGTCTCGCCACCGTCAACGCATTGCCGTCGGCGAAGTCGGCATACGCCTCGTCGATCACCAGCACGCCGTCCAGCTTTCCGGCCAAGGCGTCCAGCTCGTCGGCCGTCGCCGTCGCCCCGGTGGGGCTGTTGGGGGTTACCACGAAGGTCACCGCCCCGTTAGCCTCGGCCAGGGCGTCGAGCGGCAGGCTGAAGTCGTCGTTGGCGGCCAGGGCAACTATCTCGGCCCCCTCGATCTGCGCCTGCGTGAAGAAGAATGGGAACGTCGGCTCGCAGTACACGATCGACCGGCCCGGTCCGGCCGCGGCGCGGGCGATCATCACGATCACGTCGTCGCTGCCGTCACCGACGCATATCCACTCCGGCGGCACGTCGAGCACCTCTCCGGCCACTCGGCAGAAGGCCCGGGCTGTCGGGTCCGGGTACAGCCGAAGCGACGACCCGTCGAACTCGGCCAGCACTTTCAGGGCCGCCGGAGACGGCGGGTAGGGGTTCTCGTTCTGGTTCAGCTTGACCACCGGCTCGCCGCCAAGCGGCTGCTCGCCCGGCACGTAGGCGGTCATCGCCTCGATGTTCTCGCGAAAGTAGCTCATGCTCGTCACCCGCATCGACCGCCCCGGGGGTCCCGGGCACGGTGTCAATGTTCCTGTTGGCCTCTCAGACGAATCCGCACCGCCTCGGCGTGGGCGGTCAGCCCCTCGCGCGTGGCGAAGCCGATGATGTCGGCGGCGTCGGCGGCCAAGGCGGCCGAGTCGTAGCAGATCACGCTGGAGGCCTTCAGGAAGTCGTTCACGCTCAACGCGCTGAAGTACCTCGCCGTCCCGCCGGTCGGCAGCACGTGGCTGGGCCCGGCGTAGTAGTCGCCCGTCGGCACCGGCGTGTGCGGGCCCAGGAAGATCGCCCCGGCGTGACGTATCTTCCCCAACGCCGCTTGTTCGTCGGCCACGATGATCTGCAGGTGCTCGGGGGCGAAGTCGTTGGCCAGTTCGCACGCGGCGTCCAGGTCGGCCACCACCACGATGGCGCTGTACTCGTCGATAGCCGCCCGCGTGGCCTCGGCCCGTGCCAGGCGGACCAACTGCGTCTCCACCTCCTCGGCCACCGCGCCGGCCAGCGCGGCCGACGGGGTAACCAGGATCGCGGAGCCCGGGTCGTGCTCGGCCTGGGCCAGCAGGTCCGCCGCCACCGCCGCCGCCTCGGCCGTCTCGTCGGCGATAATGAGCACCTCGCTCGGCCCGGCGATGCTGTCGATATCCACCCGCCCGAAGAGCTGCTTCTTCGCCTCGGCCACGAAGGCATTGCCCGGCCCGGCGACCTTCTGCACCGCCTCGATTCGCTCGGTGCCCAGCGCCAGCGCCGCAATCGCCTGGGCGCCGCCGACGCGGTAGACCTCCTCGATGCCCAGCTCCCCCGCCAGCGCCAGGGTCATCTCGTTGACCGCCTCGCCGGTGGGCGGGGAGGCGACGGCGATCTGCCCCACCCCGGCCACCTGCGCCGGCACCGCCGTCATGAGCATCGTCGAGGGGTACATCGCCGCCCCGCCCGGCACGTAAAGCCCCACGCGATCGATCGGCGTGTACCGCACGCCCAGCCGCCGCCCCCCGCGGACCAGCTCAGCCGGAGCGGCCACCTTGATGTGCTCCTGGTACGCCCGGATATTCGCGATCGCCCGCCGGGCCAGCGCCAGGAACTCCCCGTCGGCCGCGGCGTGGGCGGCGCGAATCCGCTCGGCCGGCACGCGGACCCGCTCGGGCGGCACGGCCACCTTATCCAGCCGTTCGGTCCACTCGGCCACCGCCGTATCACCCCGGTCGGCCACGTCGGCGACGATCTCCCGCACGATCGCCGGCACATCCAGCGACCCCGTGCCCGCCCCGGTCAGCCCACCCGCCCGCAGCCGGTCGCGAAGGGCCAGCACCGCCGGATCGCTGCCCGGGCAGTCGGTCTGTAGTATCCTGATACCCATCGTCTTGCTCCAATCTACCCACGGGTCCACCCGCCTGCAACGCCCTTGGCCTTCCCGCCGCTGGGCCGGGCGGCACCCGCACAAAAAAAAACCGCGCCTCGAAAGGAGCGGGTGATTTCAGCCAACATGTGGGGTGCCTCAGCGCGGCCCGCTCCCGGCGCTGGAGGCGCAAGGGTGATGATGCCGCCGCGCCGCCCGGACGCGCAAGGGACCTCTCGGGATGCCGACCATTGTTTCCACCATGACGATCGCGATTATAGCCCCACGTGGCCGGCCCGTCAATCACCCGACCAGGCCAATCCGCCAAAGCCCCTTGACCGGCCCGGCCCCAGCCGGTATGATCCCTCCCGCTCGGTGCTGTCCGCCCCACCCGGGACCCGCCGAGCGGACAACCGACTTGTGCCCAGCCGGTCCACCGGCAAGACGCCCCCATCGTCTAGTGGCCTAGGATGCCAGGTTCTCATCCTGGTGACAGGGGTTCGAGTCCCCTTGGGGGTATACCCTGTAACCCTCTGCTATTGCAGTGGGTTGCGTTGTTTTGTATAGTCTCGCAACTGCCTACACTTACCGCCTCGGGCGTCTCATCCTGCGATTCGTTACCGACCCCTGCGGACGCCTGCTGCACCGGAAACTGCACCGGATTCTGCACCGCTTCCGCCGCCCGATCGTAGTGGCCCTCGTGGACCTGCAGGTAGTGCTTCTGGGCGATCTCCGGGCTGTTCCCCAACCATGCCGTCACCACATGGATCGGGAACGCCTCGGCCAGTTCCGTCTCCCGAGTACTGCGTAGGTTCTGAAACAGCTTCGGCCAGATCACCAGACCGGCCCGCTCGATGATCCGCCGCAGTTGCGTCCGCAGGTTGCCGCTACGGTCGCGGGACATATCGACCACGTAGCGCGCGCCGGGCTCAGCAGCGTCGAAAGCGGCCTGCAAGTGGGGGTACAGTTCCGGGAAGATCGGCACGACCCGCGACCCCTTGCCGTCGTGATGCTCGGTCTTGTGGCTTCGGACTGTGAAACGAGACTTCTCCCAGTTCACGTCTCGCCATTCCAGTGGCTCGATCTCAGACGGCACGCGGAGCCCCCCGAACCGCGCCAAAGCGAACAGCACCCGCCACCGGGCATCCGGGCAGGCATCCAGCACAGCCGCCGCCTCTTCCCGGCTGACAAAGTAGAAACGATCTTCGGAGAAGTTGCTGCACTTGATCCCGTCAAACGGGTTCTCGGCAATGATCCGCCGCTTGACCGCCGCCGCGAAGAACTGCTTGCACCGCTTGCACCGCCGTCGGGTCGTGCCCTCGGACAGGTTCTTCTCGGTCCGCAGCCAGACGCGAAAGTCCTCGGCCTCACCGTTGTTGATCTCATCCAACGGCCGGCCGTCGCCGAAGAAGGCCAGTAAGCTTGTCCGGGCCTGCTCGTAGTTGCTCAGCGTCCGGGGCTTCACATCCTTCCGGCCGGTGATGTACCGCTCCAGCCACGCCCCCAGCGTCGGCATTTCCGCCCGTTCGCGCCGTCCGATCAGCCCCACGCGCTCGAGCCGACGGCGGATAGTCTCGGGGGCCTCGGCAATCCACTCGGCCGTTGTGGCTTGCGGCGCTGTGCCCAGCGACCGACAGGCAATCAGGTCCTCGATCCGCAGCTTGGCCGCTTCGGCCTGCCGCTTGTTGACCTTCCCCAGCCGAATCGACTTCCGCTTGCCGTCGGCCGCCACGAACTGAATCGTCCGCCGGCCCGTCGCCTTGTCGTGTGAAATGCTCGCCATGTTACTGTCCTTTCCGCGAACGCTTGGGCCGAATCACGATCTCCAGGCCCAGGTTGTTCGCCAGCCGTTCCGCCGTCTCGAAGCTCAACCCGCATTCGCCGCTCATCAGGCGTGACAGTTGGCTCTGTGCGATACCGGCTTCCTCTGCGATGCGGTAGCGCGTCTTACCGCTCGCCTCGATCGCCCGTCTCAGTTGGTCTGCCGTACTTCCCATGCCAACATTATACCGGTATACTTGCGGTATAGCAACTATCTTCCCATGTTTCTTCTCACGTTTCCGCGTTTTTCTTCCGTCGGACGGGCCCGAGGTATCGGAACCGAGTCGCCTTCTTGGGGCCGCCCTTCTCGGCCGTCTCGATCAGGCCGTACCTCTCGATCCCCTGCAACAGCCGGTACGCCTTCTTGGCATCCACTTCGCCCGTCTCAAGGTGCAGCCCCAGCAACTCCGCAGCCGTCCGGGTGGACAGAAAGAACGGCTCCTCCCCCCATAGCAACTGTAACTCCCGGCAGACGCCCACCAGCAGGCAGAGCATCGGATCTGTGAACGGCAGACCCGGAACCGGGTCCGCTTGGGCACGGGCAACGGCGTTCGCCAGCAGGTCCACCCCCCACGGCGCGCGGACCCGATCCCAAGCGTAGATGAATTCGACCATGGTGACATCCAGACTGTCGGTGACGTAGGGCCTTGCCCTCTCGTACCATTCTTCGACGTAGGGCCGGAGGGTCGCCGGGGGGGCATCACGCAGGGCGTCAATCCCCTTCAGCGCGCGGGCGAAGTCAAAGATCCTCCGGTTGCGTTGGTGTGGCGCCGTCGGAAGCGTCCGAGCGATTGCCTTCTCAACACTTTCCCCTATTGCCTTCGGCTTCCTCAGCTTCTTCGGCTTCGTCCGCTTCTTCGGCTTCGTCCGCTTCCTTCCGCTTCCTTCCGCTTCTTCTGTGGCACCCGGAGAAAACAACCCGACCGCCACGGGATCGACCTCCGGCACCGGTCCGTTCAGGGACACGGCCCACTCGTACCGGCCCCCCTTGGGATGGTGCGATGGGGGCAGCAGGCAGTACGAACGCTCGCCGCGGAGTTCACCATCGCCGAGTTTGGTCGTCTTCACGCCCGGCCAGAGGAAATAGACGTGATGTCCTCGCCAAGTCTTGACGGTCGGCAACTGCTTCGCCAGGTCGGGACGCTCGGATGCCCACGACTCGTAGGCCCCCGGCACGTCGAAGTCCCTGCACGCCAGATCGCCGCTGACCGGCCCCAGGATCACCGCCACGCCGAGGTCCGGCTTGCCGGTGAACCATCGCCGCAACTGGCTCTCATTGGGGCGTGTGTCCTGAAACCGTGCCCACTTGCACACCGGTGGATACTTATCCCGGGCGGTGATGGGGATGATGGACCACCCGCGCGCCGCGTAGTCGAGCGCCTCGTCCAGGCACTTCATCGCCGATCCCCCTTGCCGACTCGGCGGCGCGCACCCAAAGACCAGCAGGTGCGACGGCGAGAAAGGACTTGGCGAAGGCGCAGGAGACGGGTACAGTTGCCATTGAAGAGTTGTCGTCGTCGCCCGTCCCCGGCGCCACCAGGGGCGGGCGTTGGTTTTCTGTGGGTCACGGGGCCCCCTCCTTCTGGCCGTCGATCCACGTCTGCAGGTCGCGCGGATCGTACAACACCCGAGTGCCGATCCGGACCGAGGGAATCGGCCCGCGCGGGTTAGTCATCGCCCACAACGTCCGTTCGCTGATGCCCAGAGACGCAGCCGCCTCGCGGATGTTCAGTAGCAGCCTCGGCACGGCCGGGTCGGGCTGGACTTCCTGCGATGTGGTGGTTACTTCAGACACAATTGCGACTCCTTCCGCCCCCGCGGTGTTCCTTCAGGGCGTCAACCACTTCTGCATAGTCGAAACGCCTGGACCTGCTCGTCGGTCGGATCTGCGGAATCAGTCCGTCCTTCGCCCACTTGGCGATGGTTACTTTCGCGACCCCTAGCATTTCCGCCAATTCCCCAGCCTTCAGAAGCTTGTCTCTCATCACACATCTCCTAAAGCGGTAATGGCCTTCTCTTGCTCATAGGGTACATGCACACTTAGGGCGTGGGGGTCGATTCAGGCATGATGCACATCCGGGGGCTTCAGTAGCAGACGTAGCGTCGAAGTCGGCCGCTCAGCCATGGACCTGCCCCTTTCGGTTGCGGCGGTACCTGACCGTTACGCCGAGCCGCTTGAGTTCCCGGATCGCACGGCCCGCCAACTCGTAGTCCCGGTCTTGTCGAGCACGTTCCAGAACGACAAACCACGCGACCGGGCTATCGGCGGCGTTCTCCGTGGTCTTCCTGATGTCGCGTTCCATGAGCCATTTCTCCGAAGTATTGCTCCGTAGAATGGCCGAAGGTTGCGCGCAGGTAGCGCGGGTGATGAGGGAAAGGACTGATTCTACTGGCTGAGGTGGGGCCTACGGGTCGCGCAAGGAGTAACACGTTACTTTTCGCGCTACCGCACTACGAATCTGAAGGCTCCATGAAATCGTCCGTCGTGGTGTCATCCCACGCCTCGATTGTTCCGTCCTCCGATTTGCTCCCCCTGGGGATGTCCGCCCCGCCTTGTCGAAGAGCCGCCTTGGCTGTCGTGTATCCCTTCATGCGGTACAGGCTTTTGGCGTTACAACCGGCGGCCTTGGCAATCTTCCCATCTGTCCAGTCCGGGTGATCCTTCAGCGCGGCAATCGCGAGGGCCTCCTTGCTCAGTGCTGGGCGGCCCTGACCTGCTTGGCGAGACGCGGGCGGGGACACGCCGAGGCATTGGCCCAGCAGATCGGCTTCCACGTCCGCCAGCATTCGCTCAATGTCCTGTTGAGAGCAGGCGGGGCATAACGGTTTGCCATCCAACACGTTCACTACGACGCATTGGTGATGACCTATCCTTCCTGCAGCAAGCTCTTCATTCGCCTCGGCTATGTCGTCTGGCCACGGTCTAACGTACCGGAACGGGACCGGGCTGATCTTGTGAATCGTTGTGTGAAGGTCGTAGAAGGCAGCTAGGCATGCATACTTCTCGGATAGTGCGACTGGCGGGCGGCCCTCGGGAATGAAGAACAACTGAAGCGCCTTCTCGCCTGCGTGCATTCTGGCTTGTTGCTCCGCCTCCCACTTCGAAATCATCGTGCGAAAACGGTCTTCGCCATGCGCAGAAATCAGCTTGCCGATCTTGCCCACCGTTGCCGACACCCATTTCTTGTACTCGGCCTCCTCCTTCGCCCATTCCCCGTACTTCGCCGCCCGTTGGTCTTCCAACCTTCCCACGTCACACCGCCTTCCGTGTGCAGCCTGGCAGAACCACCCGATGGTGCGGACGCGGCCACGCCGGGCCGCTCGTCTCACTGGCCGTCGCCAGTGGCTCTGTTATCGCCGCGAAGTGCCTTCCGAACAAGGCCGGACGGCCCACACAGCAGCGCCAGACCCCCTCTCAGGCTGAGCGAAACGCGCCAGAATCGACGATCTCGGCGGAAGTGCTCTCTTGCATGTTGCACCACTTTCGCCCTTAGCGACCTGGCCGGGCTGCCAATGGTGCCGAACAGCCCGGACAGGCCGCGCCGCCCGTCGGCGGTTTACCAGCGGGAACTGTCGGCTGCAGTTCGGGCACTTGCCCCGACCGCCAGCCTTGTGGTCGGCGACCCGGAACTCCGCTCCACAGCCCCTACACTTGAACTCGATCATGGATCTCTCCCCATATGTGGCCTATTTGGCGTGCGAGTCTTACGCTTGCGATTTCATGTTGGCTGGGCACATTCCGGCCGTTGGGGCGCAGCGACAGCGGGAGAAACATGCCGCCACGCGAACTCAGCCGGGGCACGTTGCCCTAGCTGCTGTGCCGGTGTTCGCTGTAATCTCGACGCCAAGATTCAATCTTCTCTCCAGCATCTGCCAGCGTCAAGAATCAATGCTCCCTCAAACACTCCAGACGGAATCGCTCGCCGAATGACTCGTCAAGGCCACTGGCGACACATCTCGCCGGATTTCACCAGCGGGAACTACTC
>SDBU01005639.1_pt1 | contig 14921 bp, 10 predicted proteins | sample 2277071 | NCBI WGS metagenome assembly SDBU01 (sample SAMN10397929, study PRJNA504765) | marine sediment metagenome | isolation source: marine sediment core GS08_GC12, 126 cmbsf | place: Arctic Ocean: Gakkel Ridge, Loki's castle | collected 2008
AGGACGGGGCCTTCTGGCTGCAGTTCCTGCGAGGGCTGGTGGCCCGAGGCCTCTCGGGAGTTAAGCTGGTGACCAGCGACGCGCATCAAGGGCTCAGGAGCGCCATAGAGGCGGTTCTGCAGGGGGCGAGTTGGCAACGGTGTCGAGCTTTGTGCGCAATGCCCTGGCTTTGGCGCCCAAGACAGCGGCGTCCATGGTGGCGGCCACTATACGGACCGTGTTCTCCCAGCCCGACGCGGCCAGCGCCAAGGAGCAGTGGCAGCGTTGGCAGCATTGTAAAGAGGAAGCCTGTGATTACGGTGAGAGCCACCAGCCGAAATTACACACTTGACGGGACTCATACGCGCTCCCTGGCCAACGAACTCCACAGTCTTCTGTTTCAAGACGGTGTCCGGGTCCAATAGCCGGGTTGGGGTGCCGTTCAAGAAACACTGCCGGGGGCTCGCCAGCGGCCACGCTCCTGCCTGTTGGAGTGCCGGAAGCCAGTTCCATTCAACATACCCCGCACCGACCGATTCGCTGAGCGGTCCCTGCGACTTCAGCGCCGCGATAACCCGCCCACACAAGGTCTCCGCGCCGCTGGCGTGACCGGCCCCGAGGTCTATGGTCCTGAGGTCATCCTCGAAGATTCCTTGGTCAACTGGCATCACTCTCGCCGTACCGATCGATGGCGGGACAGTCACGAACGACCTGTCGTAGAACTCGACGGTTCCATCGTACAGGACCTCCACAAGAGGTTCGGCGGTCCAAGGCTTCCCGAAGGATGTCAGCTTGTATTGCCTGACTTGTCTTCCTGTCCAGTAGTCTCGACACACGGCTTCGACTCGCTCAGGCCGCCAGAAGTGAGGAATCCGTAGGTAGTCGATCCAACCGCTGTCGTGCATTGAGTACGTGTACCCGCCGACGGTTTTGACTTTCTGTAGAACCCGGTTCCCTACGTGCTCGGGATGTCGATCCGCGTACTTGCGGGCGGCGGCCTTGTCATCAAGAAGATAGACCGCCATCAGGCGGCATGGATAGCGAGGAAACTCCCGGCGGCGTGTCATTTCCAGGTTGAATTCGACTCCATAGTTGTGGGTGACGTTCTGAAGAAAGGGGGTGACCAATCCTCCGAACTTGTCATTTCGGACGAACGGCAAGCTCTCATCGGGGTCGATGAGTTCAGCTGACGAGAACTGTCCGGTGGCCGTTACGTTGGCCCGTATGAGAAAGGTCTGAGGGTTCACCCAGACGAAGAAATCGCGTTGTTCGTTGCTGGCGACTAGGTTTGGAGTTGAGGTAGGCATGGCCCAATTCTAGCGTACCTGTGTGTGGTGGGACGAACGTGCACGATCCCAGGGTGAACATCTTGAAGTACTCCCAGAACTGATGGTTACCCCTCCACCGCCGTCTGCGCCGCATCGTTGCGCCGCTCGTGGGCACGTGGCCGAACGGTTACGTTGTGTCCATAACACCAGAGTGTGGTGGGCGACAGCGCAGCAAAACCATCACGGGATGAGCTCATCTGGGCGTTGGGGTATACCACCGCCCAGATTGCCCGCTTGGAAGCGGACTACCTGCGCCGCCAGGAAAGGCACAAGCCGACAGCCACCTCACGACCCCCCCGGCTATCCGACGTTCCGAGACTACATGCTCGTGCGCGCTGTTGATATTGGCATGGCCGGCTTCTGGCCGGAGTTCTTGCAGACGATGCGTTCCCTGGTGCGGTACCGCGCCCAGCTTCACACGTATGCCGCACGCAGGGCGGGCGACCCCTGGGGGCGTTACGGTTCGAGGCGTCGCCAGGGTCGGGAACAGTGGCAAGTCTGGGCAGCGGGGGGGGAATTGCCCCAGGCGTGCGGACAGGCGCGGGGATGGGCGCGCAACTCGTTGCAGGAGGGGAACTCCTACGAGTGCGCCCTATGGCTTGTAGGCAACCTAGCCATGATGCATTCGGGCCGCCAGCTTGACCGGCGCGAAGCAGATAGCCTGAAGAAATCCGTGGGCCGCGAGTATCGAGCCCACTTCGACCAAGCGCCGCCGAAGGTTCAACGGGGGTGGTGGCATCCTAAGCCTGGGCTGCAAGTCACACTAGGGGGACTGACCCCCCTGGGTCTCGCATGGTATCCACCGACGGACAAGCCCCCTAGAACTGACCGCCAAGCCCCCAAAACCTGCCGCCATTTTGCCGCCCAAACTCCCAAACACGCCTTGTCACAGGGAGTACGGAGCGGTACAGCCTAACACCCACGATTCCCCGTGTTTGGCTTCACGATGTGACGCAGAGGTACGCGCCGACACGGAACGGTACAGACGGAAACGGCCCGTATCAATCTTTTAATCCGAGTGTCCAGGGTTCGAATCCCTGCCGGCTCACTCCCATTTACCGCATAACGAAGGCGCTCCTGGGAAATTGGGAGCGCCTGTTCTGTTCTAATCGGGCAAATGTCCACTAACTGTTCACTAACTTCTGGGGTGCCGACACCTGCCTTGACCATACCGCCTGGATGGCAATGTCGCCCAAGATGCCGACGAAGTGGTGATTGTCGCCCTGGTAGCCGGACTGTGTAGCGTGTGCAATCATCGCACTGAAAGGGGAACACGGGCAATCAGGTTGGCCCACAAAGCCCTGAGAAGGCCCCTAGAACGGCGGGGAAGGCGGTCTTTCCGAGCCAGGCGTACAACCGTGGTACTGGCAGCGCAAGAAACAAGCCTCTCGCTAGTTGTTGCGTACACATCGCCAGGCCGCTTGCTTGGAGACGCCAAGCTTCTGGGGTGTCTGACAGGCGTACTGGCCTCCTAGTGCATCCCCAGATGTGGCTCTTGTTTGACGAACAACGGTATCTTTGTCTTCAGGGATTCAGCAAAGCCTTCCAGACCCGGGAAGAGGGAAGCCCTGTTGATATTCATGTCCGCGAGTTCTTCCAGAGCTCTCGTTCTTAGCTCCCCACAGTTACCTGTATCGATCACGATTTTCACCACGTTGAACTCGCTATCATATCCCTCCAGGGATTTCAAATTGCACTCGAAGGATGCACTAACATCGCCGGAGCAGAGAAAGACGCCCCGTTGGAATCTCAACCTATCGACTAGTCTGAAGGGGTTCACGGTGTCAACAAACCGGATCGGGTCTTCCGACATGTACAACTGTTTGAACATCCCAGGACTACGTTTGCGCTTGTACATACAACGCGGATGCAAGAGGTCTCGGCGATTGTTGCGCTTGAACACAGCTTTGACTTCCCTATGTAGCCATTCCGTGTTCAGTGCCCACACCGCGATTGGAATGCATGCCTGGGCCTTCTCAAATGCGAAGAATGAAGCAACATAGAAGGAATACGTCCAATCCAGCAGGCGAGTCGGTCCGCCGTAGTGTTGCATCAGAGCAAGCCACTCATCTGTCGCGTGCTCTCCAGGGATATTCGCGGTGTAGTGATGGACACACCTCTGGAATTCTCTCAGCATCTTGCGTTCGACATCCACCCGTCTCCAGGGGCGAACAGCAAAGCTCTCGAATTCGCGCTCAAGTGTGCTCTTGAGACCCCATGTCCAATCTTCTCGTCCCCTGAATATGCGCTTCTGTTGGTCTCCAGATAGCGCCTTGACATACCTGACTGCGCAGTCCCAATCATGGAAGCATCTCGTTCTGAAGCACACCATCTCTTCCCTCCTTGCGTTTCCCGAGCAACCACCATGTCGACTGTCGGGTAGTCCAAATGGCCGTCCGTCCTCAGCATCTACAGCGCGATGGCGCATCCTTGCGATCAGCTCTACGAAGTGATACCTCCGAATAGCCAAATCGAGACACCCATTCCTAGGGTGTAGAGCGCCGCCAAGAAAAACGTCAACCGGGTCTTGGCTCGCGGCTTCACATGGCCAACTCCCCGGACAATAGGGACAATGATAGCTGCTGGCTTGTGCCAACCTGGTAGACCCAAGAGTAGTCCCGGGATTACTCCGAGAGCAAAGCCCAGAACGAACGGAAAACAGGGAACCACAGGAGCTAGTATTAGACTTAGTATTATCCGGCCCACATCAACTCCCCAAGACTGTCTCGGGTGTCGACTCCTGAGCGGGGTACCTAGTATAACACGAGAGAGTCCCAAGCCCTGCGGGGTGTCGCCCACAAACGGAGCTTCCTGGTACCTGAGTCGCCGAAACGTGGCGCTCAGGCCATCCTACGAGCCCGTAGCCGGCCCCTGTCTCCTCACCCCTTCTTCACCAGCTTCTGGAGCGAGCGCAGCTCCTTCGGAGGGTCCATGAATTGGCCGTATCCTGTGTAGGAGACCTCTGCCACGTAGATGTCGCCTTTGGAGTCGACGCAGATCCCGTGGGGTGAGTAGAAGCGGCCGGGTTCGTCCCCGTAGGGCTGGTCGCTCAGCCTGGCCAGCACGTTGCCCTTGTTGTCCAATATGGTGACGCGCGGGCCCAGTCGCATGCCCATGGAGTTCAGATCTATGCCGCCAAAGTACTCGCCCACGTAGACCAACTGGTCGCTGCTCTTATGGTCGACGTAGACGCACGCCGCAAGCGACAGGTTGACCCATTGGGTCTCGTACTTGCCCTTGGGGTCGAATATCTGGATGCGGTGGTTCTCCCGGTCGGCCACGTACACCCACCCGTCCTTGTCCACGTCGATGTTGTGAACGATGTTGAACTGCGCCGGGTCAGTGCCGGACTCGCCCCACGAGAACAGCCGCTTCCCGTTCGGGGCGTACTTGTGTACGCGGGCGTTGCTGTAGCCGTCGGCCACGTAGAAGTCCCCGTTGCGAGGGTCGACTGCCACGTGCGTCGGCCTGTTGAAGGGGTCGCCGCTCATGGCGGGCGAAGCACGGCCCGACTCGCCAAGGGTCATTAGCAGCTTGCCGTCCAGAGTGAACTTGCGGGCCGTATGGTCGCCGTTGTCGGCGCAGAACACCGTGTCGTCGGGCCCCATCGTGATGCCGTGCGCGCTGGTGAAGATCCCCTCGCCCCACGAGCGCAGGAACCTGCCGTTGCGGTCGTAGACGATTACCGGGTGGACGCCACGGTTGAACACGTAGACGTTGTCTCTGCCGTCCACGTCGACGGCGGTGGCTTCCCTATATGTCCAGCCCTCGGGCAATTCGCCCCAGTCCTTCCCTGATACCTCGTACGCAAACTCCCCACTCCGCAGGATTGCCATTGTTCACCTCGTTGTTCCGTTGTCGAGAGCGTTGAGGGCACTATGGCCCCGAAGCCGTGGCACACTCATGTCTCAAGATGCGCTGCTCCCTTCGGGGCCGCCTCACCAGTAGTCTGTCCGTAGAGCCTTGACGCAATGATATCACCCCCTCCGACAGGGTCGAGAGCCTCGATGAGCGTCCTCCCGACGTGTCGGGAAAGATCCTCGACAAGTCGGGATAGCATCATCGGACCGTCCCAACGCTCGACTTGTCGGGGTTGGGATGGGGGTGAATCATCGGTGAGTCAGCCAACAGATCTCTGCTACCCCCAAGACCCGGTCTTGCGGGTCCCTGGTGGAAGTTGGTCCTGCATGTATAATAGATCAAGTAGATTGCGCAGGCCATGGCGGTCTGGTTGGCCCGTGGCGATGCGGCGCGATCTCTTGGCAACCGCCCACACACATAACTCAACCTACATGGAGGTCCACGAATGACAGTGTCCGATAACATGAGCGCCTTCGACGAGGTCAACGTTTTCTTCGACCGGGCTGCGGACCGTCTGAATCTCGACGACGGCATGCGCGAGATGCTCCGCCGGCCCTGGCGTGAACTGCGGGTGTCGGTGCCCCTCAGGAGAGACGACGGGCACATTGAGGTCTTTACCGGATACCGTATCCAGCACAACGGGGCAAGAGGGCCTTACAAGGGAGGGCTCCGGTACCACCCCGACGCGGGCCAGGAGGAGGTAAGAGCGCTGGCCTCCCTCATGACCTGGAAGGCAGCAGTGGTGGACATCCCATTTGGCGGCGCCAAGGGCAGCGTTCAGTGCGACCCGCGCACCATGAGCGAGGGAGAGTTGAACCGCCTGACCCGTCGCTACACCGCAAACATCCAGCACTTCCTCGGTGTCAATCGCGACATCCCAGCTCCGGACTTGGGCACCAACGCTCAGACGATGGCCTGGATGATGGACGAATATGGCCAGATTAACGGCTACACTCCGGGTGTCGTAACAGGCAAGCCCGTTGAGTTAGGTGGCTCTGTGGGCCGTGACGCGGCCACGGGGCGGGGAGCCGTCTACGTGTTGGTTGAGACCGCCAAAGACATGGGCCTGGTCCCACAAGACAGTCGCGTCGCCGTGCAGGGGTTTGGGGCAGTGGGGATGTGGGCCGCCAGGATCCTTGACGAAATCGGCTACAGAGTCATTGCGGTCAGCGACACGCGGGGCGGCATCTATCACGAAGCGGGGATAGATGTGACGGCCGCCGTCGAGCGCAAGAAGGAGACGGGAAAGGTCGTCGGCACACCGGGGACGGACCAGATATCCAACGAAGAGCTGCTGGAGCTGGAGTGCGATTTCCTTGTCCCTGCTGCCATCGACGGAGTGATACACGGAGGCAACGCCTCTCGTATCAAGGCGAGGGTGGTCGTCGAGGCGGCAAATCACCCTCTGACACCCGAGGCCGATCTCATCCTCAACGACAGGGGCATACACGTGATCCCCGACATACTGGCGAACGCCGGCGGCGTCGTGGTCTCGTATTTCGAATGGACTCAGAACCTCTACCAGCACAAATGGGAGGTGAGCGAGGTCAACGAGGAACTGAAGAAGACCATGATCAGGGCATACCAGGGTGTCAAGGGAATAGCAGATCGAGAAGGCATCACATATCGCGAGGCCGCATTTACCATGGCCGTCGAACGTGTGGCCCACGCAACGCGTCTGAGAGGGTTCATATAGACCTGCGCTCGCAGCGGCTGCGAAGGGCGCTTGAAGGCCGCCAGGGTGTTTCGGTTTTGTGGACCGCCCGTTGGTCAGACACCCGCCTCCGGCGGAGAGGACCCTCACCCCGGCCCTCTCCCGGAGGCCCGTATGACTGGAAGCAGTTGTAGTGCAGTGTCTCGTAGGGGCGGTTCGGGAACCGCCCTCGTTGCCCATCAGGAGTGGGTACTGACCCGGGAACAACGTCGCAGTTACTCGAAAGGTTCTTCTCCCAACCACCCACCCCCGAAGGTGTTTCTGGAGGGTTCTCTCAGACCCACGAGGGGCTTCGCCCCTTCGAACCCCAGCGACTGTAGACCCTCGTTGCACACGAGACGGCGCCCAGCACAGCCTTGGTAGAGGTCATCGCCGGGGCGTGTCCCTGTAGGTCGAACCCCCCAATTCTTCTGTGAGAGCGATGAACGCCAGCACGGACGACTTCCATCATCGGTTGTTGACATGGCTTCCTGGACGACATGCGCTGGCGAGAGTCCGCGCACGGAGGACAAATCGTCACGCGTAGCTGTTGACAAGCCCAAGATATGGTGGTATGATGCGGTTGCTGTACAACACGTTGTGTTTGCGTCGCAGTTCTTCGTGCTAGCAAGAAGCCGTGTCAAGTGCGTTGTCCCTACTGTAGCCACAACGATTCCAAGGTAATCGACTCCCGGGAGTCGATTGACGGGATACGCCGTCGTCGCGAGTGCCAGGGGTGCGGCCGCAGGTACACGACCTACGAACGGGTCCAGACCAGAGCGCCACGGGTAGTGAAGCGTGACGGGCGCCGCGAGGATTTCAGCCGAGACAAGCTGTGGACCAGCCTGGCCAAGGCGTGCGCCAAGCGCCCTCTGCCGACGGGGCGCCTGGAGAAGGTGGCCCAAGAGATCGAAGCCGACATATCGGAGTTAGGCAGGTCCGAGATTCCCTCCAAGGCCATCGGCGAGATGATCATGGACAGGCTCAAGCAGATGGACCGGGTCGCCTATATCCGGTTCGCCAGCGTGTACCGGGACTTCAGGGACATCGAGACCTTCAAAGAGGAGATAGACGCACTTCTCGAGCCGCAAGAGCCGCTAGGCGAGCCCAGCAGCCAGTTGTCGCTCCTCGAAGAAGAGGAACCCCTGCCTGTCCCGCGCCGCCGAGGACGCCGCCGCCGGAAGCCGGAATCTGGGGTGGGGTAGGTTCCGGGGCACAGGCGGAGCGTCTTGACATCGCAATCACTAGACCGTATGTTCCATTTGTGGTATCTTGACCGAGGTCTCAACAGAACACAGCCAGGCCCCAACTCGAACAAGGGAGATTTGCGATGACGAAGCGAAAGGCGGATAGGCGATCAAAGCACGATCAACGGGTCAGGCAAGAAGCAAGAGAGTGGCGGGCGAAGGGCTGGAATGTCCGTGCTGATCTGCCAGGGCTCGATAGGCCTGAGCCTATCGGGAAAAATGAGAGAATCCCTGATATCCAGGCGGTAAAAGGCGGGCACACAAGGCTTGTCGAAGTGGAAACCCCTGAATCAGCTGAGCGTGACAAGCAGCAGCAGTCAACCTTTCGCCGCTCGGCAGCTCACAGGAAGAACACTACGTTCGAAGTGATCCAGACTGATTAAGGTGGTGGGGACAGCGCTGACTGTCCAAAGCTGCCTTGGCTAGACCACATGTTCGCGTTCTGCAAGACTTTGTCTGGAGGTGGATGAGATGGGTAGACGCCTGTTGATTAGGATCAGAGACGCTCTTCAGAGCAACGGGATTAGCATGGACGACCTCAGGAAGTTCATGCGTGAGCGAGGTATTGACTACCCACTCCGACTCGTGGATGCATTCGCAGCACCTGAAGACATCTACTTGATTGCTGGATTCATCGGAGTACCGGCGAGTTATCTGTTTGAGGTCACAAACCACAATGACCACTTCGCACGCGCGGTGTTTGTGGAGAACTGGCCGGCTCTCAAGCCAGAACTTGGGATTTCAGAGGATGTCGCCTGGAAGAAGGTCGTCGAAGGAAGTGCTTTCAGGGGAGAGAAGTCCAGCTCAACCATTCGACGCGATGTTCTCCTTATCTTGGAAGGTCTCAAGCCTCCAAAGTCCACGGACAGCGGTTGTCAGTACCCTAATTGTATGTGCTCGCTTCGTTGTGTCGTGACTGGGAGGATGCTGGAACCAGGAGATTGGCCTTGAACTGGGATCAGATCAAAGTGGAAGGTATCCGTGTGGCGGAGTCGAAGGGACTTGAGTACTGCTCATCCGCCGTTTCAAGGACCGAACTCCGCCGGTTCGCCAGAGATCAAGGAGTGGACCGCTTGGAGCTGCACGAGATGGACGATGATGCTCTCGTGGTACAACGACCCGATGGTCATTTCAGCCTTTTCCTTAACAAGCACCATCAGAGGGTACGGCATCGATTCTCCGTAGCCCACGAATTGGCGCACTTGTTACTGTCAGCGGTTCTGGCCTCTAGGCCTATCCATCGCCGAAGGTTCTCGCCAAGTCAAGACCCGGAGGGCCAGCAGATCGAATACCTCTGCAATGCGATGGCATCTTCAATCTTGATGCCAAGACAACGGGTCATCCCCATAATCAATCGCTCAGGCACGACGGCCGCATGTATCCCGGAGGTCGCAGAGACATTCGACGTATCCTTTGAAGCGGCGGCGCGAAGATATGTCAAGGTTGTACCAGAATCGTGTGCGTTGGTCTTCTGGACGTTGGAGAACGGATGGCGCGCTAGGAATCTGAAAAGGCCGGTTTGCAGCGACGATCTCGGCCACCCTTGGCTGGAGATAACACCCTCGTCACCGCACGGTCGAATCTCGGCCAGTGAGGCTCTTGTCAGGGACAAGATGGTGGTCTCAAGGGAGTCAGTAGTGCTGTTACGCGGACGTGGCAGAAGCGCATCTACCACCTACAACTCGAACGTCAAGGTGGAATCGTTTGGTCGTGGACGAGGCTCATCTCGCCACGTGCTTTCCTTCGTATATGTGCCTCCACAACAAGCCAAGTTGTGAGCGAATTGGTTGGTCAGCCTCATCGTGTTCTCAGGCCAGAAGCGGTAGGTAGCGATTCCCTGGGCCCCCTGGACACGCATCGTGTGAGGAGCGCACTATGTTGACGGAGAACAGCAGTATGAGAGCGAAAGCTGCGAGCAGTGACAGAGCCACCGGGAAGACCAAAGTTAGAAGGGCTGCCAGCGGAGCCTCACCTATCACCGGCCGGGTCAGTGTCTCCGACAACGCCCTCGTTGTCCTGGAGAAGCGGTACCTTCGCAGGAACGCCGAGGGCAACGTCACCGAGACCCCGGAGGATATGCTCCGGCGGGTGGCGCACTTCGTCGCGCAGGCCGAGGTGCGCTACGGCGTCCCAGCCGACGCCCACAGAGCGGAGGACGAGTTCTACGGCATCATGTCCCGCCTTGAGTTCGTGCCCAACTCTCCTACCCTGATGAACGGGGGCACCGGCGCAGGCACCCTGTCCGCGTGCTTCGTCATCGGGTTGGAGGACGACATGGAAGGGATCATGACCACCGCCAAGGAATCGGCCATGGTCCAGAAGTTCGGAGGGGGTACCGGGTTTTCCCTTTCTGCGATACGTCCCAAGGGAGCGCCCATCCGCACGACCCACGGGAAGGCGTGCGGGCCGGTGGCCGTTCTGCGACACCTCTCGTCGGTATCCGCGCTGGTTACTCAGGGCGGGAAGCGCGATGGCGCCAACATGGCCGTCATGGACGTTCACCATCCCGATGTGCACGAATTCATCGAATGCAAGCACAAGGAAGGCGATATCCACAACTTCAACATCTCCGTTGGGGCCAGCCACGAATTCATGGAGGCCGTCAAAGCCGGCGCCGACTACGACCTGCGCGACCCGCAGAGCGGCAAGGTCGTGAGCCAACTCAACGCGGGAGAGGTGTTCGACAGGATAATCGGGGGCGCGTGGCGAAACGGTGAGCCGGGGCTCATCTTCCTGGACTGGGTAAACGAGAAGAACCCGACGCCTCACCTCGGCCGGATTACGGCGACCAACCCCTGTGGAGAACAGCCGCTCCTGCCGTACGAGTCCTGCAACCTGGGCTCCATCAACCTCGCCAGGTTTGTGGTCGAGCCGGACGGAGACCTGGCAATAAACTACGACCACCTGCGGGATGTCGTGCGCACCGCGACGCGGTTCCTGGACAACGTGATCGATGTCAACACCTACTCGGTGGACAGGATCGAGGAGATGACGCTGAAGACGCGCAAGATAGGCCTGGGCGTCATGGGTTTCGCCGACATGCTGACGAAGCTGCGAATACCGTACGACTCCGAGGAGGGGCTTGAGCAGGGCCGCTCTATCATGCGCTTCATCAGGGATGAGGCGGACCGGATGTCCGAGGAGCTGGCAGAGGAGCGTGGCGTGTTCCCTGCTTTCGACGGGAGCATCTACGATGTCCCGGGGCAGCCAAAGATGCGCAACGCGTGCCGGCTGACCGTCGCCCCCACGGGGACAATCTCGATGATCGCCGGGTGCTCCAGCGGCATCGAGCCACTGTTCGCGCTCTGCTACCACAAGCACAACATCCTCGGCGGCGAGACCCTGCCGTACGTCGATCGTGGATTCGAAGAGGCCGCGCGCGATGGCGGGTTCTACAGCGAGGACCTGATGAGCTACCTGGCCGACGGAGGCTCTCTCCAGGAGCGCGACGACGTGCCGCAATGGGCGAAGCGCGTCTTCGTGACCTCGATGGACATCTCGCCCGAAATGCACGTCAGGATGCAGGCCGCATTCCAGGAAAGCGTGGATGCCGCCATTTCCAAGACCGTCAACTTCCCGAACGGCGCCACGGAGGACGACGTGAGGCGGGCGTACATTCTCGCCTGGGAGCTTGGGTGCAAAGGCATCACCGCCTACCGTGCGGGCAGCCGCGAGGCAGAGGTCTTGACCGCAGGCGCCAGCGAAAGCGAGAGCGAGATCCAAGATAGCTCTAGTTCGCAACAGCCAGGTCAACACCTGCTGGTGCCTCGGCAGCGGCCCAGGGTGGTGCAAGCCATCAATGAGCGGGTCAGGACCGGACACGGCAGCATGTACGTGACCGTGACTTTTGACGATCAGGGGCATCCCTTCGAAGTTTTCTCCACGTTGGGCAAAGCTGGTGGCTGTCATGCGGCCCAGCTTGAGGCGATATCGCGCCTCATATCAATGGCGCTGCGCTCAGGCATCGACCCCGCGCAGATAGTGGAGCAACTCAAGGGAATCACCTGTTGCCCGGTCTGGGATAGCGGCACCCTGGTGCGGTCGGACGCAGACGCAATGTCGCTGGTGCTGAGCCGCCACCTCCAGGACACCAGTCTGGAGCCGCTAGACGCGGAAGCGGCGGGAACACCTGATCGTAGTGCGCAATTGGGTCTATTTCCGTCGACCCAGCGCGAGACAGGAAGGACAGACGGCAGTCCGACCCCAAGCGCCGCCAGATGCCCTGAGTGCTCGGGCTTCCTGATCTATCAAGAGGGGTGCCTGCGCTGCGCGGACTGCGGCTACAACAGGTGTGAGTAGCGACGAGGGCCAGCCGGTCGAGCGCGTGGTCGGACCAGGGGCCCCGGTGGTCTCCGCCGCGATTCGCCAAGCCTGGTCATGTACGTAGTCGACCTTGCGCGTGCCCGCGGTCTACTTCCGCCGAGGCGTCGAATGAGAGGCAATGCCGCCCACGGCCCGTCCGAAAGGCAGAATCAAGAGTCAGACATTGAGAAGAGCGCCAGGGCATTTCGGCTATCAAGGGAATGTTGGCTAGTGGACCGATGATTCATCCTCATCCCGACCCCGACCTGTCGGGGTGTTTGCCCCCTCTCCCACCGGGAGAGGGCTGTCCGATAGGACTCTCGCCCCGACCCCGACCTGTCGGGGCAAGGACTCCTCGGAGGGGTGAGGGTCCTAGCCACCTTAAGCGGATGTCTGACCAACGGGCCGTCCACAGAACCGACAGACCCTGAGAAAAGCGCAGCCGCTTGCGCGTCTCTAGAGTATAGAGATAGAATAGGTGGGTTCGGTGCCAGACATGTGGCCTGCGCACCGGCTTTACGACACCACTCCTCAGTCGTTGCGCCCCACGGCGTGAGTGCGACGGAGTGTCTCCAGAGGATGACTACCAACAACAGGATGGTCTAGTTATGGACGCCCACGAGCTAGTAGCGATTGAACCCAATCCCCAAATCCAGGACTTCAATCCGGGTGACACCGCAAGGGTCAGCATAACGGTCAGGGAAGGTGATAGGCAGCGGACTCAGGTTTTCGAAGGCGTTGTGCTGCGCAAGAATGGAAGCGGTCCAGGTGCTTCATTCACGGTGCGGCGCGTGGCGCACGGGATTGGCGTGGAGCGCACCTTCCTCCTCCATTCGCCTGTGGTCGAAGCCGTGAAGGTTGTGCGCTACGGCGATGTCCGTCGTGCTCGGCTCTACTACCTCAGAGGCCGGTCAGGCCGCAGCGCCAGGATCAAAGAGAGTCGCAAGCGCCGATGACGGTCGAGGCCCCCCTCCCAGCTTTGCCGGGGCGCACTGTGCGACATATCGGGCCCGCAGGGCGCGAGCATCCCAGGTGCTTCCCCCTGCCCGTGGGTGGGGCCGTAGGCCCGGCATCTTGGAGTAGTACCTGGCTGTGGGCACGAGCGGGCGCCAAGAGCTGAGCGACCAGGCTGCGGCGAGCTTCGCCGAAGTCGCCGTGGACGCCTCGGTAGGTTTCTGCCGCACCTTCAGCTACGCCATCCCACCATGTCTCGACGTACGCCCCGGGCAACTGGTCCGGGTCCCCTTCGGCCCTCGCAAGTTGCAGGGCGTGGTGATTTCGCTGGCAGCACACCCCCAGGTCCTCGAGACGCGCGACATCATCAGCATCAGCGACGCCAGTCCGGTCTTGACGGACCACCAACTCCGCCTGACGCGGTGGATTAGCGACTACTACATGTGCTCCCTCTTCGAGGCCGCAGCGCTCATGCTGCCACCCGGCGGGCGCGTGCGCCAGAAGACCTACTACACGGTGGTCCCCAATTCGCCCGCGCCTGAGCAGCCATCCTTGACGCCGTATCAGGAGAGAGTGCTTCAGTACATCCGTGGCAAGCGTAGGATAGAAGAGTCCCGGTTGCTTGAGGCGATGGGACAGAATGCCAGGACCGCCTTGAGGAGACTGGTGGAGAGGGAGCTGATTGTCCGCTCCCAGGAATGGGCAGGACAGACGCTCGGACATCGGGTCCGCCACTACGCGAGGTTGACATCCCAGGCCTCCGGGGCGTCTCCTGACGAAATGGCTGCGCTGGCCCGGCGAGCGCCCCGCCAGGCGGCCTTGCTGGGACGACTGATGCAGGACGATGTTCCCTTCGCCCTCGCCGAGGCCCGCAAGGAGTACGGCGCGAGCGTCGTCAACGCGCTGCTTGCGAAGGGCTGGCTTGAGAAGGAATCCGTGGCCGTCGACAGGGACCCTCTCGCCGGCAGGGATTTCCCTCCCTCACCCCCGGTGGTTCTCACGCCTGCTCAGCAGAAAGCCTCTGACGAAATCCGCGTCGCCTTGGCTCGCAGGCCCAGTCCGCCACGCAGCTTCCTGCTCGAGGGTGTCACCGGCAGCGGAAAGACCGAGGTATACGTCGACGCAGTTAGTCAATGCATCCGGTTAGGCAAGCGGGCGATCGTTCTAGTGCCGGAGATAGCCCTTACACAACAGACCATCGAGAGGTTCGCGTCCAGGTTTCCGGGCAACGTCGCTGTTCTTCACAGCGGCCTGTCGCCCGGCCAGCGCTTCGACCAGTGGTGGAAGGTACAGCGAGGCGGTTACGGATTGGTCATAGGCTCGCGTAGCGCCATCTTCGCCCCGCAGCCGGACCTGGGGCTGATTGTCATTGACGAAGAGCATGAGTGGACCTACAAGCAGCACGACTCTAGCCCCAGGTACCACACCAGACAGGTTGCCCTGCGGCTGGCCGAATCGACCGGATCGGTCCTGGTCCTGGGAAGCGCATCCCCCGACGTGGAGTCCTATCACAAGGCCCTGCACGGCGATTTCCGGCTGCTGCGTCTCCCCCACCGC
>SDBU01005640.1_pt1 | contig 14918 bp, 14 predicted proteins | sample 2277071 | NCBI WGS metagenome assembly SDBU01 (sample SAMN10397929, study PRJNA504765) | marine sediment metagenome | isolation source: marine sediment core GS08_GC12, 126 cmbsf | place: Arctic Ocean: Gakkel Ridge, Loki's castle | collected 2008
TTCTGGCCTTCATCACCACCGGTAAGGTTAAGAGCAATCGTCACGGTCTGACCCGCATCCGTATGAGCTTCTCCGTCTGAAATACCTTTAACCGTGCAGACGAACTCAATATCATCTCCGTCAGTCTCGGCTATCTCGTTCTTGACCATCATCACGATAGTCATATCAGACGCCCCATCCCAGTCATTAGGCGTCTGGAATGAAGCATATACAATCTCGGCATCGGCATTGAAGTCAATCGAGGGTGCACCAGTAAGCGCTGATACAGTCACAGTCCCACCACCTGTCGCTATTGGCAACTGATGATTCTTAGTGACTTTAGCCGTTCCGGTAAGAGTTATCTCACCATCAGCGGCAATCGAGGCATAGTCCGTAGTTCCGCCATCGCCGAGGGTCATAGAAGCATTGATTGTGACATCAATGTTAGTACCGTCAGACTGAATAGAGCCATCTGCTCCTGCATCACCAAAACTAATCAGGTCGCTATCACTCAGGACAATATCAACATTGTCAAAAGTTAGCGTCTTAGCACCAGCATCGAAGATAATATCTTCACCGCTTGTGGGAGTCAAGAACCAGACATCCATACTGTTAGTTCCACTGGCAGTGCCAAGGTAGAGTTTTGCATCAGCGCTATCAGTAGCACCAATCGTAAGATGGTCGCCCGAATCAACTGCCGTGGTATAGATAACAGTGTTGTCATCATAACCAAATACAGAGGTGCAATCGGTAAACGTCAGCGTCTTACCCTGAGCATCAAAGGTGATGTTGTCCCCGGCAGTTGCGCTGTTAATCAAAATATCAAGACCATTCGTGCCGGAGGTGATGCCGAAAGTAACTTTGGAGGAGGCATTGTCGGTATCCAGAATCTCCAAGGTACTTGCAGCAGCCAGTTTGAATGTCGCCGTAGTAGTGGTAGCCGACATTATCAAGTCATTCCCAGTACCGAGTTTGATATAAGCCGCGTCTTCAAAGGTCAGGGCATCCTCACTCTGATCCCATTCCATATCTGCACCGGAGCTGTCACCGAAGAACTTGACATCCAGACCGACATTATCTACCCCAATCTCGATACCCTTACCGGCAGAAGCAATCTCTCTGATGAACATATTTGACCCATCGGAGTAGATGCTAAAGTCGCCGCCGTTGGAACTACCAGCTCCAAGAAGCAACTTGACATTATCCGCCAGGGTTATTGCAGAGCCAGTACCCATAGTGAGGGTATCAATGTTCTCTGCCCATACCATATCTGCTCCTGAGGTCTCGCCGAAGAACGTCACCTTTACACCTTCACCATCAGCACCAATCTCTATATCAAGCCCAGTGCCTGTGATGTTGAGTGAATTAGTGTCCCAGACTATCTCCATGTCAGGAGAAGCTGCCGAGTTACCAAAACCAAGGACAGTATTGTCTAAGAAACAGAGTGTCTGCTCTGAAGAATCCCAGTGGACATCCTTCCCTGCGCTGGCCGCGTGGAAGACCACGTCGGTAGCCGTCCCCGCACCGATGTCGAAAACATCATTGGCGGCAGCAGCGTCTAACATTAGATTCTGCGCCAATGAATCATAGTTGAACACAAAGTCATTGGAGTTGCCGAATCTGAGTTCCTCATCATCGGCAAAGACAAAGTGTCCAATATCGAAAGCTCCTGAAATCGTAAGCGTTCCTGTAATGTTGACATCGCCTCCGATGTCGAGAGTGCTGTTAGTGTTGTCCCACTGTAGTGTTGCATCTCTTCCTGTTCCAAAGTACAAGATAGCATCATCATCAAGAGCTATATCAACATCAACGAAATCCACCCTTGAGGTACTGGCATCGAAAGTCACAGTATCTCCAGCGGTACCGGCATACCAGGTCAGGTCAAAGGCATAGGTAGCATCCCCAATATCGAACACCAGGTCATCAGAGACCGCCGAGATATAAAACTTAGTTCCGTTAAACGCCATCTGGATGTCACCAGAGCCACTCGTTCCGAAGTTAGACCCAGTTCCGAAAGTCAACTGGCAGTAGTCATCAAACTGCATCGCTACGTCATCCGCAGCCGCTGCTGACTTATAAACCAGTTTATCATTAGCCGCATTCCACTCAAGGATACTTGTTGCAGTGTCACCATAGATGGAAAGATTAACGCCCCTGGTTGCCGAACCCATGAGAATAGGTGAGTTATTGACTTTGGGAATAAACGAGAGACTCGTATTATCCCAATCAATGACCCAGTCACCACCGGAAGCATCGCCGAAGATAAGTTCATCATTATCTCCTAATATAATATCTGCGTTATCGAAGACCAGCGCTCCCACAGACCCTGTTCCGGCATCCATATCCCACTTCATATAGTTGGTAGTTGCTGTATTACCGACAAACCAAACATCAAACGTATTGCTCGCATCACCGAACTGAATCTGTTCATCAGCTCCGACAGCGACAAACAAAAGACCATTGCCTGCTGACGCTACCGCTCCATCGTGGAATATAACCGAAACATCACCTGCGCTTGAACCGGCTGTTCCAAACTGAACTCCCAAGTCATCCTTGACCCAGATGTCGTGGAACATCGCATTACCCTGATAGGTAACATCCCAGCTATCAGACGTTCCCTGGATGTCATAACCACCAGCTCCGGTAATATCAACACAGACTCCGGAACCTGCGTCAGTGATTTGAAGAACTGCAATATTGTCCGTGTCTTCGTCACAATCAAGCAACAGAACCGGCCCGGATGAAACAACATCATCAGGACACTCAATCTCTATTCCGTTGCTACCGGTCAGAGTAATTTTCTGACCTATGTTATAAGCATCAGTAAGCGATCCTGGACTTATTCCGCTCATCCCTGCCGGAGACCAGTTTGAACCATCGTAATTTCTTTTCTGGTTGAGAGTGGTATCATAATACTCATCACCCTCAACCGCACTATCACCGTTTCTGGCGTCTAAAAGAAACGCCGTTGCTGAAGCAAAGACACCAGGAAGGCGGTAATTCTTATCAACATTTCTGAATGTAACAGCCATTTGCTGTACTCCTTTATAATGTGTGTTTGGTTAATCTTCCAGCAGAGGACACACAGGACAACCTCATAAAAAAGACCAGGGAGAACATATCCTCGCTCTCCCTGGTAGCTGAAAGGAAAGAAAAACTGAAAGTCAAGATTAGGTTTCGAGTATGTCATACCCCTTTGCCTGACGGTACGCGTCAAAACAAACGAAATTAACATACTGTATCGCCGCAGCAAACTTATTGTCCCCGGTATGGCTCTGTACCAGAACGTTTCCACCATCTCCCAGCACCCACTCAAGAGGTGAGTTCTGACAGAAGGCAAAGGCGTTGGTATCCAGCACGAACAAGGTGTTCTTAGGACAGGCGCCCAACGAGGTGAGTATAAGCTGCCACTCACCAAGCTGAATCCCCATCCTGGTATATCCGCCGACAAAGTTCATAGGGCCTACATTGTTGAAGCGCCTATCATCTGCCTTGGATAAGAAATACTTGTTCTCGGCTTTAGGTGTAGTCAGCAAGAGATTAGGCTGGGCCTGTCTGGAAAACTGCAAGTCCATCATCAGCTCAGTCATATTCTCCTCAGTAAGCCTCGTACTGGCGAAGTCCTTGGTTAGAGACTGAAGATAGTTGAAACTTGTTCTCGTCAGTCCCCAAAGACTCGTATAGTTGCCGTCCGTATCGTTATTCAAACCGTCCGAGATAAGGTTACTGAGACCGTTTATCTCCTGACAAGTAGACCAGAGCGACGCCGAAGCTGCGGCAGTTCCAAAGACCCCTTCTCTGAAGAAGAAGTCACCAACGGCTATATCGTGAGTCTGGCCGGTAGTGTGTTTGGTCGAGCCATCTGAGTCATATATCTCCATCACGGAGGTTCCGGCAGCTAAGTCCCTCGAAAGGGTCTTACCAACGATAAATATGAAGTCGCTGCTGCCAGAGTAAGCATTGCCAGTAGAGTCCACACCACTGGAATCGAAAGTTCCGGCCTCAAGCCTTGCCCCAATCGGCATAAACATATCGGCAAAATACGGTGCTAAAGCAAAACTGGTGTTTGTCACAGTGATACTCGTCCCCGAACTAATCGCCGAGACTCGTGCAATCTTACCACTGGCATCTCCCATAAGCATCCGGTCAAAATAATTCTTAAACGCCCGGATGTTACTCTTAAACGTCTCTGTCACCACATTCACAGCGCTCTTCATACCAGAGTTAGCTGCCTTGATTACCGGGCCTGTCAGTGCTACATAGGTATTCAGATACTTTACATTCTCCACCATCTGCTTACCCTTTACCGGCACATTACTCACCCAGTTGCCGCCTTCACTAATCGTACCGACACCTTCCGCCCGCTGCGTATTAGCAAGATGCACGATATGATTTCCACCACCCGGAATGAGGTCGGTACGGGTCTTTATCATGTCCGAGAACTTGGTGTCATCATACGCCACGTGCTGCATCGTGGGAAGGTAGACTTTCTTCAACAACCCATCCAAGCTGGTTGAGTTGGTGATGTCTGAAATTGATGTTGCCATTTGTAAATTACTCCTTAAATCTGGGGTGCTGTGAGAGCCATCTGCTCATCTACGTTAGCATCCAGATTACTTAAATCGAATTTGTTTTTTGGGGCTGGTGCTGGAGGCGTTCCTCCACCAGTCGTCCCCGGTTGCAGAGGATTGGGTATAGGACTCCCAGCCGGATTTGCTTTATTGATAGCATCAGTAACAGCCTGTCCACCGGCCTTGAAGACCGTCTGGATAAACTCGTTGAACCGGGGAGCAACTTTAGCCGCAGCGTTCTTAAACTGCTCCGGCGTATTTGCTTTCGGCCCGAATTGCTTCATCACTTCCGCGTGCTCAATATCAGCAGCACCGAGAAACATCTCAGAAGCAATATCCTGCATCGCTTCCGGAACATGAGTAGCAACTTCCTTCACAAACACTTCATTAGCTGCTCCTATCATGTCCTGAACCTTCCGGTTGTTCTGGTCAATCTCTCTGTTTTTTACCGTATTCTGGTTAGCTTGAACCAAGTCTGCTATCACCTCAAGCATTTTGCCTTGTGTGTCTCGATACTGCGCTTCTGAGACCTCTCCTGTCTGAGTCCCCAAGGCATTTTGGAGGCTGACTAACTTTTGGTCAAGTGATACTACTGGGGCAACAGGCTCTGTCTGAGGCGCCGCAACCGGTGTTGCTGGCTGCTTTGCTCTCACTACATCCTCGACTGTAACAAGCCCAAGTCTTAGATGCTCTGCCGTTTGACTATCAGGGTCAACTCCCAGTTTATTCACAAGTGCTCTGAGATTAGCATTGTCCTGATTGAGTCTCTCGGCTTTAGCTGTTGCTTCGGCGCTCTTCTCCTCGACTGTAGGTTCTCCTGCCGTGGGAGTCCCCTCTGGTGCCTGGGTCGTAGCAACCGGCGCTACGCCTGTACTCGTGTCTGTCGGCGGATTCAACTCTGCCGCGATGTTTGCATCCAAATTCTCCAGTGTGCTTGTGCTTGGGCTACCCTCGGCTGTACCGGGGTTGCTTGGAGCAGCTACTCCTGTTTTTGTTGGGTCTAACATTTTTTTACCTTTCTTTGAATTTTTTAGTTGACATTTGTGTGAAAATATGATAGCGTAGTGTTTTCATAATAACCTTTTTTGAAAGGACAAAAGATGCCGTTATTTGAAATTGCGATTCTGACTACTGATAAAGAAACCAAGGAACAAAAAGTTGCTATGAGGCGTGATGTGATTGCCAAAGACGAAAGAACAGCAAGAGACAAGGCACTTCTTATTTCTGGTGCTGTGGTAGATAACCTCGATACCTTGGAGATACTCGTCCGCCCTTTTGTCCAGTAGAGCAGAATTATCCAATCAACTATATTCCTGCTTCTATAGAAATCTTTAACTCTGCGTTTTGACTGGCTTGGGCTTGGCATCCTCCTTCTCTTCCGAGGACTCCAAATCCTCGCGCTTAATTTGGCCAGTCATTATGGCCTGCCTAATCTGTTGCTCAGTCAATATCTGTGAATGCTGCATCCAATGAACCTGCATCGCATTAGCAATCACTATCAGCCCTGGGTCTCCTGTTCCGAGATACTCGAAAAACTTATCCAGCAAGTCCTCCTTGTGCTCAACAATATGAACTTCATGATTATCGAAAGGATTAACCGCTGGTAAATAAATCTGTTTGATTGCCTCCTCAGCCGGCATCCCTTGCTGCACCATCTGATGATACTGTCTCACCGGAACCTGAAACTCCTTCTTGGCAAAATTCACATCCTTATTATTCTCCTTCAGTATCTTATCCAGTCCTCCAATATCAATAGTCTCTAAAACCCTCTTCCGTGTCGTGGGGTCTTGAGGATTTCCCAGAACTCCCTGTGCCAGCAACCCAAGAGCCATTTCTCTCTCAATCGCTCTACTAATAGGCATCGAAGACCCGGCTCTCACCCTCACATTATATCCATTAGTATAGGACTCCGGCGAGAACTCAAACATCGTCCACTCATTGTCCTTCCCTATAATACTAAAAGTCCTCTTCTGATAATTAGCAAACCCAACAGACAGCAACTGACTCATTGCTCTCTCGTCCTTCCTATCCATTTCCACAATAATAGGAAAGTGCTGGGTCTGTGCGGCTTCTTGCAACAATGCCACCCCGATACCGGACTTAGGCCCACCCACAGGTCTCTTGCCCTGCGATACCTGTGGAAAAGCAAAGATGTCGTTTATATCATTCACTATCATCTGGGAGTAGCCAAACAACTCCCCGGACACGGCAATCCCTGCTTCCCGATGTGGCTCATAAGGCCCATCATATTCCACAAACAATCCAGGCCCGTTATCCATTCTCTTAATATTTATCTTTCCATCCCTCGGCACCTTCCACAATCCAGACCCCATGACACAAGTATTCTCCCGTATAAGTGTCCGGATGTCATTCAACTCATCCTGCAACGGACGCGCCTGTGAAATCCTGCTTGCAGTCCCCGCAACTGCTTTATCAGGCAGCATCATATCATAACTGATAAAAGGAATCTCTCCGTGAGGGTACTGCTTTATAGGATAGGGATTATTTTCCATCACTATCCCATCATCCAGTCCAATCATAGTAGCAAATGCCCCAAGAGGCCAGTTGCCATCCCTGACCTGCCAGAACTCATAAGCCATTGCTCTTCTATCATCCTCTGACATCTCAGAAGTATCGGTGTGGACTTTCTTCCCGGTCGTCTCTTCCTGATACACAGCAAATTCATTGAACAGCTTTATCTCAAACTCGCTCTGTTCATTATTCGGGTCGAGGAATACAGAATCCGGAAGTGATGCTACCTTATCCGGCCACCTTATCCTTATCTCTCCTCTGGTCATCGGTCTAACATGAATCATCCAGGGCAATCTATCAGTGTTCTGTCTCCAGTCATAAATCATTTCGTTGCTGGGAACGTGCTCGGTAATCGCCTCTCCCTGGTAGATAGGCGCTCCTGCCTCCATCTCAGGATTATGTTCTGGTTGCTCCTCCTCTGGATTATGACCTATAACCTTGTAGTAAGGATTCCAATACTGCTTCCTCCAGGCAATGGCGGAAATATCATACCAGACAATGATCTTGGCTCTCTGGGCGTCAAAATTATTCAGGCGCCTGAGATACGACGCCATCTTCTCACCAGCGATTGCAGTCGCCCTGTCATTCTTATCCGTAGTATCCGGAACTATATCGAACTTGGGAGGGATTTTAGTCCCCAGAGCAACATCATGTCTCACTGCCGGGGCTATCTTATTGACGGTCGTGACAAAAGGACTTAGGTTCTTTTTCTGCCTCTCAACAATATGTCCTCCCAGCAACCCTATATACTGATGTCCACAGAGATATGCGATGTTGGCATTCCACTCGATGATACGAGTGCGACGAAAGGGGTTGAAAGTCCTTACACGAGAACGGATAATCTCTTTGATAGCCTTATCTGGTTCCGTCTCGTCCTTACTCGCTGCCGTCTGTAGATTCGCTGGTTTTGGTCTGAACTCTTGAGTCATAATCATCTTTTATATAAGGATGTCTAAGGGACTTTACTACTCCTTTGACGTTTGTTATGTGGTGGGAGGTGTTACAAGAAGCACAGGTCAAAACCATTTCATTAGTATAGATACTTGTCCGGGACTTCTTGAAATGCAGTACCCAGCCTTTGTCCACCTGTACCCTGTCGCACAACCGCGCGTGACACTGAGAACACCTTATCCTTATTCTCTCAGTAGCAAGAGTCTCAGACGGGAATGATTTCGTTAGACTGTCCATCTTTTCCTTTCTTTTTCTTATTACTCACGGGTTTTTGCTCTCTCACCCGTATCCCCTCTATCCCGCACTCAATCTCAGTCATTCTTTTATTGAGTCTCGGATTCGTGGCTTTTAACGTAAGCCAGGCTCTTCTAAAAAAAGCCTCATTTGGGTCACTCATATCACTGTCACCATATTCCTTTTCTTATCCAGCAACCTCGCCGAGTGCCTCCTCATAAGATACTGGGCAAAGGCCGCATCCTCACCTTTCGGGTCATATAACCTCACCTTCTCCTTTGCCTGCTGCGGGAACAACGAACACCCATGAAGCGCCAGCATCACTCCCATAACAGTATCATCGTGAAACCCTTCCCCTGCTCCGGTCTTTCTCTTATCCTCTATATAGACAAAATTACAAAACTCATTCAGCGTCACTGGGTCGTGGAAAATAACCTGAGAACCATCCGGCGCTTCCATCAGCGCCTTAGTCTGGTTGATGAGAAGATGCTTGTCCGCCTCCGTGGTACAAATCCCATACTTGCTGGAGACTGTCGGGTCTTCATCCAGGACTTGTTTCCGTCTAAAGATGTTCCCATATCCATAAACCTCAATAGCATTGTCTACATAAGCATTGCCGGGATGCCTTGTCTCAGGAACAATAAAAGCATTGTTGTAATACTTGGCCAGAGCAATCATTACTTCTGAACCCTTGACCGTAGTAATCCTCTTGTTCCTCAACCAAGCTTTCTGCTCAAACGGCATCCGATTACCAAAGACTTGGATAGAAGTATAGTCTGCACCAAACCCGGTTGCGGCATCCACTCCTATCGTATATCTCTCATCCTTCTCCGGATGCAGGTAGATACTCACGAGGTCTACCCGGTTCTTGTCCTTCTCTGCCGCAAGATAGAACTTCCATTTTGCCATAGTTATGCCGCGTAGGAGGCTACTGTCCCTACTGAAATAGGTAGGTCGTCTTTAAGCCCCTCAATCATTCTCGTGAGCAACCGGATGTTAAAAACGGGACTGCCGCCAAAAACAATATACTCACCCTCAATCCTTACCAACCTCTCTTCCTCAGATAACTCAGAAGCCGCCGACTTTATCTCCTCCAACGGCAGATACGGATTGTCCCACATCGCGCCGAAAGTCGTAAACACATTCTCTTTCTCAGTCAGCGCCTTCAACCAAGCTGTCCCCAAAACCGGAGTAGCAGTCAACCACCAGATACCTTCTCTATCAACGAGTCTCATCATACACTCACTAAACACATCGGTCTTCTTAGGCTCCTCATCGAACCAGATACCATCGACGGCATCTCCCTGGAACTTCTCTCTCCCAGAGTCAGAGGACTTAAATTGTACCTGCCACTCTCTTCCTTCTCCCCTTATCCACCAGATGTTATCAGCTTTGCTAAAGTTGGAAGGAGGACAAAGAGCATAGTTCCGTGGTAGAAACTTATTAAACTTGGGTAAGTTGATGTCCCTGACCATATTATAATCCAGTCCAACTATCCAAAGCTTGCCGTTCTGGGGATATTCTCTGAAAGGATGCTTGCCGGTAACTGCCAGAACACATTCATAAGCCCCCTGGTCTGACTTCCCGATTCTGTTTCCACCAAGAGCTACCCTTCCCTTAAACCTATTCGCAGCCTCCAGAAACTGCCATTGCCAACTCGGTTTACCATCCCTCCGATTAAAATATGGCTCGTACTTGTAGAAGAACTCCCGTGACCTCTCAAGCACCTGCTGCGCGTACCTCTTGTTCTCAGGATCGCTTCGCCACTGCGGGTTCTTTAGCAACAACTGTATTTGTAACAGCAGCTTTTGCGCTTGGTGTACCGGTAACTCTATTTTGGATACGTCCATCTAATTCCTTTACCGAATCATCGACCGCGTCTCGCAATTCATCATCACTCATTGCCGCCATCGAGTGCTTCAAATCAAACTCTTTCGGCGCATCCACCCCAAGGATGTCACCGAATTTCATTGTAGCAGCGACTCGTGCTGTGTTATCATTGACTTCTATAAGCCCTTCATCGTGGACATTTATCTGTTTCTTTGCTTCCATCAAGTCTTTGAGATTCTGAGCAAAGGTATCAACTGTCACTTGTTTCTCAGCAAGTGCCGCGATAACCAACTCTCGATACGCGGGCTTCTTCTTGGCATCAGCAATAGCATTCCTTGTCACCCCCAGCTCGGCCATCGTTTCCGTGTACTCTTTATGCTCGACCTCCTGAGACTGCATAATCTCAAGGTCTTTAATCTTTAGCGTCTGGTCTGGCTTGCGCTTCTTAGTCATCTCTTAGTAGCCCCGAAACCAAGCCCGGACTTCATCATTGGTAGAGAGAGATGTAAACAGACACAGAATATACTTATACCCTACAGCATCGAACTTGAGTTTAGCTACGCCGTTATTCCCACTACCATCAATGACCTCAACAGCAGCACTCCCACCAACGAACCGCTGAGTGATAGTTGCTATAGTGTCTCCGAAATACCTGGTTGTGGATGTAAAATCACTCTCCTGCGCCCCAGCAGTTATCGTACCTGTTTGGCAAACAAACTCAGCGGGGCCATCTTCTGTATAGAGATAGATAGTAGCAACTGCGGTATCAGCATCTACGTTCTCGAAGTCAAAGCAGAGAATGAGTTTGTTCCAAGTAGGAGGTATTTCTACAGCAATGCCGTAAGTCGGCGGCTTGGGGTGATAAGTTGACTTGAAAGTTGCCCAGGTTTTTGTTCCAGCCGCCAAGTCCGAAACAGCGGCAGTTACGACAGCCGATAGTGGTCTATATGGCAACTGAATTGTTTTTAGTTCATTTGGGGGCATAATTTACCTCTTTTTGTATCTTAGGTTTCTTCTTTATCCTCGTAACCAATTTGGTTGTGACTACTTTCTTACTCCCGCAGATGGGACACGGTTCTCTGAATCTCTTCTTAGTCTGGAAGACCCAGCGCAAGACCTTTCTCAGACCTGACTCTTCCCTATAAGGAAGATAGTAAGCATGAGTGCAAGTCTTACAGTCTCGTCTCCAGAGCTTTTCAACCAATCCTTCTATCTTCATATTACCAATTCTTCCAATCACGCCTGTCTCTTGACCGTCCTCTGCTGGTTTTGTATAAATGATACTGACGATAGACTTCACGAGCAGACAAGACACGGTTATAAAATATTACATTGTCGATGAGGCCGTTGGAATATTTTGTGTCATATCTGCCTATGTAAACAGGAGCAGTAAGATTTTCTACTGATATGAAATTACCGCTTTTACTATCAGCATCATCAACCTGATTCCCATTCAGGTATATTCTTATGCCAGAACTTGAAGTACTTCCATCATAGGTTGCAACAAAGTGCGTCCATTGATTTTCGTAAGAAGCCAAACTTGTATTACATGCTCTTCCAATATAGGCATTTTCGCTGTCGTCATACATACGGAAATGAATCTTTTTCTGTGTACCGGTAAATATTAACCATTCTTGGTTTGACCCAACTTGCCATTTACTTGCCCAAACAAAATATGTAGCAGTGTGCATATAAACCCAAGCACTAATGCTAAACGGAGTAAGAATAGGCGAGAAATCTGCGTGGTCGGCAATCTCAACATATTCGTCAGTGCCATCAAAGTCCAGTCCAGTAGCTACTTTTCCTGCCGAACTACCGGTACTTGTACTGATATTACCACTGCTGTCTTTATACGTCCCATTGTGATTGCCTGTCTGGTCTATAACAGTAGAGCTTGCAGCATTATCATTCATTCTATAATGAGCAATGACTCCTATCATACCTACCTCCCTATCCTGTCTGAACGAGATTGCTTTGCTCCTGCTGTACCACCTGTCTGATGGCCGGAAAGAGCTTCATCCCAGACTGCATCAGCTATAGAAGCGGCAGAAGCCGTACCAGTAGTAGTACGATTCTCGATACTAAACACCCCAATCCAGACATTCAGAGTCTGTGAATCAACAGTAATACCCTCAAGTCTAACCTCGTAATCCGAGCCAGTGACCCAAAAGGCGGCTACTGTATTATCACTTGTGTCTATAGTAAGAAGATGGTTGCCTGTTATCCCATCGTAGTTGATACTCATTGTTATCCCGGCAGCATTGTTCCTCTGGGTCGTGCCGCCATCTTTATGAATATGAACATCCGTATTGGCGAGGTTAGTGACAGTAACTGAACCACCGCTTGAGTCAAAAGTGTTAAATGGAATATATACTATCTCATCTTCTTCAAAGTCACCTAAGTATATCATCCTATCAAACCTCCAGTCAAAAGAAGACTGTTCATAAAACCACTGTTTATAAGTGGGCTAACTGCTCCACCTCCGGCTCCTGCCTCGCCATAAACATCGAAGATGGCTCCAGGCCCAAAAGTTATATAATCAGAAATATTTTCCGTATCAGTTATCTCAACTTTTACATACCGACCGGATTTAACTGCTGCTATTTCAATCCAAGTAGCAGTATCTTTCCACGTAGAAATTCCAGAAACAACTGCGGCTCCCCACGAACCTGTATCGTCTGAAATATAAATGTTTACTTCGGTCGGGTCATAAGCTGTTAATGAACGACTTCTAACTTTGGTAATTGCTATAGATGTACCTAAGTCAAGAATAAACTGATGCGTTTCTGTAGTTTGGTGTACCCAATAAGTAGCTCCATCAAGCGCATTAACGAGAGTGTTTGCGTCTGTATCCCCACAATGACTATGTAAGTGCGTACTATTTATTCCTATCCAACCAGCCATTAATCTATTTCCTTACTGAATCTTTCCCACATTTCATCTTTCTTCTTTTGCTGCAAATAATCTGCATAAGCCAAGTCAAGTGCTATTTCGTCAAGCGCCTTATTCCCTGTATCAAAATGCTTCTTTACGTAAGGCGCCAGAGCTATCCAAAACTCTCTCTTATCGACAGACAAAGGCTTTGGTTTCTCCAGCTCCGGTTGAGAGCAGCCAATGAGAGCAATTAGAACCAGAACCAATAGAATATTTCTCAGCATCATCTTCCTATCCTGTCTGAACGACTTTGTTTATTCCCCATCGAGCCACCGGCAAGGTGGTCAGACTCTGTTTCATCCCAGACCTGGTCGGCGATAGCATTTATATCTCCTTGAGTAACACTCCCTGCTGCTGCCGTAGTCGCATAGGAAACATTCCAAATCACTACCCTATCACTTGCCTGGATCGCAAACGGGGTGTCTGCATCTATCTCTACGAGTTTGCTTGCGTGGATATAATCCACAACTCTTCGCGGCCCAGACCAAACATTCCCAGTGACATCATATATCGAGCACACAGCATTGTTGATGTCGTCATTTGCTGTCAACCCATCAGTCAGGATAAACTTTGTATCGGCAGTATCGACGGAAGAGACAGTCGTGTCCTTCATCTTCATATCATCCGTAACTGCTTTTATTGCCGCAATACTTGCCGTATGGTCGGCAGTTTGGTTCGTATGTCCTGTAAGAGACCCAACTGAACCAGACAAACTACCTGTAATGTCCCCCGTAATATTCATTGTCTGATTCGGTAGGTTAATATTTGTTAGACCATCACCTGCTGTTCCAACCTGTGTGATAAGTGTATTTATATCTGTACTATTGTCGTTAGCGGCCTGCGCCGTTCCACTAACCTCTTTAACATTAACATGAAACCCTGTTGGGTCAGATTGTGATTGTAACTCCCACTCATCCACTATCTCAGCAGCGGAGACAGCGGCTTGAACGTGCCAAACTGTTGTGGTATCCAAAGCAGTAGCTAACGCCGGTGACATAGTGACAACACGACCGTTCGTATATCCCGTAATTTCTCTCACCTGACCCGCACCTGTGCCATGCGTAAATACTATTAAAGAACCTTTATAATAATCTGTTGTTGCTACCGCCGCAGTATCAAGAGTAATTGTCGTTGTGTTGGTGTAGGTTGCAACAAATCCCTGTGCCTGGTCTGCATCTGATAAAGAAACATGGACGTCTGCCGCGATAATCTCGTACAAAGTTGATGTGTCGGGATTAGTGGTAAAGTTGCTATCAAGCGTAACCACTTTTCCGGAAGTATAAGCTACAATAAGTCTTGATTGACCTGCCCCAGTACCCTCTACGAGTTGTAAACGGTTACCAATGTAATAATCCGCCGTGGCTACTGCACCAGTATCCAAGGTAAAGGTGTGGCTATCAGTAACAGTGGTAATAACTCCACTGGCAGGAACAAACGCCTCTTCAATCTGCCGTAATCGTTTGCCAGCAGAAGTTGCTATGTTATGAGATGACCCAGTTAGAAGTTCATCCCACACAGCGTAAAGATGAATAGTAACAGGAAGAACAACCATTCCTGTAACAGTTCCAAACACCACTACACGGTCTATCCCGGAGGCGGAGGCCAAAGCAGCATCAGGCAAATCCAATCGGTAAACTCCATTCCCAATCTCTAAAAAACCACCTGTCTCCCAAGTATCCGTAAGTAAAGGTGTTGTTAAGTCAGCTTCAGTTATACTGACAACCGCAGCATCTTTCCTGCGATACTTAAGGTCTATACCAGCAGTATTGAACACTACACCTGTCTCCGGTGTGCCATCCGTAGAATCAACGATATACAATTCAATCGATTGACTCGTAGCACCTTTCTTGAATATGTAACTCATGCCGAAAGCCTCATGTATGCAGT